>ENA-UOJO01003578-UOJO01003578.1-human-gut-metagenome-genome-assembly--contig:-P57-NODE-3578-length-14500-cov-8.764763_pt1 | contig 14500 bp, 10 predicted proteins | sample MGYA00242351_ERZ723898 | MGnify/ENA metagenome assembly ERZ723898 | reverse complement strand
CGCTTGGCATTGCGGAGCGGATCATGGAGTTTGACGTGTCGAGCGCGACGGTCGAGCTGGCGGCGCAGGCCGTCGGCGTCGAGGGCGCACGCATCGCGAAGACGCTGTCGTTTCTGCTCGGCGACGGGTGCATCCTGATCGTGGCGGCGGGCGACGCGAAGATCGACAACAAAAAATACAAGGCAAAATTCGGCACAAAGGCGAAGATGCTCGCGCACGACGACGTGCCGGAGTATATCGGCCACGCCGTGGGCGGCGTGTGCCCGTTCGCGGTGAAGGAGGGCGTGCGCGTTTATCTGGACGAATCGCTGCGGCGGTTCGAGACGGTGTTCCCCGCGTGCGGCAGCAGCAACAGCGCCATCGAGCTGACGATCCCGGAGCTGGAGGAATATTCGAAATTCGACGAGTGGGTCGACGTCTGCAAGCTGCCGGAATAATTTTTGCCGGTTTTGTCCATGCTAAGCCCGAACATTTGGGGAGGGCGAGAACATGGCAGAAGAAACGCAGAAGGAACCACAAAAAAATCAACAGACCGAGCAGCTCGTCGATCTCGGCGCGGCGACGACGAACACCAGCCGGGGCAGCATCTACACGCTGACCATCGTCGGCCAGATCGAAGGGCATCAGGCGCTGCCGGAGAACGTAAAGACGACGAAATATGAGCATGTGCTGCCGCTGCTCGCCTCCGTGGAGGAGAGCGAGGAGATCGACGGGCTGCTCATTTTGCTGAACACCGTGGGCGGCGACATTGAGGCAGGGCTTGCCATTGCAGAGCTGATCGCCGGGATGAAGAAGCCGACGGTGTCGCTCGTGCTCGGCGGCGGACATTCGATCGGGATCCCGCTGGCCGTATCGGCGCGGCGGAGCATGATCGTCCCCACGGCGTCGATGACGGTGCATCCGGTGCGCATGACGGGACTCGTCGTCGGCGCGCCGCAGACCTATCAGTATTTTAACCGGATTCAGGATCAAATCGTCAGCTTTGTGACGAAACATTCGAAGATTTCAAAGCAGCGGTTCCTCGACTATATGATGGCGACGGACGAAATCGCGACCGACGTCGGCACGGTCGTCTACGGGCCGGAGACGGTCGAGTCCGGCCTGATGGATCAGCTTGGTAGCCTCTCCGATGCGTTTTCGTGGCTGCACCGGCAGATCGCGAAGGAAAAGAAGAAAAAATAATGCACAGGGCCGGGCGCGAGAGCGTTCGGCCCTTTTCCGGCGTTCCTCCCCGACAAATCCGATCGCAGGTTTTGCAAAGACGGATGGGAGACGGAAAAAGAGTGGAAATATTCTTTGATCTGTGATAATATAAAATAGTATGTGACTATGGGCGCGGGAGACGCGCCGCGCAGATCGGAGGGTGACGTATGACCTACGGACAGGCGATCCTGCTGGGCTTTGTGCAGGGGGTCGCGGAGTTTTTACCCATCTCCAGCTCCGGCCATCTGGCCGTGCTGCAAAATTTTCTCGCCATCGGCGACATGGAAAACCATCTGCTGTTCGACGTGCTGCTCCACCTTGGGACGCTGGCCGCCGTGTTTCTGGCCTTTCGGGGCGAGATCTCGCCGCTGTGGAACGAGGGGCTGCGGATGCTGCGCCTGAAAAAGACGCGGCGCGGCGAAAAGCCGGGCGGCGTGAAGCGGCGGATGATCTGGTTTTTGATCGTGGCAACGCTGCCGCTGGCGCTGGCCGCGGTGCTGAACAAATACGTCGAGAGCCTGTATCAGAACACGTTTTTCATCGGCTTTGCCTTTTTGATGACGGGCGTGCTGCTCTTCGCGGCCGACCGCATGGGCCACGGCAACAAAAATGAGCGCGGGGCCACGCTGGGCGACGCGGTCGTGGTGGGTCTGGCACAGATGATCGCGGTCGTGCCGGGCTTGTCCCGCAGCGGGACGACGATCTCGGCGGGGCTGCTGCGCGGATTCGACCGGAATTTCGCGGTGAAATTCTCGTTTTTGCTCTCGATCCCGGCGGTGCTCGGCGCGAATCTGGTCTCGCTGGTGAAGGCATTTGCCGCGGGCGTAGACTGGTCGATGGCGCCGAAGTATCTGGTGGGCGTGGCGGTCGCGTTCGTGTCTGGCTATTTTGCCATTTATCTGCTGCGCATGATCGTGCAGCGCGGAAAATTCGGCGGATTTGCGTACTATTGCTGGGGCGCGGGATTGGTGACGCTGATCCTGTCGCTGACGGTTTGAGGAGAAGGAACCAATGGCGCAAAAGCAAACAAAAAAAACAACAGCCGCAAAGGGCCGCAAAAAGGCGGCCCCGAAGAAGGCACAGCAGAAGCCCATCCGCCGCGAGGTCGGCGCGGGCGTGTGCCTGCTGCTCGCGGTGTTCACGGTGCTGGCCTGCTTTCAGATCCACGCCGCATTTCTCGACGCGCTGGCGACGCTCTGCCGTGGCCTGATCGGCGCGGGTTTTTACATTTTACCGTTCGCGTTTCTGATGGGCTTCCTAATCCTGCTGCTGCATGACGGGCGGCCCGTGGCGCTGCGGGTGACGTGTACGTTCCTCGTGGCGGTGCTGATCGGGTCGCTGGTGCAGCTCGTCGGCGGAGGCGGCGTGGAATGGAGCCAGAATGTGCTCGAGAACCTCTGGGACGGCGGCATCGCCGGAACGTCCGGCGGCGTGGTCGCCGGAGGGCTGGCGCTGGTGCTGGAGCTGGTGGTGAGCAAGGTCGGCGCGGTGATCCTCTGCATCGCGGGCTTCCTTCTGGCGCTGATCACGAGCCTGAACATGACCGTGAAGGGCATCATTCTCGCAATCAAAAACCGGCCGAAGCTCGAGTATGAGCCGCCGAAGCGCGAACATGCCGACCCGGCGGAAAAGCTCGTGAACCATGTGGCGGAGCGGCACATTGAGCAGGTGGAGCGGCGGCGCGCGAGAGCGTCGGACTTCGATCTGCCGATCGACGAGCCACCGCTGCCCGTGGCGGAGCCGAAGAAGAAGGGCCGCGAGATCGTCCGGCCCGACGAGTTTGTGGAACAGGACCGGAAGAATGCGCGCCGGGAGAAGCCCGTCGACCTGACAGACGATCTGCCCGGCGAGCTGACCGGCCACGCCAAGCCCGCCGCGCCGAAACCGGAACCGAAACAGGAACCGGAGCCTGCGGCGAAGAAAGATTACAAAGCGCAGTTTGACGCGCTGATCTCGGAGCAGAAGGAGCTGCCGCATCAGCTGCCGCCGCTCGTGCTGGACGCGGAGCCGGAGAAGCTCCCGACGCTGCCCGAGGAACCGAAGCAGATCCAGGAGGCTCCGGCGGAAGAATTCCAGCCGCTGGTCGTTCCCTCGAAGCCGAAGGAAGCCCCGGCAGAAACGCCAAAGGCGGAACCGGCGGAGGAATTGCCGCCGCTGGTGCAGCCGGAGGACGACAAGATCAAGCGCGAGGACGTCCGGCAGGAGGCCGCGCAGATTGCCGCCGAGATCCAGACGGCCCCGGCGCCGCCGGAATACCGCTATCCGCCGGTCGATCTGCTGCGCCGTTCGACCGGCGCGGCGGCGGACGGCACACAGGAGATGCGGCAGAACGCCGAGCGCCTGGCCGATACGCTGCAAAGCTTCAACATTGAGGCGAACATCGTCAATGTGACGCGCGGGCCGTCGGTCACGCGGTATGAGCTGGAGCTGAGCCGCGGGACGAAGCTGTCCAAGGTGACAAATCTGGCGGACGATATTGCGCTGGCGCTCGGCGCGTCCGGCGTGCGCATCGCGGCCATCCCGGATAAAATTTCGGTCGTCGGCATCGAAGTGCCGAACAAGCTGGTGACGACGGTGTTGGCGCGGGACGTGATCGACTCGGACGAATTCCGCAAGAGCAAGTCCAAAATTTCGTTTGCCGTCGGCAAGGACATCGGCGGCAGCCGCATCATCGGCGACATCGCCAAGCTGCCGCATATGCTCATCGCGGGCACAACCGGCTCCGGCAAGTCGGTCTGCATGAATTCGCTGATTATCTCCCTGCTCTACAAGGCAAAGCCGGATGAGGTCAAGCTCATCATGGTCGACCCGAAGATGGTGGAGCTTGGCATTTACAACGGCATTCCGCACCTGCTCATCCCCGTCGTGACCGACCCGAAGAAGGCGGCCGGCGCGCTGCAATGGGCGGTGACGGAGATGATGCGCCGTTACCGGCTGATGGCCGACGCAGGGACGCGCGACCTCGAATCGTTCAACCACGTCGCAGTGTCCAGCGGCGAATTTGAGAAGATGCCGCAGATCGTCGTCGTCATCGACGAGCTGGCCGACCTCATGCTCGTGGCGGCCAAGGAAGTCGAAGAGTCGATCTGCCGCGTGGCCCAGATGGGCCGCGCCGCGGGCATCCATCTCGTCATCGCGACGCAGCGTCCTTCGTCCGACGTCATCACGGGTCTGATGAAGGCGAACATCCCGTCGCGCATCGCGTTTGCGGTGGCGTCCGCGATGGAGTCGCGCATCATCCTCGATACATCCGGCGCGGAAAAGCTCGTCGGCAAGGGCGATATGCTCTATGCGCCGCTCGGCCAGGGCAAGCCGAAGCGCGTGCAGGGCTGCTTCATCACAGACGACGAGGTGCAGGAGGTCGCGGCATTCGTCAAGCAGACGAACACTGCGGATTATTCCGACGAGGTCATGGCCGAGATCGAGAAAAAGGCCGCCGAGAGCGGCAAGGGCGGCGGCGCGGGCGCGTCTGCCGCAGCAACACCGGCGAGCGACGAGGCCGAGGGCGACGAGATGCTGCCCGCGGCGGTCGACGTCATTCTGGAGACCGGACAGGCATCCGTCTCGATGCTCCAACGGCGGCTGAAGCTGGGCTATGCCCGCGCGGCGCGCATCATGGACGAGATGGAAGAGCGCGGCATCGTCGGCGGCTTTGAGGGTTCGAAGCCCCGGCAGCTGCTGATCACGAAGGAACAGTGGGAGTCCATGAAAAACGGCCAGCCCCTGAACCCGCCGGTCGAAGAGGAGATCCCCTGAGCGCACAACACGGCGCGCTCAGGTACATACATGGAGCGGGCGGAGGATCTTGACGTGCGCTCCCAAGTATTGCATCCGGGATACCCGGAGCGAGAACTGGAGGTAAAACAAATGAAACACGAGAATGTCAAAAAGATGGTGGCGCTGGCGCTGCTGGCGGCGCTGGTCGTGGTCTTGCAGACCGTGGCAAGCGGCATCAAGGTCGGGCCAATCCCGATCACGCTGACGCTGGTGCCAATCGTGATCGGCGCGGTGCTCTATGGGCCGGGCGCGGGCGCGGGACTCGGCGCGATCTTCGGGCTGGTCACGGCGATCGCCGGTCTGACCGGCGCGGATGGCGGGACACAGGCGCTGATCCAGGCGAACGCGTTCTGGACGCTGGCGACCTGCATCGTCAAGGCGACGGCCGCCGGTTGGGTGGCCGGGCTGGTCTACCGGGCGCTGCGGAAGCATCAGACGCTTGGCTGCGTGGCCGCGGCCATCAGCGCACCGGTCGTGAATACAGGTCTGTTCCTGCTCGCAATGACGACGGTGCTGCGCCCCTCGCTGGAGGCGTGGGCCGGCGGGACGGATCTGGTCTATTATGTGTTCGTGGTGCTGACGGGCGTGAACTTCCTCGTGGAGTTCGGCGTGAACGCGGTGCTGAGCGTGGCGATCGCGCGCATCGTGCAGGTCGTCGGCAAAAAAGGATAAATGCAGACGGGGCGGGCAGTCATTGTCCGCCCCTAAATCTTCGATTGCACTTCCGTGATGAACGTAGGGGCGACCATTGGTCGCCCGCTCCCCGCCGCAGCGGCCAAAACCTCCCTTGTGTAAAGGGAGGTGTCGGCGAAGCCGACGGAGGGATTGTCGGGCAGGCAGTCATTGCCCACCCTTACGGCGTCTGGCACAGATTTCCCGTGGCTGTCAGGAAGGTTTTACGTACATTTTGCCGAAACTTGACCGGACATACATTTTAGCCCTTGCAAAGTATACCGGGATATGGTAAAGTATACATATCATATAGAATCGGGAACCACAATTATGAGCAATAATCACCAAAAATCACAGATGCAGACAGGAACGGCAGCTTTTTTCCACCTGGCGGTTCCCTGTCCGTCTGCGGCCTTTGGCAGACGGCTCCGATCGCAGAACAGAACAGTCAGCTCGCCTGTGGGGGAGTTGGCTGTTTGCGTTTTTTCGCGCAGGACGCCGTTTCGCTTGATTGTGACAGAAAAGCCCGGTATCATGAGAACGCGCCGTAGGATGGTGGTACGATATGAATAAACAGCTCGCCGCATTCCTGCGGCAATTCGAAAGCACCGGCAGCCCCGAGGCCGACCGGTATCTCGGCTGTCACGCCGTGGACGAAGGCTTCGTCTTCCGCGTCTGGGCGCCGCACGCACAGGCCGTCAGCGTGACCGGCGATTTCAACTTCTGGAACGAAGCAGATCTTCCGATGCAGCGCCTCGGCGACAGCGGCGTCTGGGAGGCCGTGTCGAAATTCGCAAAGCGCGGCAGCGCCTATAAATACTGTGTCGTGGGTGCGAACGGGAACAAGGTCTACAAGGCCGACCCCTATGCCAATCGCGCCATGCCGCTGCCCGAGACGTCGAGCGTGGTCGATCCGCCGGAAAAGTTCCGCTGGACCGACGCGGCCTACCGCCGCAACAAGCTCAAGCAGACAAGCCTCCAGCGCCCGGTCAACATCTACGAGGTCCACGCCGGCTCGTGGAAGCGGCACGACGACGGCAGTTACCTCAGCTATGAGGAGCTGGCGGCGGAGCTGATCCCCTATGTGAAGGACATGGGCTATACGCACATCGAATTCATGCCGCTGATGGAATATCCCTACGATCCGTCGTGGGGCTATCAGGTGACGGGTTACTACGCACCGACGCACCGCTACGGCTCGCCGGAGCAGCTTCGAATGTTGGTCGACGCCTGCCACGCTGCAAACATCGGTGTGATCCTCGACTGGGTGCCCGCCCACTTCCCGAAGGACAGCTACGGACTCTACGAGTTCGACGGCACGTGCTGCTACGAGCTGAGCGACCCCGCGATGCGCGAGCATCCGGACTGGGGCACGCGGATCTACGATTACGCGAAGCCGGAGGTTCGCTCGTTCCTCATTTCAAATGTCTGTTACTGGCTGCGCGAGTTCCACATCGACGGCATCCGCGTGGACGCGGTGGCCTCGATGCTGTATCTCGACTACAACCGCCCGAACTATAAGCCAAACCGCCTCGGCGGCCGCGAAAATTTGGAGGCCATCGCCTTCCTGCGGCAGCTGAACGAAGAGGCATTCCAGGCCGACCCGACGGTCATGATGATCGCCGAGGAGTCCACGGCCTTCCCGATGATCACGCGCCCCGGCTACGACGGCGGCCTCGGCTTCCTCTACAAGTGGAACATGGGCTGGATGAACGATATGCTGAAATATATGTCGCTCGACCCGCTCTACCGCAAGGGCAGCCACAACGCGCTGACGTTCGCGATGACCTACGCCTACAGCGAGAATTTCATCCTCCCGCTCAGCCACGACGAGGTCGTACACGGAAAATGCTCACTCATCAACAAGATGCCCGGCAATTACGACGATAAATTCAACAACCTGCGCGTCTTTTACGCCTATCAGATGGCCCATCCGGGCAAAAAGCTGAACTTCATGGGCAACGAGTTCGCGCAGTTCATCGAATGGAACTTCACGCAGGGCCTTGACTGGCTCCTGCTGGACTACGACCACCACCGCCAGATGCGCGAATACGTCCGCATGCTGAACCAGTTCTATCTCAAGCACCCGGCCATGTGGGAAAACGACTCGGACTGGAACGGCTTCCAGTGGATGAGCTGCGACGACCGCGACTGCTCGGTCGTGGCGTTCCGCCGCATCAGCCGGAGCGGCCGCGAGGTGATCGCGGTGTTCAACTTCTGCCCGGTGCTGCGCGAGGATTACCCTCTGCCGCTGCCGAAGGCCGGCTGGTACGAACCGGTGATGAACTCGGACAGCAGTACCTGGGGCGGCTACGGCTTCGAACCCGTGACCGTCCATGCCCAGCGCGGCAAGGAGGGCGGCCATTGGGGCCAGTTCCGCATCCCGCCGATGAGCGCAGTCTATTACCTGCACCGGAGGACGAATCCGCAACGCGAGACAGAGAAATAATTCAGAGTGGCATATATCTTGTAAATCAACGAGACAGGAGGAATCCAGAATGCACTTTCAAAAGAAACGGTGTGTCGCAATGCTGTTGGCCGGAGGCCAAGGCAGCCGTCTGATGGTTCTGACGGAGAACACGGCGAAGCCCGCCGTGCCGTTCGGCGGCAAATACCGCATCATTGATTTCCCGCTTTCCAACTGCGTCAACTCCAAGATCGATACCGTCGGCATCCTGACCCAGTATCAGCCGCTGGAGCTGAACGAGTACATCGGCAACGGCCAGCCGTGGGGCCTGAACAGCTCGCACGGCGGCGTACAGGTCCTGCCGCCCTACGCCAAGAGTAAAAACTCCGAATGGTACAAGGGCACGGCCAACGCCATCTATCAGAACATTGGCTTCATCGATCGCTATGAGCCGGACAACGTGCTGATCCTCTCCGGCGACCATATCTACAAGATGGACTACGCGGCGATGCTCGCCTTCCACGACCAGAAAGGCTCCGACTGCACAATCGCCGTGCGCGATGTGCCGCTCGAGGAGGCCAGCCGCTTCGGCATCATGAACACGCGCGAAGACGGCTCGATCTACGAATTTGAAGAAAAGCCGAAGCACCCGAAGTCGACCAACGCCTCCATGGGCATCTACGTCTTCAAGTGGAGCGTGCTGAAAAAGTTCCTCGAGGCCGACGAGGCCGACCCGAAGAGTGAGAACGACTTCGGCAAGAACATCATCCCCGCCCTGCTCGAGGCCGGGCATAAGCTCTACGCCTACGAGTTCGCAGGCTATTGGAAGGACGTCGGCACGATCAACAGCCTCTGGGAGGCGAACATGGATCTGCTCGGCAAACACCCGGCGTTCGACCTGTCCGGCGGCAAGAAGATCTACGCCAGAAACTCCGCCAAGCCCGCAACCTTCATCGCCAAATCGGCGGAGCTGCACGAGTGCTTCGTCTCCGAGGGCTGCGAGATCTACGGCATGGTGAACCATTCCATCATCTCCACCGGCTGCTCCATCGGCAAGGGCGCGGAGGTCACCGACAGCGTCATCATGCCGGACGTCGTGATTGAAAACGGCGCGGTTGTCCGCAATGCGATCATCGCCGAGGGCTGCCATGTGAAGGCGGGCGCGCGGATCGGTGAATTTGCCGCAGACGGCGAACGGCGCATCAGCGTCGTCGGCAAGGACAAGCAGATCGCAGAGGGCGCCGTCATCGCCGCCGGCGCGATCGTCTAAAGGCCGCGGAAAAGGAGGAATTTGAAATGAGCACAATGGGCATCATTTTTTCCAATATCTACGACAATAACATGGGCGAGCTGACCGCGATGCGCACCTCGGCCTCCATCCCGTTCGGGAGCCGCTACCGCCAGGTGGACTTCGTGCTCTCCAACATGGCAAACTCCGGCATCAAGAGCATCGGCATCATCACAAAGTATAACTATCAGTCGCTGATGGATCACCTCGGCAACTGCGAGGAATGGGACCTCAAGCTCGGCGACGGCGTGCGCTTCCTGCCGCCCTATGCCACGGGCCACACCGGGGCCTACCACGGCAAGCTCGAGGCGCTGCAGACGGCCATGCCGGTGCTCGAGCGCAGCGACGCGGACTATGTCGTCCTCTCGGATACGACGGTGCTCTGCGCGATCAACTTCCGCCTCGTTGTGGAAGAGCATATCCGCTCCGGCTGCGACATCACGGTCATCGCCAAGGCGGGCATCGCCAACGGCGAAAAGATCCAGCACGCCGCGTTCAAGCTCAGCGCAGACGGCGAGATCGAGGATATGGCCGTCGATTACCGCGCGCCGGAGGATTACCTCGTCGGCATGAGCATGTTCGTCATCGCGCGCGAAAAGCTCATCGAGATCATCCGCGAGAGCGTCCCGCGCGGCAAATACCATCTCGAGCGTGACTATCTGCTACCGCAGTACAACGAGGGCAAGCTGAAGATTCACGTCTATCCGTTCCACAACGTCGTCATGTTCAACGACAGCACCGTAGAATATTATAAAAACAGCATGCGTCTGCTCGACGAAGACGTCCGCCACGGTCTCTACCGCAGCGAAGTCCCGATCTACACAAAGGTGCGCGACGCCGTGCCGACGCTCTACGGCGAAAACGGCCGCACGCCGAACTGCCTGGTGGCCGACGGCTGCCATCTGTTCGGCTGCGCGGAAAACTCGATCATCTTCCGCGAGGTCGAGATCGAAGAGGGCGCCGAGGTGCGCGACTGCGTGGTCATGCAGGGTGCGAAGATCGGCGCGGGCGCGAACATCCAGTATGCCATCCTCGACAAGAATGTCGCCGTCCGGCCCGGGACGCGCCTGCTCGGCACGCCAGAGCACCCGCTCATCATCAACAAAGGGGCGATCGTATGAAAATAGCATTTCTCGCATCCGAGTGCGCGCCGTACCTGAAGACCGGCGGCCTCGGCGACGTGGTACAGGCGCTGCCGGAGGCGCTGAGCAAGCTGCCGAAAGTGGAGGTCAGCGTCTTTCTCCCCTACTACAGCCGCATCAAATATTCCGGCCAGTGGAAAACGGACTTTCTCGGCTACTTCGATGTACAGCTGGCCTGGCGGCGCGAATACGTCGGCATTTTCCGCCTGAAGACGCGCAAGAAGAAACTCCAGGTCTACTTCCTCGACAACGAGCAGTATTTCAACCGCCCCTCGGCCTACGGCTACCCCGACGACGGCGAGCGGTTCGCCTACTTCTCCCGCGCCTGTCTGGAGTCTCTGCGCTATCTCGGCATGCAGCCGGACATCGTCCACTGCCACGACTGGCAGACAGCCCTCGTGCCGATGCTGCTGAACATGCAGTACCGCGGCGACTTCCCCAACACACGGAGCATCCTCACCATCCACAACATCGAATATCAGGGCAAATGCGGCCTCGACTTTAACCGCGATGTGCTCGGCGCGCCGCCGCAGTGCGACGAAATTCTCCGCTTCGACGACTGCCAGAACTTCCTCAAGGCCGGCATCGTCATGGCTGACCGCGTAGGCACCGTCTCGAAGACCTACGCCGAAGAGCTGCGTTACCCCTACTACGCGCACGGCCTGTCCGAGATTCTTGCCTCGCGCGGCGAGGCGTTCTCCGGCATCGTCAACGGCATCAATATGGCGCTGTTCGACCCGGAAGAGAACCCGAATCTGGCCGAGCATTACAGCATAAAGACCATGCGCGAGGGTAAGACCGCTAACAAGCTGGCGCTCCAGCAAAGGCTCGGCCTGCCCGAGGACAAGGACACGGCGCTGCTCGTCATGGTGACGCGCCTCGCCGGGCACAAGGGCATCGACCTGCTCTGCTACATTGCCGAGCGGCTGTTGCAGCGGCGCGTGCAGCTGGCCGTGCTGGGCACGGGCGAGGAAAAGTATGAATGGTTCCTCTCCGGCCTGCAATACCGCTTCCCGCAGCAGGTTGCGGCGCATCTGGTGTTCGACGCCGATCTGGCTGATCTGGCCTACGCGGCGGCGGATCTCTACCTCATGCCCTCCAAGGCAGAGCCGTGCGGCCTCTCCCAGCTCATCGCCATGCGCTACGGCACCGTGCCGGTCGTGAACGCGACGGGCGGCCTGCGCGATACCGTCACGCCCTACGATCCGACAACGGGCGCAGGCCGCGGCTTTACGTTCCAGAGCTATAACGCCGACGACTTCCTCGCCTCCATCGACCGGGCGCTCGCCCTCTACTATGACGCGCCGGAGCAGTTTGCCGCCCTCGCCCAGCAGGATATGCTGGTCGATTCGAGCTGGACGCTCCCGGCCAGGGAATATATGCAGCTCTATCAGTCCGTCTGCGGAGGCTGACCGGACGCGGATCAGAGCGGAACAAGAGTAAACTATGCGAATTTTATATAACAGTAAATTATCCCAATTCAAATCCCCCTTCGGGACGCTTCGCCCCGGCGAGACGTGCACGATGCACATCCAGATCCCCTGCTCGTGCCAGACCGTCCATGTCGAGGTGCGCCTCCTGCGTGAAGACGGCAAGCCGTATCTGAACGTTCCCATGGCCAAGACCGCCGCAACGGAGCTGTATGAGACGTGGACGGCAGCCTTCGCGCTGGACGACCCCGACCTCTATTTCTATTTCTTCCAGATCACCACAAAGAATGAATCGTTCCGCCTGCTCAAACAGGGCGACGACACAAATATGGAGGACGGCGACTGGTGGCAGATCAGCGTCATCGCGGAGGAATTTGCCGTGCCGTCCGCGCTCGAGGGCGCGGTCATGTACCAGATCTTCCCCGACCGCTTTGCAAAATCCGGTCAGGCCGACCTGCACGACAAGCTCCAGCCCTACTGGATTCACAGTAACACGCACGACATCCCCGTCTGGCAGCCGAACGAACGCGGCGAGGTCACAAATAACGACTTTTTCGGCGGCAATTTCGCCGGCATGTGCGAAAAGCTGGATTATCTGCATGATCTCGGCGTCGAGGTGCTCTACCTCAACCCGATCTTCATGGCCTGGTCGACGCACCGGTACGACACGTATGACTATGCCCGCATCGACCCGATGCTCGGCACAGAGGAGGATTTCCGGCACTTCTGCAACGAGGCGCACGAGCGCGGCATGAAGGTCATTCTGGACGGCGTGTTCTCCCACGTCGGCGACCGCAGCCCCTATTTCCAGAGCGCCATCTCCGACCCGAACTCGCCCTACCGCAGCTGGTTCCAGTTCCAGCACTATCCCGACCGCTATACCAGCTGGTGGGGCATCACGACGCTCCCGTGCGTGAATAAGATGGACCCCGCGTTCCTCGATTATATCATCGACGGGCCGTATTCCATCGCCGTGCGCTGGCTGATGGCGGGCGCGGACGGCTGGCGGCTGGACGTGGTGGACGAGCTGCCGGACGAATTCGTGCTCCGGCTGCGCCGCCGCATCCGGCAGGTCAAGCCCGGCGCCATCCTGATCGGCGAGGTCTGGGAGGATGCGTCGAACAAGATCGCCTACGACCGCCGCCGGCGCTATTTCGTCGACAACGAGCTCGACGGCGTGATGAACTATCCGCTGCAAAAGGCCATCTTCCGCTATGTCCGCCGCGAAAACGACGGCGCGGAGTTCGGCCAGCAGGTCATGACGCTCGCGGAGAACTATCCGCCCCACGTCCTGAACGCCTGCATGAACCTGATCTCCACGCACGATACGCCCCGCGCGATCAACGCCTTGCTCGACCCGCACGACGGCAGCCGCGACGACCTCGCCCGGCGGCACTTCTCGCCAGAGCAGATCACCTGGGGCAAGGAGCTTCTGCGCACAGCGGCGTTCCTGCAATTCACGCTCCCCGGCGCGCCCTGCATCTACTATGGCGACGAGGCCGGGATGACCGGCTATCGCGACCCTTTCAACCGCGGCTTCTATCCGTGGGGCGAGGAGGACACGAATATGCAAGCCTTCTACCGTGCGCTGGCGCGGCTCAAGCGTGAAAATCCCGCGCTGAAAACCGGCCGCGTCGAGTTCATCACGGCGTCGAATGGCCGCGTGCAGTTTCTGCGCCAGAGCGCGGGGCAGACCGCCATGGTCTTCTGCAACGCCTCGCGGGAGCCTTGGCGCGTCCAGTACGCGGGCAAGCTGCTCTTCGGCGGCAAGCTGCAAGCCTATACGCCCGAGGCCGTCACGCTCGGTGAAAACGGTTTCTGCGTGATGGTATGAGCGCGAAGGAGCACGTATGACCGAGTGGGAAAAGCTGCAAACCGGGCAGCTCTACAACGATTTCGACCGCGGCCTGTTCAAGCGCCGCATCGCGGCCAAGCGCCTGTTCCGCGCGTACAACCGGACGGATGACGATGAGCAGACGGAACGCCGCGCGCTGATGGAGCAGCTGTTTGGCTCCGTGGGAAAGAATGTCTGGATCGAGCCGGATTTCCGCTGTGAGTTCGGCAAAAACATCACAATTGAGGACAACGTCTACATCAACTTCGGCTGCGTCATTCTCGACTGCGCCGCTGTGACCATCGGCGCAGACAGCCTCCTTGGGCCGAACATCGGACTCTATGCCGTCAACCATGCCACCGACGCTGAGGCCCGCATCCACGGTGCCTGCTGGAGCAGCCCGATCCATATTGGCAGGCGCGTCTGGCTCGGCGGAGATGTGAAGGTGCTCGCGGGCGTCACAATCGGCGACGACACCATCATCGGCGCTGGCAGCGTGGTCACGAAGGATATCCCCTCCGGCGTGATCGCCGCAGGCAACCCGTGCCGCGTCCTGCGTGTGATCGGTGCCGACGAGCGCACCGAGCGCGAACGCCAGGAGCTGGAATACCGCAAATAAACAGCAGCAGCCCCGGCAGCAGGCGCGGCCGGGGCGGCTGGTTCGGGGTGCCTGCGGCCGCGGGGGGTGGGCCCCGCCGCTGGGGCAGCAACCCGATCACCCAAGCCGATCGGCCGGGGTCGCGGGGC
>ENA-UOJO01003574-UOJO01003574.1-human-gut-metagenome-genome-assembly--contig:-P57-NODE-3574-length-14519-cov-11.720617_pt1 | contig 14519 bp, 10 predicted proteins | sample MGYA00242351_ERZ723898 | MGnify/ENA metagenome assembly ERZ723898 | reverse complement strand
TGTCGGTGGCGGTAACTTTATAATATCCGTTTGTCGCCGGATGTTTCACTGTTGTCCCCACTTTATATCCAGTCGGCGCAGGTGTGTTCGTTGGTACTGGTGTGTTTGTCGGCACTGGTGTGTTTGTCGGCACTGGTGTGTTTGTCGGCACTGGTGTGTTCGTCGGCGTTGCCGTTGGTACTGGCGTGTTCGTTGGCGTTGCCGTTGGTATCGGTGTGTTTGTCGGCACTGGTGTGTTCGTCGGCGTTGCCGTTGGCACCGGTGTATTTGTTGGCGTTGCCGTTGGCACTGGCGTATTCGTTGGCGTTGCCGTTGGTATTGGTGTGTTTGTTGGCGTTGCCGTTGGTACTGGCGTGTTTGTTGGCGTTGCCGTTGGTACCGGTGTGTTCGTCGGTGTCGCCGTCGGCACCGGCGTATTCGTTGGCGTTGCTGTCGGTACTGGCGTTGGTGTCGTCGTTGGCTCCAGCATCGGAATACTTTCGTTCTTTGTTTTCCCACACACCGTACAGCTAAAGGTTCGAATCCCTGCATTCTCAACCGTCGGCTTTAATGTAACAGCTCCGGCATCCCAGGCATGCCCGGTTGCCACTATAACCTTCTGCTCCTGTAACACTGCCCCACAAACACTGCAATGACTTCCCGCTGTTTTACCTGCGCTCTCGCATCCCACAGCTACAGCTTCGTCTATCACCGTGATATGCCCAGTTTTCTCAATGCTTTCCAGTCTTATCTCTTTGCACCCTGTACAGGTATAGGTCTTTAGTCCATCTTCTGTACAAGTGGGTTTCTTTGTAACAGCTCCGGTATCCCAGGTATGTATATGAGGAGTCTCTTCCGAACCGCCTTGACTATCATCATAAAATACTACGGTAACAGTATAAGTTATCTTCGTCACTCCATCCGGAGCTGTCAGAACATATTCTACCGGATTGGAAAAATCATGCGACGTGCCATTGGCAAAAGCCCAATCCAAAGCTGCTCCCGAACCTGCTCCATAGTCCATATTCGGAGTCAGTCTGCTAACATCTGTCCCTTTTGGAAGCAAGAGAGTAATTGTCCTTGCTTCATTATCAATCTTACCTATTACATCTTTTTCCAGAACGGTATTCTGCAGTTTATAAAGATTAAAGCTTGTAAAAGCTGCTTCATTTGAATTCTGCACATAAATTGTGATTGTTACAGGCAAAATTGCCCTTGTCTGTACATCCTGCACCTGATATTCACACACATAAGTCCCGGCTGGTGCAGTAACAATTCCACTATAGGAAAACGTATAAGAGAGTCCGGGTAAATGGGTTCTCTCCAGACCAGCTGGAAGATTCTCGCTGATCACAACAGTTTTATACTGCCCGCTTCCGCCTGTGATCACTCCTGAATCAATATACTGTGTCTCAGTTTTTCCTGCAGACAAATGAAGATTTACTCCCGAAATTGATAGCGGCACAGCCACATGGATTGTTTCTGAAACTGCTGTCACAGTTCCATAAGTTCCCGGAAGTGCATCCGTCGCATAAAACAAAAGTGTCTGCCCATTATCATCTGCTGTGAATATTTTTTCAGCAGAAACCGGTGTCACTTTACCATCATTTCCAAGTGCGATTTTCACACCATATTGCTCCAGCTGATCAGCAGTGAATGCCGGTGACTTATTGCCATTATTATAGGTCAGACGAAGCCTCAGACCAGACAGATCCAGCTTATCTCCCACACTATAATCCGTTTTATCCGGTGCTGTAATTACGCTAAGCTTACTGGGTTTTTTCGCTGTAACTGTAATCTTTTGCTGTACTTTAAAGCCATGATAATCAAATGTTACAGCCGTGTCAGCAGTTGTCAGAGGCTCTGTTTTATCATAGGAAAAATCACTGTAAACCCATGCCCCGGAATATGCAGAATAAGAAATATACAAACTCATTCCTGAAGGATCAAATAGCTCCCCCTCCGTGTAATTTGTCTTTGGAGCCCTTGATATCTGAACCTTTGTTATTTTGCTGCTGTCCGGCTCCGTAATCGTTATCGAACAACTGGTGGTTTTTCCTTTATATACAATGTTTATGGTTTTCGTACCTGCTGTTGTGTTATCAAAACCACTGATCATATCATCTGTAATATCAATTCCACCAGGCTGACCATTAATATAAAGAATTCCCCAGCTATACGGACGCTCCCCAATACAATAAGAAGAACTATATAAATATGCAGAAACAGACGTAATGTCTGAAGCTTCCATCCTTGCCGGAATCCCGTCCTCAGAAATTTTCCACTCACTTCCAAACTTCCAATTCGTATAAGAAGCGGAATCTTTCAGCTGATTTTCCGTAAGAAGCTTTCCATTTGATTCCGTAGCTGCGGTGGAGCCAATCAGTTCTCCCTGAGAATCCTTTCCATAACAATCAGAAATCACAGAAGAGGTCATCTGACCACAAATCTGACCGACATTCTTATTTTTACCACTTACCCGAAGTATACCGGTATGAACGCAAACCTTTATACTGCTGTTTCCTAATGTTGTCCGTTCTGTTCCTCCTGCAATGCCGCCCACATACAGCTGCCCGGCATCCTCCGCCTGCGTAACCGTTATTTTTCCACTGCTGACACATTTCTCAACACAGCCTTTATTCAATCCCACAATACCGCCTGCCCAGCTTTTCATCGCCGGCATAGACAGATTCATATTTAATCTTGATGAACATCCACTGATGGTACCAGAATTTTCTCCCGCAATACCACCAAATTTGGGAAATTCCTGGAGGCCCTGACCGCCCATATGACCGGTCACAGTCCCGGATACCGTACATTCCTGAATTTTCCCAGTGTTATATTGGGCAAAAACGCCCTGGGCATTCTGGCTGTCATCATCAAAAGCTGCTTCTATACGCAGATTCTTAACAGTTCCTCCATTTTGAACTATCAGCGGCTTTTTCAAACCGCTGATAGTATGCCCATTTCCGTCCAGAACCCCTCCAAAATAATTTACAGAAAAATTTATTTTTCCATTAATCTGAATATCTTTTGTAAGACAGTAATGTGCACCTGCATGGTCTGAAATCATATTCAAATCTTCCAGGGAGTCTATCTCATATGGATTCTCCGCCGTTCCATTTCCTCCTGCCGGAGAAACAGCAGCGTTCCGGTTTCCGATCACACGATAAATAATATTGGAATCACCATCAGACGGAACTGTAAATTTACCATCTTTCAGCTTTATAATAATAGCTGCAGCAGGTTCTAGGGAATATTTTGCGCCACTATTTCCTACAAAAACAGGATAAGTCGCTGCTTTCTGTGCTGCCACCCTGTCTCCGTAAAAACCGTAAGCGCCAGATGTTTCACCAGCGGCTATTGCTGTATAAAAATCTGTAAGAAGTGTTTTAAAAGCCACCCCTGTAACCTTTTCCAGATATTCCTCACAGTTTAAATCAGAAGCATTTATCTGATAAAAACGTGGAAGTACAGACATAGGATCATAGCCTCTGGCCATCCTGTCGATCACGTATCTGACAAACAGATATGGCAAACCATAGTCCCTTGCCGTGTCATCTCTGTAAGACTGATAAATCAGGGATGAGCCTCTGCGGATTGCTGCATTCTCTGCAATTCCATTTAACCAGCCGCTGCTGTCTATACCTCCCCACAGATAGTCCATTACTGTAACTGCAAGTCCCTCATTCAGCCACATATATTTTCCTGAACTGGAAAAATTAGTCTTCAAGGCAAGCACTGCATGCTGTCCCTCATGAACCAACAGACCGTTTCTTCTGGACATTTCTCCTGTCACATAAGAGGATGCAGCCGGAATGTTAATATGAATCGCCGTCACATCAGTCTCATACATATACATTCCACTGGCACTGCTCAGTGTTTCAAGCAAAATTGACAATTTGCCCGAACCATCCAGACATGGTATCTCCCCGCCGGCCAGCTGATTCAGAATGCGATATGGCTGCCCATCATAAACACTTGCCATATCAGCTGCTATAACCGCGGTTTTTCCGGCACTGTCATAATCTGATTTCATGTTTTTTTCCATCCAGATGTAACAATGCTCCCCTATCCCAATGCAGACATAAGTCTTTTGGGAATATGTGGTGCCCATATATTTTTCCTGTCCTATGGTGTAGGTGGTGGCTGACTGCAAAGCGATCGCGGAATTCGTGCTTCCGCCCGCCACATTTACGCTGCCCAAACTGTTAGAAGCTCCCACGCTCCCTGCCGTATACGGCGCAGTCCCATCTGCGCCATCATCAAACACCAGCGTTCCAGTATTATGTGCCACCTCGGGATCCGTATTCACAATAACTGCATACTCCCCGGTAAGAGTCTCCCCTGCTTTCCCTTCTGTTACTGCCGCAAAAACGCTTATATTGCTGAATAACCCAAGAAGCAGAAGACAAATCCCCACCGAAAGCCCAATGGATCTCTTCCTTTTCATACACGCCTCCTGTAAAAATTTCTTTTCTACAGTTTACCATTTTTTCTAACCATACACTATGTTTTTTTGTACACTTTTTCGGCTAATTTCAACAACACAATTGCTAAATTCTCTCGCCAGCAAAAGCTTCAGCTCGTTACTCACAAAAAAAGTGACACACCACTTCAAATGATGCGTCACTCATTCATACTTATAAATTATTTTTCCGTTTTCACCACTTTCGTCCGGTTCGCTCTTTTCCCATATTCCCTGGCAAACCGCGTCTCTTCCGCAATTTCACATGCGGTCTGGTAATAATAATTCAATGCGGTATTCAACACCTTTTGCCGCTTTCCCTGCAAAAGATCCGGGCTCAGTTTAACTTCTTTTTTGAAAGGAATATCTTCCTGCTCATAATGAACATAGTTCTCCTGCGTCTGCATATCCACAACCAGCACCGGAGCCTCACCTATATATAATTTATTTCCCTGCACACGCATATTCAGCAAATCAGTTTTCACCTCCAGAAAATCACATGCTTCTACCAATATTTTTCTCTTTTCCAGATTTTCTTACCACTTTGAAAAAGCCGAAGATACTCTATCTTTTTCTCCACAGTCTCTGCAATCCTGTCCGCTCTTTCTTCTGGCATTTTTGTATATGACATAAGCAGCGTTTTCACTTCTTCTGGAAATCCGTTAAGCCTTGACAGCTCAATACGCTCTCTATTTTTCACATAAGCAAGCATATCCGCCTCTTTTTTACAAAAAGAATTTACTCTGATCTCCAGCAAGCCAGATTTCACAGGTATTAAATCTTTATCATAAAAAAGACAGTTTCCAGTATCATAGATCGGAGCCATTTTTATCAGCTTATGCGCTTTGCTGCTATACAAAAATCCAAAATTATTATAATGTCTGTCCGTATTGCTCAACACAAAATCCGTTAAAATCATATATTCCAGCTGCGCTCTTACTTCCAATTCTTCCATTCCATTTTTTACTGCCACATTGATAATTGCCTCATATTCAGACTGGTCGTTTGGAATTTTATAGTCTTTTATCAGCTGATATGCAGAAACCAATTCCGTATCAAGAGAAGTAAATAACGGTGTTAAACTGCCTGGAACCTGCAGCCCATCAATCCGTGTCATCTCAATTTCATATGGAACATAGTTCTTCCAGCCCAGTCTTTCATGGAGTCTGCACGCAATTTTCTCGTTTACAGCCTGCTGCCCATAATTATTTGTATTAATCTTCATAAGAAAACGGGTATGATCTCGAATCACCCATTTCTTTTTCATCTCGCCATTTACAGAAGACGCCGGGGAAAAGCAGGAAATATGACCTTCCACATCAATCTTGCCTGTATCGGTCAGTAAATTTCCAAGTTCATCGGAGAATTCATTTTCAAAGAAATTTATGTTCTTCCAGTATAATTCCTTCGAAACAGGCTGCATCCAATAATGATCCGTCAAACTCAGACCGTACGCCGCCAGCATAAGGGACTGGCTTGTCTCTTCCCCCAATAGTTTAAGCTGCTGCTGAATTCCTTTTCTTGTATCCGGAACAGCACGCATATTCCACCACTGGGCAAGCCCGGATCCCTCCTCCGCACATCCTACTGGCAATTCCTCTGGCATGTACACTTCAAGGACATATTCGATCCTTCCCGAAAAAGGATTTATTTTCACCATCGCAACATCTAAATCCTTATGTTTCAATATATATATTTCGTCTCTGCCCATAGTTTACACGCTCCCTAAATAAAAAGTCCCATGATATCAACTAATTTTGCTAAAATTAATGATACCATGGAACTTTTGGGGACTCAAGTGGGTTTTACTGCTGATTATTAGTCCTTTACGCTAGAACATCTTTAAAAAACCTCTAAACTTTTCCCCTCAAAACCATTTCGCCGCATACTGCTGCAATTGTTCCTGTACCTCTTTATAACTGTACTTGCTGACCGGAATGGTTTCGTGGTTTTTCAGGGTGATCTCGAAGCGTTTGATGGAGCGGACTGCATATAGGGAAACGATATAGCATCTGTGACACTGTACAAATATATCCTTAGGCAAGATTTCTTTCATAGAAGAAAGGGTTTTATAGATTCTCGTGACAGTTCCGTCCTGGAGATGGATCAACAGCTCTTTATTAATTACCTCAATAAACGTAATATCCCGAATATGAAATGACACCGTAGCAGATGGAGTATCTACCACGATCGATTTTGGTGTCAGATGCCGAATTGCTCGGTTCAGGGCTTCTGCCAGCTTTTGCCTGCTGACCGGTTTCAGAATATAGCCAACCGGCTCAGCGGAATATGCATCAAATACAAATTTTTCGCTGCTTGAAATAAATATGACAGGAACACAGTTTCCGTGATCCCGAAGATATTCCATAAAACTGACTCCGTTAATCTCCCCAAGCATAATATCAAGGATCAGAATATCATAAGCACCAGAATCCTCCTGCAACGCACTCTCCAATCCCAAAGCGGAAGTATACTTCCAGATTTCACAGGATTCTCCTATGGATGATAAAATGTCAACTGTCATTTCTGAAATATATTTTAAAAAAATCGGTTCATCCTCGCAGACCGCGATACGGTACATAATAAAAATTCTCCTATTCTTCGTTTTTTTCATCAAGGCAAAGAGTTGTTGTTACAGAAAAGAGGCCATTGTGAACCTGCACGCTGAGAATGCCATTATATTTTTCCGCAATCTCTCCCATGATCTTAAGACCATAGCCATGTTTGCTAATATCACGCTTCGTAGATCTATACTTTCCATTTGCAACTCTCAGGCTTCCCTCATCACAGCCATTCTCACATTTCACAAACAGAAAGTTCTCTTTTGAATGAAGATTCAGCCTGATAAACCGCCGTTCGCCTGAAACCTTTTTGCATCCCTCTACTGCATTTTCCAATATATTGTTCAGCATCCGGCACAGATCAATATCTTCCATATTCAATTGACTGCCGATAATAATGCTGTAATCCACTTTCACCTTACATCTCTTCGCCTTTTCGGAAAACTCCGAAAGAATAGAATTAACCAGCGTATTCGCCGTATATGTAACAAATGGAAGCTGTCCTGCGTCATCTGCAAACTTGTGAATATATTCCTCCGCTCCCATATAGTCCCTTTCCTTAAGATAAGCGGACAAAGCATTCATATGATGCCGGATCTCATGATGCGCTTCAAGGATATATTCGTTGTTTTCCGCCTGCTTCCGGTATCCTTCCAGCATACACTCAGAAACCCGCTCTTCCTCTTTTTTACGGCAAATGTACCCCATAACGCCAAAAACACGCCATACACAATAAATGCAAATATAGCAAAAAGAACGAACAGCATATGGACAATAACATTCCGGTCAATATCTATTGTAGTTAAAAACTGTGCAATGCTGGCGATCAGCATAAACAATGCAGGAAGTGAACAAAGGATCCCCCAGATACGTGTTTCCAGATCTATTTCGATCATAACACGAATCCTTTCCATCAGCAAGAGAAAAGGCTTTGCCAGAACCAGATTGATTCCAAGCGTTAAAGCAAGGGCAACTGGCGGATACATAAAATCATCTGATTCAAATTTAAAGCTGCGAAACAAAAAAGTCACCGAACTTGTGACAAAAAATCCGTAACTCATAACCACAAAAAATATAAACAATTTCTCGGGTATTTTCGCCCGAACCACCAGACAGTACATCACCCCGAACAACAGCAATGCAATATAAAAAATAATATTCCAGATAGTTTCTTTATAAGCACCGCCCACATTCAGCTGCGCCACAGTGCAAAACGGGATAACCATCAAGGCGAAAATAGAAAGTGCAATAAACACAGCCCTTTTCCTGCTTCCCCGAAAACGGTCCCGGAATGGAAACATACAGAAAAACGCATATGGAAAAATCTGAAGAAAAAAGCCGCAGAAATAACGCAATGCTATCATAAAAAGCCCCCTTCTGACATGTCAAAATCAAAGAAAAACAGCTCCGAATACTTGATAAAAAGTATATCATTTATAGATGTTGAAATCAAATTTCCCCCATGTCTTTTTGCGCCGTATTTTGTCCACTCACGCAAAAATATAGACAATAAAATCAATTTCAAATAGCATAGATATAAAGACAAGGGCGCTGTTTTTTACAATGTAAATTTTAAATTTAAGGAGGATAACAACATGAAAAAAATTCACTCAATACTTTTAGGAATGGGACTAATTACAGGAGGCCTGATGCTTGCTGGCTGGACCAGCGGGGAAACCGTCACGCTTGAAGAAATCGATACGGCGACGCAGACAGAACAGCTGCTGAAAAACCATTCTTCTTTTCAGATTACTTCGGTCTATGTTGACGATGACTTTACCTATTCGCAGTATGTGGACAAGGATCTGCTGTTAGTCTCATATCCCGACAGCACTGAACTGTATCTGGATGGACAACTGAACTATCTTTCTGAAGAGGATTCCCTTAGCGGAATCTTGTACATTTTACAGGATCCTGTAGCATATCCCGCAACGGATAATGTGATTTTTTCCTCGAGCGCCGCTGAAACCATAACAAGCTGTGAAGAAAAAGATGGCAAAATTTACGTCTCCAGCGATGCTTCTCCGGAAGATACCGAAAAACAGGTAACAGGAGAAGGCTTCCCCTATAACGAAGGCGAGTATTTTATCACTGACTACGTTCTGGATGCAGAAACCTTCACACTTCTGTCCCTTGATGAAACCTTAGTCGCACCGGACGGCTCAACACGTCCCTATGTAACTGCTACTATTGAATATGATGTGGAAAGACCAGAGCTGGCACAGACAATGTACGAACACAGCACAGCCATAGAGAATCTTCGCCAGGTAACCCTCACAACAGATCCGGATACTGAAAACGAAGAGACCTTTTCCGTACAGGTACCCAAAGGGGATGGCGTAGTTATTTACTTACCAGAAGGTTATGATGGCATCTTTACAGACCGGGCTTGTACCAAGGAAGAAGAATCCCCTATAGACCGCAATGCAGACGCTACATTATATATGGCAAAGGGAAAGTAGAAGATGCAAAATATAAGAGACTTATTAACTGAACTTACAGACATCAATATGAACAATGTTTCAGATCAGATTGTTGTAACAATGGCGATCATTGTGGGGCTCCTGGTCGTTGCGTCCTTTTTTTCCCTTTTTGTATCCATCTACCTCGCTATTGCATACGCCAAATACAACCGCACGAAAAACACCTGCGGAAAAAACGGCGAAGAAGCAGCACGACTGGTTCTTGACAATAACGAGCTAGAGCACATTAAAGTTTCCAAAAACGGCTCCATCCTGTTTGGAAACAGCTACAGCCACTTTTTCAAGAAAGTACGTCTCAGAAGACTTACCTGGAAAAAGGACAGCATAACTTCTCTTTCAATAGCTGTGCAGAAGGCTTCCCTTGCCATTCTTGACAAAGAGGGGGATCCAGACATGGCAGCAAGAATCCGGATGACTCCTGTCATTTATTTCGGACCACTGGCTTTCATACCACTGATACTCATCGGACTTCTGCTTGACCTTTTTGTTTTCAGAAATGTAACTGGTCTGGGATTAATGTTTTTTACTCTCCTTGGTCTTATTATTTACATTATTTCCTTTGTCATGTCTGTTAAAGTGCTGAAAACCGAGAAAAAAGCCCAGGAAATGACTCTGAAGATAATGAAAAAAGAACATCTTGCGACAGCTGAAGAAATCGAAATGAGTAAAAAACTTTTCCAGCTTTACAACATTGAATATATAAACAATATGATTATTGCTCTTTTGGAGCTGGTTTACAGAGTTCTTCAGATCATCGCATACTTTGAGAGCAGTCTTCCGTCGAAAGACTGAGTTACTTTGCTTGGCTCCGGAGAAATATCAGCAGCTTCAGCGTAAACCCAAAAGGCACTGGCAGATGTGATTTTACACACATCTGCCAGTGCCCTTTTATGATTTACGCCTCTTCAGCCACATTCTTCTTTCTCTTCTTAAAGAATCTCACCAGCACAATCGCCATCACAGCTACCAGTACCACACCACTTGTAATGTCGATCTCCAGGAACAGTTTTGTCATGTTGGACATTTTGCCTGCGTCTGGATCCGGAACGGTGTAGTTGCCGCTGTTTACGGTAGTGTACAGAATATTCTTGCAAGCCTGGCGCATCGCTTTTACCAGAGTTGCGGAGGAAGTATTAGTGATCTTGTTGGACTCTTTGCTTGCAAAGCCAAGCATTGCGTCATTGCCGTTTCTTACCGCATCATCTGTATTCTGATAGCCATAGGAACCGTTCCAGTCAGTAAGAACCATTCCACGGAAGCCCCACTCGTCACGGAGAACATTGTTCAGAAGGTTCGGGTTTGCGCCGGTCCATCTGTCTCCAACGAAGTTGAAGGAGCTCATAACTGCCAGTGACTGTCCTTCAAAATTCTTTACACAGATTTCGAAAGGTTTCAGGTAAATCTCACGGATCGCCTGCTCATCAGAGTAGGTGAGGAGCATAGTACAACGGTTTGTTTCCTGATCGTTCATTACGAAATGCTTGATATACGGATAAACACCCTTTGTGGAAAGTCCGTTGATGGTATTCAGTGCGATCATACCGCCAAGAACACCGTCCTCAGAATAGTACTCAAAGTTACGTCCGGTAAATGCACTTCTGTGAATATTCATAGCCGGGGAATAGGTTCCGAAAATACGGCAGTCCGCATACTCAGCACCCTCAGCCTCACCAACTTTTTCCGCCAGCTCCTTATTCCAGGTCTGTGCGATCAGAAGCTCGGTGGGATAAGCAGTACCATAAACACCAATGTACCAGTCATTCAGTCCGGAAGTACCGTCGGAATCCTGTGTGCCAACTTTTCCAATAGAATCAACGCCAACCGTTTGGAAACCGCCAAGGTTTACCATGTTGATCATATCATCCACGGAAAGCTGATCCAGAAGGTCCTCCCACATTGCAAAATTCACAAACAGACTCGTCAATTGCCAAACGCTCGTACCAATACAGATTTTGGCTTATTTTGCGAAAAAAACAGCCAGCACTTATGAGTTCTTCAAATGCTGACTGTCTCCTTATTAGAATATGCAAATTGCAGGAATGATTAAGGGCACCCTCTAATTACTAATCTGAGAACTTCTCGAAAACATAATATCCAGCAGATACTTCCCGTCCTCCGCCTTCATAAACACCTGTCCATCATATTTTTCCGCAATATACACAATGCTTCTCACGCCAAAACCATGGCGGGTTTTATCTTTTTTATGGGTAACCGGGAGCCCGTCCTGAAACTGGACTTCCCGGCTGCAGCGGTTCTCCACATGCACGATCACCATCTCGCCCCGTCTTGTAAGATGAAGGCTGATAAACCGCTCTTCCTCTTTTTCCTCCTGCACGCACTCCAATGCATTGTCCAGCGCATTTCCAAACAGCGCATACACATCTGCTGCAGTCATGAAATCAATGCACTCTCCCTCTGCCATACAGCTGAATTCCACCTGGTATTCATTGAACAGAAGGGATTTTTCCCTCAACACATAGTCCAGCGGGCGGCAGCCTGTATTGTAAGTGGCATCGTAAATGGAGATGGCTCCTGTAATCTCTTTCAGATAACCAGACCTGGTTTCCTCATCCTCCACCCGCTCCAGGGCGCGGAGCTGGTGCTTCAGGTCGTGGCATTTGATGTTGATAATGTCAATGGCCTCCTTGGAGCTCTTCTGCTGAATATCCGCCATCCGCAGCATTTCCTCCATTTTTTCATGCTCACGCTTCATGCTGTTTTCCCAAAGTACCCGGTAAAACAGAACCAGAACAAAGGCACTGCAAATGAAACTGTAAGCCGGGCAGATCATTCCTCCAATTTTCGTTCCATCCAGGCTATGGTCATAAGACCAGTACACGCTTATGGTGATGGCAGTTAACATAAGTATGGCTGCCAGTGCTGCGATCCGCAGATCCCCATTGCCAAATTCCGTTTTCTTTTTGTTTCCTTTTACCGCCAGGAAATAAATTGCCAGAGCTGCCAGCGGGAAAATACCGAATCTGGTGACCAGCGCATGTCCCAGATGCTCCGGCGAAGTTTCATATGGAAGATTCAGCAGATAAAGTCCCATTCTGGACAACGCGAAACACATATGCTCGGTAGCATAACCTGCCGCTACAACAAACACAATTTCCAGCCACGCCGCGTCAAAAGCCAGCCAGATTGCCAGCCCCACAGCCAGCGCATATCCTATATAAACAAACACATAGGGCAGCATAAACGTTTCATTGCCATAAGGCGTCAGCAATCTGCACCATCCCCAGGACAAAAGCAGCTGTACCAGTACCGCCGCCGCACGCAGCGGAAAATACTGCCCCGCATCTGGAAATCCCCCTGCACCGTGTGAAACAGCAGGTCATCCCTGGACTTTTCTATATAATACACATAGGCTGCTGCAATGCGGTGGATTCCATCTTTCCCGTTGATCAGAATTTCCTTGGTCTGACGTTTCCGGAAAAACTGGATGGCTTTTTCCAGTTTTACCGCAAAATTGTAATAGCCCACAGGCTTTACAATGAAATCAATGGCGTGGACGGCATAGCCCTCCACTGCATATTTCGCCATTCCGGTGACAAAGATGATTCCAACAGCTTCATCCTTGGTTCGGATTTCTCTGGCAACCTCCAGGCCGTCGCTTCCCGGCATCTCGATATCCAGAAAAATAACATCGTAGTTGCCGTGATATTTTTCCAGAAATTCAAAGCTGGCGTTGTACACGTCCATTTTGATCTCCATATTGTGCTCCCTCTGGAACTGCTCCAGATAATCCGCCAGCCGCTGGGAGTCCTCGGTGAGATCATCCACGATTGCTACTCTTAAACTCTTTTCCATAAAAACCTTCCCATATCAAGAAACAACACTACCCTCTAACAAAACGATAGAGGGTATGCCGCTTTATTTATATTTTGTTGTTCTTACTAATTTATTCTTCCTCAAACTCCAGATCCTTACGGCTCATCTCCTCGATCAGCTCTTTTTTCACCTGATAAAGCTTCGGGGAAAGATCCACGTAAACCTTCTGCGGGTTGGAGAATCGTCTGGACTCATCCCAGAGAGTGCTCTGCTCCTGCTGGCAGATTGCGCGAAGCTCCATGACGGATGGAGATGTGTAGACACGTTTTCCTTCTTTAATAACTGGAACCAGAAGTTCACGAACCTCATAGGTACCACCCAGGATCTTGGTCTTCTTCCAGGTGTCAACCGGGTCAAATACTACCATAGTTTCATCTGGGTTCAGCTTCTCGTCAGCAAGACAGATCAAATCAGCTTTAATCTTGCCTGTGGACTTGCTGTAAATACGATATACTGTCTTATTTCCAGGGTTTGTTACCTTAGCTGTGTTCTCAGAAAGCTTGATCTTCGGAACAAATTCACCTGTCTCAGGATTTTTCACTGCCGCCAGCTTGTATACACCACCAAATGCCGGATTATCATTGGAAGTGATCAGACGTGTTCCAACGCCCCAGGAATTAATCTTAGCATCCTGTGCTTTCAGGCTCTCGATGAGATACTCATCAAGGTCACTGGAAGCGGAAATGGTAGCGTCATCAAATCCGGCTGCAGCCAGCATCTTATATGCTTCCTTGGAAAGATAAGCAAGGTCACCGCTGTCAATACGGATACCATATTTTTTCAGCTGGATTCCCTCCTCACGCATTTCCTCAAATACGCGGATTGCATTGGGAACACCAGATTTCAGCACATCATAAGTATCTACCAGAAGGATGCATGCCTCAGGATACATTCTTGCATATGTCTTAAACGCAGTATACTCATCCGGGAAGCTCATGATCCAGGAATGTGCATGGGTTCCAAGTACCGGCACGTCAAACATCTGACCGGTCAGCACACAGGAGGTTCCGACACAACCACCGATCACAGCTGCACGAGCTCCAAAAATACCGGCATCCGGTCCCTGGGCACGACGAAGACCGAACTCCATGATTCCATCTCCCTTCGCTGCATAGCAGACACGGGCCGCCTTAGTAGCGATCAGGCTCTGATGGTTCATAATGTTCAAAATCGCAGTTTCCACAAGCTGAGCTT
>ENA-UOJO01003563-UOJO01003563.1-human-gut-metagenome-genome-assembly--contig:-P57-NODE-3563-length-14556-cov-5.992414_pt1 | contig 14556 bp, 13 predicted proteins | sample MGYA00242351_ERZ723898 | MGnify/ENA metagenome assembly ERZ723898 | reverse complement strand
ATGATAGAGTTCCTAAAATGACTAAAAACATAAGTAAAAATAGGAATATATTTTATGATTTTAGGGCAAATATTTTAAAAAGAAATAAAGATTACAAAACATTAAATCGTAGACTTCCACGTATTGATTTAAATAAGAATGTTGAAACTAAAGAATGTGAAAATATCACTATATTAAATTACAATTATGAGTGTTTACTTTTAAAAATAGATTACAAATTTTCTAATATCAAAAAGATAACTATAAAATATGGAAACAATAAATATTTAACTTGTTATTTAAAAAAGAAATTATCTAACAATAATAAGTCCTTGGAAAATAATCACTACAAAGCAGTATATGCAATAAGTAATTATAAAAATATTCTATTTGATGAGGAATTTAATTTGTATAAAACATAAACTAAATGTACCTATATACTTTCATAGTTATAGGTACATTTAATTTTTTGCAATAAAAAGTATTTACATGTAATTCACTTGTAATAAAAAATGCTTATAAGCAGTTATTAAATTATTCTATTAGTCTTTTTTTGTAGAAATGTTGACACTATTAGCAAAAAGTAGTAAACTTTATTCATGAAGAAAACATACTAAAAAGATATGATAAATATGTTTAATTGCACATGTTAAATAGGAGTGATAAAAGTGGGAAAAATTAAAAGAGTTATAGTTACATTTTTTGCAGGTATGATAAGTTTCATGTGCATAGGATGTTTTGGAAGTCCTTCAAAAAATAAAGAAATTATAAATGTTTCTTATGATCCTACTAGGGAGTTTTATGAAGAATATAATAAAAAGTTTACAGAATATTGGAAAGATAAAACTGGTGAAGATATTTCTATAGTTCAATCACATGGTGGTTCGGGAAAACAGGCAAGATCAGTAATAGAAGGAAATAGAGCTGATGTTGTAACCCTTGCATTAGAACATGATATTACTGCTATTGAAGATTCAGGACTTATAGATGAAGGATGGGTTAATGAATTTGAAAACAGCAGTGCACCGTATACATCCACTATTGTATTTCTTGTAAGAAAGGGAAATGAAAAAAACATAAAAGATTGGGATGATTTAATAAAACCTAATGTTAAGATTATTACACCTAATCCTAAATCATCAGGAGGAGCTTGTTGGAATTTCCTTGCAGCATGGGCTTATGCAAAAGATAAATATAATGGTGATGAAAGTGAAATAAAAGATTTTGTAAGAAAAATATATAAAAATGTATCAATATTAGATTCAGGAGCTAGAAGTGCTACTACAACATTTGTAGAAAATGGACAAGGTGATGTATTAATATCATGGGAAAATGAAGCTTATCTTTCATTAAAAGAGCATAAAGATGAATACGAAATTATAACACCAAGTGTAAGTATTTTAGCTCAACCCTCTGTAGCAGTAGTAGATGAAAATGCAAGAAAAAATAATACAGAAGAAGTAAGTAAGGAATATCTTAAGTACTTGTATTCAGATGAAGCACAAGAAATAGCTGCTAAAAATTATTATAGACCAACTAATAAGGACATTTTACAAAAATATTCAGATGTATTTGATTTAAATACAAAATTATTTACTATAGATGATTTTGGTGGTTGGAATAAAGTATATGAAGAATACTTTAAAGATGGAGCAATATTTGATGAAATATACAAAAAATAATTTGCAGGAGGATGTATTATGAAAAAGAGTAAAGAAAAAAGAGTAATTCCTGGATTTAAATTGTCATTAGGAATAACTATTGCACTTCTTAGTATAGTTGTGCTTATTCCATTAGCATCATTAATTCTTGTTTCTTCTGGAATAGGATTAAAAAAATTTATATCAATTGTTACAGCCCCTGAAGTTATGGCTGGTTATAAAGTAAGTTTTTTATGTGCTTTTATAGCAGCTATTATAAATTGTATATTTGGCACAATACTTGCATGGGTGCTTGTTAAATATGATTTTCCATTTAAGAGATTTTTAGATGGGCTTATTGAACTTCCTTTTGCAATTCCTACAGCTGTAGCTGGTATATCTTTAACAGCCTTATATTCAGATAAAGGATTTATTGGACAATTTTTTGCAAAGTTTGGAATAAAAATAGCTTATACAAAAATAGGTATTGTAATAGCAATGATATTTATTGGAATTCCTTTTGTTGTAAGAACAATACAGCCTGTACTTGAAAAAATGGATTCTCAGTATGAAGAAGCTGCAAGAATATTAGGAGCAGGAAGAATTAGAACATTTTTTAAAGTTATTTTACCAGAAATATTTCCAAGTATAATTACTGGTTTTGGATTAGCTTTTGCTAGAGGAATTGGTGAATATGGAAGTGTAGTATTTATTGCAGGAAATATTCCTTATGAAACACAAATTATACCTCTTCTTATAATGAATAAATTAGAACAATTTGATTATACGGGAGCCACATCAATAGCCCTTGTTATGTTAATTGCGTCATTTGTAATATTATTTGGAATTAATTTTATTCAAAATACTGTAAGTAAAAGAGCAGCAGCAAATTAGGAGGGATTATTGTGAAAAAAGATAAATTTAAATATGTTCTTATTGGAATAAGCCTTTTATTTGTTGTTCTTATGCTTATTTTGCCAATGATAACTGTAATTTATAATGCTTTTTCAGCAGGTATAGAAAAATATAAAAATGCAGTTTTTGATACATATGCTATTAAAGCACTTAAACTTACATTAACTGCAACAGTAGTAGCAGTAGTAATAAATACTGTTTTTGGTTTATTTGCTTCATGGCTTATGAGTAAGTTTAATTTTAAAGGAAAAAATATTTTAGCAACATTAATTGATATTCCTTTTGCAATATCTCCTGTTATAGCAGGTCTTGTATTTATATTAACTTTTGGACGAATAGGATGGGCTTATGGAATACTTCAAAAGTTAAATTTAACTATTGTTTTTGCAGTTCCTGGAATAATACTTGCAACAATATTTGTTACATTTCCATTTATATCTAGAGAAATATTACCTGTTTTAAATTCAGTAGGAAAGGATGAAGAAGAAGCAGCAGCACTTATGGGAGCATCTGGTTTTACTATATTTAGAAAAATAACTTTTCCACATATTAAATGGGCACTTCTATATGGAGTAGTCCTATGTAGTGCAAGAGCTATGGGAGAGTTTGGAGCAGTATCAGTTGTATCTGGACATTTAAGAGGTAAAACTAATACGTTGCCATTACATGTTGAAATATTGTATAACGATTTTAAAATAACTGATGCTTTTGCAGTTTCATCAGTGTTGGTAATTTTAGCAGTAATAATACTTATTATAAAGAATGTTATTGAATACAAATCAAAGAAGGCTGGTGAAAATTAATGTATGTAGAACTTAAAAATATAAATAAAACATTTAATGATTATAAAGCATCAAATAATGTGAATTTTGCTATAGAAAAAGGAAAACTTGTAGCACTTCTTGGACCAAGTGGAAGTGGTAAAACAACAATACTTAGAATGATTGCAGGACTTGAAAATCCAGACTCTGGAGACATTCTAATTGATGGAAAAAGAGTTAATGATGTGGAAGCCAGTAAAAGAGGAATTGGTTTTGTATTTCAAAGTTATGCACTTTTTAAGTATATGACAATATACGATAATATTGCTTTCGGATTGCAAATTCAAAAAAAGAGTAAAAGTGAAATAAAGAAAAGGGTAATGGAACTTATAAAGCTTATTGGGCTTGAAGGATTAGAAAAAAGGTATCCAAATGAATTATCAGGAGGTCAAAGGCAAAGAGTTGCATTTGCAAGAGCCCTTGCTCCAAATCCAAGTATATTACTTCTTGATGAACCTTTTTCTGCTATTGATGCAAAGGTAAGAAAAGAACTTAGAAGTTGGCTTAAAGAAATGATAAAAAAAGTAGGAATAACAAGTATCTTTGTAACTCATGATCAATATGAAGCTATTGAAGTTTCAGATGAAATTATAGTAACAAATAAAGGAAGTATTGAACAAATGGGATCGCCTCTTGAACTTTATAAAAATCCTAGAACACCCTTTGTTGCAAAATTTATTGGTGAATCTACAGAACTTGAGGATTATGAAAAATATAAAGGTTTTGAAGAAATTGGACCAGGTAAAAAGGCAGTTATAAGACCAGAATTTATAAAGATAATAAAAGATGGAGAATATAGTCAGTATCCTTGTGCAGTTCAAAGAGGTACAGTTAAGGGAATTTCATTTATGGGAGATAATTTAGAAATAACACTTGAGGTTTTTGGAAAAACATTAGTTGCAAAAAGAAATATTGAAGAAGAGCCTCTTAATATAGGAGAAGAAGTAGACGTGCTTGTTTATAGATTGTATATATTTGGTGATGATACTGCTCATATTGTTGAAAATTCTCACTTTGAAAATAAAGAATCTATCTATATATAGTATAGCTTGGAGTTGATAAAAATATGAAAAAACATGTAAGTATTAAAAAGCTTGAAACAGATATTTTGATTATAGGTGGAGGAGCTGCTGGATGTTATGCAGCTCTTACAATTGGAGAAAAATCAAAAGCAAATGTATTAATTGTAGAAAAAGCAAATATAAAAAGAAGTGGCTGTTTGGCTGCTGGTGTTAATGCATTAAATGCATACATTACAAAAGGAAGAACACCTGATTTTTATGTAGATTATGCCAAGAAAGATGCAGATAACATAGTTCGTGAAGATCTGCTTCTTACAATGTCACAGGATTTAAATAAAGTAACTAAAAAACTTGAAGATTTAGGGCTTGTAATATTAAAGAATAAAAATGGAGATTATGTAGAAAGAGGTACAAGAAACATAAAAATTAATGGTGAAAATTTAAAGCCTATTTTGTCAGATGCTGTTAAGAAATTAGATAATGTTAATATACTTAATTATGTAAACATAATTGATTATATAGTAAAAGATAATGAAATATTAGGTGCTATAGGAACTTCTATTAATGATAATGTTTTGTATGAAATAAAAGCAAAAAAAGTAATATGTGCAACTGGTGGAGCAGCTGGTCTTTATAAGCCTAATAATCCGGGTTTTTCAAGGCATAAAATGTGGTATCCACCATTTAATACTGGTGCAGGATATGCTATGGGAATAAAACATGGTGCAGAAATGACAACTTTTGAAATGAGATTTATTGCTCTTCGTTGTAAGGATACAATTGCACCTACAGGAACAATAGCCCAAGGTGTAGGAGCAAAACAGGTTAATTCTTTAGGTGAAGTTTATGAAAATAAATATGGACTTACAACATCAGAAAGAGTATATGGAACAGTAAAAGAAAATCTTGATGGAAAAGGTCCTTGTTATTTAAAAACAGAAGGTATTAGTGAAGATAAAAATGATGATTTGAAAAAGGCATACTTAAATATGGCACCAAGTCAGACATTAAAATGGGTTGAATCAGGTAAAAATCCTAGTGAAGAAAATGTTGAAATAGAAGGTACAGAACCTTATATAGTAGGAGGCCATACTGCAAGTGGTTACTGGGTTGATTCTTATAGGGAAACAACAATCAAAGATTTATTTGCAGCAGGAGATGTGGCAGGTGGATGTCCACAAAAATATGTAACAGGAGCTTTAGTAGAAGGTGAAATTGCAGCCAATAGAGCATTAGAAAAGTTACAAGAAGCTAAAGTTACAATAAATAAGTCAGAAGAAGAAGAAATATTAAATAATGCAAAAAGTAATGTAGAAAAAATATTAAATACAGAAAATCCTGTTTATTCAACAGAAGAATTAGAAGAAGCTATGCAAAAAATAATGGATGAATATGCAGGTGGTATAAAAAGTAATTATGGATATTCTGAAAAGAAACTTGATATAGCTGATTATAAAATTAATCAAATTATAAAATTAGCAGATAATTTAGGGGCAAATGATATGCAGGAGCTTATGTATGTTTATGAGCTTAAGGAAAGACTTGTAGTATGTAAAACACTTATTGCCCATTTAAAAGCTAGAAAAGAAACAAGATGGCATAGTTTTGCAGAAAATCTTGATTACCCAGAAAAGAGTGATAAGTATTTAAAATATGTTAACTCTAAATATGAAAATGGCAAAATAAAAATTATATATAGAGACTTAGTAGGTAGAGGTGAAGTATATGAGCATAGCAATTAATAAAGATAAATGTATTGGATGCAAATGCTGTATGGAAGTATGTCCAGGAAGTTTAATAAAGCTTGATGAAAACAATAAAGCATATATTAAATATCCAAAAAATTGTTGGGGATGCTGTTCATGTATAAAAGAATGTAGAAAAAATGCAATTGGACTTTACCTAGGTGCAGATATTGGCGGTATGGGAAGTATTATGACAGTAAAAAAAGAAAAGGACATTTTAAAATGGCAAATTGAAAAATCTACTGGAGAAATCCATGAAATAGATGTAAATACAAAGGATTCTAATAAGTATTAAGGAGGAATAATAATGGGAGAATTATCACATTTAGATCAGTTAGAGGCAGAAGCTATATATATAATAAGAGAAGTGGCAGCAGAATGCGAAAAGCCAGTAATGCTATATTCAATAGGAAAGGATAGTTCAGTAATGCTTCATTTAGCATTAAAAGCTTTTTACCCTGAAAAACCACCATTTCCATTTTTACATGTAGATACAACATGGAAATTTAAAGAAATGATTCAATTTAGAGATAGAATTGCCAAGGAAAAAGGTATTGAAATGCTTAAATACACTAATGAAGATGGTGTAAAAAGAGGAATAAATCCTTTTGATCATGGTTCTGCATATACAGATATTATGAAAACACAAGCATTAAAGCAGGCTTTAAATAAGTATGGATTTACTGCTGCTTTTGGTGGAGGAAGAAGAGATGAAGAAAAATCTCGTGCTAAGGAAAGAATATTTTCTTTTAGAAATGAATTTCAAGCATGGGATCCTAAAAATCAAAGACCTGAAATGTGGAAACTTTTTAATACAAAGATAAATAAGGGAGAAAGTATGAGAGTTTTCCCTATTTCAAACTGGACAGAAAAAGATATATGGCATTTTATAAAGAGAGAAAAAATAGAAATAGTTCCTTTAAATTTTGCAAAAGAAAGACCAGTTGTATATAGAGATGGAAATATAATTATGGTTGATGATGACAGAATGAAACTTAGAGATGGAGAAAAGATTGAGTATAAAAAAGTAAGATTTAGAACTCTTGGATGTTATCCATTAACAGGAGCAACTGAATCAGAGGCTGATACATTAGATGAAATTATAGATGAAACTTTAAGTGCTGTATCATCAGAAAGAACAACAAGAGTTATTGATAGTGAAGCAGCAGGCAGCATGGAAAGAAGAAAAAGGGAGGGATATTTCTAATGAAAAGTTTATTAAAGTTTATTACATGTGGAAGTGTTGATGATGGTAAATCAACATTAATAGGTCATATTTTATATGATGCAAAACTTATTTATGCAGATCAAAAAAAAGCATTAGAACTTGACAGTAAGGTTGGAAGCAGAGATGGTAAAATAGATTATTCTCTTCTTTTAGATGGTCTTATGGCAGAACGTGAACAGGGAATAACAATAGACGTGGCTTACAGATATTTTAATACAGATAATAGAAGTTTTATAGTAGCAGATACTCCAGGACATGAAGAATATACAAGAAACATGGCTGTTGGTGCCTCTTTTGCAGATCTTGCAATAATATTACTTGACGCAAGTCAAGGGGTTTTGGTTCAAACTAGAAGACATGCAAGAATATGTGCATTAATGGGTATAAGATACTTTGTTTTTGCTATAAACAAAATGGATCTTGTAAATTATAGTGAAGAAAGATTTAATGAGATAAAAGAACAATTAAATGATTTAAGACATGAATTATCTCTTGAAAATGTTAAGATAATTCCAATATCAGCTACTGAAGGTGATAATGTAACTAAAAAGTCAGATAATATGAAATGGTATCAAGGTGAAGATATATTATCATATCTTGAAAATGTTGATATAGAAGAATTAAGCAATGAAAAAGGATTTTATATGCCTGTTCAAAGAGTATGCAGACCAAATCACACATTTAGAGGTTTTCAAGGACAAATTGAAAATGGTGTTATAAATGTTGGAGATGAAATAACAACTCTTCCAAGTAATGAGAAAGCAAAAGTTAAAAGTATTAATGTAGATAAACAAAGTGCATTTAAGGGACAAGCTGCTAATATCCAACTTGATAGAGAAGTGGATGTATCAAGAGGATGTGTACTTGTAAAGGATGCAGAAATAGGAACAAGTAATTTAATATCTGCAACAATTTTATGGATGGATGATGAAAGACTACCTGTTGGTAAAGAATTTCTTGTAAAGGTTGGAACAAAAACTATTCCAGGAATTGTAAAAGATATAAAATATAAAGTAGATGTAAATACAGGAGATCACTTAAAAGCAGGAACCCTTAGCAAAAATGAAATAGCTTTATGTACTATTCAACTTGCAGAAAATATAGTTATAAGTGAATTTAAAAAATATAGAACATTAGGTGAATTTATTCTTATTGACAGAGTATCAAATATGACATCAGCATGTGGTGTTGTAGAAAAAGCATATGGAGAAAATGAGAAGGATAATGACAATATTACATTTAAATATAATGATTTAGAAGCAAGAGGAGACATATTTGAAGAATTCTATTATGATACAGATAGCTTAGGAGTTTATAAATATAAAAAAGATGAAAAATTATATACAGTTGGAGATAATATAAACTTAACTGGTGCAAGCTACCAATATCCTGAAGATTTTGATATACTTATTTTTAGAGATAGTATATCAATAAAAGTTGAAGGTGGCGTAATAAAAGATATTACTTCTTTAGACAATTACACATTTAGTGGAAATCCACTTGTTAATGGTAGAGGTTTTGCACTAAATGTAAAATCAAAAGATGATCTAAATACATTACTTAATGATTATAAAAATTTAAAGGAGGCTGACTTCTTAAATAAGTGGGCTGATTTTACAAAGTATAGGAAGGTTGTATTTGGAATTAACTAGGAGGAAATAATATGGCAGTAAATGCAAAACGTCAAAAAGAGTTAAAAGCTTTGGGTTTTTTACTTCAAAATGATAAGGAACACTTTGCAGTGAGACTTTTAAGTAAGGCTGGCAATTTTACTACTAAGGAACTAAAAGATATTGCAATGCTTGCAGACAAATATGGAAAAGGCTATGTAGGAGAAACTACACGTCTTCAAGTGGAAATTCCATGGATCAAAGATGAGGATGTAGAAAGTTTTATTGAAGAAGCTAAAGCTTTAGGATTAAGGCATGGAGGTACAGGTCAAAAAATAAGACCTCTTGTATCCTGTAAGGGTACAGTCTGTCTTCATGGAAATATCGACACTCAAAAAATATGTAGACAATTAGAAGAAGCACATTTTGCAGAAGATACTCCTCACAAATGTAAAATTGGTGTAGTTGGATGTGCAAATAACTGTGCAAAGGCAAATATTAATGATATTGGAATCCTTGGAAGAACTGTACCAGAATTTAATCTTAACAATTGTGTAGGATGTGGTATGTGTGTTAAAGGATGCAGACAAAAGGCACTAGAAGTTGTTAATGGTAAGGTAGTTCATAATAAGGATCTTTGTGTAAATTGTGGCGAATGTGTAAGAGTTTGCAAGCTTAATGCTGCCATAGCTAAGGAAAAAGGTGCAGAAATCTTTGTAGGGGGAAGATTTGGACGTGCTATAAGAATAGGTGATTCTTTGGGAAAAATATTTAAAGAAGAAGAAATTGTACCTATGGTAAATAAAATTTTGTCTTACTATAAAGAAGTTGGAGAAAAAGGTGAAAGAATATCTCATGTTATGGATAGAATAGGAAAGGATAATTTTATAAAAGAATTATTAAAGTAGTACTTTTAATAAGTGTGTCATTAGCAGTTAAAAATTGTTAATGGCACACTTATTTTTATGAAAAATAATTATAATAATTTTGTGAAAAAGTAATTATTATGGTAAAATACTATTAAGTGTGTTAGGTATTTAAAAATTGAATATTTATGTGATTAAAATCTATCTACAATTTTAAGGAGTGGATAGAAATGATAAAGAAAGTAATAGCAATTTTAATGTCAGCAGGAATTATAATAACTTCACTAAGTGGTTGCAGTATTGACAAAACTATATTAGGAAATGATGTTACTTTTAGTAGTATAGAATATGAAAATAAGATATTTGACAATAGCTATGTTCATGAAATTAATATTAAAATTTCTAAGGATGATTTAGAGGATTTGCTTGAAAATCCTTTAGATAAAACAAATTATAAAATTGATGTTACAATTGATGGTGAAACTTGCAAGGATGTTTCCTTTAAAACGAAAGGAAATACATCTTTAAGTGAAGTTGCAAGTGATGAAGACAGTGATCGTTATAGCTATAAAATTAATTTTGGCAAATACGTAAAAAATCAAAATTATTATGGTCTTGATAAGCTAAGTTTAAATAATATCATGTCTGATGCAACATATATGAAAGATTATTTAAGTTATAAAATTATGAGAGAAACTGGAGTAAGTGCACCTCTTACAAGTTATGTATCTCTTTCTATAAATGGTGAAAAAAAAGGTCTTTATCTTGCTGTGGAAGATATAAATGAGTCATTTTTAAAGAGAAATTATGGAAGTGATTCTGATGGTGAACTTTATAAACCAGAAACTGAAATGCTTAATAATGCTGGAAAGATGAAGGTGCCAGATAATGGTGGGGATAATGATGATGATAAGGGACAAATGACACCACCAGATGGAAATGACAAAGATAACAATAGGCAAATGACACCGCCAGACGGAAATAGCAAAGATAACAATGGACAAATAACACCGCCAGATGGAAATGACAAAGATAACAATGGACAAATGACACCACCTGATATAAATAATAATGACAATAAAGGACCTGGTGGTTTTGGAAATTCAAATAATGGAGCTTCATTATCATATACTGATGATGATTTTGATAGTTATAGTGACATATTTGATAATGCAGAAACAGAAATTACAGACGAAGATAAGGAAAGATTAATTGAATCTTTAAAAAAATTAAATGATGGTTCTTCAGATTTAAGTGATTGTTTAGATGTAGATGAGGTAATAAAATATTTTGTGGCTCATAATTTTGTTGATAATTATGATAGTTATACTGGAAATATGCTACATAATTATTTTCTCTATGAAAAAAATGGTATAATATCAATTTTACCATGGGATTACAATTTGGCTTTTGGTGCTTTTGGAGACATGGGAAAAATGATGAATTTTTCAGAAAATGGTGATGCCTCTTCAAACAAATCTCAAGAAGAAAATGAAAACAGTAAAAAACAAACAAATTCTGCTACATCAATGGTTAATTATCCAATAGATACTCCACTTTCAGGAGCATCTGAAGACGACAGACCTTTATGGAAGGCTATTATTCAAAATGATTCTTATAAAGAGCTTTATCATAAATATTTTGATGAACTTTTAACAAATTATTTTGAGTCAGGTGATTTTGAAAAAGATATTGATGATACTTACAATATGATTAGATCATATGTAGAAAATGATTCATCAGCTTTTTATACAGTTTCTGAATTTGATAAAGCTTATGAAACATTAAAATCTTTCTGCAATTTAAGAGCTGAAAGTATTAGAAAGCAATTAAATGGACAAATACCATCAACAACAGATGGACAAAATGCTGATAATTCTAACTTAGTAAATGCAGATAATATAAACATAAATGATATGGGAACTCAAGGTGGCAAAAAAGGGAAAGATGGAGAAGAAAAGGGATTCCTAGAAGATAAAAGCAACAAAAAATTTCCAAATGATAAAAATAATAAAGAAATGAATGAAAATAAGAATTAGAAAAATAATTTAAACATTAAAAAATATCATTTGTTATATTAATATCAAGTGATATTTTTTTATTTTGGGGGTATGAGATGAAGAGAATTCTTATAGTTGAAGACAATATAGATGTAAATAATATGGTCAGGGAAATGTTGACAAATTCACAATATGAAGTTTTTTCAGCTTTTAATGGAATAGAAGCTGTAAAGGCTATTAAGAAAAATACATATGATTTAGTAATTCTTGATATTATGTTGCCCTATAAAAGTGGTGATGAAGTTTTAAGAGAAATAAGACAATTTACAGATATTCCTGTAATAATATTGTCTGCCAAGGATATGGTTTCTACTAAAATTGATTTATTAAAACTTGGGGCTGATGATTATATAACAAAACCTTTTGATTTAGGTGAACTTGTAGCAAGGGTAAATGTGTTATTTAGAAGAATAGATAAAAATGTTAAAAAGGACAACCTAATAAGATATAAAGATATTACATTAGATGGTAATTTAAAAAATGTTTTTATTAATAATAGCAAATTGGAACTTACTGCAAATGAATATTTAATAATGGAACTTTTTATGAAAAATAAAGAAAGAATATTTTCAAAAGAAGCTATATATGAAGCCGTATGGGGAGAAGAATATTTAGGAGACGATAATGCAGTAAAAACTCATATGAGTAATTTAAGAAATAAGCTTAAAAAAGCTAGTAATAATGAAGAATATATTGAAACTGTATGGGGTCTTGGATATAGACTTAAAAATAATTAGTTTACATTCTTATCTTTTTATTTACATTTTACCTAATAAATCTTAACCTTTTCTAAACCTTTAATATGTATATTAAAAGTATAGAAAAAAGGCGGTGGTTATATGGATGAATATATATTAGAAACTGAACATTTACATAAAAAATATAAAAAGCATGAAGTTATTAAAGATGTTTCGGTAAAAATAAAAAAAGGCAAAATATATGGGCTTATTGGAGAAAATGGAGCAGGTAAATCTACATTTATGAGACTTGTTACAGGGCTTTCATTCCCTGATGAAGGAAATATTAAGCTTTTTGGCAATTCTTTTAATAAGCTTGCTACTGAGAGAAAGAGGATAGGATGTATGATTGAATATCCAAGTTTTATTCCTTATATGACAGCAAAAGAAAATTTAACATATCATAGAACTATTAAAGGAATTCCAGATGCAGAAATTGAGGAAAAACTTTTAGATTTAGTTGGACTTAATGATGCAAAAAATAAAAAGGCAAAGAATTTTTCTCTTGGCATGAAGCAAAGACTTGGAATAGCTATAGCACTTCTTGGCAATCCAGAACTTCTTATTTTAGATGAACCAGTTAATGGGTTGGATCCTAAAGGAATTATAGAAATAAGAGAACTTCTTAAAAAGTTATCAAGTGAAAAGGGTATGACAATTATTATATCAAGTCACAATTTACCTGAATTATATCAGCTTGCTACAGATTTTATTATAATTCATAAGGGAGAAGTTAAAGAAAATATTACATCTGAAGAATTAGATGACAAATGTAAGCATGCAATAAATATTAAGTGTGATAATGTTGAAAAACTAGCAAGTGTATTAGAAACAAAACTTAAAACAACTAATTATAAAGTTATGCCTAATAAAGTAGTAAAACTTTATGATTATTTAGATGAAAAGGAACTTGTTTCAAGAACAATATTTGAAAGTGGAATAAATATTTCAGAATTTATAGCAACAGGTGATACATTAGAAGATTATTTTATTTCTGCAATAGGAGGAGATAAGAATGATTAATATGATTAAAGCTGATTTATATAAAATGAGAAAATCAATAACAATGAAAGTGGTATTTTTAATAACATTAATATGTTCTATTTTAATGGCTTTAATGTCTTATTTTATTGCAGATGGAAGCTTAAGTGATACATATAGTGGTATAACTTTTCTTTTTGCAGATGCTAATATGACTAGTATATTAGGATCAGTACTTGCAGCCGTATTTATATGCAGTGATTTTGAAAATAAGGTAATAAGCACAGAAATATCATCAGGTACAAGCAGATTTACTATAATTATAGGAAAAATAATTTCATATTTTATTGCAGTAAGTATAATAATACTTCCATATGCTATTGTGTCTATTATTGGAGTTTTATTAAAGAAAAATTTTTCAATATCACAGGGAGTGGGATTTTTTAACTTATTGCAAAGTAGTCAAAATATATCATTTTCAACAAGTGATGTGTTAAAATTAATAGTAGTAGCTTTAGTTTTAATAGTTGTATATTTAGGACAATTTATTATATGTATACCAATTACATTTAAAGTGAAAAAGCCTGTTATTGTAGTAGCTGTTTATTATGCATTTACTGTAGCTATGGCGCAAATTTCAAATTTAGCTGCAAAGTCAGATGCTTTTAATAATATATTGTCATGTACACCTTATGGAAATAAATATTTGTTTTTAACATTAGAATCATCCTGTGGTGATATTGTAAAGGCATTAGCTGTAAGTATTATATTTGTAATATTTATATCAATAATTTCATACTTATTATTTAGAAAAGAAGAAGTAAAGTAGTAAAAAGGAGAATTTAAATGAAGGAAATAATTATAATAATTTAAGTAATATTTTTTGTAATATGTTTTATTTATATTCTTATTTTAATTGATCATGTATTAAGTTATGATATTCAATTGAATT
>ENA-UOJO01003552-UOJO01003552.1-human-gut-metagenome-genome-assembly--contig:-P57-NODE-3552-length-14586-cov-8.195719_pt1 | contig 14586 bp, 11 predicted proteins | sample MGYA00242351_ERZ723898 | MGnify/ENA metagenome assembly ERZ723898 | reverse complement strand
TGACGAGCGCCAGCAGCAGACTCAGCACGCGGCATCTTGTTTTCTTGCTCATGAATGTTTCTCCTTCCTTGTCGTTCATTTGTGTCTAAAGCCCGGCAATCTGCCGTCCTCCACCACAATATGTTGTAGCTATTATAATCCGGAGCCTCCAATTTTTCAATACTCTTCGCCCTCAATTCAGCGATTTTCCAAAAAAAAGATTTTTCCGTAAACCACCTCTCCACGGCCCGTATAAAACGTGCTTTTCGGGTAGGCCGCGAGGCGCTTTTACACTGTCATCCGCGCTCCGGTGTACTACGGTTTTCTGTGCCCAGATGTGCGGTTCGGTTTGACGAACGCGGATGGATCGTGTATCATGAAAGCACCTTCTGCTGCTGGGCAGCGGCTGCTAAATCTGAGTTTCCGGCGCGCAGACGCGCCAAATTTAACGGGTAAAGGAATGGACTGCTATGAAGCTTGTAGTATTGGACGGATATACGGAAAACCCCGGCGATCTGAGTTGGAAAGGGCTGGAGGCGCTTGGAGAATTGACCGTTTATGACCGCACATCGTATACAGAATCCCCGCTGATCGCGCAGCGCATCGGCGATGCGGAAATCGTCATTATGAATAAGACGCCGATCTCCCGCGCGACGATTGATGCGTGCCCGAATATCCGGCTGATTGCAGTCCTTGCGACGGGCTATAACGTTGTGGACTATCAGCACGCACGGGAAAAGGGCATTCCGGTCGTCAACGTGCCGACCTATGGAACAGCATCGGTCAGTCAGTTCTCTATTGCTCTGCTGCTGGAGATCTGCCACCATATCGGCCATCACAGCGCGTCTGTCCACAACGGAGACTGGGCTGCAAATCCCGACTGGTGCTATTGGGATTATCCGCTCATTGAACTGGCGGGCAAAACCATCGGCATCATCGGCTTTGGACGCATCGGACAGGCCGAGGGCAGAATCGCAAAGGCGATGGGCATGCGCGTTCTGGCATACGATATCTATCCCAACGATTCCGGCCATGCCGTCGGCGAGTATGTTGATCTGGATACCCTGCTTGCGCAGTCGGATGTGGTGTCGCTCCACTGCAACCTGACGCCCGAAAACACAGGACTTATCAATAAAGAAACGATCGCAAAAATGAAGGGCGGCGCGATTCTCCTTAACAACGCCCGCGGACAGCTGATCGTGGAGCAAGACGTTGCAGATGCGCTGAACAGCGGCAAGCTGGCAGCCGCGGGACTGGATGTAGTCTATACAGAGCCGATTCGGCCGGACAATCCGCTCTTGACGGCGAAAAACTGCATCCTCACGCCGCATATTTCCTGGGCTCCGAAGGAGAGCCGCCAACGGATCATGGAGATAACCGCCGAAAATATCCGTGCGTTCTTAAACGGAACGCCGCAAAACGTCGTCAATCCCTGAAAGCAGCCCGACCCGGAGCAGTTCCGCTCCGGGCCAGTGTTCCAAAACAGTCGGTATTTACAATCCGACTGTTTTGTGAGTTGTTGGTAACCCCCCCGCGTTTTCCGGTCTAAATGCACATTGCGAGTTTTCTTTTTCCCCGCGCCTCTGTGCTGGAACAGCAGCGGGGCTCTGCATCGTCTGATATAAAGTGCGCTTCGTTATTGACTGCGGACTCAAGCAGGAACGCTTGACCGTCAATGACCAGCGCGCCATCAGCATTGCGATCGCAACAAATCTTCTGCGGCGGCAGGACCTGCCGATCATTGAGCGCGGCAAGGCGTATAAAGCATTGCTGGATGCACGAAACCACTGCCGACATGCTCTATACGTTTCTTTGCCGCGGAGAAAGCACGGATGTTCCGTTTTTGCAGCGCATTTCTCATATTACATCCAACTATATAAAGGCAGGCCGCTCCATCGACGAGATTCCCGTCGGTGATTTTTTTGCGCCTTCGCAGCTGGATTTCACGCATGGCAGCTATCTCTGCATTGACCTCGACGTGTTTCTGACGCGCCAGTCAAAGAATCGCATGATCCATAAGTTCGGGCAGCAGCTTCGCATCAACCGCAGCAAGATCAAGGAGGCCAGCAACACCAACACGGACTTTGACGATCCCGGCAGCGCCCTCATCAGCACAAACGACAATCATGTCGCCGTCGAGATCAAGTGCAGTGAACTGGAAAAGGAACTTATCACACCCGACCGCAGAGCGCTGCAGGAATTGCTGAAACGAAACGGCAAGACCGGATAAGCCATATCCGCACGCATAGAAAAATACCCCTGCTGGACAACGCCATAAAGTGAGTCCGTCAACTTTCAATGGCATTGTCCGACATGGGCATATGTCTATTCGTACTTCATATTTTGCAGCGCAGTCCTCTGATCCCGCCGGCCATACACAACCGCTGTGATTTGGACTTTCTTCCGCTCCTCATTGACCCAGAAGTAGACAAGATAATTCTTGACCGACAGTTTGCGGATACCCGCGCTGTGCCAGGGTTCTTCTTCCGTCAGTGCAACCCGATTTGGAAGCGTAGAAAGGGATAGGATTTCCTTTTCCAGCGTGTCCAGCATCCGGATCGCCGTCTGGCGCTCCGCGCGGAGGCTGTTCGATTGCAAGTCAATGGAAAGCAGAAGTGACCGGCGGAAAATCAAACAGGGTATGTCACGTCAACATAAAGCCAATCAGGAAACGGAATAGCTTCGCGTCACTTAGACTATATATCTGTTCTATTTTTTCCAGTGAACCCGCACTGTATCTGAGTATGATACAAACAGCCAGAAAGAACAAAATTCCCAGAAAACATTCCAGCACTGCTTTTTCAAAATAATAGTTGATGAATTGCAGCACCACGATCGCCCCAATGCAGACCAATGCAGCAAATATAAATTCAATGGAGCCGCCGACCGAACCGCCGCGTTCTATTACATAAGGTGCGGCATACAGGAGAACCACGTAAACCATTGATAAAATGGATGCATAGCTTCCAAAAAAGCTCAGCACAGACGCAAGGCCGCGATATGATTTTCTTTTTGTGATTACGTAGCATACAAGAGCCGCGCACACTGCATAGCCAAAGAAAACGAGGAACGGATGCTGTACGATCCATTCCGCCAGAACTGCGCATACCGCTGCCAGCGCAAGAAACGGAAGGGACAGTAAAAATAGTACGGCTACAACAACTCCATTGGGGCCATCGGGCTGCTGATATATGACGCAGCTGCCGGGAGGACACCAGTTTCCCTGCCCATCATAAAAACCGTCGCCCGGACTGCGGAAATACCCCTTCGCGTCATAAAAGCCGTCGCCGGGGCTGCGGAAATACCCCTTCGCGTCATAAAAGCCGTCGCCAGGGCTGCGGAAATATCCTTTCGCATCGTAAAAGCCGTCTCCATCGCTGCGCCAGATCCCCTTGCCGTCGTAAAATCCCATACCGGCTCAGGTTCCTTTTCTGCTTTTCCGCAAGGTCATAAATCTGCAGAAGCCGATCACAGAAATCACAAGTCCGGCCAGCCAGCCGATAAAGAGATAAAGGACAAAGACGATCACGCCTAAAACCACATTATTGGAGAAAAGGACGCCAAGGGTCGCCACTCCAAGAAAACGGGAAAAGAATATCCATCCAAACTTCAGAAACGTATAATAAAATAGAATGGACGCAATTATACCGAGAACTCCCGCGCACTGAACCCCGAGCTCAAACTGTATGACCTTTCCAAATATCAGTGTGAGCAATCCTGCGGCAGCGTATAGACAGCAGGAAATAGCCAATGTTTTGAACCTTGCCCTCAAATACTGATACTGTTCAGCTTCTGTCTCTCCAAATAGTTTTTGCATGAACGTTCCTCCTTCTTTTTCATAAGGTGTACTTTTACAAATTATCCATAAATATATTAAATACAATAAATTTCTCCTTGATTTTCCCGAAAAATGGCTGTATAATTCGTATTAGGGTATATGCATTACAGCGTTTGTAAAAGTACACGTTTCCAAATTTCATCCTGCTTTGCTTACGGTATGCTTTCAAATTTGGCCGCCTTATCGTAGAATGTTCCGACTGGCATATTGCAGGCTTCCGCCGCCTGCTTCAGTGTCAGTTTTTTTGTTCGCCACGCTTTATGAATCGCATGGAAATTGTCCGGCAGCGGTATCGGCGGTCTGCCGAACTTGACCCCTCTTGTCTTTGCAGCTGCGATGCCCTCAGCCTGACGTTTTCGGATATACTCGCGCTCGTTCTGCGCCACAAAAGATAGAATTTGCAGCACGATATCCGCGATGAACGTGCCCAAAAGATCTTTTCCCTGCCGCGTGTCCAGCAGCGGCATATCAATAACGCAGATATCCACCTCCTTCTCTTTTGTCAGAAACCGCCACTGGTTCTGCACCTCTTCATAATTGCGCCCCAGCCGGTCGATGCTCTGGATCATGAGTAAATCGCCCGGCTTTAACTTTTTTATCAGCTTCTTATACTGCAGACGGTCGAAATCCTTTCCCGACTTCTTATCAATGTAAATGCACGATTTTTTCACGCCCTTGCTTTGCAGCGCAATTAATTGTCGTTCTTCATTTTGATCTCTGCTGGAAACGCGGATATAGCCATACGTAATAGCGCTGATCATAGTTTAACTTTCTTCCTCCTCTGTCACACGATACCATGCCAGCTACAGTGAAACGGCATTATACTCGGCTTAACTGCTGAATATAATACCGTTTCCATGAATCGATTCAAGTTTGGCAAATGTCAATTTCATAATTTGTCTATCGCTGTTTCCGAACGCCGCCTGTACTATAGGCAGTTCTGTCTATAAAGGCAGAATAAAAGGTAAAACCCCGCGCGAAGCGCCGGATGGCGCTTCGCGCGGGGGCAGATGCTGATTGCTCCGGGTTACATCACATCCATGTTCTCAGGCATGACAAGGGCCGCGATGATGTAGAGCAGAATGCCTGTGCCAGTCAGGCCGAGGGCCGCCCAGATCAGGCGAACGACGGTGGGATCGATGCCGAGGTACTCGGCAAGACCTGCGCAGACACCGCAGATCATTCGGTTGTTGCTTTTATACAGTTTCTTCATCAGAAGTTCCTCCGTTTCATTGATACAGGTTAGACGGCGCTGCACACCGATTGTTCCCGGAACCGGAAAAAATTTCAGAACGCAAGCACAATGGGTTCGCCATGGATGGCAAGCTGCTCCTCGTAAATCTCAACAGGGCTGCCATCGATGCAGTTCTGATACACGCCGTTCGGCGCAGGGAAGCGGACGAGCGCGCTTTCGCCGCGCAGGCTGAACAGGCCAGCCATGCGGCGGCCGTCCTTTTCGTATACAGCAAGCAGCACGTCATGCGGCAGCGCCGTGAGCGTATAGCTGCCTTCCGCAAAGATCGCGTCGCGCTTGAGTTCTGCCAGATGCGCGAGGAACGCGGACTGGTCACGGCCGGTATTCCAGTTGATGGGGTCCTTATCGAACAGCGATGGGACGTGCGGGTTGTCGGCCTCCTGCCCGTTGTAGATCATTGTCAGCCCGCGCTGGAAGAACAGGAATGCCGTCCAGTTCCGGCGTATTTTCTCGTCCGGCAAGATATGGGCCGCGCGGGCGCGGTCGTGGTTTTCAAGGAAGCGCAGCTTGACGTAGTTATCGGGATAGATCCATTCCTGCGCGTCAAGCCGGTCGGCATACTGCGTCAGGCTAATCTTACCCTCCAGATAGTCGCGGAAATAAGGGTAGACATCGTAATCATAGCCTGCGTCGAACGCCTGATAGAGTTCAGCATCGGACAGGCTTGCAAACCCCTGTGCGCGGGCTGCGACATGGAAGCCGCGCTCGACCGATTCACACAGCCATAAGCATCCGGGACGAACGGCCGCAACCTCTTCCCTCGCCCGCTTCCAGAATTCCAGCGGGACAAGCGGCGCAACGTCACAGCGGAAGCCGTCAACAAGGCGCGCCCAGTATTTGAGCGTTTCGATCTGGTAATCCCACAGTTCCTTGTGGCTGTAATCCAGATCTGCCACGTCCCACCAGTCGCCGAAGCGATTGCCGAGCGTTCCGTCCGGCTTGTGAAAGAACCACTCCGGGTGGTGCTCTGCCAGCCAGGAATCGGGCGACGTGTGGTTATAGACCACGTCGATGATGCACTTCATGCCCCGGTCGTGGATGGCGTCAACCAGATGCCGGAAATCATCCAGCGTGCCGAACTCTGGGTTCACAGCGCGGTAATCGCGGATGGCGTAGGGGCTGCCGAGCGTGCCCTTGCGATGCTTTTCACCGGTCGGGTGGATGGGCAGCAGCCAGATGATGTCCGTGCCAAGGGCCTTGATACGGTCGAGATCCGCCTGTACGGCGGTGAAGGTGCCCGCTTCGGAATAATTGCGGACATAGATGGAGTATAAAACCTGATTGCGAATGGTTTTTTCTGTATCAACAGCCATAAAAACAGCCTCCTTGGAATAGAATCTCTATTCGTATTGTACACAAATCATGGAAAAAGGCAAGTCGGCAAAATTCATAAAATCAAAGGATGCAACTTCTATCGTTTTTCTGCGTCTGTAAAAGCAGATCACATTTTATGATAAAGGAGAGATCATTTATGAAAAAGCTTCTTGCGATTATACTTGCAGCCGCGTGTGCGTTCTCGCTGGCAGCCTGCGCGGCCACTCCAGATACCCCGAACACCTCCGCTCCCCCAGCAACAGAGGAGCAGCCGGACTGCATCGGCGACACGACGACGCAGCAGCTGGCTGCACCTGTTGCTGTTTCCATGCCGCAGTATCCGAACGAAGCAAAGTACACAGCCAGCAATGGTAACTTTGACTCCGAGAAATACGACGAGGACTGGAACGCATGGTGGGAAAGCTATCAGGAAAAAACCGCAGATATGACCGACCCCGCCGCTCTGACGCATTGGTTCACGACCAGCATTCCGGCCCTGATGCAGAACGCAGGCAAGGAAAACCGCGTGTGCTCGCCGCTGAATATCTACATGGCGCTTTCCATGCTGGCCGCCGTGACGGGCGGTGAAACACGGCAGCAGATTCTCGACGCACTGGGCGCGGAGTCTCTGGACGCGCTTCAAAAGCAGGCCGCACAGCTTTGGGCGGAAAACAGCTGGGACGATGGCCTCGTCACCAGCACGCTTGCAAACTCTATCTGGCTGAGGGATGGATACAACTATAACAGTGAAACGCTCCAAACGCTGGGGGAAGATTTTTATGCTTCCGCGTTTTCCGGGGAAATGGGGTCTGACGCGTACAACAATATACTGCGCGACTGGATCAATGAGCATACCGGGAACCTGTTGACCGAGCAGGCAGGCAAATTGGAGTTGAATGCCGATACGGTTCTGGCTCTGGTATCGACGCTCTACTACAGCGCGTCGTGGCACGACAAATTTTCCAGCGCCGCCACCACGCAGGACGTCTTTCACGCGCCGAATGGCGATGTGAGCACAGACTTCCTGCACAGCAGCGATTCCAACACGGTATATTACGGCGATGGCTTCTCGGCCATCGGGCTTTCGCTGGAGAACAGCGGCCGGATGTGGCTGCTGAAGCCGGATGAGGGTGTAGACGCGGCTGAACTGCTGCAAAACGAGGACACGCTGGGCTTTTTGCTGGCGAACGGCGAATGGTCGCAGACGCAGCGCGCAATCGTCAATCTGAGTCTGCCGAAATTTGACGTTTCTTCCGATCTGGACATTCTGGACACGCTGGCCCAGCTTGGCATGACAGATGTGCTGGACGGCATAAAATCTGATTTCACGCCGCTCACAGCCGCAAACGACTCGCTGGCGCTGACGCAGGCCAAGCACGCTGCGCGCGTGAAGATCGACGAGGACGGCTGCGAGGCAGCGGCCTATACCATCCTTGGTGTCGAGGCGACTGCGATGATGGGGCCGGAGGATGAGATCGATTTTACACTCGATAACCCGTTCGTCTTCGCTATCACCGGCATTGACGGCCTGCCGCTGTTCGTCGGTCTGGTCAATCAACCGAACTAAGTCTTGTTATGAAAAATCTCCCTCTGCCCATACGGCAGAGGGAGGTTTTTTATCCTGCTCGAAGTTCTATCGCCTTACAGAGCGGCGCATAGCTTCCCTTTGCGGCGGCGAAAATCTTCACGGTTTTTGCCGCGCCAGGCACGGGAATATCCAGTTCCTGCTGATTCAGAATCCGCATACCAAGCAACTTTCCGCTCCCGTCGTACCACGCTGCGATAACGCTGCCGGTTTCCGTGCCGCTGCGCTTCAGATGGAGCGTTCCATCCTTCAGATAATAGGCATAGCCGCCCTCCGTGACGGTGATGTAGGGGCTGATCTGGATGCTGTATATCGTTTCCGGCCGCGACGGTCTTTGCAGCAGTACATACTGCAGCAGGTTTCCATTTACTACGGAGCCATAAATATCGCCTATTTGTTTCTCTTCGTCCGTAAGCGTATAAAGCACCTGTTCCTGCTCCGTTTCCGGATCATAGCTGTAAATCTTGTCCATCGTGTTATAGACCAGCCTGCCGTTGTAACTCGACAATCCTGAATAGCAGCCCCATCCACGCCACTGCCCATAAATCGTTTTTTTCGCGGTTCCCTGATATTCCGGGTTATTCGTCTCCATGATTTGGTTTCCGCTCAGGTAATACAGCTTTTCTCCGACAGCCACAATCGGACTATCGAGATCGCGCCAATAATAGTTATCGTATTTTTTACTGTCTGCCTGCACATCTGTGCCATATACCCAGTCGTCTTTTTCCAGATGTCTAAGTTCTGCAGACTTCATTTTTTCTTCGCTGATGCAGAAATACTTGCGCCCGGACTTTGCGAACCACGTCGAATCGTCCCATGTGACATCTATATGATACCAGGCCCCGTCAAGCTGTACCAGCGACCAGACATGTCTCAGGCTGTCGCTCTGCACCCAGCTGGAGGTAACGCCAGCCCGATTCAGAAGCAGACGGTACGCCATCGTATAGCCCTGGCAAACGCCTGTTCCGTTGATCAGCATACGGTATGCGTCTCGAAATGTAAGCGTAGAATCGTATTCACAATGCACAGCAATGTAATCGTGCAGATACATGGCTTTCGTCAGGTCTGAACAATCGCTCCTGACTTTCTGCATGATCTCCGCAAGTTTCTGCTCCAACACAGTCTGCTGCTGTCTGATCTCCTGCTTATCTTCGTCTGTTAGCCGGTCCACCCTATCGCTTCCGTTCACCGTATAGCACGGAGAGACAGACGATATAATTCTGCCACTAGAGGAAGGGGTGTAGGTGTAACTGCAAGCGCTTACTACATAAAATAATTCCGGACTTTCAAATATAGCTTCAAGGTAAAATTTCAGTATGGAAATGTCGATACTGCCCTGCATTTCCCGTATGCCCTGTTTTAACGTGCGCTTAGCTGCTTCCCAGTTTTCAGTGTTGACCGGTGACTGTGCATCCTGCGCTTCCGCCAGCCTCTGCGCTTCTAAAATATCGATCTCATCGATGGTTTTGATGTAAAGTTTCCCTGCCGCCTGTTCCGGCTCCGGCGCTTCTGCCAGTGCGCTGACGCACAGCGCGCACATGAGGGCCAACAGGCTCAGAATCAGGGTCAGATATTTTCTCATGTCGTCCTCCCTTTCCATTGCGCCGCAGCTGACAGCGCGTATGCACTGTCAGCTGCGGACAGTCTCAAGCTTCGATCTGAATGTCCTCCGGCGCCCTGGACGGCTTGCCGCCCTCCAGGAAGAACAGCCTCAGTTCGCAGTTCCGGTAATCCAGCCCGTGCGGGAGTTTGCAGCGAATTACACCATCCCGTGCCTCCGCGTAGACCATCCTGACAAAGCGTCCGTCCTGGTAGGCCGCAAGAATGACGCGGACGCTCTGCTCAAACGGCTTATCGTCCGTATTCCTCGGCGGATCGATTAAGTCGCTGGATGGCCGTATGGTAAGTGTCGTCTCGCCTGTCGCGCTGTCGGTACTGGCAGACGCGGTAAACGCAGATTTCCATTGCGCATAGAGCACGCGCGGCGAATCTTTGATCAGGATGGCGTATGTTCCGATCTCATAACGTGTTCCGCTTCCGTCCGGCTTGGTGTTCCAGCTTTCGACCACTCTGCCGTCCTCGGAAACCAGCTGCAGACAGCTTTCGGCGCGTATGATCCGGCTCCAGTTCTTGAAGGTCGTACCGGTCGCCACAAGCGCAACCTCGCCCGGACTGACCGACGCAGCAAAAAGCGTCGTGTCATCCGGCTCCTGAACTGTTTCGCCCGGCAGATAGCAGCGACTGTCTGCCGTTTCTGTTCCGTTTTCGGATGTGTACCAATAGACCAGATCGCCATAACTGGCGGCATTCTGATAGACCAGCTTCGGCGCAGTCAGCGTGTCGCTGTTGCGGTAATAGGCAACGTAGCTGTCAGCTGGAACGTCTTCTCCTTTCAGGATGCCGCTTCCCCGGAACGCGATGTACGGATAACCGAGGTCCTTCCATGTAAGCGTGAACGCAAGCTGCGGATAGCTCCAGATCGTCGTGCCATAAGAATTGCCCGTGCTGCCCTCTGCACCGATCAGATCGGCGTACTGTTTTTTAAACCCAGCGCTGCGCAGGTTGTAGCCTTCGCCATACTCAAGCTGAAGCGTAATGGATGCAGCGCCGTCGGCTGTCGTGCCGCCGTTACCATCCACTGTCGTCGTACACATGACCGGTTCGGTGCGCAGCTGCCACATGTCGCCGATCTCACCCTCGCCTACGGAGTTCTCCGATGCTTCCCTGCTGGTTCTGCCGTAATAGTGAGTAGTATCCGTATCGATATTGAACTCTTCTTTCCCGCTCAGACTGGCGATCGCCTTGCTGTTTGCACCAGCGGTCAGCGTCATGTGCGGGGCTCGGCTGAGAATCAACGCTTTCATCTGGATTGCGGGCTTGTCCGCCTCTTTTGCCGTAATCGTCAGGCTGGGATGCTCCCCCCATGCGCAACTCTCATCGAGACAGAGTTCCCCCACACAGCTGAGTGTTCCGTCAATCCAGTTCTCACCGCCTATTACGCGTACATTCGCCGCACACGGGAGAGAAATGTCGCTGCCCTGATAGCCGCGCAGTTCCATTTCAAGCCTGCCGGATTCAACATGGAAGTATGCCGACCATCCATCAAACTCGAAAGAAGTGTGTCCAGCCTCAACCGCATAATCTATACCATCGACAGTCAGCTTTCCATCTGGCAGCCAGCGGGCAACCGCATTGATTTCCTTCATATCCTCCGTAACGGTTAGGGACTCGCCTGCTGCGATCATGCCGATCTGTTGATACCTTCCGTTCTGGTCGCGGTAATAGCAGCGCCACTGCGTAAACCGAAGGCCATCCGGAGTCTCGGAGGGTTCTGGAAGGACATAGGAAGAGCCGATTTTCGCAGAACTGATCTCCTGACTGTAATCCACATAATTATACAGTTTAACCGGGACACTCCCTGTTTCCAGCCACTGCGCGTAAAGCTTTTTGACATTACCGGGAATCCCTCTGTTGAACGCGTAGCTGGTTCCCGTGCCGTCCGGCTGTGTGTTCCAGCTGAACAGCTGCGAACCATCCGTTGCATCCCAGCGTTCACTGTAGTTTCCGTAAGACCCTATGACCTTTTTGCCGTATTTACCGCCGTTATCAAACAGCTTACCGTTGGCATAAAAGACAAGGCGATACTCTCCATCTGCCACAGCGCAGAGCGTTGTGCCGCTCTGAATGCCGTTTTCCTTCTCTGTGATGCTCTCCCCCGGCAAGAACTGTTGGCTATCCTTCGTTTCAGATGCCTTGCCGTCCTCGGTATACCAGTACAGCAGATCACCGTAGCTGGCATAATTCTCAAACTGCAGTTCCGGAACCGCTGCTGTGCCATTCTGGTAATCTACAAATACAACACGTTCCCTCCTTGTTTTGAAGAAATGCGCAGGATCCAATTTCGTCTCATTCTTCAGTTCACCGCTGACACGGAAGGCAAGGAAGGACGCATAGCCAGTCGGCACCCATTCCAGTTCAATCGTGCAGTCCCTTTCTGGGACAGACACTTCATAGGTGCTGCCAGCCACATTGCCAACAACATTATGATAGCCGGAGCACCAATAGCCCGGATAGGTAAATCCAATCGTGTGGTAGCTTGTCATTTGTCCGGCTTCGACCTGTTTGCTGACCTGCGTTCCACCGTCCGTTGTCGTCGCACCTCCGCCCTTTACGGTCAGTGTGCTCATATGCGGGTGGATATACAGGTCGCTGATCGCGGCGGGCATGTCCGAAGGATCGAGCGTAATTTCAGCTGTTTCTCCGTTCAGAACGCCGGAATAGCTGCAAGCAGCTGTGCCCAATTCAAGGGCTGTTCCATCCGCAAATACATTTTTACCTGCGCCTGCGTGGAACTCCATATGCGGCGCGCGGCTGTTTATCACGCGGACTGCCATGACTGCGGGCGCACCCTCACCGGCGAAAGCCCGAAGTGACGCATGGCTGTCGTCGCTGCACGCGGTTACAAGTTCCAGTCCATCGATACATGCGATTGCGGGTTTTCCCGCTGCCGCTGTGATCGTGTTTTCACCAAATCCAACTCTCAGCTGTGTATACGCAGGCAGGCTGATCGCCGATCCCTGATATCCGTACAGCTGCACGATAAATAGCCCCTCATATGGATAATACCGTACGCTCCAGTTTTCTCCGAAAAAGCTGCTGGTTCTATTGGAAAGCGAGAAGCTTCTACCTCCGATCACAAGCGGCTCCGCCGGAAGCCAATAGGCGTTGAGTCTGCATTCAGCTGCATCTGCCGGGATCGTGATGGTCTGGCCGGACAGATGCTTGCTCTCACGGATTCTTCTTCCATCCGCATAGATGAAATCCACATCCCAATACGGCTGTTCCTGTCCGTACAACGCCCCCAACTCCGGTAGTTGGATCTGGCTGCCGCGCGGAAGCCATTTTTCTTCGTCATAACCCACCGCACCGGCGTAGAATCTGACGCGCACGCTGTTTTCGGGGTCGGCCCACTGTGCGTAAAGGCGGACAAGGCTGGTGCGCGCCTTCGGAACCTCTGCGCCGTCCGCCGCATAGCTTGTGCCGGAGCCGTCGGGCTCAGTGTTCCAGCCGGTCAGGACTTTCCCGTTCTGGGAGCCTCTCCTCATCGTCCGGCGGGCATTGCTGTCCTCCACAACGGCCATGCCGTTCGGGAATGTCTCACCGTTTGCGTAGAAGACGATGCCCGTTGTGCTGCTTGTATACCGGCCATAATAGCCCACGCCTGCTGTCAGCGCAGTCTGCTCCTGTCCGGGCAGAAGATAGGTGTACCCGTTTTCGGTTTTCCGCTCCCAGCAGAGGAACTCATAGGTCACCGACATCTGCCCGTACTCGTTGGTATATCCGGCCTGCTCCGGCGCTTTCCATCCGTCCACCGCCGCGTCAACGACCTTTACCTCTGTGAAGTTCGTTGCGTTTACATAGAACACGGCAGGAACCTCCGCGTTGCAGTCCTCCCAGAACGCTGTCAGCTCCAGATCGCGGTCTGCGTTGAACAGCGCCCCATACCAGTTGCCGTTTTCGTCCTTATAGAATCTGACATACTTTTTTGCCTGCGTGAAAAGGTTGGTAAGGTCGACAAGGCCGTATTGATTCACCGTCCGTGTGACTGTCTGCGTTTTTGCCTCGTCGCTGTAGACCGTGATCGTGACACGCATCGGCTCGCCTGTCGTGACGCGCACAACGACACCATCCTGCCGTTCCTCGTTCACGCTGCATACGCTTCCGTCGTATCTGAACGAACCTGCCGTATATGCGGGGCCGTTCAGGCCATCGAGCGTGATGTTCCGTCCGCTCAGGGTCAGTCCCTTGTCTGTCCGAACAGCGGGCTTGCCGCTGAAGGTGAGCGAACTGCCGTTTGCCTGTTCCTGAAGCGTCAGCCATGAATAGCCGTAGGCCGCGATCGCAGCCCCAGACTCGTTCGTGATCTGGTTCTGCCCAGTGTAGTTGAGGATCGCAATCACGTCCGCTGTCTCGCCCGCGTTATACGGTGCGCTAAACGAGATCGCGCCCCCCGTATAGCCGTTCAGGTCAACGCAGAGGGTCGGCAGGCCGTCGCCGTTTTTGGTGAGCACCGCGCCCCATCCGCTGCCGGAGACATGCGGGTACTGTTCGCTGAGATAATAGCGCTGCCCGTTGACGACCAGATAATGGGAGACATCCCGCATGACGAGCTTCGTCACGAGGTCGCCTGTTTTCGTTTCGTTTGCCTCGCAGCGTCCGTCGTTATAGACGAAGCCGTTCGCAGCCGCATATGCCGCGGCGGTTCCGCCGTCGAGGGTGATGCCGCCGCTGAAAATCTGCAGACAGCCATCCGTCTGAACGGCGGGCTGGCCGCTGACGGTGAGGGATGCCGTCCGGCTGTAGCGTTCAATGGTCAGAGCGGTATAGCCTTCCGCGGTGATGCCTGCGCCGGACTGCGCCGTGACGGTGTTGGTTCCGCTTATGCTGACCAGCGCGTAGACCTGCTTGGCTGTTCCGACACCGGTTGGATCGGAAATTCTGATTGGCCCGCCTTTATAATCGTTCAGGGCCAGCACGAGCAGCGGCTCGTTGTCGCCGTTCAGGAACGCATAGGCTTCCCAGCCGTCTCCGGTCACGGTTCCTGTGCCGATGGTG
>ENA-UOJO01003507-UOJO01003507.1-human-gut-metagenome-genome-assembly--contig:-P57-NODE-3507-length-14772-cov-37.454033_pt1 | contig 14772 bp, 11 predicted proteins | sample MGYA00242351_ERZ723898 | MGnify/ENA metagenome assembly ERZ723898 | reverse complement strand
CGTCTGAGCGCCATCCGCACCGCTCCCTTCTACGGCTGCTGGCTGGGTGCCTCCCTGTTGTGTACCGAGCAGGGCATTGCCATCAACGACAAGGGTCAGGCTCTGGACAATGACAACAAGCCGATGCCCGGCCTGTATGTCACCGGCGATATGTCCGGCTCCTTCTTCGCCAACAACTATCCCTGCCTGATGGCAGGCGTGGCTATGGGCCGCACCCTGACCTACGCCATCAAGGCCATCAAGCAGATGGGCGGTCTGGAATAAGTCATCTCTCAGTGGACCCTGAGCGCATAAGATAAAAAGACACCGCAGAAGTGTGAAAGCTTCTGCGGTGTCTTTCTTTGTCGAAAACCCTCTATACACAAAACCACAAATGGCGAAAAAGTCTTAAAAACAGGCTCAGCACACGGCCCGATGGACGGGCAGCGGCTCCACGATGTCGGGATGGATGCCCTCACGGTAGTCGAGGTCGCCCTGGTCGAGGCCGCGCAGCAGCACCTCGGCGGTGGCGATGTTGGTGGAGATCGGCACGCTGTGCATATCGCACAGCCGCAGCAGGTTCTGCTCGCTGCTGCTGCCGCTCTCGGCCTTGAGCGGGTCGCGGAAGAAGAGCACGAGGTCTACTTCGTCGCAGGCCACCCGGGCCGAGATCTGCTGGATGCCGCCCAGCTTCCCGGAGAGGTAGCAGTGTACGGGCAGGCCGGTGGCCTGCGCCAGCATCCGACCGGTGGTGCCGGTGGCAATGACTGTGTTGCGGGATAGGATGCCGCTGTAAGCTGTGCAGAACTGCAGCGCCAGCTCTTTGCGGGAATCATGTGCAAGAATAGCAATCGTCATAACGCTCTCTCCTTCATTCCAAGTATAGTGTTGTGAGTGGGCGGATATGCTCGGAAGAGTGTTCTCCGCAGTAAATCGGTCTGAAAAGTTGAAGTCTTGTGGAGAACAATTCTCGATAAACAGACTAAACAAGTGAGATTGTGTCGAATCACACTCTCATTCTAAATTTAACCCGCAGAAGGCCCGTATGTCAAGAGGTTTGTTGTGATTTTTGTAGGATAAAATGGTAAAAGTATGACTATAGCTTTGTGGAGAATGGAGAAAATTTGGATACAAGAAATTATTCTCGGATGTATTTGCAAAATTTTTTCAACCAAAAGTGTGCTTGAGAGAAAAACGGTCCATCTCGATGAAACAAAAATACAGGCCGGGGCATTTGGCCCCGGCCTGTGGAGAAAATTTTCACCGAAAGGGTGATGCATCCTGGAAAAACCCGAAAATTACCGGGTCTGACCGTTGCCGTGGATGATGTACTTGTAGCTGCACAGCTCGCCGAGGCCCATGGGCCCCCGGGCGTGGAGCTTCTGGGTGGAGATGCCCATCTCACAGCCAAGGCCGAACTCTCCGCCGTCGGTGAAGCGGGTGGAGCAGTTGACGTAGACAGCGGCACTGTCCACTGCCGCCGTGAAGAGGGCAGCGTGGGCGTCAGTCCGGGTCAGGATGGCTTCGCTGTGGCCGGTGGAGTGAGCCGCGATGTGGGCGATGGCTTCCTCCACGCTGTCCACGACTTTCACTGCAAGGATGTAGTCGAGGAACTCCGTGTCGAAATCCCTCGGCCCGGCAGGGGTGCCGGGGATGAGGGCGGCAGCGCGCTCGTCCAGCCGCAGTTCCACCGGGTGCAGACCCTTGGTGGTGCGGTCGGGGCCGAGGCGCTGGGCCAGCTTCGGCAGGAACTCGCTCGCAATGGCGCTGTGGACGAGGCAGACTTCCTCGGCGTTGCAGACGCTGGGGCGGCTGGCCTTGGCGTTCTCAATGATGTCCAGTGCCTTGGTCTGGTCGGCGGTGTCGTCCACGAAGATGTGGCAGATGCCGGTGCCGGTCTGGATGCAGGGGACTTTCGCGTTCTCGACGCAGGCACGGATGAGTCCGGCCCCGCCACGCGGGATGAGCAGGTCCACATAGCCGACGGCAGTCATCAGGGCATTGGCCGAGGCATGGGTGGTGTCCTCAATGAGGCAGACTGCTGTTTCAGGCAGACCGTTTGCCCGCAGGCCCTGCCGCAGGGTGGTCACGATGGCATTGGCCGAGCGCCACGCCTCTTTGCCGCAGCGGAGGATGCAGGCATTGCCGCTCTTGATGGCGAGGGCGGCAGCATCGCTGGTGACGTTGGGACGGCTCTCGTAGATGATGGCGATGACGCCCATCGGCACGGCAGTCTTCTCGATGACGAGGCCGTTGGGACGCTCGATGCGGCTCAGCACCCGGCCCACCGGGTCGGGCAGGGCGGCAACGTCCCGGATGCCCTTGGCCATGGCCTCGATGCGCTGGGGCGTCAGGGCGAGGCGGTCCAGCATGACGTCGCTGATGTGCCCCTTGGCGGCGGCCATGTCCTCGGCGTTGGCGGCGAGGATGGCCTCCATGGATTCCGGTGCGCAGAGGGCGTCGGCCATCCCGAGAAGGGCAGAATCACGGGTGCCGCTGTCCGAAAGGGCAACGGCAGTCTTGGCCCCGCGGGCGGCTTCCAGAATTTCCTGTGTGGTCATGTTATGCCTCCTGTCTGTGGGCCGCAAAGCGGGTGCCTGCGGCACGGCCCTCGGCGATGTCATAGAGCAGTTCGGGGTGGGCGCCGTTTGCGATGACCATGTCAGCTCCGCTGGAGGTCACCATCCGGGCGGCCCGGAGTTTGGTGGACATTCCGCCGGTACCCAGCGCCGAGCCGGCCCCGTCGGCCAGCGCCATCACCTCGGGCGTGATGTCCTCCACCAGCGGGATGAGCTTTGCGTCCGGGTGGGTGTGGGGGTTGGCAGTGTAGAGGCCGTCGATGTCGCTCAGCAGCACCAGCAGATCGGCTTTGATGCAGCAGGTGACGATGGCGGCGAGGGTGTCATTGTCGCCGATGGAGGTAATCTCGTCGGTGGCGACGGTGTCGTTCTCGTTGATGATGGGCAATGCGCCCAGCTCCAGCAGACGGGTGAGGGTGTTCTGGATGTTCTCGCGGCGGCTGGCGTGCTCGATGTCCACACCGGTGAGCAAAATCTGCGCCACCGTGTGGTCGTAGGCGCTGAACAGCCGGTCGTAGGTGTACATCAGCTCACACTGACCCACGGCGGCACAAGCCTGCTTGGAGGACATATCGGTAGGGCGGGCGGAAAGCGACAGCTTGCCCACGCCCATGCCGATGGCACCCGACGACACGAGGATGACCTCATGTCCGGCGTTCTTCAAATCGCTGAGCACTTTCACCAGCTCTTCGGTGTGGCGGATGTTCAGCCGCCCGGTGGAGTGGGCCAGTGTGGAGGTGCCGACTTTGACTACGATGCGCATAGATCAACCCTTCCCCATCTCTTTGGTCTTGTTGTAGGAGGCGATGACGGCGTCCATCACCGCGCCCCGCAGGCCCTTTTCTTCCAGCACCCGCACGCCCTGGATGGTGCTGCCGCCGGGGCTGCACACGGCGTCCTTGAGTGCGCCGGGGTGCTGGCCGCTCTCAAGCACCAGCTTCGCACTGCCCAGGACCATCTGGGCGGCGTACTCCTGCGCCTTGGCACGGGGCAGGCCGCAGGCCACGCCGCCGTCGGCCAGCGCCTCGATGAACTGATACACCCAGGCCGGGCCGCAGCCGGACACGCAGCTGGCCGCGTCGATGAGGCCTTCCGGCACAGCATCCAGCCGCCCGGCGGGGGCCATCAGCTTCAGGAACTCGGCCTCTTCCTCGGCGGTGACGTTGGAGGTGCAGTACTGGATCATACCGGCTCCCACCGAAGCGGGAGTGTTGGGCATGATGCGGATGACGGGGCAGTCGCTGCCCGCCATCTCCTGAATGCGGGCGATGGACAGGCCCGCCGCCATGCTGCACAGCACGAAGCGGCTGGGCCGTTCGGCCAGCGTGAAGCGGAGCGGTGCCAGCAGCTCCTCCATCATCTGGGGCTTGACGGCTAAGAAGATGAGGTCGCAGCGGCCTGCCACCTCGTCGTTGATGGTGGTGTTGCAGCCCAGCTCAGCGGCCAGAGCCTCTGCCTTGGCGGCGGTGCGGTTGGCCAGCCAGACGTTCTGCGGGTCTGCCGCCTTGCAGACGGCCCGGGCGATGGCCCCGCCCATGTTGCCGCAGCCTAAAAATCCGATGGTATTCAGCATAAGAAAAACCTCTTTCCCAATCAAAAGAACAGGGGAGATGCCCCCCTCTGTGTCTCCATTGTAAGCAGGGCCGGGGGAGAAATCAAGAGGAAAGCCGGAAAATGTCAAAGCTTTTCGGAAAGCTCCTGATAGACGCGCTGCGGCGGCGCAGGCTTTTTTGCTGTCCGAATCTTAAGAAAACATAAAAAGTTCATGAAAAAGTCGAAAAAGGTGCTTGCACCTGCACGGGCAGATGAGGTATCATAATAGATAGAAGTTGGGAAACTCCGCACAGAACGGGGCAAACGCGAAAGGATGGGCATTCTCGTGGCACAGACGACAAAACGCGCGCTGGAAGCATCGCTCAAAAAGCTGCTGCTCCGCAAGCCGCTGAATAAGATAACGATAAACGACATTACCGAGGACTGCGGCGTGAACCGCATGACCTTTTACTACCATTTCAAGGACATTTACGATTTGGTGGACTGGATCCTGGTGGAGGATGCCACAGAGGCACTGGAAGGCCATCAGGACTTTGAGACGTGGAGCGACGCCTTCCGCGATATGCTGGAAAAGGTGCAGGCCAACCGGGTGCTGGTGCTGAATGTCTACCGCTCCATCAGCCGGGAACAGGTGGAGCAGTACCTCTATAAAATGCTTGACCCTCTGCTGCGGATGTTTATAGAGCGTGAAAACATCCCGGTGCAGGAAGAGGACAAGCAGTTCATCATTGATTTTTATAAGTATGGCTTTGTGGGCATGGTGCTGGAATGGATACGCCGCGATATGAAGACCGAACCGGCCATCATGGCCGAACGGCTCAACACCATGATGCAGGGTGATCTGAAGCGGGCGCTGCTGCGCTTCAGCACCGACGGCAGAGCATCAAAAATCGACGAATGATAAAAATTTGAACAAGCAGAGCAGGATGATAGAAAAACTATCACCCTGCTTTTGTTGTTTATAGAACCTTTGTCGAAAAAATGTTAAAGTATTGTCAAAACAAAGGGCTGGCAAAGACCCGCACAAGGAGGCAGACTTTTATGAGTATCGCGTTGGAGCCGTTGAGCCATAAGGTACAGCGTGCCGCTGTCGGAACGATGGTGGATGTGGCACTGGATCATGTCAGAAAAGACCGTCAGAAGGTGTTTGCCGAGATGGTGGACGTCGCAAAGCAGTTCTATGGCGACTCGTTCAGCGAGGAGACGTATGAGCACGCCCGCGCAGTGCTGACCGATGCGGACAGCAAGTGGTCGAAGCTCATCAACTGTGTGCTCGACCAAACCGCGCCCAACGTGGCACGCACCACGGCGCTCAACCTTGGCTATGAGGCGTTCTTCCGGGGGACAAAGACCATCCGCGAGAACCGCACAAAGTACCACTGCAATATCCCGTGGCTGATCCTGTTCGACCCCACTTCGGCTTGCAATATGCACTGCGTGGGATGCTGGGCGGGCGAGTACGGCCACAAAAACAACCTCAGCTTTGAGGATATGGACAAGATCATCACCGAGGGCAAGGAGCTGGGGGTCTATCTCTATATGCTCACCGGCGGCGAGCCTCTGGTGCGGAAGGCGGATATTCTCCGTCTGGCAAAAAAGCACAACGACGTGCAGTTTGCGATCTACACGAACTCGACCCTCATCGATGAGCCGTTCTGTGAAGAGGTCGTAAAACTGGGCAATATCGCCTTCATGCTCTCGATCGAAGGAACTCCCGCTACCAATGATGCCCGGCGGGGCGACGGCCACTATGCCGCTGTCATGAATGCGATGGACTTGCTCAAGGCCCACGGGATCCTTTTTGGCACCTCCATCTGCTATACCAGAGACAATCTCGAAGCCGTCACCAGCGACCACTTTATGCGGATGCTCTGCGACAAGGGCGCGCACTTCGGATTCTACTTCCACTATATGCCGGTAGGCAACGAGGCCGCGCCGGAGCTGATGCCCACGCCTGCTCAGCGCAAGTACATGATCGAGCGCATCCGGTATCTCCGCTCCGAAAAGAGCGATATTCCGTTCTATCCGATGGACTTCCAGAACGATGGCGAGTTTGTGGGCGGATGCATCGCAGGCGGACGAAACTATTTCCATATCAACTCGGCGGGCGATGCAGAACCGTGCGTCTTCATCCACTACTCCAACGCCAACATCCACGACAGCAGCATCCTCGATATTCTCCGCAGCCCGCTCTTCATGGCCTACCACAACGGCCAGCCCTTCAATAAAAACCATCTGCGTCCCTGCCCGATGCTGGAGAACCCCGAGCTTCTGCGCCAGATGGTGCACGACACCGGTGCTCACAGCACCGACTTGCAGTCGCCTGAGAGCGTAGACCACCTCTGCGATAAGTGCGGTGCGTATGCGGCCGACTGGCAGCCTGTGGCCGACGAGATCTGGTCGCACGTCACCCTCAGGGAGAGCCGGTACGAGAATTACAAGGACTGGGAACCGGCGCATTCCACTGCTCACGCGAAATGACTTTATCGGTCTTTCAAACATAAAATTGCGCAGAAAAGCCCCCATCTTCACCGGCTGAGGCAGCCGGGAGGATGGGGGCTTTATCTTGTTATCTTATTCTTCGCCGGAATCAATGACGATCTCGGTTTCCGTTTCTTCATCTTCCGCAGGTGCGGGAGCCGGGTCGCCGGGATCGCCGAACTCGTCGTGGTAGACGGTCATCTGGTCGAGCTGGCCGTTGCGGCGCAGGCCGTGGAAGACCAGCTTCTTGATGACGTCATAGATGACGGCGAACAGCGGCACACCCACGATCATGCCCACGAAGCCCCACAGACCGCCGAACAGCAGGATGGAGAAGAGCACCCAGAAGCTCGAAAGGCCGGTGGTGTTGCCCAGGATCTTCGGGCCGATGACGTTGCCGTCCAGCTGCTGAAGCACCAGAACGAAGAGCACGAACCAGAGGGCCTTGATGGGACTCTGGATGAGGATGAGCAGCGTTGCAGGCACGGCACCGATGAAGGGACCGAAGAAGGGGATGACATTGGTGACGCCGATGATGACCGACACCAGCAGTGCGCTCGGGAACTTGAAGATGATGCAGGCGAAGTAGCAGAGCACACCAATGATGGCGGAGTCCATGATCTTGCCGTTGATGAAGCCGCCGAACATCTTGTCTGCGTAGAGGACTTCCTCCTGGATGAGCTGCGCCCAGTGGGGCTTGACGACGCTGTAGAGGATCATTTTGGCCTGCTTGGCAAACTTTTTGCGGCTGGCCAGCAGGTAAACAGCGACGATAAGGCCGATGAGCAGATTCTTGAACCAGGTCACCACACTCATGACGCCGACGCCCACACCGCTCAGGATGCCTTGTATATTCTGTAGCGAGGGGAGCAGGGTGGTGCGCAGAGTGGTCAGATTGTCAGCAATGGCATCGTAGGCATTGTTGAAATAGCCCATCAGTGTCTCATTATCCAAGAAGACTTCCTGTGTGTTCACCCACCGCATGAACCGGGTGATGCTGGTCTGCGCGGTGTAGTAGAGGGAGGTGACGCTTGTGATGAGCTGCGGCACCACCATCATCACGAGGGCGTAGACCACCAGCACACCGAACAGCAGAGTCGCCGCAATGGCAAGCATATTGGCCATGCTGTGGAGCTTTTCGGGGAAGATGCGGTGCAGAAAGCCCTCAATGGTGTTGCACACCGGCTTGAGCAGATAGGCGATGACGGCACCGTAGATGAAGGGCATCAGGATGCCGGTCACCTTGGAGACCGCGTCGCCGAACCCGTCGAAGCGGTAGATGAAGAAGAAGAACAGGATGCTTAGACTTATCGCACCAAAGCCCGCGAGCATTCCGTAGAGATAGGGCTTGATGTGCGGCTTTTTGTCCATCATGTGTGACTCCATTCCTGCCGCAGACGGCAGGAGCCGGTACGGCGATGTTTAGATTTTGTTGCTGCGGCGCCAGATGTGCATCTTCTCGGCCTCTTTGATAAGCTCCTCGCGGAAGTCGGGGTGTGCCACATTGATGAGGGCTTCGGCCTTCTCCCAGGTGGTCAGACCCTTGAGGTTGACGCAGCCGTATTCAGTGCAGAGGTAATGCAGATTGGCGCGGGTATCGGTGATGATGCTGCCGTTTTCCAGCGTGGGACGGATGCGGCTCTCGAGCTGACCGGTCTTCTTATTAAAGAAGGTAGAAGACAGGCAGATGAAGCTCTTGCCACCCTTGGAAAGGTATGCGCCCAGCACGAAGTCCAGCTGGCCGCCTGCACCGGAAATGTGCTTGACGCCGGCGCTCTCCGCATTCACCTGGCCGAACAGGTCGATGTCCACCGCATTGTTGATGGAGATGAAGTTGTCCAGTGCGGAGATGCTGCGGATGTCGTTGGTGTAATCGACGGGAGCAGACATACACTCGGGGTTGTTGTTGAGGTAGTCGTACATCTTCTGGGTGCCGGCACCGAAGGCGTAGACCTGACGGCCCTTGTCCAGCTGCTTGTGTGCGCCGGTGATCTTGCCGGCCTTGGCGATGTCCACGAAAGCGTCAACATACATCTCGGTGTGGACGCCCAGGTCCTTCAAATCGCTCTGGGCGATGAGGCTGCCGATGGCGTTGGGCATACCGCCGATGCCCAGCTGCAGGCAGGCACCGTTGGGGATCTGCGGCACGACGAGGTTTGCGACCTTCAAATCGACCTCGGAAGCGGGGCCGGCAGCGGCCATCTGGCCGATGGGCGGATTGTCGCCCTCCACGATGCCGGTGACCTGGGAGATATGGACACAGTTCTCCATACCGCCGAGGCAGCGGGGCATATTGGTGTTGACCTCCACGATGATCTTCCGGGCCTTCTCACAGACGGCACCCAGATGGGAAGCGCTGGGGCCGAAGTTGAAGTAGCCGTGCTCGTCCATCGGAGTCACCTGGAAGACGGCGATGTCCAGCGGGTCGGGACTCTCGCGGTAGTAGCGGGGCAGCTCCGAATAGCGGATGGGGGAGTAGAACGAGAAGCCCTGTGCGATGGCTTTGCGCTCGATGCCGCCCATGTGCCAGCTGTTCCAGGTCATGTGGGCAGCGGGGTCGTCGATCTGGAAGATCTCAGGCACCCACATCAGGATGCCGCCGCGGAAATTGACGTTCTCCAGTTCGGGCAGGCGCTTGGCAAGGGCGGCGTCCACGGCCACGGGGGTGTTGACACACCAGCCGTAATCCACCCAGTCGCCGCTCTTGACCAGAGAAGCAGCCTGCTCGGCAGTCATCTTTTTCTGGGCATACATTTCCATGAAATCCATTATAAACCATCCTCTCCTTTAAGAACATAAAAGAATTGTAAATTTATTATTCACAATTCTACGGGACAAAATCTTAGCCGGAAATTTACCGTTTCTTTCCAGTCCGGACACTGTCTTATCACACCCCGGCGGTATCCTTGGGGTCGGCAGGACAGGAGCCTCCGGCAGCGGCACACCTGTACAGTTTAGTTATAACATTAGCAAACATTATAATCAAGCCCTCTTCCGCGAAAAAATGCCTCGCAGGACAATTTGACTAAATTTCTTAGGTATTTGTGGCGATTGTTTGGTATAGCAAAAACAATTTTTTTCGAAAAAGTACTTGATAAAATTTTGACGATATGGTTTACTAAGGGTGTACCAAGATGATGCGCCCCAGTGCGACGTTGATTGACTAAAAATTAACGATATTGCGATGGCGATGCGGCCTGGTACTTGAAGCAGGAACTGAAAAGTGCTATCATGGCAACACCAAATGCGCTTTTCCAAAGCGCGCAAATAAAGGAGACCATATCGATGGCAACAGCAGTTTACCCCGGGTCCTTCGACCCGGTCACGAGAGGACATCTCGACATCATCAAGCGAGCTGCAAAGATAAACGACCAGCTCATTGTGGCAGTGCTCATCAACAGCGCAAAGAACCCTCTGTTCACCGTAGAAGAACGGGTGGCGCTGCTGCGGGAGTGCTGCAAGGACATCCCGAATGTGACGGTGGAGAGCTTCGACGGCCTGACCGTGGAGTTCGCCAAGAAGCGCCACGCTTCGGTGATGGTGCGGGGCCTGCGGGCGGTGACGGATTTCGAAAACGAGATACAGCTCGCCCAGACGAACCACGCCCTGATGCCCGGTATCGAGACGATGTTTCTTGCCACCAGCATCAAGTGGAGCTACCTTTCCTCCACCATCGTCAAGGAGGCTGCCCGCTACGGCAGCAACATCTCCAAGTTCGTGACGCCCAACGTAGAGAATGCCATCCACGCCAAAGTGGAGCAGCTCCGGGCGGAAGGAAAGACGATCTGATACCTTTTATAATGCAGAAAGGCCCTCGGGCTTTTTGATAAATAGTTTTACGAAACCCCGAAACAGATAAATTCAGGAGGCTATTAACATGAAGAAAATTGTTATCGCATCTGCTTGCCGTACCGCTATTGGTAAGTTTGGCGGCACCCTGGCAAACGTCCCTGCTGCAGAGCTGGGCTCCATCGTTATCAAGGAGGCCCTGAACCGTGCTAACGTGAAACCCGAGCAGGTCGATCATGTTTACATGGGCTGCGTCATCCAGGCTGGTCTGGGCCAGAACGTCGCTCGTCAGGCTTCCCTGAAGGCTGGCCTGCCCGTCGAGACTCCTGCCGTCACCGTCAACGTGGTCTGCGGCTCCGGTCTGAACTGCGTGAACATGGCTGCTCAGATGATCGAGGCCGGCGATGCTGACATCGTGGTCGCAGGCGGCATGGAGAACATGGACATGGCTCCCTTCGCAATGATGAAGGGCCGCTACGGCTACCGCATGGGCGCTCCCATGGGCAAGAGCGAGATCGTGGATACCATGGTCAACGATGCTCTGTGGGATGCCTGCGGCTTCAACAAGCACATGGGCATGACCGCTGAGAACGTCTGCACCAACGAGACCTATCAGAAGAAGTACGGCTACAACCCCATCACCCGTGAGCAGCTGGACGAGTTCTCCTACAACAGCCAGGTCAAGGCTGACAAGGCCATCAAGGACGGCGCTTTCAAGGACGAGATCGTTCCTGTTGTCATCAAGGGCAAGAAGGGCGACACCGTGTTCGATACCGATGAGGGCCCCCGTCTGAGCGCACCCGAAGTGCTGGCAAAGCTGAAGCCCGCTTTCACCAAGGACGGCATCGTCACCGCTGCTAACTCCTCCGCCATCAACGACGGCGCAGCTGCTCTGGTCATCATGAGCGAGGAGAAGGCTAAGGAGCTGGGCGTGAAGCCTCTGGCTACCTGGGTCGCCGGTGCTCTGGCAGGCGTTGAGCCCGAGGTCATGGGTCTGGGCCCCATCGCTGCTACCAAGAAGGTCATGGCCAAGACCGGCATGACCGTTGCTGACATGGATCTGATCGAGGCCAACGAGGCATTTGCTGCTCAGTCTGTGGCTGTCAGCCAGGCTCTGAACTTCGATATGAGCAAGGTGAACGTCAACGGCGGCGCCATCGCTCTGGGCCACCCGGTCGGCGCTTCCGGCGCTCGTATCCTGGTCACCCTGCTGTATGCTATGAAGCATCGCGGCGCACACAAGGGCCTGGCTACCCTGTGCATCGGCGGCGGCATGGGCTGCGCTACCATCGTTGAGATGGACTAAGCGTTCCTTTTTGAACTTTGACTGAATGACAGACCCGGGGCAGGGGAGGAACCGGAGAGCCTTCCCTCGCTCCGGGGGCTGTTTTGAAAAAAATCTGAAACGATTTGAATTGGAGGTTTTCACAATGGCATTTGTAAAAACCGAGGTGCAGGGCGCAGTTGAGATCATTACCATCGACCGTCCCAAGGCACTGAATGCCCTGAACCCCGAGGTTCTGGCTGACCTGAAGGCAGCTTTTGAGGCTGTGGATCAGGAGACCATCCGCTGCATCGTTCTGACTGGCGAAGGCGACAAGAGCTTCGTGGCAGGCGCAGATATCGGTTCCATGAGCACCATGACCAAGGCAGAGGGCGAGGCCTTCGGCAAGCTTGGCAATGATGTGTTCCTGATGATCGAGAGCTTCCCCATCCCCGTCATTGCAGCTGTCAACGGTTTTGCACTGGGCGGCGGCAATGAGCTGGCTATGAGCTGCGACATCCGCATCTGCTCCGACAACGCTGTGTTTGGTCAGCCGGAAGTCGGTCTGGGCATCACCCCGGGCTTCGGCGGCACCCAGCGTCTGGCACGTCTGGTCGGCATGGGCATGGCAAAGCAGCTGGTCTACTCTGCACTGAACATCAAGGCTGACGAGGCTTATCGCATTGGCTTGGTCAACGCAGTGTATCCGCAGGCTGAGCTGATGGAGAATGTCCTGAAGCTGGCCAACAAGATCGCCAAGAACGCTCCCATCGCCGTGCGCAACTGCAAGAAGGCTATCAACGACGGCATCAGCCTCCCCATCGAGAAGGCTGTCGAAGTCGAAGAGAAGCTGTTCGGCGACTGCTTCGAGACTCATGACCAGAAGGAAGGCATGGCCTGCTTCCTGAGCCGTGAAAAGCCGAAGCCCAAGGCAGTGTTCACGAACAACTAAACTAAACCATAACGCCTCTGCAGCGCCTCCCCGGAAAGGGGAGGCACGGAGAGGCACTACATTCAGAAGATATAATAAAGGAGAGATTTCCCATGAAGATCGGTGTTATCGGTGCTGGCACTATGGGCCAGGGCATCGCAAAGGCATTTGCTCAGGTCGAGGGCAACACGGTTGCTCTGTGTGACATCAAGCAGGAGTGGGCCGAGAATGGTCTGGCAAAGATCAAGAAGGGCTATGAAAAGCTGGTCGCTAAGGGCAAGATGACTCAGGAGAAGGCTGACGCTATCGTCGCTGCTATCACCCCGGGCCTGAAGGAAGACCTGTGCGCTGACTGCGACCTGGTCGTTGAGGCTGCTTTCGAGGATATGAAGGTCAAGCAGACCACTTTCGGCGAGCTGGATAAGATCTGCAAGCCCGAGTGCATCTTCGCTTCCAACACTTCTTCTCTGTCCATCACCGAGATCGGCAAGGGCGTGAACCGTCCTCTGGTCGGTATGCACTTCTTCAACCCCGCAGACCGCATGAAGCTGATCGAGGTCATCGCAGGCTGCAACACCCCTGCCGAGACCGTTGAGAAGATCAAGGAGATCTCCGTTGCCATCGGCAAGAGCCCTGTTCAGGTCAACGAGGCTGCCGGCTTTGTGGTCAACCGCATCCTGATCCCCATGATCAACGAGGCTGCCTTCATCAAGATGGAAGGCGTTTCCGACATCGCTGGCATCGACACTGCTATGAAGCTGGGTGCTAACCACCCCATGGGCCCCCTGGAGCTGGGCGACTTCATCGGCCTGGACATCTGCCTGGCCATCATGGACGTTCTGTACAAGGAGACCGGCGACAGCAAGTACCGCGCCTGCCCGCTGATCCGCAAGATGGTCCGCGGCGGCAACCTGGGCTGCAAGACCGGCAAGGGCTTCTACGTTTACAACGCAGACCGCACCAAGACCCCTGTTGACCAGCTGTAAATTCTGATAAACGTTTCTCCCGACCGTGGAAAAGCGGCCGGGAGGAATTTGTTTGCACCGGGCAATTCCGGTAAATGAAAAAGACCCGTTAGGAGGATATAGCGATGGATTTTACTCTGTCCAAGCAGCAGCAGATGGTGCAGAAGATGTACCGCGAGTTTGCTGAAAACGAAGTCAAGCCCCTGGCTAAGAAGGTTGATGCAGAAGAGTACTTCCCCAAAGAGACCGTCGAGAAGATGGGCAAGCTGGGCATGATGGGCATTTACTTCCCCACCTCCGTTGGCGGTGCAGGCGGCGACGTCCTGTCCTACGTCATGGCTGTTGAGGAGCTGAGCAAGGTCTGCGGCACCACCGGTGTCATCGTCTCTGCTCACACCAGCCTGTGCGCTGCTCCCATTTACGAGAACGGCACCCCCGAGCAGAAGGCTAAGTACCTGCCGAAGCTGTGCAGCGGCGAGTGGCTGGGTGCTTTCGGCCTGACCGAGCCGGGCGCTGGTACTGACGCTCAGGGCCAGCAGACCACTGCTGTGGAAGATGGCGATTACTGGGTGCTGAACGGCTCCAAGGTCTTCATCACCAACGCAGGCTACGCTGACGTGTTCATCGTCATTGCTGTTACCGATAAGGTCCTCGACAAGAAGGGCCGTCCCACCAAGCTGTGCTCCGCCTTCATCGTGGAGCGTACCGACCCGGGCTTCTCCGTCGGCAAGGCTGAGGACAAGATGGGCATCCGTGGTTCTTCCACCTGTGAGCTGATCTTTGAGGACTGCCGCATCCCGAAGGACCGTATGCTGGGCGTGCGCGGCAAGGGCTTCCAGCTGGCTATGGCTACTCTGGACGGCGGCCGTATCGGTATCGCTTCCCAGGCTCTGGGCATCGCCGAGGGCGCTCTGCAGGAGACCGTCGCTTACGTCAAGGAGCGCAAGCAGTTCGGCCGCAGCATCTCCGCTTTCCAGAACACCCAGTTCGAGCTGGCCGAGATGAAGGCCCGTATCGAGGCTGCCAAGTATCTGGTCTACGCTGCCGCTCTGAAGAAGCAGGAAGCTATGAATGGCGCAAAGGTCCGCTACAGCGTCGAGGCTGCTCAGGCTAAGCTCATCGCAGCCCGCACCGCAAGCGACGTGACCCGCCGCTGCCTGCAGCTGTTCGGTGGCTACGGCTACACCCGTGACTACCCCATCGAGCGCATGATGCGTGATGCCAAGATCA
>ENA-UOJO01003481-UOJO01003481.1-human-gut-metagenome-genome-assembly--contig:-P57-NODE-3481-length-14848-cov-100.510782_pt1 | contig 14848 bp, 12 predicted proteins | sample MGYA00242351_ERZ723898 | MGnify/ENA metagenome assembly ERZ723898 | reverse complement strand
TTCTCCTCGGGCTTCTCCTCGGGCTTCTCCTCGGGCTTCTCCTCGGGCTTCTCCTCGGGCTTCTCCTCTACACTTGCCGAGTCGAGGATGGACTGAACTGCGGACATTGCTTTGGAGTACTCCTCGAGCTTGGCGTTCAGCTCGGTCTGTTTCTTGTTCAGCTCTTCGAGTTCGGCTTTGACGGACTCGATCTGCTTGCTCAGAACCTGAGCCTGACGCTTCTTGATTTTCATGTCCTTGTCCGGCATCTCCTTGCCGTAACGAGCCATGAATTTCTCCAGACGGTCGTTCAGATCTTCGGGAACCCGTGTGAAGTACGAAAGCGCATTCTTGTTGAATGCGATGTGATACAAGCAAAGATCCTCCGTGATGTTCCTCGGGGTGAGGATCTTGCTGAACTCTCTGTTGATCGGGTCATGGAGCAAAGTGCCTGCTCTGAGTTCGTAATCGGGGTGTGCTACGTTTTTCATTTGTTCTTCTGTTATTCGTATTAGTGATAAGTCGGCTTCGATCAGGCAGAAGCCGCATCGGGAAACTGACTTATTCAAAAAGTATCGAGAAAGTTCATCTACTTCTCGATGGAGAGCGGGATTTTCTTCCAACTCCAATGTATGGGCCCGATAGGCTTCGCCTCTCAGAGACCCATACTTGGATTGGTAAGCTCTCAGTCTTTCGAGCATGTCAGTCATGAGTGCTACGGATTAGATCCTCCGGTCAGAAGACCTTCAACCATGAGGTCAGTGGTGGCTTCGTCCGTGGCGAATAGGCTCATCGGGAGCGAACCTTCCTGAGCGATGGTGCCGTTGGCCAGAGTTACCTGGTATGCGACGCCGTCGGTCATCTCGGTCGTAACCGCGATTTCGGTGAGCTCCAGACCCGAGTCCCAGCCATACACCTCATACTTGGTGTCTCCGTTGTCGCCGGTGTCGTTGTTCTCGACGATAGCGATGACGCGGGCATTGGTCAGATCGTTCACGAACTTCTTGGCTGCTTCCGACTTCTTGAAGATCCGGACAACTACGTTGTGCTGGTGAGTCTTGAGGTACGTGCCAGCATTGATGGTGTCCGAGCCTACAGTTGCGTTGGGCAGCGAGTCGACTTCGTAACCAGTGGCACCGGCCTTGAGGATGAGCGAAGAGATAACGTTGTCAGTTACAGCGGATTTCGACTTGTCGACGTCCGAGTAGCTGATGAGGATCACCCTGGAGGCGGTGCCGGCAATTGCCGGCTTACCACACACCTGGTTGATGAATCCCGTTTTGATTTTAGAACAATCAAGTCCTGCCATTTTCTTAGATTTTTGAGGGTTAGATACCTACCGAGAACAGGTCCGGGTTGGTGAGCTTGGCATCCGCCCGACCCATGAGTTCTACGTAGACCACGCGGTCTTTGTACTCGTACCAGATCCGCATCTTCTCGAAGCTGTCGATTGCATCAACACCTATGCCGAGAACGCTCTTCGAGGTGAAGAGGATTCGGTGGGGGTTGTTGAGCTTCGTGCCAGTGTCTTCCGACGTAGCGATGATCTTGTCCCAGATGGGCATTGCGATGACCGGAATGCCATTGAAGCTGAGAGCCTCCATGCCATTCAGCAGAGCCAAGCGAGCCGACTCGAGACAGCAAGCGTCCATGAGAGACTGCTGATAGGCATCGTAGACCGACTGGGTAACGAGGATAAACTTGTCAGACTGCTGACGGAGCAGAAGCGGGGCACTAAACACGACCGACTGGATATATTCCTTTGCCTTGGCCGGAGTAAGCTTCTGAGCTGCATAAGATACCTCAGCATTTTCCGTAATGGTGGCTCCGCGCTGGGACGAATTGGCTTTAACCTGGGCGGTAATCTGTTTCCAGAAACCATTGATGATGGTGAAAAATTTCAGGTCGAGACCATCAGTAATGATACCGCTGTCGGTAACGTTCTTGGCGTCCTTGTCGTTGAACCAGAACAGGCGGTACCAGAAATCCATAATGGAGCGCTCCAGAACCTCGATGACAATGTTCATGTAGTCCGTGTCCGTGAAGTCCGGAATGTCGACGCCGGTGCGGAGAGAGTAAATAGTTGCCGACTGTTGGAGGTCAGTGTAACACTGGGACAGAAGGATCTCCCAGATACCGGGCTCCCACTCCAGCTTGCGGGTGTTGATGTTCCACGGCTGAGGAGCCGGGTTACACCCGGTGTTGACCACACCGACCATGCCACCCTCGCCGATGTAACCCACCTCGGTGTTAGTGACGATGTCGGGGAAGACTGTGTGAATGGAGTTGATGTCAGGACCCTGAATGGTGTCCTCCATAATCATCTCCGAGATTGCCTGAATGACCCGTCCACAAAAAGTGAACTTATCCATGTCGAGGAATCCGCCGTTTTTAGCTGCCATAGTTCTTAAAGCTTTTGAGTTTGACTACTTGAGAATCTTTTTGGCAGCGTTGACCTTCTGGAGCTTTTCGCGGGCTTCATTCTTAAGGTCGGCTGCCGAGGGATCGGCCTTCTTGCCCCCGGGCAGAACCGTCTTGCGGTTCTTCGGGCGGTAGTTGCTACCGCGGAGGTTGCGGAGTTCGTTCTCCTGCTCCTCGATGAGGTTCGTTGCCTCGTCAAGCATCGCCTCCAACGCTGCAACGCGGTCCTCGAGAGACTCGGTCTCCTCCATCTCGATTTCGGTAACGATGTTGTCCTCGACGGTGACTACCCGACCGTCCTCCAGGACGACAGTGCCTGACGTCTCGCCGTTGGCGAGAGTTGCCTCTACACCTTCTGCCAGATTGTCCTCTTCACCTACGGTCTGGAGAACGACCTGGCCCTCAGCATCCAGATAGTCGAAGTTGGTGGGAGCGCCTTTCTTGCCATTCCGGAATGCCTTGATCTTGCTCATGAACTTCTCATAAGCGCTTTTTTTGTTTTTTGTCATAGCATTAAAAATTTGATTTGTGTTGTATGAATTGATTTTGGAAATGAATCCCAAGTCAAGAAGTGATTTGGCATCGTGGATGCGTTCCTCATGCATGACATTGCGGAGCCGTTCTCGGTCCTGACCTGTTCTCTCGACGTACACATCAAGAATAGCTTCCTCCTCCAATGCCAACTCCTCGGCAATGCTGCGAGCATCGTCGGAAGTGAGCCAATCCCCGACCGGCATGTACACCCGGTGGATGAGTGCCCGGCAATTCCGGTTTGCAGACCGGTTCTCTGCCGGAGCTGCCAACAGGATACATACTGCCATCGAGTGGCATCCCCCGACAATATTTGTATATATCGTCCTCCCACTCATGCGAAGAAAGTCGTAAATCTTGAAGCCCTCCCCAACAGAGCCACCGTCACAGTCAATGTTGATGTACACCTCCTGTTCGTCGGGGTGTTCATCAAGTACCCGGCGGAAGGTCTCCACAGAGCAAATTTCTGAGGGCCCGTCCCAAAGCTCCATCATGATCCGATTCTCTTCGGAGTCAATTGCACCTTTTAAGTTGATGAATATCATGTGCCAAATTATTTCTATATAAATATAACTATTCCTGATAGATATTGAAATACTATTTGTGCTGGGCTAATTAAAAACTAGCCCGGTCCTGAATCTGTACGTAGTTAGCATCTTCCCTCCGGATGTCTTCGATTGTAGCAATCACTCTCACCTGGCCAAATGCTTTCTGAATCGCTCTCTCCATGTCAAGCCGACTCATAGGTTCCGACGCCTCAGCGAATGATCGGATAGCATATCCCCCGTCCGATCCAACTTTAGTGAACGGTACTCCGCCACCGAGTTCGTTTATGGCTGACAGAAGAGGCAGGAACATGCGGCTCGACTTCTTATTAATGATGGTCTCGCCTCCTTCCGCCTCAATGTGCACTCCCCCAGCGGCATGACTGGGACCCTCGATGTATTTACCTCTTGCGGCTTTCGGCAGAGGAACTGCCAAGAGGGCTGCCAACTGGACGGCCCCGAGAGCTGCAGCTGCTGCGATGAAGGGGATAGACAGAGGAAATCCCATTTTAGCGGATGCCATGATGGAGATGGCAGTATTGATGCCAATCTCGAAGGAGCCCATTGCTCTCTCCCGGATAGCTTGCTCCCGTTCGATTTTGGCCAGTTCTTTCTCCTTCTGCTTCTCCAGCTTAATTTTCTTCTCGTTATACTTGGCCTCTGTGATTTGGCCATTGGCGTACATATTCGCCAATGCCTGTTCCTCCCGGCTGTATTGTTCTTCTACCTTCTGGACCCGACGCTCCCCGAGAGCACTGGCCAAGTCGTTGAAAGCATTAGCAAAGCCGGATGCCATTTCGGCATACTCCCTGAGCTTCTCGATCCGTTCTTCCCATAAAGCCTCCTCGTTCTCAGCCATCTCGAGTTGGATCTGAGCAATGGCGTCCTCGTTTCCTTGAGCTGCTGCCAACTCAGCCTCCAGGTATCTTTTCCGTATCTCATACTTGGACTTGTGATTCAACTCAGCTTGAGCGAGTTCCTTGTCGAGGTCCATTTGCTGGAGACGAAGATTGTTGGCTCGTAGCTGGGCCTCCTGCTCATAGGTTTTTTCCCCGGCAGCTTTCCTGGCTTCGATTTGTTTCCCGAGCATCTCATTCTCGAGCTCCAGCTTCTTCCTCTCGTTGTCTGCTGCCTTTGAGAGGTCCTCGGCATACTGTTCGTCGAGAGCTTGGCTGAATCGGTCAAGTTGCTGTTTGGTAGCGGTCTCTCGGATCTTTTTGATTTCATCCCGGAGGTTCTGCTGGATCTGTTTCTCGAGTTCGGCTCTATTGACCAGGAACTGCTCATAAGCTGCATACTCTTTCTGGTACTCCTCTTCACTCATACCTCTTACGAACTGGGGAGGCTGAATGTTGGCCAGTTCCTTCATGGCGTCCTGGTACTTCTGAGTCACCTGGGCAATTTGCATGTCGACTGTGCCTCCGGAAGCTACAGCCAATATGTTGGCTCTCACCCCAGCAAGGTAGTCATTGAGCTGTTTAGCTTGGTTCTCATAGAACTGCTTGTCAGACCGAGCCATAGCATTCAGAGCCGTCTGGTACTCCTTGTTAGTGATTTTGCCGTGAGCTTTCTGGAGAGCGAGACGCTCCCGGGCTCCATCCTGAGCTGCCTTGTAGAGCTTCCTTTCATATTCCATCCGTATGGCGATGCTCGTGGACTGGAATGTTGTTTGGAACCTGAGATCGTCTTCCCGGATCTTCTGCATGGCTTCCGAGTTCTTCAAAGCAACTTCCAGAGCCTTATCGGCGATGGACTGCTGAGCCTCCCTGTTGGCTGTTGCAGTCTCGAGAGTCAAGTTAGCAATTGCGGCTCCTTCATTCTCGATTGTCCGGAACAGTTCTTGGTATCGGCCTTTCAAGTCATCGAGTTCCTTTTTGGACTCCTTGTATTTGCCCAAGCTTCCTGACCACGTGTTGAGTTCCTCTTCTTTGGCTGCAATTACCTTCTTCAAGGAGTCGAACTCGTCCATTGCAGCCATCTGTCTCTGACGAGCTGCATTCTTCTCGATCTCTCGGAGCTTGTTGGCTGTTTTGAGCTGAGCTTCGGCTATCTGTTCCGACGTGGCATGGTTGGCTTTTAGGTTCTCTATTTCCCGTTTGCCCCGTATCTCCTCGGCTTTGGACAGAGTATTTCGTTTAGTCTCGATCTGGTCCAGTATGTATGTGGAGGCTTCGGCAGCTCGGTTGTATGCCTCCATTGCCCGTGTTGCTCTTTCCTGAGCTTCCGTATTACTGTTAAATGCGCTCGTAAGAGCAACCACTCCAGCCACCAATCCGCCCACTGCCGCTGCCACTAACACAACAGGATTGGCAGCCAAAGCCGCGTTCCAAAGCCAGGTAGCAGCAGCTGCTGCTTTGGTGAGGATGTTGCCAGCTCCCTGGACAGCGTTCTTAGCAGCTATCGCTTTCGTCTCGGCGAGAGTCTGGTTGATGCCAACCAGCTGAACCAAGTTGGATGCAGCACGATAAGTGGCTTCTGTCTTGGAGAGAGCTGCTTGGAGAGAAGACAAAGAGGAGAGAGCTGTGATGATGGTCATCATCTTCGTCATGGTAGCATTGAGCTCTTCGTTCTCGCTCCCCAGTACCTGAGTGGCTGTGGTCCATAGTCCGTAGACAGAAGTGATTGCCGAAGTTGCATCCGTGACAGCGGCCAGTGTGTCAATTCCCCGTCCAGTCTGGTCAATGGCTGTGTTGACCGTGTCCTCTGCTGCTTTGAGCTCGCCAGCTCGCTTGACCATCTCCTTGAAGGATGCTGAACTCGTGTCCCCAGCTTGAGCCATCCGAATCAGAGTGTCGGTCAAGTCCTTGAGCTCCTGTTTCAGGTTATCGGTTGCCTTCTCATAGTTACCGACAGATCGGCGGTAGTCTCCGAGTGCCTCCTCCTGAGCTTTGATTTCCTCAGTGGTCTCTGCAATGCGCTTGCCGAGCTCGGCTTTACGAGCCGCGTCCTGCATTGAATCCCCCAACTCTGCAAACTCGGCATTGTCCAAAGCCAACTGGGTCCTCAGCTTGTTCAGACTGGCCTCCTGTTGGTTCTGGAGCTTAATGTTGTTCTGGATTTGTTTCTGGTACTTATTCGCCTCGCTGTTGATTGCCTTGATCTGGTTGTCAAGTGCATAGTACTCTTGAGCATTCTCCTCAGTCACTTTGCCCAGAGCCTTCTGCTGGTCCCTCAGCTCCTGGGCCCGGAGTTTCAATTCGGATAACGTTTTGAGGGCATCCTCAGCTGTTACCCGGACATTGTAGATTGTACTTTTCTGTTCTTCGGCCATATTACATCCGTATTAGGTCCACTTTGGTTATCTTCCCAGCTTGGAAGTTGTTTATCTTCGAGACGTAGAACCAAAACCCATGCTCTTCCAGCCATACAGGGTTGAACAAATCCAGACTTTGGATGTCGATCGAATTCAAAAGAACCTGGGTCTGTAGGATCTTCGGTCTTTTGAGTATATTGTTGATGAGCTTGTCGTAGTACTTAGGAACGTAGTAATTCAAATTTTTGAAATATGCCGTGTATAGCCGTACTCGGATATTGGTGTAGCCTACACTCACCTGGGGCCACATATAGTCAGACTTATTGATATGGACGACCATCGGCTTACTGAGAGCATTATACTCCCAAGTCGTTTCAGTCATTTCCCCGCCCTCCATCCGACCTCTATTGATAGTCCAAATCGGGTAGTTAGCAAGTGTATGAACCTTGTTTGTAGTATCTATATCACGGAGGACTTGGTTGAGCCCTGACAAGAACCCAATTTGGAACAGGAGTTTGGTGGGCTGGAGATTGGCGTCCGGGATTCTGAACTTGTACGAGTCAGTAACATTGTTGTCCTTGTTGTCCTCCAGCTTTATCTCGTTGGACTGGGCATAGTTGGACAACTGGAACGTAAGTTTGGTGTCCTTCCCTTTTATCAGCTTGTCAGACCAATTTTCCCGGGACGAGCTTCGTCTGTTGTAGAACTCCTGAACCGAGTATGCTCTTACTACTTTGGTGGCTGGGTTCACGTCTATAGTCAGACCGAACAACTGGAAGAAAGCTTTGACTATGTCCCCCAAGCTCTTAAACCCAGTCGAAGCCAGGAGGTCATAGGTTAATCCGGGTTGAGGCTTATCCCCCGGGGAAGTTTCCGGCACGGGAGGAGCAATAATGCTGACCGGAAATCTTATGTAATTCTGTTCAGAAAGATCGACTACGGTGAAAGTCCCAGACACCCATATGTGCTCTCCTGCCTCCATCGGGACGTCAACCCAAACTTTGCCGGAAGATAGATTCGTCCAAGATCTGTCCAACACTACAGCATTGGTCCCGTCGTTCTTGTAGTGGGTAACCCGGACTGTTATCTTATCATTTCGGAGGGAAAAATTATTGGACCATTCGAATCTAAACGTGATGGTCGTATCCCATAGAGTCATCCAGCTGAATGTTCCGGGGTTGGCGCCCATAGTCAAACGTCCGGCGATCGGGTCCTTGAGAGGTACCCCGTGGGGGTCTTGCCATCCCACACCGGCCGTAGTGCCAGCCGGGGGATTCTGGATCCAGCCAACTCCGGATACTTCCGGGGCATTAGGGTGGTCTGCCAAAACGGGGTAAGTGCAAGGCAAAAACATTTCGGCTCGGTCGACGGGATCCACGTCGGTCTCAAGACTGTAACCTTCTCGGGCGAAGATCCACGTTACGAGATCATACCAGTTGAGGTGGGGGTAGAACTTGTCCAACTCTCGGACTTGCCGGATTGCCTCCATCCCGACCGGGGGAGTGTTCGGGTTCTTTTGTAGAGTTGCATACAGCCAAAAGTACAAGACTTTAGACCCATTAGGACTGGTGAGATATCGCTCTGTTTGTCCCATTGTGTCCGTGTACCACTTGAGGAGGAACATGCCATTCCCGGTGTCTTTCGCGTCAGTGTTGTTGATGGTGTTAAACAAATCGGCAGTCGCTCCAATGATCTGGACTCCTATTGACTCGTCAGACACATCTACAATGTTCAATACTGATCCCACGGGGGATAGGAGTGCTCCTTCATAGAATAGCTGGCAAGGGAACTTCATGTATGGCACATTCGAACCCGAGCCAATTTCAAAACCGAATTGGAATGCTTGTTCATTGTGGGTCGTCCTGGGAAGGCTGATCCGCTGGGAGTATGAAGCATTCCGGTCTTTCAGCTCCGCCAGGTTGTTGATCTGGTAGCTCATCGCAGGAGCATCAAGCGGGAGGTCCAATGACCAGACCTCTCCGTCAACACCTCTCACGAGTAGTTCATAGCCCATATTACCACTGAATTTGTTCGTCAATAAGCTGGAACTCGTAGCTAACAGTGTTCCGGGGAGCTTTGGTGTCCCAAGTCAGATCAGTATCGTCTACGAGGACTCGTTGCCATTTCCCAATTTGATAATTGTAAACCTGGACCAAAGGCGAGAGAGCAATCCCTTTGAGCAAGTTGAAGTCGTTCTCATCAAGCTGTTCTGCTCCAGCTCGGACTATGTTCTTAAACTCTGGAGCTAACTCCCCCCTCGTCTCTGAGGTAAGAGGATCCCTGGCATTAGCCAATATGTATTGGTCTCCTCTGTCAACTTCCTGAATATACTTCTTGTGCTGCTCAAACATGTACGTGTCCCATCCACCTTTTCGGTTTATCCAGCGAATATAGAATGGGTTGCAAGGTATCTCTGTGTCGACAAATATGACATTCACTGCTCTGATAAGAGATACTCCCTTGGGAGGTCTGAATCTTAGTACTATGTAGTCAGCTCCCTCAGCACGTTCGTCATCAAATTCGCACACAAGCGGGATGTTGAGTCGGCTGGAAATGTCAAATTGAATCTCTTCCCCGCCCTCAATTGACTTAACACGAACGTCGATCAAGACCGCGGGATCAATCCCCGAAGCTCCTTTCGGGAACAGGGTGACGAAGTATGGGTACCCGAAGTATTTTTTTATGAACAGATTCTGGTTGTTGTCAGGAGTTCTGTCAGTCAATATCAGTCCTATATTTGACTGGGAGAAGTTGTCGTTGTGTCCTCGGAGTTGTACTCCTCGGGAGGCATACCGTACATTGAAATCCTGTTCGTCAATGCCTCTGTAGGCGTATGCCGATATGAGGTTGTAGTCAATGCCAAAGTTTATGTCTGTGTTAACGTACGGGAATGATCTGGGGCGATCCCGGAATCCGGCTTTAGCTAAAAAGCTGAGATCGTATTTCTTCGTCTGCCCGAATCCCGAGTCTCTGTAGATGTCGATGCTTTCAGTTAGTAAGTTTGCTGCTCTCACTGAACTGGGGTTATAGGAGATAAAGTTCTTCCCATAGGCCAAAGACATGTTGTTCAATGTCACCTTTTTATCGGCAGTTGACCCCTTGACCCCAGCATAGACTAATAAAAGAGTAGTAGGACCAGTTATAGCAATATCGTCTCTCACTTTAGCTATCCATGTCATGGAAGGCCCGATCGTCAAGTTTGCGGTAGCCATTTCGGTCCTCTCAATAACCCTCCCAGAAGCAGTCCCCTGGTACAAGGAGACGGATATTTCAGTTGCATTGCTTGATTCTCCAATACCAACTCTGAAAGCATACCATTCCCCTGCTACCATTTTGCGGAAGATCGGAAATGCCCTGTAGTGATATCCGTCTGTGCCTCCAGAGTTGTCTATCACCTCCGACGCCTTGTTGTTAATGATGTTAAGCGAGATCATGTTGGCCTCATCAAAGTTCTGAGTCTTGATCCTAATCCCGGGTGTTGAGTTGTCAGTCCTAACGGGTATTTGCGAATATGCTGAGAACAGGGAGTCGTCAGCCGGATGAGAGATGATTGCCATATCGCGCTATATTATATATCCGTGGTCCATATTGTTGTCAGGAATGAATGACTCCTCGATGAGGACCTTCATCATCTTGTTCAAATGCTGAGACAGGTACTCCTCGAAGTTGTCCGCAGGAGTGTCTACCAAGTCAACGTAAATGTGATTGCGGTAAAGCTCTGAGCCCTCTCGCTTTATCTTCCATGCAGTGGCATTTCCGAATCGGACCAGATCTTTTGGGTCCGAGAATGTGATGCCTTTGAGCTTTGCCCACTCCATGATTATCTGCCCAAGATTGGCGGGGATCTTGCCAGGGCCTCGTCCCCGGATGAGAGTGTAGAAGTAGTTTGGAGCTTCGATCGTTCCCCAAACTGTTTCGCCTTCTCGTCCCGTCTGCACTGTTATCTGAGCATAGGTTCTGCCCGAAGCTTCCTGCCCGGCGTCCTGGGATGCCCGGATAATCTCATCCCTCATCTGGGTGAGACCCTCAGCCAATATCTGTTCCAGTTCTACCGCCATTTGTTTCTGGGTTTGCGAGCATTGGCTTTCTGTTGAGCCTTACGCTCCAGTTCCTTGTTCAGTCTCTCCCGGAAGAGGTGGCTCTGCAAGTTGGTGAAAAGGAGGTTGTACACCTTCCCGTATTTCCACTCCAGAATCTCATCCGGATCCTTCGAGTAGTCCTTGGCCAGTGCAGTGATGGTGGCCATCTCGCCAACCGCCAAAGAGAATTGAGCAATGCCGGCTGCTTTCTCCTCAGCACTGGGCTCGTACTTGAGCTCCGTCTGTTCTCGTTCGATCCAGTACTTAATGCCCATGAGAACCTCGTACCAGTACTCGACAATATCTGAGGTGTTCCTCAGACTCCATTTGACCCCAAGACATTGCATTCCTTCCTTCATCTTATCGATATCAGTCAGCTCCTTTTCAGTGATGATCCGGCCAAGTTCTATGCGTTGGCCGAACGTCATCTGACCGCCTTGTATGTCGATTCGCTGTATCATTTTATATAGCAGTGTTTGAAACTCCAGTAGGAGTCGGGGACGTTATCGAAATATACTCTACGAACGATGAACTCAGATCCGAGTCCCCCGTCGGGATACGTCACACTCGACTTCTTCCACCCGTCCTCTTTAGTCCATGGGTAGTCTACTGTTAGGGCGCCAGTTTCATCCACAGTGGTTTGTCTGATAAAATTGTCTGTTCGCGAGATGGAGAAGAACAATACCAGGTAATTCGATGAATTGTACAGAGCTTGGACCACGGTCGGGGGCCAGACCGGCATGGGCAAGTCCTGTCGGTCAAAGAATAGGGTGTGCCCCGACAAGTTAAACCCGGGCTTTACCACTTCGAGGAGGGGGCGCCAGATCTTGTCCTTGTACGGTTCAATGCACCAGTCCTGTTTGAAGGTGAACTCCAGTCCTACGCTGACCTCGTTGGCATCGAATCTGGCGGATGGATACAGCACCCGGACAGTGTTCATGATTTCCGGATATTGCTTGACCAGCTGAGAGGTCTTGAGCAAGTAGAGGAAAGGCCTGACCATCTGCTCCTCGATTTGGCTCTTCAACTCCAGTCGTCCGACAGTGGGTGAATTCTTGCTGAACTTCGTATCGCCTTTGTAGGCATCATTGGCCATCGGCTCAAACTTGCAGAAGTAGACCTGCATGATGGTACGCTGAGTGGGGTAGCCCCGGTACGGGGTATCGTAGTAGCCAGTGGTTGGCTCCTCAACATAGACAAAGTCGGACGATACCTGATTGCCGTCCGAGTCTGTCACGAATCTTTCCATCGTGTCCACTTTGACGTTCAGCATCCGAGCCTGGTCACACTCAAAGACGGCCATAGGGTTGACCATCTTGACCATGTTGCGGATAATAGTTATGATGTCCAGTATCATCGTTTTGCGGGGATTATGATTTTGGCGGACTTCATGCCAGTCGCCTTCGGCTTTATCTCAAATATCATTCGCATGATGAGCATGTCCAGGAAGTCCGGTGACCTGCCAAGGAGCTGTTTCATGGTGTCCTTGGAGATGAGCTCTCGCTTCTGCTCAGCGGAGTTCGTGTTCTTGGACTTGAGGACCGTCATCTCCTGTTTGATCTTCTCCTGAACTTCGGGGGAGCAGATGATGTGGATCTGGCGCTTGTTGATGAGCTCCGCCAGCTTGAATGCGCACTCCGACTTGATGTTGTTGTACGTCTTGGAGTCAATTGCTGATTGTCCTCCGTGAAACTCCCGGATGCCTTTCAGATAGCTCTCCAGGTAGAACCCGAGTCCATCAGCGTCTGAGACGATGCTGGACCTGGGGACTTTCAGACCGGTAGCCAATCGGGCGATCTTCTCCTCCATCTCCTTGCCTTCCGAGAAGCATTTGGCGATGGGGATCCGACAGACCATGCCGTCCCAGGTTCCAACCACCCAACTGTCTCGTCCTTTTCCGGCAAGGTCAGTGCTGATGAACCTGTCGCCCGTCGGGAGTACGAACTCATTGCTGAACATGTCGCACACTGCGTCATAATCGACCAGCCAATTCGGGTCGTCGTCATACTCCCAGTTGCCAAATACCAGTCGCTCGATCTGCGATTGGGTCAGGTTCTGGAGAAGCCCTTCGACGTATCTGTCCGGGAGAGTCTTGTTGTCCTGGGGCAGAGCTTTGACGAACCGACGCCAGGGAGGCAGCTTGTTCTCCTTCCATGGCTTGTAGTAGTCCGTATAGAGGAAATTGTTGGACGGGTTGCAGGTTATAAGGAGCTTGGGGGCCAACTTGTAGACGTCGTTCTTCCAACGACCGATGGAAGCCTGGAGGTTGGTCTTCGCCTCGCGGATAAACTCTCCGCCCTCTTCGATCCATCCCCGAGTCATCTGCATGGACCCGAATCTCTCATACATGGGATCGCTGGGGTTGTACTTGGCATCGATGAGGTAGATGCGGCTTTTGTTGTACAACTCGAGGAAGTTGTATTGACCATTGAAATGGTAGTAGTCCTCCGTGATACCCCAATGGGCGAACACCTCGTAGAGAGAGGGGATGGTGTATCGAACTAAGTCGGCGGCCGTCTTACGCGCAATAAAATAAAATGTCTCCGGATAGGTGAGGGCATCGCCGGCTATCAAGGAACACCCGAGGTACGATTTGCCAGCACCTTTCGTGCCAGCATACAGAATGTCAGTGACTGAATCATCAAGCCATAACCGAGCCACTTCCTTCTGCTTCTCGTTGCCTTTGGTGTCAAATTGAAGCCGGCGTCCCATTTTATTTTACCTCCATTCCTGTTATCTGTTCGAGAGTGATGCCTCCCGTCAGGTTGACATTTGTCTTGCGTCCTTGAAGCACCTGGATGAGGCTGGCAGCGTACTTGCCAACCAGGGCTCCCTCGATTTGCTGGGAATTGATGGCGTCCTCGATGGTGCCCCCAATTGCAGCTGCTACCGGGTCCCCCGTGAGTTCCCCGTACTCAACAGGATTGATCCCAGCGAACAGCCTGAATGACTCGATGGTCATCGGGCGGGAAATGTAGACGCTGCAGTCGTCGCCATTCTTATTCTTGTGAGCCTGGGAGAAATAGTTATCCTTCATGAATTTGCAATACTCAATGAATGCAAAATAAAGCTCCCCCGCATCGGTGGGCTTTACAAAATCTCCGGCGTCTCGCCTTTTCTGTCCCTCCTCCATATAGGCGAGCGGACTCATTTTATATGTACTTCGTGCCATGCCTCAAATATAATTAAACCTTATACAAATTAAAAATTTATTTCTACACAACAATCCCCGGAGCGTTTGGCCCCGGGGATCTTTAATTTATTCGCTTACGCGAATGAGGGTCACGCCGAACCACAGGAACTTGACCGAAATACCTTGCGGCCAAATCATGCCTTCGTGGACCGTTGCGATGGATGGGGTCCAATTACAGTACTTGGTATTGACTTCCGAGTACAAAGCCCAGTTTTTCCCGAGCTGCTTAAAGTGTTTTGCTTTCATGCTTGTTTGGTTTTAATTTCCGTATGCGCGAGGGCCGCCCAGTATTTGTTAGTCAAGAAAAGGCCCAATTTGGCACCAGTCCTACTGACTCTGTCAGTTCTACTGACTCTGTCAGTTCTACTGACTCTACTCGCCTACGACTTCTTTTTGAACTTTTGGATCCGTCTTTCCGCTCTCTCCATCTGCTTGATGGATCGGGTCAATTTCCGTTTGGGACTGATCCACCATTGGCGGATCCCGCCGAAAATCGCGAACAGGCCGATAATGGCCAACAGATAAATTGCAATCATTTTCTGCACCTCCTTTCTAATTTGTTTTGTAGTTTGCGGACTTCACGCCAGTCCTCATGCCGCATCCAGTACGGACGGGATAGCAGAGTCAGTTGACCCCGTGCTATTTGCATGGTGGTCTTTTTCAATTTGCGGGCGTAGTCCAGTACCTCCCGCTCCTCTTTTGAGTAGATCCCAAGCCATCGCCGGATCACTCCAAGTTTCCCAGTTGGGGGTAGCCCCAAGTTCTCAGTTTTTTTCATAATAAATAATGGGTGGAACAATAAAATTTTTATTGTTCCGGCCCCTAAGTGATTGATATTCAATTGATT
>ENA-UOJO01003475-UOJO01003475.1-human-gut-metagenome-genome-assembly--contig:-P57-NODE-3475-length-14882-cov-7.026371_pt1 | contig 14882 bp, 12 predicted proteins | sample MGYA00242351_ERZ723898 | MGnify/ENA metagenome assembly ERZ723898 | reverse complement strand
GCTGCCCTGAATGAGGCCACTTGCAACGGCCCAGCGCATGGCGTCGGTGGCATAGCCGCTGACCGCGTTCGCATCCGCGAAGCCGTTCAGATCGGCGGACTTGCTGATGTCGTAGCCCTTCTGTTTCGCGTAGCGGAACAAGATGGCGGCCAGCTGTTCTCTCGTGATCGCGCCGGTCATGTTGGTGCCATCCGAGATGCCAGCATCCATGGCCCACTTCTGGCCCGCAGCATACCACGGTGTGCCGCTGGTGTTCTGGCCCTCGAGGCGAGCAAGCATCGTGACGATCATGCCGCGCGTGGTGTCCGCGTTCGGGCTGAACGTCCCATTGCCAGTACCATTCATGAGGCCCTTCTCATACGCGAACTTGACGCCGGAATAATACCAGTTATTGGCCGAAACGTCCGTAAACGGGAGCGTTGCGCCTGCGTTCGGGTTCTGCGGGAGCTGCGCGGGCTGGCCTGCCGGGATGGGGTTCAGCTCAGACCAGCGGGCTTCGGCAGCAGTGAGCTTGTCGTAGTTTGTGACGAGCTTTTTCTGCGCGTCGGTCAGCTCGTTGTATGCATCCCTTGCAGCCTTGATCGCCGCACCGCTGTCTTTCGTGACCGGGCCGATGGCGTCGATGGCGCTGATCACCTTCTCCGCAGCAAGTTCATCCAGTCGGGCCTTGATCGCACCCGCCTTATTCTTTTCGGCATCTGTCAGATACTGTCTGAGTTCTTCCGAATTTGCGGCGGTGTTGTAGGCGTTCAGCAGCTTTTCCAGCTTTGCCTGATCCGTCATACGACCGATCGCCGGAAGCGTCATACCCTGAAGCTCCGCTTTCAGTTCATCCAGCGCATCATAGGCGTCCAGCTTGGCCAGCAGCGCATCCAGCTTCTCCTGATTCTCCACCGCAATGTTTTTTGCCGCCTCAGGATCGAGATTGTCCAGATTGTGCTTGGCGTCCTCGATCTGATCGCGATAGAGATTCCGGTTGTCATAGGACAGGGAATCCTCAGCGGGAAGGGCTGTGATCTGGTTGTTCACCTCGGAACCGCTGCCGGTGCGGCTGATAACATGCAGCGCGTACCATGTACCAGTGTAATCTCGGGCCTCTGTCCCCTGATTGTTCATGCTGGGCCATGCCGGTTCGCCGCAGCCGACGTAGATCACGTCGCCCGCCGTAACGGGGATGGACTCCGTTCTCTTGTAGAGAGCCGAACCTTCTGCCGCGCCGGTGTCCTTGACGTTGAGGTATGTCCGAACAAGATAGTTCTTGTTTGTGGCAGTCGGGGTCAGCCTGATGTTGGCGCTGTTACCATCGATAGCCAGCGTGTAATCATAGCTGCCGCCGGGAACGCCGGAGGCGAACGCACTTGTCAGATTGCCGCCCTCAACCTCAAGGGATTTCAACGTCGTGTTCGAATTGCCCCATGTACCGCCGAGGTCCTTACCAAGACCTTCAGTGGTATACATGACACGGATCACGTCGCCGTCTGCCAGCTTTCCGTCCTCAACTGTAAACTCGCTGAAGGAGCGGTTAACAAAGAAGTCGTTCAGCGTACCCATCCAGCCGGATTCGTTGCCGCCGGTGAACTGCGCAAGCGTGTAAGAATTACCCGCGCCGTCCGAACCCGTGATCGATGCAAGATATGTGATTTTATAGATGTCTGTGCTGCCCGTACCTTCCCAAGTGAACTGGTTTTCCTTCAATACGCGGAGAATAACAGTCATCATGTTGTCATTCTCACCAATGGGATAGTGCGTCTTATTCACAAACGGTTTTCCGCCATTGTAGAAATACTCTGCTGCGGTCTTGTTCTCACCTGTAAGGTTCGAGCCATCGCAGGTAGTATTCTCCATGATGACATCTACATAGCCAACGCAGCGGCCGGCATTAAAGCCGCTGCCTTCGCCCCAGCCACTGATTGTCTGATACAACGAATTGTCCGTATCAGCCGCAGCCGCTGCGAGAGCACGGATCGCTTTTGCACGAGCCTCGTTGATACCGTCAACCGTTGCGGCTTTTACGATATCGGCCTTACCGGCTTCATACGCCTGATCGATCTTCGTTCTCTTTGCCTCATCCGTAATGTCGGCATACTTGGCATACTCGGCGTCGAGCAACGCGAGGGCCTTGGTTCTTGCTGCGGTCAGCTCGCTGTCTGTGCCGCCAGCCGGTCCCCATGTGACGGTAATGGTCACATTGTCGAACGGCATCGTGAAGCGCAGGAACGCATCCGGAACGACCTGATTACACTGAGTAACGGCTCGGCCTTTATAAGTGGTCTTGTCATAGAAGCGCAGGCTTGCATTGGTAGCCGCGGTGTCAAGGCCGGTGACCTCAATGCTGCGGATCTCATACTGCGTTTCACCCACGGTGAAGGTCAGCTTGCCGAGCACTTGCGTTGTGTTGCTCTTGGTCGGATCCGGCACATCCATCTGTGTGCTTGCATCGGAGATCGTCCAGCCATTGCCTGTAATCTCACCGGGGCCATCCGTCTTGCCTGCCTTAATGGCTGCATCACGGCAAAGCAGATACGCGGCGTATTCCGGGCTGACACAGGCGTAAATATCCTCTGTCAATGCAGTTGCTGTTCCGTTCAGGTCGGTAAACGCATAACCATAGTTTACCGTCTTCGGTGCGTTAAACGTGAACAGCTTTGCGATCTGATTGCCGCCGCTTAGGTCATACGTGTCCTCTTTCGGCGTGTTCATCTTCAGATAGTCGATCATATCAAGGATCGCCGCCTGTGCTTCCTCCGGAACGCCATCCGCGAACTTCTGCACAAACTGCATCTGATAGAGCACTGCGGGTCCGAGCTTCGCGCTGATGATCGCCTCATAGCGGGCCTTTTCCTTGCTGGTCAGCTCATCCTGCTGATACTTGGTCATAGCCGCATAGGCTTTTTTCAGCTGCTCGATCTTCTTCGCTGCACTCTCGTCCAGCTTGGAAACATCTTCGGGCAGCTCCGAAAGCAGTCTGCGGAACTGTGTCAGGTTGCTGCTGTTTCCGGCATCCGCGTTTGCCTGCAAACGCTTGATCTCCTGAACAGCCGTCACCTGTGCGGTGCTGGCGTCGCCGGCGTTTTCTGCTTCGTCGATGCCCTTCACGCCGTCTTCATACTCCTTTTGCAGCTTCTGCCAGTTTTCGCTTGTGAAGATGCTTTCCGGGTAGTTCTCGTCATTGTAGACTTCGTCAAGCTCTTTCCGGAGCTGCTGCTTGAGCGCGGAAAGATCGTCCGCCTTCTTGACGTGAACCATGATCGACGGGCCGAGCGTCATGTGCCCATCCTCGTCCATGAGGAAGGCATTGATGAGCGTATAGCCCTCATAGTAGAGCGTCAGCTCCGCCTTGCCGCTTTCGTCCGTGACCGCGTAGGTGTCCGTGCTGACAGGGTTTCTGGCCACGTCCGCCGTGGTTTCTCCCGCTTCGCTGCGGTAGACCTTTGCGCCGGAAACGGGCGTCTGCGTGCCGGTGCGGAAGCCGGGCATCGCGCCGTCAGACGTGACGGTGATCGTAAAGGGCTTGCCCGCCTCGACCTCAAGCGAATCCGTCGTGATCGTGGTGTAGCGGAAGGTGTCCTTTACATCGGTCAGCAGCGCAGCGTAGGTGCCGCCGTCCTGACTGGAGTTCTGGATCTGCTTCGGCTGCGTCCACACCAGCGTCAGGTGGTCGCCGTCGTGCAGCTTGAGCTTGTCGAGGTTCGAACGGTCACAATAAGAGGAGCTGTCGCTCACTTGGAAATACAGATCGCCGTTCAGATAGATCAGGGGCTGATTTACCATCTCAAATTTGTCGTGATACCCCTGGTCTGTCAGGACTGCCTGAACGCTGGTATTGGCGCCCAGCGTCAGATCCTCAGTATCCGAGAAGTTGTTCTCGTTCCACTGATAACCGTGATACACACTTGTTGCGTCCACGATAGAAAGATGCACGGTGATCGTTCCGGCCTCGGTCTCCAGCCCATAGCAGGCATATCGCAGTTTTTTGAACAGACGGGTCAATTCGCCGAGCTGCTTCTGCCCGATACCGTAATAGGACTGATAGGCGCTATTGGCTTTCAGTGCAGCATCGCGCGCTTCGCACAGTGTGTTCAGGCTTGTATAGCCGGTCAGCGTATCCGGGTCAAATTTTTTCGCCAGATACTCGATGCCGTCGTGAACCAGCTCCGCCTGCGCAAGAGAGTTTTTGCCGATGCGCGGGTCCAGCGCCGCCATGGCGCTGCGCAGCTTCGCTGCCTTCTTCTGAATTTCTTCATTTGCAGAGGGCTTGTTGGCGTCCGTCGGTTTGCCAGCTTCGAACATCCTGTCCATCAGTACATCGGCTTCGTCCTTCGCCTTGCTGAACGCAGCCCACGTTGTGGGGGTGTAGTTGCTGCTGACGTATCTCTTTGCGTCCTGCGTTGCCTCATAGAGCAGCGTCGTGTTGGCGCGATCGGCATGGATTAGATTGCGGATAGCAGTTTCAAGCCTTTCCGCTGTTTTTTCGATGTCCGGCTCAGATGCGTATTTATCTGCATAGACTGTCTGTGCCGCGCTTAATGCATCCCGCATCTCATTCCAGAAGCCATTTTTACTCGCAACCTTGCCGTTCCACCGATCATTTTCATGCCAGTATGTGGTATCCTCACTTGCATCTTTCGGCGCGCTTTTTATTGCGTTACCTAATCGCGTCTTGTCAGCTTCGCTGCTCCCCATGCTCCATGACACGAGCAAATACGCATGTGTCGTATATGGACTTTTAATTCCATATACTAGGCGGCATAATAATAACGTATTTCCGGATTTTGAATATCCCGCCGGAAGCTTTATGTCGTTTTCGTGTGCGCTATAGTAAGCTGTTGCGGGCGTGAAAAACTCACTATCAGCATTGATTGAATTACTTGCTGCGCAACTTTTTTCCTCGTCGTCAGAAAAGAACTCCATAGTCGGGAAAGTTTTTCTCTTTCCACCAACTGTGATTTTCTCATTTGGAGCTATGGAATAGCTTTTATAGCTGCTATCAATTTGCACAAAATATACTGGTATATTGTTTATGTTATCGATTGCGGAAGTATTACTCATCAACGTGGACATTGATATAACGTAATCACCTGCCGATGCCGCCATCGCCATCGTTACCAACGAAAAAGTCAACACAAGTACCAGCAATAATGATAGAAAACGGCGTTGGAAATCCACGGGAACAAGGCCCTTGCGGGCCTTGTTCCCAAAACAATCAGTTTTTGCGTTCATTGCCTTTTATTAACCACACTTCAAGACTGTCAGGAACGGAGATCTTGTACCGCTTTGTGCAATAACCTGAATCATGTCGCCCGCACTGATATTGAATGTATAGAATGTTTCTCCATCTTCCGAAACTTCAACACCATTGACAAAGACATAATCGTCGCTTGCGGCAATACGATACTCACCAGCAGCAATTTCCGTAAAGTTGTTTGCGTTGAGCGTAATTGCTGTTGCAGAACCAGACGTCGGTGTAATTGTAATATCACTTGCCGCTGCGCCGTCGCCTTTCAGCGTTGCTCTGTGCGAACCAAGAACCTCAGTGGAGCTTTCGCCCATCATGCCATTCATCTGCATGACGCCAGTGTAAACGCGGACATAGCGGACGCTGTCAAGGACGACAGGCTTGCCGCTGTCGTCAACTGCCCACGACAGATCCATCGGGTCGCCGTTGCTGTTGTCATTGCCGGTGCGGCCCGTGGTGTACGGGTTGACCTGAACCGTCGAAAGCGTACCGTTCGGGTGGCAGTCCGCATAGCCGAACAGGAAGGTGTCCGGGGCTGTGGAGTTGCTGGCCGGCATCAGGCGGACGCCGCTCATCGTCAGCTTCGCACCGACTGTGCTGCTGGCCTTCGGCGTGTAGGCAGCATATTTGTTGCGCAGCACGAGCGGCGAGATGGTGTTGACGATACCATCCAGTGCAGTATGGCCGTTCACACCGACAAAGTAGTTGTTGAGCAGCGGGAAATAGTTGTGGCGGTGCCAGTTGTTGAACAGCACACGGCCCTTGCCATTTTCAGAAAGGCCGGTGTAGCTGTACACAACATTCTTGCCCGTCGTGCCAGATTCGCCAGTTGCAAGCGAATCGTCGTCAGGAACCGGGTTTTCGTATGTGACAGAATAGTTCCAGATCGCGCCGGATTTGGAGACGGTAACGGTCTTATAGCCGGGCAGCACATTGCCGTCTTCGTCCGTCACCGTTTCATCTGCGGCGACCGTATAGGTCGGGGTCTGATAATGCAGGCTGCCGGCAAGTGTGTACCACGTTGAGCCATCCTGAGAGACCTGCACGCAGCCCGGTTCGGCCCATGTGCCCATGGCGTTGCCGTAGAGCGTGAAGTCTACGCCGTATGCGTTGGCCGCATCATTGAAGATACCGCCGGTGACCTTACCGGTTGCATCCTTTGCGGGCTCGCCGAAGTCCATCACGACATAGCCGCCGAATGAACCGAGGGAAACGCCGGTGCTGACATAGCCTTCCACGATACCCTTGAGCGTGTTGGCGTTCTTTTTCGTGAACGCGCCGCCCCAGCCGGAGCTGTTCGCGCCTTCGTTCACAAACTGACCAGCCGCAGGCAGGAACGCCACAAGACCGGTGCCTGCTCTCTGCGCGGTCGGGGTCGGGACGTTGATCATGCACTGGCCGCTATAGCCGGAACGCTTGATCGTGATCTCGGTCAGGTCGCCGTACAGCTCCACAACGCCGTAACCGTACTTCGCGTCCTGCGTGCCGCTGTTGTCGAAGTCAAAGATCGCGGCGCGCGTGGTGGTGATGGTGTACTCGGACTGGACAAAGTCCTTGCCGGTCGAGTCGCTGAGGATCAGCGAGAACGCCTGCGGGATGTCGCGGCCCGTGTCGGCAGCAATTGTTGCCGAACGTCCGTTGCCGGAGATGGTCAGGCCCTCCGTGGCCATCGATACCTGCACCTTCAGCTTGAGGTCATCGAAGGTGTAGGAGCTGTAGGTGTCTCCGGTGTCGATTGCGAATGCGCTCGCGCTCATCGCAAGAACCATGACGACCGCCAGAAGCAATGCTACGATTTTTCTGGTTTTCATGTGTTCGCTCTCCTTTATAATATGTTCTTCCTCTCTGTGCCTGCGCAGTTGGAAGATGCTGCGCGGCCCGCACTTCGTTCGCGCTCCCCACCCATGCGAAGGTGGACGCGCCGATTTCTTCTATTCAACAGCGTTTCGCCGTTAAATACATGCTTACACACCGCAGATACAGTATCGTTTCCTGTGCTCTCGTCGGCCCAATGACGCAGACCACGTTTTCCGCTTCCTTGGCGCGCTCGTTTCGTCGCGGCGCTTCGCTGGAAGCAGTATTCTTTCCTGCTGCAGCTATTCAGTTGTCGGCGCGTGTCGCCTTATTGAGACGGGCGAAGGCCCGCTGGATTCTTTGGGGGTTCCCCGGCTCTGCGTTCCCAGTTCAGAGCCGGGGATTACTGCGCGTCAGGGGGTGACGCGCTGGCAGTTCGATCTCAGGAGATGAGATCAGGTCTATGTGCAGATCCGTTCCCAATACGGATGTTGCAGATGAGTTAAGGCTTGTCTGCCGGAAGCTCCTGTTGACGCTCGGCCTGCCGGGCCGCGCGCTGTGCCTCCTGTTTTGCCGCTTTCTTTGCGGACTGCTCCTGCCGGAATTGTGTCAGCTGCCGCTGATATTCCGCTTGAAATTCCGCTGTCTTCCGCGGATTCCAACTATCGGGGAACTTGATGCCGCGCATCTGCAGCGCGTTCATCGTACGCCCGGTGATTTTTTCATCCAGCCAGAGGTCGCCGCGGAAACGCCGACCTTTGCCTTGCAGCGGGATCTTTCGCTTTTTCATTCCGCCGCACCTCCGTCCTCGGAGGCTTCCGCCGAACGGGCCGCGCGCCGCGCTTCCTTTTTCGCGGCTTTTTTCGCCGCCTGCTCAGCGTTATATTTTTCCTCCTGCGCTGCCAACTCCGCTTGATAGAGCTTCGTCTTTTCCAGCGCGATCGGGAAATATTCCATGCTGCTGTTCCACGCCCCAACGCCATCCAGTGCGTTTTTCCACGACCCGAAGCGCAGATCGATATAGTCTCCGCCGATTATCTCTGTCCTGACCGGCGTGTGTCCCAGCGCAGCGGCGCAGTCCTGGAGGTACAGCTTGAGCTTCACCAGACTGTCGTTCTGATGGTCAAGCGCAAATTGGATATTCTTCTGTGCGATCGCGGATGCGGTGTTTTCCGCCAGCTTCCGTTTCAGGGCCTCAGCCTCGTGCAGAGCACGTTTCCTCTGATTCATTCCGAAGCCCTCCATACGCGGGTCTTCGGACGATTTGATGCTGCGGGTCGCGGCGCTGTGGATGCCTTTGCAAGTGCTGCGTCTACGATGCGCGCCTGTTCCTCGTAGAGATCCCGCACAATCTTCCGCTTCTCGAAGCGGAGCGGAGCATCCGGCGCTTTCTTTCCACCGGGACAGCAGTATTCCAAAGCCTCTTCCCAGCCGCCGAAGCGCATGTCCAGATACTCTCCGCCGATAATTTCGCACTTTCTCGGCAGATAGCCGATCTCATCCGCGCAGCGCCGCAGATATGCGGCCAGCTGCTCCAGACTGTCATTTTGATGGTCAAGTGCGAATTGGATGTGCTTGTGCGCCAATGCGCGGTCGATGTGTGCGTAGATGAGTCGTTCGCGTTTGCCAGAGGTCTGTGTATCGCCATAAACCATAGAACGCTGCCTCCTGTTTTGCGGACAAAGCCGCAATGATCTTCATAAGATGAAAAAAGCACCAATCCCGCAAAGGAAATTGGTGTTTTACCTGAAGGCCGTGGAATATGACCGTCCCACCGGCACGACAGAACCATCCCGCCGCGCGGATTATCCCCCCGCGTTTGGCTATGAAGATAGCAACGTATTCTGACTGGCAGGCGGGACGATCATCGTCCACGGATCGCGTCTGCCTTCTCGCAGGGGTCGAACCCTACAATGACGGCCTTTCGGCCCAGCGGTTTCCCGCCTCGACGCGCTCCAACTGCGGCACAGCTCCGGATAGAGTAGATTCCTTCCGTTTTCACCGCCGACCTGACGGAAAACACCAACCGCCAGCCCAACGGCTACACATCTTCGGATGTAGATATGAAATTGTAATGCGCAGAATCAAACTTCTGGTTTGTGGTATCCTATATTGTATGTACGGCAAAGATTTCTCTCGTAAAGTACCCAACTTTACGAGAAGATGAAAAAGCCACAATGCCTTTTATTTCATCTATATTATACATGAGCATACAAAAATGTCAATCCAAATTCAGCGTATTGCGCACCGCTTCTGGTGAATTTTTCATACAAAACGCGCACAGCCTGACTGTATCCATGTATATCAGCCACTTTCAGATGATATGCCCCTCGTATTTGCCGTCATGATTCTGGTAAAAAGGAAAGGGTGGATCTTGTGCCCAGATACGGAGAAAACATCTATCACCGCAAAGACGGCCGATGGGAGGGGCGCTATATCGCAATGCGTCTGCCGGATGGCAAGGCGAAGTACAGGTCTGTCTATGGTTCGAGCCGGTCTGCTGTCAAAAAGAAAATGTTGGCCGCGCTCCAAACGCTCGCAAAGGAACCGGCGGCCTCCTGCGACTTGACGGTAAAAGAGCTTTTTGCGCGGTATCTTGCGCAGACGGATGTTAAAACTTCTACGCGGGAACGATACCGCTTCATGATTGAACGGCACGTTCTTCCACAGCTCGGACAGACGCCTGCTTCCAAGCTGACGGCGAAAGGACTTTCTGACTTCTTACGACATTTGAAAAATCACGGGCGGCTGGACGGAAAAGGTGGTCTTTCTGCAAAAACTGTGCGTGATGTAGCGGTTCTGATAAAGTCACTCCTCCGGTTTGCTCAGGCGGAATATCATTGTGTCTGCGACGCTCTGAACGCGCGTCTCCCTGCCTATACACAGAAAAAGATCGAGGTGCTTTCCGACACCGAGCTGACCGTGCTTGGAAAAGCCCTATTGCCGTCAAAGAAAATCAGCCTTGCCGTTATGCTGGCGCTGCACGCTGGGCTGCGCGTGGGTGAGGTCTGCGCGCTCCGCGCCGGAGACATCGACATTCTCGCTGGTACGCTTTCTATCAGCCGTTCCGTCCAGCGGCTTACGCTGAATGGCAAGTCACAGCTTCTCGTGCAGCGGCCCAAAAGCGACAGTTCCGAGCGGATCGTGCCGCTGCATCCAGAATTACTGCGCCTGCTGCGGAAGGTCACCGCAGGCATGCCGACTGACGCCTATATTATGACCGGGAAGATTGGCCAGCCCGCAGATCCGCGTGCCTGCCAGTACCAGTTTACCATGCTTCTGAAACGTTGCGGCATCCGTCACCGGGGCTTCCACGCCCTGCGGCATACATTTGCAACGCGCTGCATAGAGGCCGGAGCAGATGTCAAGAGCGTCAGCGAAATGTTGGGACACACGGATATCAAAACGACGCTGAAATTGTACGTCCATCCGTCGCTTGAGAGCAAGCGACGCTGCATCCAGCAGATCAACTTTCTAAAGCTCGGTGCTTAGCCTGTCCTTTTGCGCCCGCCTATCCATACGACCGGTTGGCTTTTATCTGTCGTTTTCCCGTCAAAAAATCTGGTCATCCAATCGCTGGAGCGCCTGATGTGGCAGGCGCTCTAGCTTTTTGTATAAAGAAAACCACGCGCTATGCCCGCATAGGCACAACCACCGGCTTCGCCGGTAGTTGTGTGTTTTTTCGTAAAGTTGGGTACTTTACGAGATTTTTTATCCTCAAATCAACCGGCCATAAAAGACTAGGACGCAAGTACAATTTTGTGTGATTTGTACCATCTCATAATATAAGACAATTCAACTACGCCATCTGCAACATAACAACGCCGAGCCGCTAACTTGTAGTTAACGGCTCGGCGTGAATTTACTTCGTTAAAATTTGATATGCGTTCTGCCTTGCTCGGGTCAAAGCCATCCGGACGCTGGCCGGGTTGATTGACAGTTCCTCCGCTAAAGCCTCATCACTTTTTCCGAGTATGTATTTCCCTTCTAACAAATGTTTACTTCGCTCATCAAGCTGTGACCAGCGACGAACCATTTCTTCAATTTCTTCCTTCGCAATCATACCGGATCCTATCTGCCTGTCTGCGCTCGCCGAATTTTCCTGCCCGCTATATTCTTCGAATGAGACCTGCGCAGATTTCTTTTGGGCACGCAGAAAATTGTATGTATTGTTTCGCGCAGCCACAACCATATAGCTCACGAGCTTCGTTTCCTCTTTCTTCCGAAGCTCAGGAATCTTATCAATCAATTTCACAAGCGTGGCCTGCAAAATATCTTCTGTATTCCATGGATTATTTAGAATCTCGTATATCTCATTATAAAGAAGCCGCTGATAACGCAGAAACAGTCCTGCCATGAACTCACGGTCGTCATCATTTTCAATGGCCAGGATGCAAAAGGGAATCAAGGATGTTCCTTCTTTCTTGGAATATGAACCATCGACGCTATTTCCATATCCATCACAGCCATACAAATCGCTTGCCTTTTCGCCAATGGAAGATGTTGTAATGACTGCACCAAATCCCCCACGGTAGTTTCATCCGTAAGAATCTGTCCAAAGACATCCGTCGAAAGTTTTGATGCTGTCCGCCCCAACAGATAATCAGTAGTGACGTGGAAGTAATTTGCAAGTGAGATCAGCTTTTCAACATCAGGAAAATGCACGCCCTTTTCATAGTTGGAGATCGTGCCGCCAGATACGAAAATCGCTCGACCCAATTCCGCTTGGGAGATGTGCTGCTCCTGACGCAGCTTCGCCAATACTTCGCCAAATTCCGACAAAATTGCGCCACCTTTCACATTTTTGAACATTATACTTTTTCTAAAAATAAAATGTGAGTTATTTTAGTTTTGCAATATTATTTGCTTAATAACAGCCAAAAATTACAGTTAAACTAATGAATTATAAAGTGTAATCTAAAACACAAGTATAAGAGCTGATCAGGTGCTGTTGCAAAACTTCATTTTCGGTGTCTTAATAATATGAACGTTTAGGAGAAGTCAGTCATGATTCAGCTAGGAAAGAAAAAAGCGCAAGATTTTATGGCAGAGCTATACCTTAAACACGAGCGTTTGATGTATTACATTGCTGGCAACTATACAAAAGACCTATTTCGGCGGGAAGACATTGTGCAGGCTGCATTGATCGCACTTATGCGAAATGAAGCGACCCTACATAGCCTGTCGGATTCTGCTCGCCTGAGCTACATAGCTTCCGCAGTTCGAAATACTGCAATCAATGCGCTGAGACGAGAGCAGCGTGAATCGTCACAGTGTGTATCAATCGAGGAAATTCCAGCAGAACTTCTCCACGCACAGGCGCTTTGGCCCGAAATAAAAAACATCGAAATGGAGCACAGGCAAGAATTGCTTGCAAAATTCCAAGAGCTGCACGAGCATGATCGGCAGCTTCTATTTGGACGCTATCTGATGGATATGACAGATGCAGATTTGGCAAAGATACTCGGTTGTAAGCCATCCAGTGTGCGGATGAAACTGACACGGGCGCGCCGTGCGCTTTTAGAAAAGCTCAAGGAAGGAGGGTCAGACCATGAATGAACAGGAAGACCTTTATGCGCAGTACGAGGATGCGTTCTTTGCGCTGCTGATGAATGAAGTTGCAGAAGCAGAAGGGCAGGAGCTTCTGAAGAAGAACGAACAGCTGCTTGCGGACCCTAACGCTGCTGTGCCGGAGGCCGTCAGCAAACGCTGCCTACGTACGATTGAAAAGAGCTGCCGAAAAGCTCGGTTCCAGCGCAATAAGCAGACCATGCTGCGAAACCTTAACCGCGTTGCGCTCTGGATTCTTGTTCCGCTGTTTCTGTTTGCCGGTGCCTTTGCAGCGTCAGAAACCGTCCGCGTAAAAACGTTGAATTATCTCGTTGAGGAATTTGATGTTGGAACTGCGTTTCACTTCCAAAACGCTCCCAACACTGATTCGTCGCAAGAGATTCCTTCCACAAATTTTGCTGACATTGTCCAGAAATGTATACCTGATGGATACTCGCTTGTCTTTAAAAATACGGATGAAATATCATGCAATTTGTATTACGCGGATAATTCTGGTGAGGAAATTATAGTTACGGAGTATTACTTAGAGAGTATCGACGCAACTGTTATTTTGGATACAGAAAATTCCGAGAAGCAGACTATCGTACTCAATGGACAGGAAGTAATGGTCATTTCTAAAGATAACTCCTATCAGGTCGCATGGATCAATAACGGCGCGCAAACGATGTGTGCAATTAGCGGCTCAAAAGAAACGAAAGATGTCATCGATAATCTTGCGGAAAAAGTACTTTCTGCAAGCTAAAAAACACTGTATAGAAAGGAAAATGAAATGAAAAAAAGAATTACAAAACTGAGTGCCATGTTACTTGCGGTTATCATGCTTCTGTCCATCATCTCCGTCTCCGCTACAAATCCGGAAATTTCCCTACTCCGTTATGACAATGTAACTCGTATGCTTGTGTCGCTGACCATTTCTGACAAGGGGCTTGCGAGTTGCTATGGGCAAATCGTTCTGCGTGGAGGTGCAAACGCAGATGTGAGTCTGATCCTGCAAAAGAGCACAAATCAGATAACCTGGAGCGATGAAAAAACGTGGACCTCCAATGGTTCGTATGCCGTTTCGATCGATAAAGATTATTTTGTGGTCTCCGGTTACTATTACAGAGTCAAGCTGAGCGGGACAGTTTATGACAGCAGCGGTGCATACGTCGAGTCCCCACTGGCATACTCTTCTGTTAAATATTATTGAATCTGAGAATTTTCCAAGCCCCCTGTGCAAATCGTGTCGCATTTCTGTCGCACTCATTTCGTGAAAATTGCACTATAAACGCACTTGAAATGTCGCGCTTTTCTGTGCTACCCTTACAATAGAAAAAACAGATGTTGCAGCGCACTGCTGCAGCATCTGTTTCTATATTCAGCCGCCGTTGTGGCCCGGTGCTCTCTTAGATTTGGGAGGGATGAAAATGGACAATAAGCCCATCAATCAAGTTCTGAATCAATTAGAAAAATATCAGGAAACAACACGTCGGCTGGAACTGCTACGATATGAAATTCAACACCTTGACCGCGTCAGACCGTCAGAGGTCATCGAAATGATGACCTTTCAACAAGGAGCAGCTGACGATAGCCATGGTGTGCTTTATCCGAAAGCTGTTCCGGAAATCGCCTTATCCTATCGGCAAGTCGCAGAACGCCTAAATACTGAGGCCGCCGATGAACTATTATCTGTGTACGCCGATTTGTGCCAAACGCACGATCGGCTTTTGCATTATATCGGGCTTCTTGATCCACGGCAGCAAAGTGTGATTCGGAAATATTATTTTGAATCCTGTACGTGGAGTGAAATTGCTGACGCACTGAAAATCACAACGCGGACGGCCCAGCGAATCCGGCAGCAGGCCATTGAGGAACTGGCCAACATGTATTCATTTGCCGATAATGTATTCCGCCGCTGATAAAAAGAGAAACATCTTTCAAAATAAAGTGGCGTTCTGTGCCCGCCTGCCCTTGCATCCCCCGCAGAGCTATCGTACAATAACTATACGAGTCAGCTTCTGCACCTTGAAAAGTTCATATTTTATTTCGTATGAGGAGGATTCCACTATGGAAAAGAGAGAAAACGAAACCTTGACCGCACGGGACATTAAGCAGATCCTGAACATCAGCATCAATGCCGCGTACAATCTGATCCACAGCAAGTCATTTCCGGTCATTCGTATTGGTAATTCTTTTCGTGTTCCAAAAGAACCGTTTTATGAGTGGATGAAGTCCTCGCATACGATCATGAATTAACGTCAAATCTCCAAATATTATAAAGAAATTGGAGGTTGATAGCATG
>ENA-UOJO01003472-UOJO01003472.1-human-gut-metagenome-genome-assembly--contig:-P57-NODE-3472-length-14889-cov-4.231226_pt1 | contig 14889 bp, 12 predicted proteins | sample MGYA00242351_ERZ723898 | MGnify/ENA metagenome assembly ERZ723898 | reverse complement strand
CGCAATGTGTTCCATCGGCTTGTTCTGTGGTGCCTTTGTCCTGTCGAGTACTCCCGTCATTTTGCTCCGTAATGTTCTTTAAGAAACAATTCCGCACGCTCCAAATCCTGAGGAGTGTCGATACCGATAGTCTCAACGTCACTGAGGCCGACCTTGATGGTATAACCGTTTTCCAGCCAGCGCAACTGTTCTAGCGATTCAGCCAGTTCGAGAGACGACTGCGGTAATGCAGTGATTTCTTGCAATACAGCGGCACGATAGGCATACAAGCCAATGTGCTTGTAATAAGTATGCCCCTTCAGCCAGTCTTGCTTGCCGGCATTGCGCTGATAAGGAATGATGGAGCGGCTGAAATAAAGAGCCTGGAAATTCTTGTTGACTACAACCTTTGGCGAATTGACATTTTCCAGCACTTCAAACGCATCATCTGCGCTGAAAGGTTTTACCAAAGTAGCAATCTGTGTAGAAGCATCGTCGAAACAAGCCTTAACAGCCTCCAATTGCGAACGCTGGATAAAAGGCTCGTCACCCTGAATGTTTACAACGACATCGAAGCCTTGTCCCACTTTCGTGTAAGCTTCATAGCAGCGGTCAGTACCACTTTTGTGTGTCGTAGAAGTCATCACGACTTTACCGCCAAAAGCCTTTACCGCTTGTTCGATGCGCTCATCATCGGTAGCTACCCAGGCATCATCCAAGATGCCCGCTACTTGTTCATATACTCGCTGTATGACAGGTTTGCCTCCCAAAAGCGCCAACGGTTTGGCTGGAAAGCGTGTTGATGCATATCTTGCAGGAATAATTCCAATAAATTTCATGGTATTTATACAGTTTTATCTTCGCAAAAATACAAAAGATTTTTCATACTTTTGTAGTATGAATAAAACATTTATACAAAATAGCCACTATTGTGCCGTCGGATTAGGCTCAAACTGTAATGCTGCCGAAAATCTGAAAAAGGTGCGTACTGCACTCGAAAAGATGTTTCCCGACATCCGCTGGTCGGGCGTCAGACAGACAACTCCACACTCTATGGGGCCTGCTGCCGATTTCCTGAATCAAGTGGGCTGCTTTACTACCTGTATGCCTGCAGATGCTATTACCGCACAGTTCAAAACGCTCGAAAAAACACTGGGACGCACGCCCGAAGGAAAGGCTGCCGGCATCATCACAGCAGACGTAGACCTGCTGTATTACGATGAAACAATCCTAAAACCAGCCGATCTGGAGCGTGATTACGTACAAATGGGACTGGCTGATTTGAACCAGAAAGTCACTCGTTAAACTTAACGTACCACAATCGTGTATAACGTACACCCCTGCTTTCGTAATGCCCCATCACCTTGGCAGAACGGAGCGAAAGAGACTGCCGGACTGTAATGACACGGCTACGGCTGCTCAAGCTGTAAGGCGAAAGACTGGCCGCAGCCGCTTTGATTAGAAACACAAAGCGGTTACCGTCCCTGTCGGCAGCCAGCACATTCTGGTCTACATAAAAATCGGGCTTGTAGTTATCTACCTGTAAGCGGACATTAAGCACGGTAAGCTGTAATCCTTTAAGCTTATCTCCCGGATTCCCCACAAAATGACTGACAGACGAAATATTTCGTTTTTGGACAGTCAGCTCAAAATGAACCTGGGCAAACTGCCTTGCCAATTCCTGTACTTTATAATAAATACGGTTGTGAGGTTCAAACTTATTGGCCAGCCACAACATATACGCAGGGTCCACATAATAAATCTCTGCCATCCGCTTCCCCCGATAACGTCCAAAAGGCATGATATCATCCATCTGTCCGTAACAAGCTTCAAAATAACTGTTGTCCTTAACCTCGAGAAGCGTATTGCAATTCTGCAGCAAGTCAAATGCACGGTCTACAGCTCCTTCGAAAGTAATTCCAAGTGTACGGACAAAGAGCGGCTGTCCCTCGCCGGGAAAAAGACGCCACAATGCATAATAAGACCGGTAAGCTGTAGCCACACTGATGGCATACGTTCCTTGGGCATCACTCCGACCTGTATTAAACGCTGCAATGCGCTCCAGAATGCGGGCTGCCGCATCGGGTTCCAGCTGATAAAATTGAATATGTGAGTCCATAGCGGATAGGGATTTTCTTGTTTCTGTCACACAATTTAGACATTCCCCACCAGTTATGCAAATAATTATAAGCTTTTACTATCGAAAAGTGTATTTTTTCGCAGTTTTTATTCTTCTTTTACGCAGAAAGCAGTTTGATGACTATAAAAAAGGAGCCGTATCATTCGTGTTTGATACAGCTCCTTTCTATTCTATCTAATCTTCAGATAAAAGAATCAATTGAACAAGTCATCCAGTCCTACGTTATCAATAGGTTCCGATTCGTCGAGAATATCCTTGCAAGGGTCAAAATCCTTCGGGATATTGAAGGTATCTTTCTGCGAGTAACCCAATGACTTATCCGCATAAACTTTCTGCATATAAAGTCCCCACACCGGCAATGCCATAGCAGCACCCTGTCCGTCTGTCATGCGGTCGAAGTGAATATCACGTTCCTCACCTCCTACCCAGCATCCTGATACCAGATTAGGTGTAAAGCCCATGAACCATCCGTCAGAGTTATTGTTGGTTGTACCGGTCTTACCACCCATATCAGCAGTAATGCCATACAGACGGCGGCAACGTCCACCAGTACCCTCATTGATTACGGCACGAAGCATTACCAACATCTTGTAAGCACTGGTTTCACTGATAACTTCGTCTACATGTGCATTGAATGTGGCAATTTCGTTTCCTTCATTATCCTCAATGCGCGTAACAAAGAGCGGTGCCGTACGGATACCCTTGTTGGCAAAAGCCGTATAAGCGCTTACCATCTCGCCTACTGAAATCTCACAAGGACCCAGACAGAGCGATACGGTAGGCTGGATATCCTTATTCAGAACACCGAACGAGTGGATAAGGCGAACCAGTGCATACGGATTAAGCTTGCTCATTAGGTAAGCCGAAATCCAGTTGTTCGAGTTGGCAAGACCCCATTTCAGCGTAACCATTTCGCCATAACGCTTGCGGCTGCTGTTTCGCGGCGTCCAAGGGATACCGTTTTCATCTACCAGCGTATATTCTACGTTTCGAGCCTGATCGCACGGAGAGAAACCATTCTCCATAGCCAGCGTATATAAATAAGGTTTAATGGTAGAACCTACCTGACGACGGCCCACCATAGCCATGTCATATTGGAAATAGTTATAATTAGGTCCACCCACATACGCCTTGACATGTCCGTTTGTCGGGTCCATTGACATAAAGCCAGTACGCAAGAAATGCTTGTAATAACGCAACGAATCCATCGGAGTCATGATAGTATCCTTATCACCGTCATAAGAGAAGACTGTCATTTCGTGCGGAGTATCAAATGCCTTGCGGATCTCAGCCTCAGAATATCCGTCCGCCTTCATAATGCGGTAACGGTCGCTCTGACGCATGGCACGTGTCATAATGGTATTCACCTCTTCGGCAGAAAGCTGACTGGTGAATGGAGCTGTCTTACTGCGTTTCTTTTCCTTGAAGAAACGGGGCTGCAAGTATTTGGCAACATGCTCGTACACGGCTTCTTCGGCATAAGCCTGCATACGTGAGTCGATGGTCGTATAAATCTTCAGACCGTCGGTGTACAGGTTATAGTTACTGCCATCTTTCTTCTTATTCTTGGCACACCAGCCGTACAGCGGGTCAGTTTCCCATGCCAGCGAGTCTTCATAATACTTCTGCATCTGCCATCCGCGGTATTTCTTCTTATCAGGCTTCTTGGCACTCATCACCCCACGCAAATACTCACGGAAGTATGTTGCCAGTCCGTCCTTGTGGTCCACCTTACGGAATTTAAGTTTCAGCGGAAGCGCCTGCAGTGAGTCGCATTCGGCCTGCGTAATGTAACCAGCCTTGCGCATCTGGTCGAGCACCGTATTGCGTCGGCCACGGCAACGCTCGTTAAAGCGGCGCGGGTTGTACAGCGACGGGTTCTTACACATACCGATCAGCGTAGCAGCCTCTTCTATCTTCAGGTCCTTGGGAGTCTTCGAGAAATAAGTGGCTGCTGCCGTCTTGATACCTACCGCATTGTAAAGAAAATCGAACTTGTTGAGGTACATCGTAATGATTTCCTCCTTTGTATAATAACGCTCCAGCTTCACGGCAATCACCCATTCGATAGGTTTCTGCAGCAGACGTTCCTGAATATTGTCTGCCGTAGGCGAATAAAGCAACTTGGCAAGCTGCTGAGTAATGGTACTACCACCACCGGCATGCTTCTGCATCAGGATACCACGCTTGATAAGCGCACGGAAAAAGGCCCGTTCGTCGATACCCGAATGGTCGGCAAAACGCACGTCCTCGGTAGCAATAAGCGCATTGATAAGATGCGGCGACAGTTCCTCGTAATGCGCAAATACGCGGTTTTCCTTACTCAGCGACCAGGTTCCCAAAGTCTTGCCGTCGGCCGAAATGATTTCGGAGGCAAATTTCAACTGCGGATTCTCCAGCTCTTCTACCGGAGGCACGTATCCCACCCATCCGCGGGCAATGGCTGTAAATACAGCGGCTACTGCCAGGATGAAAAGCACCAGCAGAAACCATAATACGTATATAAATTTCTTCCTCATAGTATAAAAACACTATTCCATTTTAATAAACTGAGCGCAAATGTACGGAAAAAAGTTTGTAATAATAACTAGTAAACAGAAACTTCGCTGAAATATCTTTAAAAGGGTGGATTTTTATTTTTTTTTCTCTACCTTTACATCGTATTAGATGTAACAATAATTGCACAAAAATGGAAAATAGAAGTTTAGTTACAATTGCCAACCACTCCAAAGAAAAGATTCTTTATCTGTTGGAAATGGCAAAAGAGTTTGAGAAGAAACCTAACCGCCGGTTACTGGCCGAAAAAGTTGTTGCAACCTTGTTTTTTGAGCCGTCTACCCGTACCCGTCTGAGCTTTGAAACAGCTGCGAACCGTCTGGGTGCAAGAGTTATCGGTTTTACAGACCCCAAGGTTACCAGCTCGTCGAAAGGTGAAACGCTGAAAGACACCATCATGATGGTAAGCAACTATGCCGACATCATCGTTATGCGTCACTACCTGGAAGGAGCAGCACGCTATGCCAGCGAAGTGGCTCCCGTGCCTATCGTAAATGCAGGCGACGGTGCCAACCAGCATCCCAGCCAGACCATGCTCGACCTCTATTCCATCTACAAGACACAGGGCACACTGGAAAATCTGAATATCTATATGGTGGGCGACCTGAAATACGGACGTACCGTACACTCGCTGCTGATGGCCATGCGTCATTTCAATCCTACCTTCCATTTTATAGCACCCGATGAACTCAAGATGCCGGAAGAATACAAACTGTACTGCAAGCAGCACAACATCAAGTATTACGAGCACTCCGACTTCACCGAAGACACCATCGCCGATGCCGACATCCTGTACATGACACGTGTACAGCGCGAGCGTTTTACAGACCTGATGGAGTATGAACGAGTAAAAGACATCTATATACTGAACAGTAAAATGCTGGACAAAACGCGCGATAACCTGCGCATCCTGCATCCGCTGCCCCGCGTAAACGAGATTACGTACGATGTGGACGACAGTGAAAAGGCTTATTACTTCCAGCAAGCTAAAAACGGCTTGTATGCCCGCGAAGCCATCTTGTGCGACGTATTGGGAATCACCCTGGACGAAGTGAAAGCCGATACCTTGAAATAACTGATGTAGGACCTTTTAAATATTCCTTATATATATGAGCGAAACAAACGAATTGCAGGTAGCTGCACTGAAAAATGGTACGGTAATAGACCACATCCCTTCTGACAAACTCTTTAAAGTGGTTTCATTGCTGGGTGTAGAAGAAATGGACACCAACATTACCATCGGTAATAACCTGGAAAGCAAGAAGCTGGGTAAAAAAGGTATTATCAAGATTGCAGACCGCTTCTTCACCGACAACGAAATAAGCCGCCTTTCTGTAGTGGCACCCAATATCAAACTGAACATTATCCGCGACTACAAAGTAGTAGAAAAAACAGTTCTGGCATTGCCCGATGAAGTAAGAGGCATCGTAAAGTGCAATAACCCGAAATGCATTACCAACAACGAGCCGATGGCTACATGGTTCCATGTAGTAGACAAGGAACACGGATTGCTGAAATGCCACTACTGCGAAAAGGAACAGAACCGCGATAACATCAAACTGATCTGACAGCGGGTATGAAGCAAGACTGGAAACCGGGTACAATGATTTATCCGCTGCCGGCATTGCTCGTAAGCTGCGGCAGCCATGAAGAAGAGTACAACATTATAACTGTAGCGTGGGCTGGTACAATCTGTACCAACCCGCCTATGTGTTACATCTCGGTAAGGCCGGAACGGCACTCCTATCCGATTCTAAAAAAGAATATGGAGTTTGTGATTAACCTCACAACCAAGGACATGGCTTTTGCCACAGACTGGTGCGGAGTACGGTCGGGTAAGAACTTCAACAAATTCAAGGAAATGGGACTGACCCCTGGCAAGGCCAGCATGGTGAAAGCTCCCATTATCGAAGAATCGCCGCTATGCATCGAATGCCGTGTAAAGGAAATTGTTTCCCTGGGCTCGCATGACATGTTCATTGCCGATGTGGTAAACGTGAAAGCCGACGATAAGTACCTAAATAAGGAAACCGGAAAGTTTGAACTGGCAGAGTCCAATCTGCTGGTTTATGCACACGGAGGCTATTTCGAACTGGGACCTAAAATCGGTAAGTTCGGATGGTCGGTAGAAAAAAAGAAATAACTCAACCTTTTGTTTATGAAGAAACACAGCCTCTCTTTTATCTTGGTTACAGGCTTGCTTGCAGCCTCACTTCCACTGCAAACCCATGCGACTCCTTTGGGCGGAAAAGAACCGGAGGAAAAGGAGAACCGCGTAAACGTGGGAATTAAGGGAGGATTCAACTCTTCCATGTATTTCGCCAGCCATCTGGAGATAGAGGGTGAAGTGATGCACTCCATCGAAAACTGGTATAAAGTGGGTTACTGGGGGGCTGTGTTTTTCCGGTTCAACATGAAAAGGCATTTCATTCAGCCCGAGCTGACAGTCAATGTCTCAAAAGGGGCTATCCTTTTCGACCGCAACCAGAACCATCTGGGAACCAGCAAATCCCAAGCCTCTATCAATACAACCATTCGGTCTTTCGACCTCCCTATTTTTTACGGATATAATTTCATCAAGAAGGGCGATTACGGCATGGCTTTCTTTGCAGGTCCGAAACTGTCGTATGTATGGAGCCAGAAGACGGATACAGAGTTCAGCGGCTTTATCCAGAACAATATTTCGGAGGACTTGTATCCCCTGCAATACAGCGCCGTACTGGGACTGGGAGTCAACATTTCAAACATCTTTTTTGACTTCCGCTACGAGATTGGTCTGCACAACATTTCCAAATCCATTACGTATACCAACAAGGTAAACGATGTTACGACCACACAGCACAACCTGACTGCCGACCGGCACAAGAACGTACTGAGTTTTTCAGTGGGTGTTATGTTCTGATAAAAAGCAGAAGATAGCTCCCGAACAGATATATTGTTAACAACATTAAACCATTACGAATATGAAAAGAGATGACTTGATTTTCGACATTATCGAAAAAGAACATCAGCGCCAGCTGAAGGGTATTGAACTTATCGCTTCGGAAAACTTTGTGAGCGACCAGGTAATGGAAGCCATGGGGTCATGCCTGACCAACAAATATGCTGAAGGTTATCCCGGAAAAAGATATTATGGAGGTTGTGAAGTAGTAGACCAGAGTGAACAGATTGCCATCGACCGACTGAAACAGATTTTCGGTGCCGAATGGGCCAATGTACAGCCGCACTCAGGCGCTCAGGCCAATGCAGCAGTATTCCTGGCTGTGCTGAATCCGGGCGATAAATTCATGGGACTGAACCTGGCACACGGCGGACACCTGTCACACGGATCTTTGGTAAACACTTCTGGTATCATCTACACTCCCTGCGAATATAACCTGAATAAGGAAACCGGTCGTGTTGACTACGACCAGATGGAAGAAATTGCTCTGCGCGAACATCCGAAATTGATTATCGGCGGTGGCTCGGCTTACTCACGCGAATGGGACTATAAGCGTATGCGCGAAATTGCCGACAAAGTAGGCGCTATCTTTATGGTAGACATGGCACACCCGGCAGGATTGATTGCAGCCGGTTTGCTGGATAACCCTGTGAAATATGCACATATCGTGACCTCGACTACCCACAAGACACTGCGCGGACCTCGCGGTGGTGTTATCCTGATGGGCAAAGACTTCCCTAACCCTTGGGGCAAGAAAACTCCGAAAGGCGAAATCAAGATGATGTCTCAATTGCTGGATTCAGCCGTATTCCCGGGTATCCAGGGCGGTCCGTTGGAACACGTCATTGCTGCCAAGGCTGTGGCATTCGGCGAATGTCTGCAACCGGAATATGTGGAATATCAGAAGCAGGTGAAAAAGAACGCTGCCGTATTGGCACAGGCTTTGATGGACCGCGGATTTACCATTGTTTCGGGAGGTACAGACAACCACTCTATGCTGGTAGACCTGCGCAGCAAATATCCTGACCTGACTGGTAAAGTTGCCGAAAAAGCATTGGTATCAGCTGACATCACTGTAAATAAGAACATGGTTCCGTTCGACAGCCGTTCGGCTTTCCAGACTTCGGGAATCCGTCTGGGTACTCCGGCTATCACAACACGTGGTGCCAAGGAAGATTTGATGTACGAAATTGCTGAAATGATTGAAACTGTATTGTCGAACGTAGACAACGAAGAGGTAATTGCTTCTGTCCGCAAGCGTGTAAACGAAACCATGAAGAATTATCCGATTTTTGCTTATTGATGATTCTGTTCTGGATTGAGATTCATTACTCAGCCATATAAAAAAGCCGTTTTAGTTTTTCGCACCACTAGCGATTCACTAAAACGGCTTTCTTTTCCGATTGCTCAATCAAGCCGACCGTACTTGTCCACTTGATCACACTTGTAACAAAGTTTTATCATATTCAAGACAAACGTACAGCAAAGTTATGCCATACGTTTATCATTGCAATGATGCGGCAAAACCGCTCCGTCGGACCGACTGGAACGTTACTTTACGTAAGGCTTCAGCTTATCGGCAATTCGTTTATAGCCATCACGATTGGGGTGAAGACCGTCCGAAAACAACTTCTCGTTTATCTTTCCGTCCTTGCCCGTAAGCACCTCCGAAAGATCCAGCACCTGCACGGCAGCATTGCCTGCAAAAGCTTGCTCGATACCGGCATTCAGCTTAACCAGCCGTTCCTCACGGTCCCTGCGTGGCAGAATCTTAACCACATACAATTTTGCTTGCGGCTGCTTCTTGGCAATCAGAGCTACCGTCTCCTCAATGCCACGGATAATCTCGTCATCCGTATTACTGTCCAGATTATTGGTGCCCAGCATCATGAATATCTTCTGCGCACAGAAACCATCCAGCTCGCCATGCAGCACCCGCCACTGTACGTTCTCTATCCGGTCCCATCCGTAACCCAGATTCACGACCGACTTACCCTTGAACAGCTTCTGCCATACATCGTCGGCCACTCTACGCTTTTCGTAAGGCAGTCCGCCCCAAAAGTGAGTGATGGAGTTACCCAGCATCACAATCTGCGGCTGAACCTTCGCATTGTAATCCAGAATTTCCTCATGCCGCTTTGTCCACTGGTATGTGAAAGAATCCCGATGCTGTCTGCTTGGGGTAAACGATAAAGCGGCCTGTTCCGGGAAAAGGATACCGCTTATTTTCTTATAATAAGCATCGGCATACTGCTGCATTCCCAGGTCGGTAGCGTGCACTCCGTCCACCTGGCTGTCCATAGACAGTGCCAGCTCATCAAACGTAATGTAATGCAAATTTCCGGCTTCATCTTTCATCGATTCGTATACGGCACGCAACTGCTCGTTGGTTTTACGGAACTCCTCCCCTTTTTTATCCGAACTGTAAAAGCCCATATAGCCATCGTGCTCTACCAGCAGAATCGGCGCTTTGCTTTTACTGCGCAATATACGGATACCTTTCTCCAGACGCGGACGAATCAGCTCTGTACGGTCGTTCGTCATATTCGGCATACAGTCTATCACATACATTGCCGCATCCACTTCGGACAGGAGCTTGAAGAAACCTTCGTCCAATTGCCCGTTGCCCGAAAATCCCAGGTTGACGACCGGCATATCCAGCTTACGCTGCAGGATATTGGTCCAGGCCATACCGGGACGTGAGGCACATGCCCCTTGCGCAATGGACGTTCCGTATATCACGACCGGCTTCTCGGCCGACGGACGCACGAAATCGAAGCGGCTGCCTTCGGGCACACCAATCTGCAAAGACTTCACGCCGTTGTACAGAGGCAGATACAAGGTGAATTCGTTTCCCTTATCGTGCGTATTGCGGTACGTCAGGTCGTTATACGTATAACGCACCGTATCACCGAACTGATAGTTGGCCGCGCACCAGTATTGCTGTCCGTTACAGTCCATCGTGTAAAGGTCTACTCCGCTGACACCTGTTGCCGGCATGTGGGGCATCGAGAATCCCCCCGTAACCTGATACTTCACCTGAATTTGCGGAGCATTGGTGTAAAACTTCACATAGAGTCCTGCCGTCTGCAACGACAGGTCCCACACGGGTTTACGGACCAGTTGTTCGGCCCGCTGCGGCAAACGCTGGTAGACCTTTCCGGTTTCCGCATTCCAGGCTCTTCCCTGAATGGGCAACAGCGAATCGGCCGCCGGGTTATACCAGGCTGTCTGTGCAAGCAAAAAAAGCGACTGCCCGAATAATAAAGCAGACAATCCTGCAAACTTGAAAGTTGTTTTCATACTTATCTTTCTTTTAGTGTTATTTCATCAACTGTATCAGATGTGAGGCTACACAAGCATAACCTTTATCTGTGAAGTGGATATAATCGCCGCTGTAAAGTCCGTCGCGTATCGTTCCTTGCTCGTCGAGGAACCAGCCTGTAGGATTGGTATAGCTGACCTGAGCTCCGAAGGTATGCGCGCCCAGCAGCTCGTGAATGCGGTCACACTGTTTACGCACGGCACTGTCCTGCTCTTTTCCGGATGGGAAAAGTCCCAACAGAATAATCTTTGAATCGGGGAACTGTTTGCACGCTTCTTCCGTAACGGCAATGATACCTTCAGCCGTATCGTCTGCTGTGTCCTGACCGACAATCAGATTATTGATTCCGATGGCAATCACCACATATTCCGGCGTACAGCGGTTATAGTTTCCGTAACGGACACGCCAAAGCAAGTTCTGTGTACGGTCGCCCGAGATACCGGCACTCTCCCAGTTGCCCTGGCCCAAAGCGTTGTCCATGGCTTGCTTGCCCGGTTTGTAGCTGACGAGCTTACGCATGCCGCCCCAGCCTTGTGTAATGGAATTGCCCAACAACAGCAGTTTCAGTTTACGTCCGTTCAGCGTGGTTTCGATATCCTGTGCTACCGAATGCCACTCCGAGCCTTCCACCCATCCGGCAGCCGAACGGTACTCGTTTCCGGGAACAGCATGAGCACAATTGTTGGACCACCGACCGGTAGCTTTCAGAATGAAGCGTACAATAGATTCAGGATTGTTCAGTGAATGCGGATGATGGCCGATACCCGGTTTGTGAATTACGGTAATCGGAGCACCGAGACGTTTCATCTCTGCTTCGAAAAGAGCCGTATTCTCTGCCACCGGAACAATGTCGTCGGCATCGCCCACTACGTGCAGTACCGGAATACCTGCACGTGCTATTTTGGCCGCATGATTCAGCGGATTCTTTTTCCAGCGCAAAGCCTGTTCTTCATTCTTAAAGCCGTAGGCTGCCAGCATCCGTGTCACATCCTCGGCAGAGCCTGCATAAGCACCTTTTCCCATCGGCCAGCTCTTAACGTCCATAACGGGGGCATCAGCATAAATGCAAGCCACTTTATCAGTGTTCTGTGCAGCCCAGTTGTAAACAATCAGTCCGCCACGGCTCATTCCCTCCAGTACGGCCTTTTTATGAAAACCGTTCTTCACCAGATATTTGTAAAACTTATTCCAGCGTTTTACTGCCTTATCAGCACCATACAAGTCGGCTACATCGCAGTATACCACATGGAAACCTTGCTCCAACAAGTCGATGTCGGTCTGCGGCTCATGTCCCCAGAAACGGGCCCGCCATATCCAGGGTCTTCCCTCTGCTTCTTTAGCCGGACGTACCACTTTACAAGGAACCCCATCCAACTGGAAATCGTATCCCTGATAACCGTGAAAATTAAAGGAGGTTGCATTTTCGGGTACAAAGGCTGCCGGTTTGCTTTGAGCTGCATTCAGCAGGTAATCACCGATTTTACGCGCCATCGCACCCGCACCGATAGAAGACGGATGCAAACGGTCCGGCATAATGGCCTGATCCCACTGGTTGCCATACAGATTATGCAGATTAATGATACCCAGTCCGTTATCAAAAGCCAGCTGTTCGACTACCGGACGTACCTTTTCTTCGATGATGCGCGGACTGATGGTGTTCTTTTCGGTAAGGAAGCAACGCACCGGAGTGAGCAGAATCACCTGCGGATGCGAATCCAGCGAGCGGTAAGTATCGATAAGCATCTGATATTCTTCCATAAAATGCTTTTCGTCTTTCCAGTTCTGCGGCTTGGTGTCGTTGGTTCCCAATTTAATCAGGACAATGTCCGGAAGAAAATTCTTCGATTCGCCGTACACCCCTGTACGGACATACGGATAATCGCCGTCCGACTGCGCCGTTGCTCCGTTCGAGCCGAAGTTGCGGACTTCGTAACCATCGCCCAAATAATACTGCAACTGGGCAGGATAAGAGTTTTTCTCCCGGTTGGAAATACCTGCACCGTACGTGATGCTGTTGCCCACGCACGCCACCTTAATAATCCGTTTTGCCCATAATCCTGTAGGCAAAATCAGCAGACAGCAAATACATGCCAATAAAAGTCTTTTCATATCATAATAAATTAAGTGATTCTTTTCGGCAATATGACATCAGGATTTCATGCCATTCACAATCGCCAGCAGTTCTTTTTCCACCAGCAAGTCGTGTTCAGACATCTGCGGAGAAGGGACGTTGCACATGCGGATGACATCCTCCTGCCTGCACGTGTACTGGTGGTAAATCTTCTCTTTTTCGTCCAACTCGTCGAATGCCTTCAGCCGGCCTTTCAGAGCAGCAAACTCCTCACGGTCCGTGCTATCGGAATATTTTACCAACAGGATACGTCGTGCTATCGGATTGTAATAATAGTCGAAGCAGGTATAAAGTCCACATAAGAAAGGAGGATTGTCGTACATGGGCACTTTCAGGCAAATCTGGAAAAGCGCCAATTGGGGTGCCTGCAACTCATTGAATATCAGATACAGGTGATTGATGCCGTTCATCAATGCCACACCCCAATGCGAAGCACCGTACGCATTGTTGTGCCCTACTTCGATATACGCACCGTCGGCCGACTGGGTGATGAGATAAGGTTCTATCTTCATGGAATTGCTGGAAGAAGATATGCTGTAACTCAGATAGATTCCCTGGTATCGCTTCATCTTGTCACTTGTCTCCTTGATTCCGTTTTCCAGCAACGAGATAAAAGGAGGCCTGCCATCCGTGAGTACGGGTTTCGGTACAAAATCGGTTGTAAACAGGGTTTCGTTCAGGGCAGCCAGTGTATTGAAGAACTTCTTTTTCGATACATTATTCACCCATATCAGGGCTTCTTCGAGTGCTTCGTCGCAGGTCTTGCCTTTTTCCAGTCCACTGAAATAGGCGGGAAAGACCGTAGAATAAATAGCCGACAACACACTTGGAGAGGTAGCCGAACGCTCGGCCATCTCTTTCATTCGAACCCCTTTCTGACGCAGGAACGTAATCCTGTCGTATATCCGCTTCACATCATTCCACATGTTTCTCATATTTTCGTTTGAAAAGTAAAAGTACATAAAATATCGTAACCTACAAACAAAAACAATATTACAATGCAATTACAGGAATTATTCTTTTCTGTTACACCAGATGATAATTTAGTGACATAAATATTACTGAATTATTTCAGGTTTATGATTCATATTTTATTCATTTTCAGAGCCAAACAAGAGCTATACATTTGCATCGTCAATCAGACAACGAGTAAAAACAATTTATAATAATCAAACAAAAAACGAATATATCATGAAAAGAACTGAATGTGTAATCATGGACTGGGCCGGAACTGCTATCGACTACGGATGCTTTGCACCGGTGTCAGCCTTTATCGAAAGTTTCAAGTCAATCGGCATTAACGTTACTGCACGCGAAGCCAGAGAACCGATGGGACTGAGCAAAATAGACCATATCCGGGCGCTGTTCAACATGAAAAGAATCGGCGAAGCCTTTCAGGAAAAATACGGAAGACCCTATAATGAAAATGATGTACTGGGACGTTACAATGAATTCCAGCGTCTGCTGTTTGCTACATTGCGTGAGTATACAGGTCCTATCTCGGGAGTCATCGAAACCATCGATATACTTCGCCAGCAAGACATCAAAATCGGTTCGACAACCGGATATACCCGCGAGATGATGGATATTGTAATGCCCGAGGCAGCACGCAAAGGCTACCAGCCCGACAACTGTGTAACAGCCGACAATCTTCCTGCAGGACGTCCTTACCCATATATGATTTATAAAAACATGTGCGACCTGGCAGTTCCTTCACGCTACTCAGTATTGAAATACGGAGATACGATTGCCGACATCAAGGAAGGTCTTAACGCAGGCGTATGGACTGTAGGCGTTATCCTGGGAAGCAACGAACT
>ENA-UOJO01003460-UOJO01003460.1-human-gut-metagenome-genome-assembly--contig:-P57-NODE-3460-length-14930-cov-4.091832_pt1 | contig 14930 bp, 11 predicted proteins | sample MGYA00242351_ERZ723898 | MGnify/ENA metagenome assembly ERZ723898 | reverse complement strand
AGAAATAAGTAAACATAATGCAAATAGTTCATATCAAATTAGACCTTCTATTCAAATAATTCTTAATTTAAATGCAATGCAGTATGTAAATGGTGATAATGAGGAAGATATTAATTTTGAACCTGGTAGTATGGTATTATTTGATATAATAATGAATAAAAAATGTACTACTTTAAGTAATAATTGTTTAAAAACATATGTGATTGATAGTAATAATAAAGTATCTGATACTAAAGTATCTTTAATGCTTGATACTTATAACGAGTATAAACTTACTACTTATAGTAATTATATAACTGATTTTAATAATTTAACTAAGAATTGGAATGTACCAGTTAGAACACTAAAAGTAGAAGATTTATTACCTATTATTTCTAATGATGTAACTAAGTCTTTCTTAGTAAGACCTAATTTGTCAGATATGATTATTGGTAATATGAATAAAGAAAGTAGAGTAACTGAAATGATTAATACTGCTAAGAATTATAATGGCTATTTTAAGTTTGATAGTGCTATATTTAATTATTTATCTTCTTCAATATGTTATTTTGTAGAAAATGAATATGATAGTAATAATGCATTTGCAGTTAAGAGAATTGATGAAAATACATCATATATATATAAAGAATTAAAAACTAATACATGTAATATAGTACCTGTTATAGAAGTAGATAAAGTATTATTAACAAACTAAGAAGATTTATTCTTCTTTTTTTCTTTTATGTAGTTTTGGGCTTAAATAATACGAATAAAGGAGTATCATGAATTAAATAGTTCAACATTTTAGGTTCAATTAAGTTTACAAGTTTTATAAAGAAAAAAGACTATTTCTAGTCTAATTTGATACTATATAAATTGTATATGTTTGTCCTTGTTTTACTTCAGAACCTGCTGTAGTAGGAGAGTTTTGTGCTATCATACCACTATTTAGTGTATTATCTTTTCTTTTTTCAAATATAAAGTTAACACCAGGGTAGTTTTTAGCAAAGTTACTTCTTAATGAATTTATAGTTGCATCTGCATTACCAATTGATAACCAATTTTGTAATATAGCAAGTTTTTTAGTTTCAGGTATACCTTTAGATAATGTAAGTGTAATAGAAGAACCACTTGCAACCTTAGAGTTAACACTTCTTGATTGATTATATATTACATTACTATTGTAATTTGTATAAGTACCTGTTACGAAATTACATCTTATTCCAAGTGAATTACATATGTTTTGTGCATCATTTTTACTTTTGCCTACAAATGATGGTATATATACTGCTTTTCCTAAAGATATTTTTACATATATAACTCCATCTGGGTCTATTATATCTCCTTTATTATATGAATAACTTATTGCTTCTCCTTTAGAAATATTATTACTATAATCATATGTTTCATTGTATTTAACATTGTATTTATTAGCCCAATCTCTAAAATCTGATATTGATTTGAACTCATCCATTATAATTTGACCTTTAGAAATAGTTAGAGTAATAAGTGTATTTTCTTTAACTAATTCATTCTCTTTAATACTTTGTTCTATAATTTTACCTGTTTCAATGTTTTCATCATATATTTCGTTAAATTCTACTTTTAATTTATTATTTATAATCCAGCTTGTTGCTTCATCAACAGTCATAGTTTTGAAGTCAGGTATCTTTATTGCAACACCAGCAGATACTGTAATAGTTATATTTGTATCTTTAATATTTATCTCTTCATCTTTATTTGTACTTTGACTAAGTACTTCATTTTTTGATTTATCACTAAATTCATATTTAATTTCATATTTGATACCATTTCTTTTTAACCATAGTTCAGCATCAAATAACTTCATACCAACTAGGTTTTCCATAGTAACTGTATCACTTATTTCAGAACCTAGTGATATAACAAATGTAATATCGCTATTTCTTCTTATTTCACCATTTTTATCTTGCGCTATAATCGTGTCTTTGTCAGTATCTGATATTTCAAAGTTGATAGTTACATTATTCATGAAGTTTTTATCAATAAATTCTATTAAATCATCTAAGTTTCTACCAATCATACTAGGTACGATTAATAGTTTATCGTAATTTGGACCATCAGATATAGTAACAATTATTTGTTTAATGTCTTTTACATAAATTATTCCTTCAGTATCAATTCTAATTATCTTACCAGTTTCTACTTCATCACTATATTCATATTCAATAACTAAATTTATATTATTTTTGTCAGCAAAATCTTTTAGTTCTTTTAAATCCTTGTTGTAATAAGATGCTATAACTTCTTCTTTAGGTAAAGATACTAAGTTAATATCAGTTACTAAGTAAAAAGATAAAAATAACAATATCATAATAGATAAGAATATATATACTTTGTTAAATTCACTTTTTAACGATGCGATTAGTAAAATGATACTTATTATGAATAAAAATACAGGTATTGATAATGTGTATATATTCGTAATTAGTGATTCACAAGTTACTATTTTGTATGTTAAGTACGCAAGGGATGCGACTAGAGTAATCATACTAAAAATTCTATGTGTACATACTTTTTTCTTTTTTTTCTTTTTCTTAGGACTATCTAAGAATTCATTATTTTCTTCTAATTCATTTTTTCCTTTATTCATATTACCACCTATACTTATTATATAATAAAATATATACAATAAATAGATAATTCTAAAAATTGTACAATGCTTGACAAAAAATAGAAAAAGTGTATAATAATGGCCATAAATTGATGTGAGGGGGATTTCTATGGAAAAGGAAAGGAATTATTTTTTTAGAGATTTAATTGTAAAAATACTTATAGTATTATTATTTGTATTCTTATTAATGTGGTTATTACCAATGCCAAACATGGCACCTTTGTATGATAAAATATTCTCACAAAACATTTCGTCTATGACAGATGCGGCTAAGAGTTATTATACAACTGCAAGATTACCACAAGAAGAAGGGGAAACAAAGAAACTTACTTTAAGAGATATGCTTAATAATAAGATGATTATTGAGTTTACTGATAGTAATGGTAAGACTTGTGATGCTGATAAATCTTATGTTGAAGTAACTAAACAAAATGGTGAATATATATTCAAAACAAATCTTTCATGTGGTAATGAAGAAGATTATGTTATTGAATATTTTGGTTGCTACGATGTTTGTGAAGATGGTAAGTGTGAAACTAAAATAGAAGATAATGATAAAAAAGATGTTATCGAGTATGAATTTTATAAGAAAACAACAAATAGTTATATATCAAAATATGTTTGTCCATCTGGATATACTTTAAATGGTAATAAGTGCGTTAGTGGCAACACTAAGGAAGTAAATGCTAATTTAAAATGTATTAATGGTTATACTTATAATGATGATACTAAAATGTGTGAAAAAGTAGTTAGTGAAACTATAGATGCTACTAAAACATGTCCAGCAGGATATGAAATGCAGGGTAATACTTGTGTTAAGGGTAGTGAGAATGTAGTTGATGCTAAGGTTACATATGTTTGTGATAAGGGTATATTAATTGGTAATAAGTGTTATATAACTGATACTAAAGTAGTTGATGCTAGAATGGAATATATTTGTCATGAAGGTGTACTAAGTGGTAATAAGTGTGTAATTAGTTCTATAAAAGAAGTAAATGCTACTAAAGAATATTATTGCGAAAGTGGTAAATTATATGGAAATAAGTGCTATACTTCTGAAACTAAACCTGTTACTTCAACTGTAAGTTATACATGCCCAAGTGGTGGTTCATTAGAAGGTACTAAGTGCGTTGTTTCAATACCTCAAGCATGTAGTGAACAACAAGTATGTTCAAATAGAACTTATTCTTCTTCAGTTGGTACAACTTCAACTGGATCATCAACTGGAAGATACTTATATCAAACACCATCAGGTGGTGTGTACGAAGTATGTACAACTACTTATTCATGTAGTGGTGGTGGTTCTTATTCATATGATGCAACTGCTACATATACATGTAGTGAAGGTACTCTTGATTTAAATGGTACTACATGTACTGTATTAACAAGAGATGAATTACCTGCAAAAGTAAAATATACTTGTAGTGAAGGCACTTTAAGTGGGGATAAGTGCTTAGTTAATACAAGTACTACTAAAGATGCATCTAAAATGTATATTTGTGATGAAGGTACTTTAAATAATGATAATACTTGTACTATTGCAAAAAGAAGTGAAATTGATGCAAATATTAAATATGTATGTGATGCTGGTAAATTAGATGGTAATAAATGTGTTATAAGTGGTATTAATACTACTGATACAGTTTATACATGTACTTATGGAACATTAAATAATGATAAATGTGAAATAAGAAAAACTGATACACAAAATCCAACATATTATTGTGAAGCAGGATTTAATCAAATTGGTAATAAATGTTATAGTAATGATACTAAGACAATAGATGCAACAGCAGTAACTGGTACAAAAACAGATACAATTTATAAATGGAGTACAAAAGAAACACTAGAAGGATGGACTAGAACTGGTAGAACTAGAACATCAGGTGTTAGTGTAACTAGTAGATATTAAAGAGCAGACGATGCTCTTTTTTTAATTTAGTTTAGTATAAAATTATGGTATCATAAATATATAATAGGTAGGTGAGTTATGAATTGTGAGTGCTGATATAAATAGTAATAATTCTAAATTACTTGCCGAAAATGTACTTAAAAGAATACAAGAATATAGTGACCCAAAATTAAATGTCAGACCTTATCTTATGATTTATAATGATGGTGATGGAAATGATTACTATTGATTGCGATGGGTTCATATTATTCTGATAATACTGTAGGTAAGAAATTTAAGATAGATTTAGATAATGGTAAGTCAATTTATGCTATAATAGGTGATGTTAAGTCTGATAAAGAAACTGATATAAATCATCAATATAGTGGGACAAATGGTAAAGAAACTATGCTTTCATTTATAGTTGGCGATGATTTTGCATATAAATATCCTGGAATAGGCAATTGTAGTAAGACGATACCAGAATTATCAGGAGATATCGCTAAAGTGCACTATTTAGGAGATATAAATACAGAAATTAATACGAGTAATGTTACTATAGAAGATTGTGCTTGGAATTTAGAATAAATAAAAAAAACAACATGTGCTTGACAAAATCGAAAAAAAGTGTATAATACTAGGCAACAAATGAAATGAGGGGGATTTATATGGAAAGAGAAAGAAGTTATTTTATAAGAGATTTAATAGTTAAGATACTTTTAGTATTACTATTTGTATTCTTATTAATGTGGCTAATACCAATGCCAAATATGAAACCTTTATATGACAAGGTGTTTAGTCAAAATGTAAGTACAATGACTAATGCTGCAAAAGCATATTATAATACAACTAGATTACCACAAGAAGAAGGGGAAACAAAGAAATTAACATTAAGAGATATGCTTAATAATAAGATGATTATTGAGTTTACTGATAGTGATGGTAAAACTTGTAATCCAGATGCTTCTTATGTAGAAGTAACAAAGCAAGGTAAAGAATATGTATTTAAAACAAACTTATCTTGTAGTAGTCAAAGTGATTATGTTATTGAGTACTTTGGATGTTACAATGTATGTGAAGATGGTAAGTGTGAAATTAAGATAGAAGATAATGGTAAAAAAGATGTTATTGAATATGAGTTTACTAAGAAGGTAACAACTAAGTTTATTGATAAATATGTATGTAAGGCTGGTTATACACTAGAAGGTAATAAGTGTGTTAAATCTAGTACTACAACAGAAGTAAACGCCAATTTAAAATGTATTAATGGTTATACTTATAACAATAGTACTAAAATGTGTGAAAAGACAAATGCAACTACAATTGATGCTACTAAGGTATGTCCAACTGGATATGAAAAACAAGGTAATACTTGTGTAAAAGGTAGTGAAAATACAGTACCTGCGAAAGTAGTTTATACTTGTACTAAAGGTACATTAGTTAATGATAAGTGTGTTATTAATGAAACTAAAACTGAAAATCCTAAAATTACATATACTTGTAAAGAAGGAACATTAAGTGGAGATAAATGTATTATTAAGAATACACAAGAAACTAATGCTAATGTTGAATATTATTGTCCAAATGGTACTTTAAAAGGTAATAAATGTGAAATAACAAATACATTTACTGAACCTGATTATATTTCTCATTATTATTGTGAGAGAGGTACTATGAATAGTGATGGTAAAACTTGTAAAATTCAAAAAGAACAAACTTGTAGTTATACTGAGTGGGTTTGTTCAAATAGGTCTTATACTTCTTCAGTCGGAACAACAAGTACTGATACGTTTACAAGACGTTATTTATACAAATCAGGTAAAAACTACATATATGAAGAATGTTCAAGAACTTATTCATGTAGTGGTGGTGGTACTATGAATGTTAGTGCTGTTGCTGTTAGAGCATGTCATAGAGGTACAAGAAATGCTTATACAAATTTATGTACTGTTACTGAAACTAAAGAAGAAAATGCACAAGTAAAATATAGTTGTAAAACTGGTACATTAAATGGTACTAAGTGTATTACTCAAACTACAACAACTGCTTATGCAAAAGCAAATTATAGTTGTGAAAAAGGTTATTTAACTGGTAATAATGTATGTGCTTATACACAAACAACTACAAATAATGCTAATAAATCATATGTATGTGATGCTGGTACTTTAGAGGGTACTATGTGTAGAATATCTGGTGTAAATACAACAAATATGATATATGCTTGTAACTATGGAACATTAAAAGGTAATAAGTGTGAAATATACAGTAAAGATACTAAAGAACCAACATACTATTGTGAGGCTGGTTATACACTTGCTGGTAACAAATGTTATGGTAGTACAAATACTGAAGTAATCGATGCTCAGATAGTATATGGTACAAAAACTGATACTGCATATAGATGGAGTACAAAAGAAACACTAGAAGGATGGACTAGAACTGGTAGAACTAGAACATCAGGTGTTAGTGTAACTAGTAGATATTAAGAGTGACGAAAGTCATTCTTTTTTTTGTGTCATTATGATATAATTAAATCATAATAGAGGTGAGTATATGAAAAAAAATGGGTTTACTTTAGTAGAATTACTTGCAATCATTGCTGTTTTAACTGCGATTATGCTTTTGGTTTTGCCTAAATTTTCATCAAGTGTTAATGATAGAAAACAAAAGGAGTATAATTAACTTATAAAGACTATAGAAAATGCTGGAAAGGTTTACAATACTTATAACCAAGGAAAAAATAAGGTAAGTATTAATGAACTTGTTAAAGAAGATTTACTTACAAGTGATATTAAAAGTCCAATTGATGATACTTTAATTTCTGGATGTGTATTTTTTGGAAAAGATGAAAAGGGATTAAATACATATACATATCAGAAATATTGTAATAATGAGGGTGAGGTTATATTAAAAATTAATCTAGATGGTGGAATGTTATCAGAAGATATAAGTGGTGGTTATGAGCCTAATACAGAAATAGTGCTTGAAAATCCAACAAGAGAGGGTTACGATTTTTTAAATTGGGAAGTAATATCCGATGATTCAGTAATAGAAGGCAATATACTAAAAATAGGTACTAAAAATTTAACGCTTGTTGCTAATTGGAAACAAGTAAAAAGTGTTAAATTGAGTGTTGATTTAAATGGTGGAACTTCTAAAATAACATTTAAAAGTGAATACTATGCTAAAAGTACAATTAATTTAGGTACTCCAACAAAAGATGAATATATATTTGCTGGATGGAAGTTAATGTCTGGAGATGCAGTAATAAGTGAAAATGCATTGACATTTGGCTCAACGGATGTATCTATAAAAGCAACATGGACTGGTAATGCTAAAAATTTTGAATATACAGGCTCTGAACAAACTTTTACTGCACCATTATCAGGAAGGTATAAACTTGAAGTATGGGGAGCACAAGGAGGTAGTTCTGGTGGTGTAGGAGGATATTCTGTTGGAACATACACATTAACTGCAAATCAAAAAATATATATAAATATAGGAGGAGCTGGTGGAAATGGTGTTAATGGTGCCGGTGGATACAATGGTGGTGGACGAGGTTATGCTTCAACAGCAGTATGTGCTGGAGGAGGTGGAGCAACACACATTGCAACTATCTCTGGATTATTATCAACATTATCATCAAACAAAGACAAAATTTTAATTGTTGCCGGAGGAGGTGGCGGTTATTGTGAAAGCGGTGGCACAGGTGGTGTTGGTGGTGGAATAAAAGGAGGAGGTTCTAATCCAGGAACTCAAACTGGAGGCGCTTCATTTGGTTTGGGTGCCGGAGTATCTAGTGGATGCTGTATGCGTGGAGGCGGCGGTGGTGGCTTCTATGGTGGTGGTCATGCTGATAACGATAAAGGTTATGGTGGATCAGGTTACATAGGTAACACCCTACTTACAAACAAATCAATGTACTGCTATAATTGTACTGAGTCTTCTGATACTGCAACTAAAACTATATCGACAACATGTTCTAATGAAACACCAACTGAGAATTGTGCAAAAAAATCTAATGGTTATGTAAGAATAACTTACATAGGTGAATAAAAAATAAACTAAAAAAGAGTGAAAATAACTCTTTTTTCTTTAATTTATGATAAAATTGATATAAGGGAGGTAGTTATGCTTATAGATGTTTGAGTTAATATAAAGACATTTGGTGAAAAAGTATTTACTTATAAATCAAATGAAAAAGTTTTAATAGGTTCTAGGGTAGAAGTTCCTCTTATGAAAAGAAGTATTATTGGTATTGTAATTGGTTATAAAAAAGATTGTGATTTTGAGGTCAAAGAAATCATTAGGGTAATTGATACTAAACCAATACTAAATGAAGAATTAATTGAACTTGGAAAATATATGAGAGATACATACTTATCTTCTTTAGTTGCATCTTATGAGGCAATGTTACCGAAATCTTTAAAACTTGCAGATAGTAAGATAAATATCAAGTATGTAACTTATATTAAAAAAATAAAAAATAAAGATAATCCTACTAAGGGCGAAGCTAATATTTTAGATTTGTTTTGTTATGAAGATTTAGTTGTAAAGTCTAAGGTTAAGAATAGGGAAATATTAAAAAGATTAATAAATGAAGGTATATTAGAAGAAGTTAAGTGTGAGGTAAATAGATACAATATTGATAGTACAGATAGTAGTTTAAAAGTACTTACTAAAGAACAAAGTGATGCATATAATCAAATTAAGAATTCTAAGAAGGATATTGTATTACTTCATGGTGTAACTGGTAGTGGTAAAACTGAGGTGTATATGCATTTAATAAGTGATACTCTTAAAAATGGTAAGAATGCTATTGTGCTTGTGCCTGAGATATCACTTACTGCTCAAGTAATATCTAGATTTAGAAGTGTTTTTAAAGATATTGCTGTACTTCATAGTGGTCTTTCTGATGGAGAGAGATTTGATGAATATAGAAAGATAGTAGGAAATAAGGTGCGTCTAGTGATAGGAACAAGGAGTGCTATATTCGCACCCTTGAGTAATATTGGGATTATTATTATTGATGAAGAACATGAAGATACTTATAATCAAGAGAATAATCCAAGGTATAATGCTATAGATATTGATATTAAAAGAATTAAGTATCATAAGTTTAAATTATTACTTGGAAGTGCTACTCCTAGTTTAGTAGATTATTCTAAAGCATATGTAGGTAGATATGAACTTGTTAATTTATTAACTAGAGTAAATAATATTAAATTACCTAAAGTAGAAGTAGTAGATATGAAATTAGAAATAAAAAATAATCATCCTATTATTTCAAGAAGAGCAGATGAACTTATAAAAGATAGACTTTTAAAAAAAGAACAAATAATGATACTTATTAATAGAAGAGGATATTCAAATTATATAATATGTAATGAGTGTGGTAATGTAATTAAATGCCCTAATTGTGATATTAGTTTAACTTATCATAAAAAGACTAATACTTTAAAATGTCATTATTGTGATTATAGTACTTTAAAATATGATATATGCCCTAATTGTAAATCTAAATACCTTGTATTAAAGGGTAGTGGTACTGAGAAAATAGAGGAATTACTTAATACTAAATATAATGCTAGAGTAGTACGTATGGATAGAGATACAACAAGCAATAAAGGTATGCATGAAGCAATAATTAATGATTTTAATGATTATAAATATGATATATTACTTGGCACTCAAATGATATCAAAAGGTCTTGATTTTGATAATGTTACTTTGGTTATAGTATTAAATGGGGATTCTTCTTTAAATATTCCAGACTATAAAAGTGCTGAGAGAACATTTTCTTTACTTACACAAGTAGAAGGTAGGGCTGGTAGAAAAAAAGATGGTATAGCAATTATACAAACATATAATCCTGATCATTATTCTATTAAGTATGCAACTAATCATGATTATATTAACTTTTATAAAAAAGAAATAAAGATAAGGAAGTCTCTAAATTATCCACCTTTTACTAATATTGTAGCAATTAGAGTGTTATCAAAAGACTATGATTTAGGTTTTAATGATATTACAAGAGTAGGTAATTACTTAAAAAGTAAATTAAGTAATAATTTTGTCGTACTAGGACCAACTTATGCACTTAAGATTAATAATGTGTATAAGTTTCAATTAATTGTTAAGTACAAGGATAAAGAGAATTTGTATAGTGTTTTATGTGATATAGAGAAATTTATTAAGAATAATAAACTGGAGATAGATTTTAATCCAGTTAGATTGTAGGTGTATTATGAAATTTAGTGAGAAAAAAGAATTATTTAAGCAATGTTTAAAAGATGCGAAAAGGGAAGTATTGAGAGAAGATTTTGTTAAGAGAATACTTAGTTTTGATATTAATGTTTATAAGAAAATGAAATATTCTAGTGAAGAACTTGAGTTATTATTATTTGATTATGATGATACTGGATTTAAGAGATTTTCTTCTCTTGAATTATTTATGCCAATTATAGACTTTGAACATGTTTCATTTGATAATTTTAGAGCAAGGGGAGTTGATTTTAGTAAGTTTAATAATGTTCATATTAATCCTCAAACTGTATGCAATAAAGATTTAAGAGATACTAAGTTAGAAGGTGTTACTTTTACTGGACCTTTTGATGATTGTTATATACCAAGAGCAGATTTTACTGGTAGTATTAATGCAGTTATTGATATAGATAAATTATATGATAAAGATATAAAAGGTACTAATCTAACTGATGTTACTTTAATTAGTGAAAAGACATTAACAAAGTAAAATTCTTATGTGTATTCGTGGGCTTTGATAGTATATGTTGCAATAATGAAAGAAAGAGGTATTAACTATGAAAATATTAAATGAAAAAGTAATTAACTCTAAAGAATTTATTCAATTTCAATCAATGATTGTAAAACATTATAATGAAAATGAAACTGAAGTTTCTTATGAAGATTTTAAGAAAACTTTATCTGAATTTATTATGGTCATTATGAAATCTTATCTAGAAGATACTGAATATAATAAAGATAAATGTTTTTTTGAAATAGAGCAAATGTCTCAACATTGTTTGGGTTTATTTGATGATTTAAGTAATAAGATTGTAATAGATGAAAGTGTAATTAGAGAAATTTATAATGGTAACATTAATTCTATGATACATATTTTTCACGAACTTAATCATTTTAAAACTAAGTACGATATACTGTTAGGTAAAATTGATAAGAATATAATAAGAATAATAAAAGAAAAACTTTTAAGAATAGCAGATACTAAATTAGGTACAAAAATGAAAATAGTTATAAACGATAGTTATTATACTTGTAATTATTCACTTTTTTCAGAAGAAAAAATTGTTGAAATAGATGCGATAGGTAATTTTTGGGAGTTTATAAAATTAGTTAATGTTTCAATATCTGATTCACAATTGCAAGAACTATTTACAAGTCTTGAAAATAATATTAATCAGTATAATATTCACTTAAGAGATTTAAGGTACAGTTATAACTTTAATGATAATTATTTAAATTTTGAAGATGCATTTGATGTAACGATTAAAGATTATCCAGAATGGTTAGAGTATCCTCAACTAAATATTGAATATTATCTAAAAGATGGTCATATTTTAAAAAGAAGTAAAGAGGAATTAGAAAAAAGATTAGAAACAGAGAAAAATAAAGATATTAGAGAATATTTGAAATATTTATTAAAAAGCAGTTTAACTAATAAGACAAATTATAGAGAATTTAAAAAAGTACATATGGGCAATCAATTAAATGAAATAAATAATTCTACTCTTAAAAAATGATAAAAAATGGGATTTGAAAACAATTGCAAAGAATATGGTACAAAATACAACATGGTATTTAGGGGGAACAATTTATAAACAAGCAATCCACCATACGAAACATATTCAGTAAATGAACTATATGAGAGTGAAAAAGGAATAAAAGTATATAGTGGACATGCAACAACATCAACTGATTATATTGGACTAATATACCAAGTGATTATGGGTATGCATCAACAGATGCAAGATGTAGACAAAATTTAAGGTCAGGAGTAACATATATTAACAATACTTTGGGGTGGTACACCAACATGTAAGAATAATAACTGGCTATAAAAAGGTGTTTGGTACTGGACAATTTCGCCGAATTCGTCTTATGCTGACCGCGTGTTCGATGTAGACGGTGACGATGATCTGTTCGGCACTAATACGTTGTATCGCATCGGCGTTCGCTCTTCCGTATTTCTAAAGTCTGATATCAAGATTGTAAGTGGATTGGGTACAAAAGATAATATGTTTAAATTAGAAATATAATTAAGTGCTAGTTTACTAGTGCTTTTTTCATTTTTCTATTGTTAAAGTGTGTATTATTTGCTATAATATCTATGGCTTTTTTAAAATGCATGAATATGGATTTAAGTATCTCGTGCCAAAATTGGTGGTGCTTATTAGAAATATTCAGTAGTTGAACAAAAGGAGGAATGAAATATGACAGTAGTTTCAATGAGTTATTTACTTGAAGCGGGTGTACACTTTGGTCATCAAACTAAAAGATGGAATCCTAAAATGAAAGAGTATATTTTCACAGCAAGAGATGATATTTATATTATCGATTTACAAAAAACTGCTAAGGCTATTGAAGAGGCTTATGCTGAATTACATAAAATAGCTGAAAATGGTGGAAAGGTATTATTTGTTGGTACTAAGAAACAAGCACAAGAAGCTGCAAAGGAAGAAGCAGAAAGAACTAATATGTTCTATGTAAATGAAAGATGGTTAGGTGGAACTTTAACTAACTTTAGAACAATTAGAAAGAGAATTAATCGTCTTGATGAAATCGAAAAGATGGAAAAAGATGGTGTATTTGAACAACTTCCTAAGAAAGAAGTTATTAAAATTCGTAAGGAATATGAAAAATTAAATAAATATTTATGTGGTATTAGAAACATGAAGAAAGTTCCAGAGGCTTTAGTTATTGTTGACCCACGTAAAGAAATTAATGCTATAAGAGAAGCAAGAAGATTACATATCCCTGTATTTGGAATAGTAGATACTAACTGCGACCCAGATGATGTTGATTATGTAATACCTGCTAATGACGATGCAATCCGTGCTGTTAAAGTTGTTATGGGAGTACTTAATAATGCATTTGCTGAAGTAAATGGTAATCCTATGATTGACTTTGTTACTGAAGATGAAAAGAATACTCATAAAGAAGAAAAAGAAAATAAAAAAGTTGAAAAAGAAGAAAAAGTTGCTAAAGTAGAGAAGACTGTTAAAGAAGAAAAAGCCGAAGATAAAGAAACTAAAAAAAATAAAGATGATTTATCTAAAATGACAGTTGCTGAACTAAAGAATTTAGCAAAAGAAAAAAATATCGAAGGATATTCTAAAATGAAAAAAGATGAACTTATTTCAAGTTTAAAAGCTTAAGGAGGAATTTATGATTACTGCAAGTCTAGTAAAAGAATTAAGAGAATTAACTGGTGCTGGTATGCTTGATTGTAAAAAAGCTCTTGAAGCATGCGAAGGCAATATTGAAAAATCTTCTGAGTGGTTAAGAGAAAAAGGTATTTCTAAAGCTGCTAAGAAGGCTGATAGAATTGCTTGTGAAGGACTTGTTAATATTCTTATAGAAGGTAATAAGGCAGTTATAATTGAAGTTAATTCAGAAACTGACTTTGTTGCTAAAAATGATGAATTTAAAGACTTAATTAAAACAATTTCAAATGTATTAATTAATTCAAATGTAAAAACAGTAGAAGAAGCATTAAAGTTAACTACTGAAGATGGAACATTAGAAGATACTATTACTAATAAGATTGCTAAGATTGGTGAAAAGATTAGTTTTAGAAGATTTGAAATTTTAGAGAAAACTGATAGTGAAAACTTTGGTTCATACATTCATATGAATGGTAAGATTGGAGTTTTAACTATAGTTGAAGGTGCAAGTAGTGAGGTTGCAAAAGATGTATCTATGCATGCTGCTGCTATGAGACCTAAGTATTTAAATATTGAAAGCGTTCCAGCAGAAGATGTTGATCATGAAAGAGAAATTCAAAAACAAATAGCAATGAATGAAGGAAAACCAGAACAAATTGCTATTAAGATGGTTGAAGGAAGAATTAGAAAATTCTATGAAGAAGTATGTTTAACTGAGCAACCATTTGTTAAAGATGATAAGATGAGTGTTTCTGCATTTGTTAAAGCAAATGGTGGAACTATTAAAAACATGGTTAGATATGAAGTTGGCGAAGGAATGCAAAAAAGAGAAGAAAATTTTGCTGAAGAAGTAGCAAAACAAATAAATGGATAAACGACTTTTTAGTCGTTTTTTCTATTGTAAAAATTAGTAATAAATGGTATATTCATAATGGTGGTAGTATGAAAAAATATAAAGTTATTGTTACAATTTTAATTCTAT
>ENA-UOJO01003457-UOJO01003457.1-human-gut-metagenome-genome-assembly--contig:-P57-NODE-3457-length-14936-cov-31.889389_pt1 | contig 14936 bp, 19 predicted proteins | sample MGYA00242351_ERZ723898 | MGnify/ENA metagenome assembly ERZ723898 | reverse complement strand
TAGCAGGGAATCTTCTGCGACTCTCCAACTGACAGTAAGTTTACTCTATCCAAATAAAATATTCCTGTTTGCCATTTCCCGCAAGGCTTGTTAAAATAAGGATATGAAAAAGAAAAATTTATGTAAAACGTTATTAAAAACCATGTGTATCGTGCTGGGGATCCTCATCCTCGCACTGTTGGCTTACATCGTCTACCTCTATGCCAGTTATTACAGGATCGAGGACAATCAGGAACTGGTGGTGGAGGCACCGGTCGACGATACTACCACAGGTGCGGCTGCGGTGCTGGCTACGGATACGGAATATTCCGCAGTGACCTACAACATCGGTTTCGGTGCTTATCTGCCGGATTACAGCTTCTTCATGGACGGCGGTACCTCCTCCTGGGCGGAAAGCCCGGAGACCGTACAATATGCCATAAACGGTGCGGGAGAACTGGTGAAGTCATTAGACCCGGATTTTGCGCTGATCCAGGAGATCGATCTGGATGCCACCAGAAGCTATCATACGGATGAGTACGAGATGCTGCGCAACATTCTGCCGGAATATACTACCGTATTTGCGCAGAATTATGACTCTGCTTTCCTGTTCTATCCGTTTACCCAGCCCCACGGCAGCAGCCGGGCAGGACTCGGACTGTTCTCGAAATATCCGGTGTCTTCCGCCCTGCGCAGAAGCTTCCCCATATCCACTTCCTTCAGCAAGTTCTTCGATCTGGACCGCTGCTACAGTGTCTCCCGGATCCCGGTGGACAATGGCAAGGAGCTGGTGATCTTCAATCTGCATATGTCCGCTTACGGCAACAGTGATGCCATCCGCCAGGGACAGATTGAGATGCTGTGCAATGATATGGCAAAAGAATACGAAGCCGGGAATTATGTGCTCTGCGGCGGCGACTTTAACCACGACCTGAAGGCTTCCGAAGAGGATACGGAGAGCTGTGAGTCCTGGGCATTTCCTTTTCCGAGAACGGAACTGCCGGAGCATTTTGCCTTCTGCCTGGATCTGTTGAGTTCTGAGGAGAAGGAAGCACTTTGGAACAGTGCCAGAAACGCGGATATGGAATATGTCCCCGGTGTAACTTATACCGTAACTTTGGACGGATTCATTATCTCCGACAATATTGAGTGCCTGTCCTATGAGAATGTAAACACCGGCTATTCCTACTCCGACCATGATCCCGTGAAGATGGAGTTCGTGTTAAAATAGTGTCAAGATTTACAAAGTTCGTTGACAGTGTTTGTCCTTTTTTTGTAGAATGAGGGCACAGTTAAGAGGGAGTAGTTCCCGGATGGTTTCTGATAGAATGGTAGCCTGGAATGGTAACCGAATGATACATGAAGCTGTCCGGAATGATAATCGTCATCACGTCCGTCGGACCGGTTATTATTGTAAGCAACGAGACTTTTATCGATCATTTTTGATGCGGTAAAAGTCTCTATTTTTATACTTTTTTCTAAGAATACAGACGCTTTCCGCAGGAAAGGACAGCTTATGGAATACATATTGTTACTCGTAGGATTTATACTTCTGATCAAAGGTGCAGACTTTTTCGTGGAGGGAAGCTCCTCCCTGGCGGGGATCCTGAAGGTCCCCAGCGTCATCATCGGTCTGACCATCGTCGCCATGGGCACCAGTGCTCCGGAGGCCTCCGTCAGCATCAATGCTGCCCTGGCTGGCAGTAATGATATCGCCATCAGTAATGTCGTCGGCTCGAATATCTTCAACGGGCTGGTGGTGGTAGGTATCTGCGCATTCCTGCACAGCTTTATGCCCCACGGAGAGATCCTGAAGCGGGATATGCCGTTAAATATCCTGGTAACCGTCGTATTATGTCTGATGTTTTTAGATGGCAGCTTAAGCCGCATTGAGGGTGCAGTCCTGCTGCTTGGCATGATCGTATATCTGGGATTTATGATCTATTCTGCCCGGAAAAACAGAGAAGAGGGCGAACCCGGCAAGATCCTCTCCCTGCCCCGCAGCCTTTTGTATATTGCCGGAGGTCTCGCTGCCGTTATCTTCGGCGGTGATCTCGTGGTAGATAAAGCGTGCATCATCGCTACGAATTTTGGTGTCAGCCAGAATTTCATCGGACTGACCATTATCGCCATCGGCACCTCCCTGCCGGAGCTGGTGACCTCCATCGTTGCCACGAAAAAGGGAGACAGCGGACTTGCGCTGGGCAATGCCATCGGCTCCAACCTGTTCAACATCCTGTTTATCCTCGGAATGTCCGCGGTGATCAGCCCTCTGCATGTCCTCGGAGAGTCCGTCATCGACACTGTACTGCTCCTTGGCAGTGCCATTCTGCTCTTCGTATTTGCCCGTACCGGCAGACGCATGACCCGCAGTGAGGGGGCTGCGTGCGTGCTTCTGTATGTTGCATATACGGCTTACCTTTTCGTGAGGTAACAGTGCGGCTATAGACGCACACAAAAAAGCGCACCTGGGGGAGGTGCGCTTTTTTGTGCTAATATCCTCTTCCGCCTTGGGAAGAATTTGCACTTTATACATTATTTTCCGTTATACCTGCTTTCCAACTCTGCGAAAAAAACTTTGTAATCTCTACCTTTTCCGCTCAACATATCTTGATAGCTATCCATTACTTTCTGGCGAACTACATTATTATCTACTTTGCTATCCGAATCGACAATATGTCTGTTCCCTTGAGCCATTACTTCCATAGCCTACATCCTCCTTACCTTAAAATCAAATCCGGTCTTATATGTTCAACGGTATTCTCACACATTCCGATTTTATTATATCCAACTCTTCACGTTTAATCAACATATAATCACTGAATTCAGATCTCATGTAATACAAAAGAGCACTCCCACATAGGAATGCTCTTCATTATTTGTGGCAGATATCTCTCCACTGGCAGTCGCCACAGATGACCTTGCCATATCCCGGCTGCAGAATCTTCTCTTCCACGATCCGCTCAAATTCCGCAAAAGTCATTTCCTGGCCTGCTTTTAATCCTGTGTATTTCAATACACCCGCATCATACCGGTCTACCTTCTCCGCAGACTCGCAGCTGCCACCCTTATTATGAGGGCAGGCGCTGCAGATCTCATCCGTCGCTCCGACCAGCTGCAGGGATGCCGGTCCATTTTTCCCCAGAAGCCATTCCTTCACCTCCGCCATATGCTTAGTGAACCCTTCACTGTATCCCTTCCCTTCGAAAAAATACAGGCACATGCCGTGGTGCGGACGGATCCGGTAAGTTGTTGTTACTTCCATATCCAGTGTATCCTTTATTCCTGTCCGTTCAGTTTCAGAGCCTTAGACAGTCTCTTGCTCAGTGTCAGTGCCAGTGCAATCTTCACCAGATCTGGAATGATGAAAGGAATTACACACCAGCCCAGTACAGTAGCCAGACCGACAGCTCCGGAATTCTGCGCATATACAACCATGAACCACACCGTTCCGATAGCATAGCACACGATCAAGCCCAGTACCATGGAGATACCCAGCACCCATGTCTTACGTCCGAACAGCTTCTCGATCAGCCACATCAGCAGTGCGGAGAATAAAAATCCAATGATGTAACCGCCGGTGTTGCCAAGTAACTGACCGATACCACCGGAGAAACCGGCAAATACGGGAATGCCTACTGCACCCAGTAAAATATAGATCAATACCGCAAGGCTTCCTCTCTTACCGCCCAGTACGCCGACTGCCAGGAATACTGCGAAGGTCTGTAACGTAAAAGGAACCGTCATCGGGATGGAGATCCAGGAGCAGATCGCGATCAGAACCGCAAATACCGCAATATACACCATGTCATAAGTCTTGCTTCGTGTTGTTGTCTGTGTTGTCATAATAAAAAACCATGCCTTTCTGTCAGATGTCTTTTTGTAAAAACCTCTGTCAGAATAGCATGGTGGTTTTCAATTGTCAACTCTTTTTGTAATATGGTTAACAATTGAATAGATTCTCTGGTCAGGACTGCTTCATCGTCTTCTTATTCCGGTACATATCCTTATCTGCACAGAAGCACCATAGCAAATACGACTGATACAATTATAATAAGCTTTCCCTGTTCCTTCTCCATTACTTCCCTCAATATCCAACGTACTGTTCGGGACTATAGCACTAATTTTCTTATTATTTGTCAATACAGTATCGTATCTATCTCACGTTTGAAAATATTGTAATTGCACTGCAGATGCACTTTCCTTCTGTTCCAACGGAAGTATCGCATAGTATACCAGAGTGTGCCTCTCATCCGGCTGGCAGTCCCGATGATAATGTCCGAAATACCAATGCTTATAATGCAGCTTCTGTTCCAAAATCTCCAGATAATCTGTCAGCAGATCCGCTGCGCAGGACCGCCCCGTTCCGGCATTGAGCCGTTCCTGCAGCGAGCTGCCACAACAGTGAGTGACCACATAATCTACCTCATAGTGATACCGTTCCAGATTGCGCAGCCCCTCCTGTAATTCTCCTTCTGTCGGCAGCTCCTGGGGCCACCAGCTTTCCTGGAGGATCCGGTAGGGCAGATGCGCCCGATCCGCCCTGCGCTTCTGCTCTGCAAAATCTACCGTCTGTCGATCCAGGATCCCTCCCTGAATGTCATGGGACGACGCCCCTCCAAAGGCAAAAAACGACTTGCCCTCAATCTCGAAGACCTGTCCACGTTCCAGCAATATCACCTTGTCCCGGATAATGTGCCGCACCTTCCCGCCATGCCACTCTTCCAGCGGATATTCTCCGATCATATCATAATTCTCATGGTTCCCCTGTACCCACAGAATCGTGTAGGGCTTCTCCGCAAAATTTTTACAATGATACTCAAAGGTTTTATCCTTCGCCCAGCACAGTCCAAAATCTCCGCAGATAATGATGTAATCCTCCTGCGTCAGCTCCATGCCGGCTCTCCGTAATCTTTTGGCGGAAAACCTTGCGAAATCCCCATGCGTATCTCCCGTTATGTAAATCATACCATTCTCCCCCGGTATCTGATCAGAATCCTCTCCATGTTGATCCGTTCACCTTGCCAGTTCCATACTTCTTCTGCATTGCATTCATTACTTCCGGATCCTCTAATCGTATAATCTTATCCGCATCTCCTCCGGCACTCATTTTTGCGATCAGAGCCAGCAGTGACTTTCTCTCTTCCATGCGTCCTTCTTCGCGCCCACACTCCCGCTCAGCCTTACGGAGCTTCTTTTCTTCTTTTTCTTTGTCATACTCAAATATACTCACCTTGTACACCTCCGCCCGATTGTGCTGCAGGAATTCCGTAAGGATTCCTTATATTACTATTCCATTGCAATGGTCAATCTCATGCTGAATAATCTGTGCTGTCCAACCTGAATACTTTCCATGCTGTTTCTTAAAGTTCTGATCAAGATAGTCCACTTCTATTTCCTGATATCTCGTACATGGTCTTACACCTTCCAGCGAAAGACATCCTTCCTCAGTCTGATATGCTCCGGATTTCTGTGTTATTACCGGATTTATCATTGCAAACTGAAATGGTCCGGCTGCTACTACAATGATATTCTTTTTTACTCCAATCATATTGGCAGCCATACCAACACAGTGTTCTAAATTTGCTTTAAGTGTATCAAGCAAATCTGTCACAATCTGTTTATCTGCCTCTGTTGCATCCACTGACTTCTGTGCCAGAAACAGCGGATCATGCATGATCTTCTTTACCATTAATTCCATCCCTTCCATATATCAGGCTGATATCCAAGTGTAGATTGCTTTCCGTTTCTTACTACCGGTGTTTTAATTACCTGCGGATTCTCAAGTACCTTTTCCAGTTTATCTTCATCTGCAATATACTTAATAAGAGCAAGTATATCCTTGTCTTTTCCATCCCAGTTAATCATATTTTCAAGACCGCCATTAGCCTGTGCAACAGAAGTAAATTCTCCCTTGCTCATGCCTTTTTCTTTCATATCAATGAACTGATACTTTATGCCACGCTCCTTGAAGAAACGTTCTGCTTTCTTTGTATCATTGCATTTCTTAGTTCCAAAAATCTGTATATTCATCTGCTTCACCTACTGCAAATCATAAAATTTCATTTTCTCTGTATTTATTTTTTCTCTAGACGGTATCCAGTTCCTCCCGGATCTCTCTGACAACTGCCTGCTGTGAAGTCTCTCCGGCTTCGATCTTCCCTCAGGGAAATTCCCAACCGCCTTTGAATTCTCCATAGTCCCTCGCAGTGGAAAATATCTTGGTTTTGTGCTCTATGGAATCGCAGATCACGGTTGCGACTACGCGAATGGTTTTCACATAATCTTGCTCTTCTTATAAATCAAATTCTTTTTCAACAGATCCACAAGAAATTTTGCGCTTACCTTATCAAATTGAATGGACTGACTTGCCTTTCCAGGTATTTCTCTGTCGTTTTTTCCATAAGTATCAATCTGCACATAATGCTCTCCATCCACTGTATCGAATACCGTATAGGTGGCTGTTACAGGTGTATGGACTGTGTTTCTATCTTTATCGTTCTTTCGTATTGTGTCTAGATTTATTCTTGCCATTCTATTAACCTCCAAAGGTACTCCCTGTTATCCAACTAGAAATGTCCTACCTCTTTTTGATTTTTTACCTGTTTCTCTTGAATACGCTTTCTTACTTCCTTATGATAATTTTCATGCCAAGTTTTCTCTTTTTCCCAATGATTTTTTATTTCGTCTGATAGATGAAGTATAAAATCTACATCTTCTCCCCAATGCTCCTTCACCTTTTCTTCTGACAAAGATTTTTCATCCTGCAATTCATAAGCAAGTAGCATTGCTTTCCACACATTCATTAATTCACAGAAATAAGGGATTTTCAAAAATGCCTTCTCTTTTTTCATTTTTTTAAACAATTTACTTGTTATTTCATAGACATCACAGCCACGATGTAGATGTGAGATTTTTGTCAAAAGGCAATCTGTCTCTTTTTTATCTTCTATCTGCTCTTCTATCTCTTGTATTGTTTGCTGCTTTCTCTTTTTAGCAAGTAAATATTCTTCATCTAAACTTTTTTCACGGTCTTTTTGAAAATATGTGACGGTCTCATCGTAGCTTTTAGGTGTTTTGTTAGGTCTATATAGGTATATCTCTTTACCATCTTTTTGGTAGAAATACATTGCCTTCTGAATTAATTCATTCCGTTTTTCTTCATCAATCTCATCAAAATATGTTCTATCAATTCCAAAAAACGCCGCCATTGGGTTCTTTCTTTTCTCCGGAATAGCCTTTTTCCCGCTCTCCCAACTACAAACCGCTTGCCTTGTAACTCCTAATTGATCTGCCAGTTCACTTGTTGATAAATTACAACGAATTCTAAGCCATCTAAGCCCATTCATTATTATTTTCCTCCATGTCTTCCATATGTTTATCGGTACAAGCATATGTTATCAATGGTTTACAAGAGCAATCAATCCGCAACCTTTTGTACGATTAGTAATCATTCAGTCCAAAGGCTGTATTTCATCTGTTGCATCCTCTTCGTTCATTGCCAAACATTCAAATGCTGCTTCTCGTTCACGATTGGTATTCTTGCCACTTAATGCTACAGTACGGTATCCCAGTCTATTGAACTTTGCAGACAGCTCCTCACATTCCCTATTCCTGCTGCAGTCTGATCTCGTAAGCGATCTGATAATGGAACAATTCGTATACATTCCTGGAAGCATCCCCATCATCCCTCTTATCCGGCGTAGCTGTCATACCTAGGAATAATTTCGGTTTGAAATACTCCATGACCTTCTGATAAGTATTCGCCAGGCTATGATGCGCTTCATCTAAAACAATGCAATCAAACTCTTCTGGGTCAAACTTCCTCAAATTATCCGCTTTGTGAAGCGTCTCCACCATAGCAAAAATATAATCTGCTTCATAATCTGAATATCCTGCCCCAACAATACCCATTGACTTCTTATCTTCAAATACTTAGGAATAATTGGAGATACAATCACATATACATAAATACCGCCACAATCATTAGGAATTCGATTTGTCTCATCGCTAAGCTCTTTATCTGCATCCATCATTTTTACTCTTGCCCATTTTGAATAATCAACATTGATTCCTTCTAAATTAAACTTTTCCCATAATTCCGGGCTTAATATAAAAATCATTTGATACGACGCCAAATCGCTCTACACCGGATCATATAATGTTCCCATTCTTTTACCTTCTAACTATTTATTATTTTTGCAATTGCATCAGCAATGCTAGTTATCTCCTCTTCTGAATTGTTCTTTCCCAAAGATATTCTTATTGTCCCCTCTGCAATTCTTTCATCTAAATGAATTGCCTTTAAAACATGAGATATTTGAGTGTTAACACTATCACATGCTGATCCAGTTGAGACACATATCTTCATTAAATCAAGTCGATGCAATAACATTTCACCCTCTTGATCTGCAAACGATAAGCTCATGCTACCAGGAATATGATTCCCATCACCATTACGAATAAAAGATATGCCATGGTCTAGTAGTTGCTTTTCAAGTTTAGCTTCAAAACCCGAGAGTCTTGAAGCATTATCTTCAATATGAATAACATTATTTTTAAGAGCTACAGCCATTCCAACTATAGATGCAACATTCTCTGTTCCAGCACGCATACCTCGTTCTTGAGCGCCACCGTCATTTAATGGTTGCAGCACCGAACCGTTTCGCGCGTATAAAAAACCGATTCCCTTAGGTCCATTAAATTTATGTGCAGAAGCGGACAAAAAATCAACACCAAGTTCCTTAACATCGATTGGAATATGACCAACCGCCTGAACAGCATCTGTGTGGAAATAGGCTCCATTCCTATGCGCAATTTCTGACAATTCTTTTATATTCTGAATTGTACCTATCTCATTGTTTGCGAGCATAATTGACACTAATGTTGTTTCACAAGATGCAACAGAAGCATCTCCTAACTCAAAACATTTCGCTAATGTTTCACTCTTAACAAGTCCAGTATTTGTGACCGGAAGGAGTACTAAAGAGGCCCCCATTTCTTCCATATGCTTACATGCATTAAGAACAGCATGATGTTCTATTTCTGAAGTAATAATCCGTCGTATATCCGTTGAAAGCCCAAAATTTTTTATAACCCAATTATCACTCTCTGTTCCTCCAGAAGTAAAAAATATTTCTTCAGGTTCAGCATTTATACAACGCGCTATTTGTTTGCGCGCATCCTTTAAAGCCATCTTTGCTTTTTTTGAAAAGAAATATGGTTGTGATGCATTTCCATATTCTTCAAGGAGAAATGGCTTCATTGCCTCGAATGCTTCAATATCTAATTTTGTCGTGGCAGCGTTATCAGCATAAATCATATAAACAACGTACACCCTTCTTCTTTGAACTCTTCAATTTTATCTACTAATTCTTCTTCTGTTACCTCTAATCTCTCAGCAAGACAAGATAAACAATACATTTTCTTTTCGTTCTTTCCCAGAAGCTTCTTGGTTATTCCAATTTCATCTTTAGATAAATGTTCTTTTCCACACACATAACAAATACTCATCGTCTGTAATTACCTTTCATATTTAGATGAAACTGTGAACACTGGGATATCTTTTCCTCGATACTCTTCATCCAAAATTCCTAACTGATACTTAATTGTATCCCTCATTTTTCTTGCGCGATCCAAACAGTACCGTTTAAACTCACGAACAGATATATCGCTTGCCTCTCGGACATTTGGATATAACAACTTCAAATACGCTGTTGCAATACGTTTTACCGCCTCTGTATCTCTTGTATCAGCCGCTTCAGGAACTTCTATCAACTCATCCACGATTGCTCTATAACTCATATCGTTACGTAATTCATGCATAATTGAACAAAAATATTCAGAGTTTAATGCCCATCCTGAAATTTTTAAATCATCATTCATTCGTGGAATGTTCCAACCTTTAATAAAACCATGAAATCTTTCTATCAGAGCAGATTCATGAAAGACAGTAGGTAACTCAACAAACATATTTGCATATCCATCTGCATCCATTGTTTCCTTCTTTATATTTCCACAAAGAATCATACCTGCATCAGCTGTACCTTCATAGTTACCAACTGTAAAAATACCAGATTCTAGGTAACCTTTTAACGCAGCTCTCATTTCATCTACATCTGTAAATGAAATTGTTTGGACTTCATCCAGAGTTATAAAGTCATTTCCCGCAACTAATCCCTCAGACTTCCTGTTTTGGTCATAGAACATCTTTGCACGGCTCATAACACCACCATTAGATAACCAGCCAAACCTACTTACTCTTCCAAACAAGTATGACTTTCCAGTGCCTTTTGGTGCAAGCTCAATAAGGTTTAATCTTTTTTCAATGAAAGGTAAAAGCCTTGTAAGCATTGTTAATTTCTTTTCTTCATCATTACCATATCCAGCAGCATTATAATCTACGGCTCCAAGTAGGACATCAATCCATTCATCTATTGTAAATTCATTTCGTGCCTCTTTATAATATTCAAGGTCTATCTGATATGGGCAAAACGTTTTAAAAGAAACTAATTTAATCTTACCTTGCTTTCCATCTTTTCCACGAGAGCTTTTTTTGTTATAATCGAATGCCCAATCATATTCATCTGGAGCTCTATATCCTAATTCAACCATGCCCCAAGTTTCATGTTCTCTAACTAAATCAGCTTTACAAGTCTCCCAAACAGAATCCTCTATTATCGTATCTTTACTTGAAAGTCCAAAATCTGGTAAGGAAAAAGACACCCCACCGGTTTTAATATCGATATCAACTGATACTTTAGCCAAAAATTTAACTTGTTCATGTTCAACTACGACACGATTCTTAATTGAATTCCAATCATCCTTCTTAGGCAAATACTTTTTTACAAAAGCAGCCACTTTTTCAGTATCAAAACTTCCGTCCTCATCCTCAAACTTTTTAAGAATCCAGTCCCTCATAAAAGACGGAAGACTGAGGGAATTAAAAAAATTGCTCTTTTTTAGGTCTTTATATACGACCATCTCATCAAAGCAGTTTCTTAATTTATCAACATTCATCAGTATTCCTCCCATTTATACTAAAAGAGATCATCAAAGTCAGAATTAACCGAAGCACTCTTTCCTTTTGTTGTAACATCTATTCGAGTAATTAAACTTTCGCCAACGTATACATCAGCTGAATATGTCTTTGCTCGTTTCATATTTGCAACATTAATTCTGTAATGATTTTCATCCACTTTTTCTCCGAAATAACGCTCGTCCTCAACTACTAGCGAAATAACTTGCTTTATCGGCTTATTAACATACAAAAGAATAGATGCTCCTTCTTTATAATCAGAGACAATATTCTTATCTGATAATGCAACCTGCATTGAAGAATCTGCTAATGTTAACTCAATGACTGGAACAACCACTTCTTCTAATGACGCTCCGCCATGAACCTCTACATTTGCGGCTCTACTTCCTCGGAAACGGCCATAATTTGCAAGAACGATAAACCCATTTTCTTCTGTTGAAAATTTCAAATCATAATTATCAAATTTTTTACAACAACGACCTGAATGCTCACCGCGAGTATCTGTCTCATATTTTTCTTCAATATTACTTATTACAGCAAGCCTTGAAGCGCCATGGTCACTTGCAATAATAAATCTGTCATATTTTCTAAGAGCCAACTCAACCGCAGCTCTATCTAACGCATCCGACAATACTGCCAATTCTTCAGCTAAATGTATTGGATATTTGTTATTAGGTCCATACTTATACCCACCCTTGTCCTTATGCTTAATCTCATCAAGTTCTTCTATTTTTTCACGATGCTCCTCTGGCCAATCATAATAGAACTTATTATTAACAGACGTAATTGTAGGTAAATTTGCTCGTCCTATGTTTACTGCAACCATCAAACCACGGGCCTTAGCACCCTCAACAATAAATGATAAGTATTCAACACCCAGTGCATCAATCCAGCAAAGATATGTACCATCACGGTTTATATTCGCAATAAGCTCATCACGAGTACGTAATCTGTTATAATCTCTAGAAACTGCATATTTTTCAACCTTTTCCAAGAAATCCGAACTTACAATATTACGCATTTTTTCTTGTTTATATGCATCAAAATAATCCGTTAACTCCTTGGATAATGCATCTCCCTGAAAATGATATTTAATCATATAAGTATTCAAATCAGGATATAGTTCCTCTAAATTTTCTGGAAATCCGTTTTGAGAAATCTGCGCTATTATTTCTTTACGCTCATTAAGACTAATATCCGTTAGTTTATAAATACTCTCTGACGGGTCTACTCTATTATCATTCACAAAACGAGCCATTTCTGCTTCTGGGTATCCGCGTAAAAGCCTTTTTCGTTCGGAATAGTAAGTTTTAAATTGTGGGTCATTATGAGATATCTCTATTATCGCATTTACAACTTTTTTCTTAAAATCTTCAAATCCTTTGCAGTTATCTAAAACATATTTAAGATAAGAATTCTTAGTCTTAATTCTATCTGCGTAAAGATATATAAAATAAAGCCAACAAGTATTAGCAATACCTGATATTCTTTCATGAAATTTCGTTTCTGAATCTTCTTTAAAATCATTAATATCAAAAACAGATTCCAGCGTACCATGCTTTGTAACTTGTTCAAGTAAATAATCCCACCTTTCATCATTACCAAATTCTTTAGGAATTCCAAAGCCTGGATTTTTCTTACAAATAGCAGAATATGAATCCTTAATCGCCCTTATTCTGCATGTCGCCTCAGGGAATTCCAAATCGGAATTATATCCAATTTCACCACTTTCTCCGTCTTCCATTTTGATTAATAAAGACTTTAATCCATCATTTTCAAACATACTAACATTTGAAGGGGAAAATACCAAATCAAAATCTAAAGGCATCGCATCTCTAGAAATAAAATATCTTCGATTATCAAATCTTGGATCGCCAGTCGCAATTTTTTTTACAATATGAGCATCACCTCTTAGTAAAATGACTGCCCAGGCGCTGCCTAAATTAAAATCTTTTAATTCATCAAATGTAAAAAAAGCATACTCATCTCCGGTTAACAGCATATACTCTGCTAATCCAAGTACAACAACTCTATTACTTTTACAATCAACATCTGCTGTTCGCAGCTTGTCCCTGAGCAAATCAAGATCTGGCTTTTTATCCATATCACGACAGCAATCGCTTAATCTTATAAAATCTGCCCCATGCTCTTCGAGTTTTATTTTTAATTCTTTATATTCCTCATCGCTTGCCACAGCAAAAAATGGCTTGTGAAGACTCGACGAAAAATACTCCTCAATTGCTGTCAATATCATGAATTTATTCTCCTTCGTTTATAATCTCTACCCCAATGTTCATGTTATTTTTTATCAATTTAATCAAATGGCTCTTTAAATCATCTGAAGACATATTCTCAATTTTAGAAACCACTGCATCACTGCCACCAGCATCATACTCTGCTTTTGCCAATTCTTCTATTTTAGTCTTTACAGCCGGATGTGAATCCCACTCATAAGTTTCTACAGATAATCTCTCCAACGCATCTCGTACTTTATCAATATCCTTCAGTATGCCTTTATATCTACCAAGCAAATTTGAAAATGCATGATTTATCTTCTCTTCTGATCCAAGATCATCATAAAACTTCGCATTTTCTAACAGCAACAACGCATTGTCAATTTCTTTTTCTGTAGCCATCGTACGATTCAAGACCTCAAATGCCTTCTTTGCCTCATCATACTGTTCCTTACTAACCATAAGTAAAATAGGAGTTCTATGCATATATGACCAGTCTCGTGGCGTTTTAGAGTTAGTCTTTTCTTTCCAAAGATTAAACAACTTAGTCTTTGTTTGGTTCTTTCTGAACTCATCAGCAAGTTGTTTAACTAAAGCATTACTTTCTGTCTTACTTTTCCTAAACACATTAATAAGCTGTGGAACCTTTAATTGTGCAGCTTCTTCAACAGATATATCATCTAAGTAAGCCTTGTAGATTTCATAAAAGACACCTACTTCATTATCAAAATAATGTTGAACATCCAATCTTTGCTCGCACAATGATTGTGTACACTTTTCCATTTGATCGGGCAGGATATCTTTTCTCGTAACAATATCAAATAAGAAAGAATAAACTTCCTTTAAACTTGCGAATTTCTCTTCCAATGCCTCGTGTGAACACATTGCAAACTCAAGTTTTTCTCTCCATTTTTCAAATGCCTCTGCTTTTGAATGCGCATTACAGTTTAATAAAGTATTTGTTTCCTTAACGAAAGTATAGTCCACAATTAGCTTCCGGATTTCAGCCTCGCCCATTTCACTATTCCAAAGACTAGAATATGCAACAGAAAACAGGTGACTAATATCAGCAAGCATCGTTTCTTCTGCGCCAATTTCAGATGCCAGGCTTAATAGCTTTCCATCTTCAAATGCCTGTAAGTAGTATTTCATTCCCTCCTGACACTTTTCTGGAGTAAGTAATTTAGCAAGGTTTTCACCCAATGATGGCTTTATTACCGACGCTGAACCAATACTCAACGCCACTTTATGAGCTTCTTTGCCCTCTTTTTGGATAAGCTCTATATATTTTTCTACAAAATCATATACACCAGCATCATCTACATTCTTCAAACTCCAAACTGGCAAACGTAAAGACTGCATTTTATTTTTTACTGACACCTGTGCCTGATTAATATGAGCACATGCATTTGGCTCTAGTCCCCAGGCCTTCTCTGTCACTTCATAAAAGGCCATTTCTTCTGGTGTCATTTTAACAATATATGTCGGGTTGGATTTCCCATTGATATAGTTACCTATCATCTCTGATAATTTATCAGAGGACATCACATCATGGCTTCCGCTTGAATCCAAATATCTATATGGCTCTCCACCGTATTCTTTAAGCATAAATCCAAGTAAGAATGCAGATAAATCACCACCACCCGTCTAACGGGTGGTTTGCTCTGAGGCTATAAGCCTCTGTT
>ENA-UOJO01003447-UOJO01003447.1-human-gut-metagenome-genome-assembly--contig:-P57-NODE-3447-length-14975-cov-10.648861_pt1 | contig 14975 bp, 11 predicted proteins | sample MGYA00242351_ERZ723898 | MGnify/ENA metagenome assembly ERZ723898 | reverse complement strand
GCGTGTCGCAGCTGGTGAAAAAGCTGTGCGACGGCGTGGTGCGGCTGGATATGGCCGCACAGGGCACCGGCGTGGACAGCTTCAACGTCTCGGTGGCGGCTGGCATCATTCTGTATGAGATCCAGAGCCAGCGCGCAGGCGAATAAACGCGGACTGCTCCGCAGAGATTGAGCAGGGAGGTACAACGAATGGCGAAGAATGATGCCCGTAAAAACGGCTTTGAAAAAACGAACCCGGAGGACCTCGCAGCCAAGGAAGAAAAATTCCGCACCTTTTTCAGCACCAGTGTGGCGCAGGTGCCCGATGAGATGAAGCACCGGGACGACGAAAAGCAGGAGCCTGCAAAGCAGAAGACCCAGAGCAGCATCCTGGGCCGCATCCTGGGCCGCGCCAAGGAGGAGGCAGAGCCTGCCTCCGAAAAGCCTGCCATGCCGCAGGAACTTCCGCCGACGGGTGAGATCCGGCTGGGCGGGGAGGACGAGGCCGCGGAGCCGAAGGCCGATCTGGAACTGGCCGCAGACTTCTTTGTGGCAGAGGAGCCGGAATCGCCGGTGCAGCCTGCCCCGGCCGCCCCGGCCGAGCGGAAGCCTGCTGCCGAAAAGCAGCCCGCTCCGCAGCCGCAGCAGCCGAAATATGAGAAGAACTATGTGCGCGGCCCGCTGACCCCGCAGGAGCAGAAGGAACATGCCGAGATGCAGGAACTCAAGGCCCTGCTCTTCCCGGCTCCGAAACCGGCCCGGCCCGAAGCGAACACGCCCGCCCCGCAGGAAGTGCTGGGCGTCGAGACCGCCGCATTGGAGGCCGAGGAAAAGGCCCGCGCAACCCTGCCGAAGATGGTCTTCGCCGAGGACCGGACCCGCAGGCCGGAGCCGGAAGAGGCCCGACCGGAGCCGACCCAGCCCTTCCGCTTCTTTGGGGAAGGCGACGACGAAGCCGCGCCTGCGGCCCCCACGCGGGAGGCACCGCCCAGCATGGACGACAGCATGAGCATCCCGCTGGTAGGCCTTGAGGAGGAACCGGAAGCGCCGGTCTCCGCACCGGATGCTGCACCCGCCGAAGCTGCCCAGCCTGCGGAAGCGGCTGCAAAAGCCGCGCCCGGCGAAGCATCCGCAGCCGAGACGCCTGCGGCCCCAGCAGAGGAAGCTGCCGCAGAGTCCACCCCCGAAACCGTGGGCGAGAAGCTGCATAAGATGAGCGCAGAACTCACGCTGCGCTGTGTGCTCAGCGGCATTCTGGCTGTGGTGCTGCTCCACTTCGGTCTGACGGCGGCGGGCCTGCTGGCACCCATCGCCTCGCTGGACCCGGTCGTCGCTCCGGCGGCATTCTACGCCGCCAACCTGCTGGTGCTGGCTGCAGCGCTGGCCGTGGCCTACCCCGTCCTGCGGGACGGCCTGAGCGGCCTGAAAAAAGACCGCCGCCCCAGTGCAGACACCATGCCTGCGCTGGCCGCCTGCGGTGCGGCGCTGGAAGCCGCCATCGCCCTGCTCAATGCCAGGAGCTACCAGACGTCCAGCTGGACGCTGCTGTCCGGCATCGCGGCGCTGGGGCTGTTCATGGCCCTGCTGGGCAGCCGGGTGCAGCTGGCCGCTGTGAAAAACGGCTACGACCTGGCCACCAAAGACCCGGCCGGGCTGCAGGGGGCGTTCCGGGTCAAGGACAAGGACCTGATCCGGATGCTTGCCCGCAGTCTGGACGAAAAGGACCCCTGGGTCCTGCTCAGCCGCCCGGTCCAGTGGGACGACGCCCTGCTGGAACAGAGCTTTGGCGAGCGCGCCAGTGAGCGCCGCGCCCGCAAGACGTCGTACATCCTGCTGGGGGCTGCGGTGCTCAGCGGTCTGGCGTTCCTGCTGTTCGGCGGCGGGCTCAACGGCATGGCTGCGGCCATGACCGCCATGCTCTGCATGGGCGCTCCGCTCTCCTCCACGCTGGTGGCTGGTCTGGCCACCCTGCGGCTGCAAAAGAGCGCCGCCGCTGCCGGTGCGGTCATTCCCGGCTGGGCCGCGATCGAAGAACTGGGCGGCGTGGACACCGTGCAGGTGGACGCCGACGAGCTTTTCACTGCGGACAGCGTGAATCTGGAGGACATCCGCATCTTCAAGGGGGGACGCATCGACCGCGCCATCCTCTATGCGGCCAGCATCCTGAACCAGAGCTGCGAGACCCTGCGCGGCCTGTTCCGCCAGATCATTGAGGACCGCACCGACATCCTCTACCCCGTCAAGGATCTGGAGCTCCACTACGGTCTCGGCTTTGCGGCCTGGTGCGATAACAACCGTGTCCTGATCGGCAACCGCGCCTATATGGAAAAGGAGGGCGTCCCCGTGCCCGAAACGGAGTACGAGGAAGAGCACTCCCAGCATGGGACCTTGCAGATCTTGTATCTGGCGGTTTCGGGCAACCTCCACGCCATGTTCGTGCTGCACTCCACAGGCGGGCGGAATGCGGCCCGCGGGCTAGAAGTACTGCAGAAGGAGAACATCCGCCTTCTGGTCATCTGCAAGGACCCCAGCCTGACCGCTAGGCACATCACCGACGCCTACCATCTGCCGGAGGGCATGATCACCCTGCTGGAACAGGACCAGTGCGACGCCCTGAACGCCGCCCCGGCGCAGCCGGAGAACGCCGCCCGCTGCTGTATGCTGCACGATGAGGGCTTCGTCAGCCTCATCGGTGGTCTCCGCGCCGCCGAGCAGGCCCAGAACGCCGAGACGGCGGCCACCACGGTGCAGCTGGTGTCGGTCTGGTTCTCGGTGGCCATCGGTGTGCTGCTGACCTATGCGGGCAGCATCGGCACCCTGTCCGTTGCCGCTGTGCTGATGTATCAGGCCGCGTGGAGCGCCCTCAGCTTGGCCGTCTGCGCGCTGAAGCAACACTAACTGAAAATAATTCTTAAAATAAATAGGAATTATTCTTTATTTTGAGTTCAAATTCTGCTATAATACTCTCAGAAGGAACGCCCCGGCTGCAGCCGGAGGTGAACACATACACACAACAATAAAGGAGAGCATGGATTATGGAACTCAAGGGCACCAAGACCGAGAAAAACCTGTGGGAAGCATTTGCAGGCGAGAGCCAGGCCCGCAACAAGTACACCTTCTTCGCCAGCGTAGCCAAGAAGGAAGGCTATGAGCAGCTGGCCGCGATCTTTGAGGAGACTGCCGCCAATGAAAAGGAACACGCCAAGATGTGGTTCAAGGCCCTGCATGGCGGCTCCATCCCCGATACTATGACCTGCCTGGAAATGGCAGCGGGCGGCGAGCACGATGAGTGGACTGAGATGTATCCCCGCATGGCAAAAGAGGCCAAGGAAGAGGGATTCCCTCAGTTGGCTGCGCTCTTCACCATGGTGGCTCAGATCGAAAAAGAGCACGAGGAGCGCTACCGCGAGCTGGCCGAGAACCTGAAGAACAATCAGGTTTTTGCCCGTGAAGAGCAGCAGGTCTGGCAGTGCAGGAACTGCGGTTACACTTACATCGGCAAGTCTGCACCCCTCAAGTGCCCCGTCTGCGCACATCCCCAGAGTTATTTTGAGCTGAAGAAGCACAACTACTAAGAACCAGCCCAAGAGGCTGCGATACTCCCCCAGTCACGGCGCTGCCGTGCCAGCCCCCTCGGAGAGGGGGCCTTGGCGTGGCGGTAGGCCGGAAAAGCCTCCCTCTTTGAGGGAGGTGTCATCGCGCAAGCGATGACGAAGGGAGGTTCGCAGCCTCTTTTTTGTTGCAATCCCACCGGAAATGTGTCATAATCGGAAAAAAGATAACAGAGGGGAGAGAACAGGATGGCGTATCGGGCAGCGGTCTGCGACGACAGCGCAGCGGATGCGGACTATGTGCGCGGCATCGTGGCGCACTGGGCAGAGCAGCGGGGCGTCGCGCTGGAATGCCGGGCCTTTTCCTCGGCGGAACAGTTTTTGTTCTGCTACGCAGAGGATAAAAACTTTGATTTATTACTGCTAGATGTGGAAATGCCCGGAGTAGATGGTGTCACGCTGGCCAAAACGGTCCGGCAGGAGAACGAAGCCGTGCAGATCATCTTCATCACCGGCTACTCGGATTACATCGCCGAGGGCTACGACGTGGCCGCGCTCCATTACCTGATGAAACCGGTCCGCCCCGAAAAGCTCTGTGCCGTGCTCGACCGCGCGTGGGAGAAGCACCGCCGGAACGAGCGCTGCCTGAACCTCGAACGTTCCGGCGAGATGATCCGTCTGCCGCTGTACGAGGTGCGGTATCTGGATGTGCACCAGAACTATGTGACCGTCCACGCCAGGCAGGACTATACCCTCAAACGGACGCTGGCTGAGTTCGAGGCAGAGCTGGACGAGCAGTTCTTCCGGGTGGGGCGGGGGATGATCCTGAACCTGAAGCAGATCCGCCGCGTGACCAAAAAGGAGGTCGTTCTGGCGGACGGCACAGTGCTGCCCCTGCCGCGCGGCAGCTATGAGCCGCTGAACCGGGCCATCATCGAGAGGACATGAGTCAGAGGAAGGGAAAACAGATGCTGAAACTTTTTTCAAGGCTTTTGGATCACCGCATCGAAGCCTACCAGCGGGAGCTCATCGAGACGCATTACAAAGAGGTGGACAACATGTACCGCCAGATGCGGGGCTGGCGGCACGATTACCGCGGCCACATCCAGACCATGAAGGTCCTGGCGGCACAGGGGGATCTGGAAGGCATCCGGGCCTACCTTGACCAGCTGGACACCGACCTGAACACCGTGGACCTTGCGGTCAAGACGGGCAACGCCATGGCAGATGCCATCCTCAACAGCAAGATCTCCCTCGCGAAGAGCCGGAACATTCCGGTGCAGATCGACGCCCACATCCCGGTCCGGCTGAAGATGAGCGAGCTGGACCTCTGCTGCATCCTCGGCAACCTGTTCGACAACGCCATGGATGCCAGCGCCGCCCTGCCCGAAGCCGAACGCCTCATCCGGGTGTACATGGATATGAAGGGCACCCAGCTCTACATCTCGTTCACCAACTTCACGGCCAGCCAGAAGCAGACAAAACTTGCCGGGCGGTTCGCCACCACCAAGGGCGCGGGCCACGGCTTCGGGCTGGTGCGCATCGACGCCATCGTCGAAAAACTGGACGGCTACCTCAGCCGCAACAGCGAGGATGGAGCCTTCACGACGGAGATCTTGATCCCGCAAGTATGAAATTGGAAGGAAACCATTGCAATTCATCCCCCAAAATGAACCGTTCGTCCCCGATCTGTGCCGGGGACGATTTTTTGTGGTAGGATAGGCCCAGACGAACGAAAGGGGAATCCCACATGGAAACGGGAACGAACAAAACGAAGCAAAAACCAAAATACGACCTCTGGCAGATCACGGCCTATATGCTGGGCGTGGCATGGCGGGGCAGACATTGGACGGTGTTCACGGTCGGCCTCTCGCTGGCGCTGGTCACGGCGGGCAGGACCATCGCGGAGCTGCTGTTTGCCCCGGCGGTGCTCCGGGTGCTGGAACAGGGGATGGCGCTGGGCCGTCTGCTGGCGGTCATTGGCGGTTTTTCAGTGCTGCTGGTCGCACTGACCTTCCTGCAAAGTTATCTGAGCGAACTGAATCTCTTTGGAAAAATGAACGTCCGGGTCGATATCCTGGACCTTTCGGCCCGCAAGCGGGCCGGCACCTCCTACCCGAACCTGCTGGACAAGCGCTTCCTGGATCTGAGCGCCAAGGCCGACCGGGCCGGAAGCACCAACAATGAATCCGTCGAAGCATTCTGGGTGAGCTGGGGCGAGATCCTGACCAACCTCTTCGGCTTCGGGGCCTACCTGCTGCTGTTGTCCGGCCTGAACGCCTGGCTCTGCCTGCTGGTCTGCGCCACATCGGTCGTCAGCTATCTGGCGTCCCGGCGGATCAACGAGTGGGGCTACCGCCACCGCGAGGAGGAAGCCGGGTATGTGAAGCGGCTGGCCTACGTGCAGAAGGTCGCCACCGACCGGCAGTACGGCAAGGATATCCGTATCTTCGGCCTGCGGGAGTGGGTGGAAGAACTCTGGGAGAGCACGATGCGGCTCTACCACGGCTTCCTGCTCCGGCGGGAGACGGCCTACCTCTGGGCCAATGTCATCGACCTGGCCCTGCTGCTGATGCGCAACGGCGCGGCCTATGCCTACCTGATCTGGCTGACACTGGAACAGGGCCTGCCGGTCTCGCAATTCCTGCTCTATTTCGGTGCGGCCACCGGTTTTGCCCAGTGGGTCAGCGGCATTCTGGAAAAGTTTGCAAAACTGCACAAGCAGTGTCTCGACATCTCCACCGTGCGGGAATTTCTCGAATATCCGGAACCGTTCCGCTTTGAGGACGGCCTCCCGCTGGAAAAGCGGCTGGACACCCCCTATGAGCTGCGGCTCGAAGGGGTCAGCTACCGGTACCCCGGCGCGGAGAAGGACACCATCCACAAGCTCGACCTGACCGTCCGCCCCGGCGAGAACCTCGCCATCGTGGGCCTGAACGGTGCGGGCAAGACCACGCTGGTCAAGCTGCTCTGCGGCTTCCTCGACCCCACCGAGGGCCGCGTCCTGCTCAATGGGCAGGACATCCGCCCGTATAACCGCCGGGATTATTACAAGCTGTTCGCGGCGGTGTTCCAGGATTTCTCGGTCCTGTCGGCCACTGTGGCCGAGAATGTGGCCCAGTGCCGCACCGGCATCGACGAGGCCCGCGTCTGGCACTGCCTGGACGAAGCGGGCCTGACCGAAAAGGTGCAGAGCCTGCCCAAACAGCTGGAAACGCAGATCGGCCGGGAGGTCTACGAAGACGGCATCGAGCTGTCCGGCGGGCAGACCCAGCGGCTGATGCTGGCCCGCGCGCTGTACAAGGATGCGCCTGTGCTGGTGCTGGATGAGCCGACCGCCGCGCTCGACCCCATCGCCGAGAACGACATCTACCAGAAATACAACGAGATGACGGCAGGCAAGACCAGCCTGTTCATCTCGCACCGGCTGGCCTCCACCCGCTTCTGCGACCGCATCCTCTATCTGAAGGACGGCCGGGTGGCCGAGGAGGGCACCCACGAAGAGCTGCTGAAACGGGGCGGCGGCTACGCCGACCTGTTTGAGGTGCAGAGCCAGTATTACCGGGAGGAGAACGAAGCATGAGCGCATCGAACGAAACGATCACCATCCGGCAGGGGTGCCGGTACGCCTGGCGGGAGTGGAATATCTTCTGGAAGCTGTCGCCGAAGTTTTTCTATGCCACCTTTGCCAGTGCCGCCCTCACGGCGCTGAGCCCTTATGCCACGGTCTGGCTGTCGGCCCAGCTGGTGGGCGAACTGTCCGGCGGGCGGGACCCGCACCGGCTGATGGTCTGGGTGCTCTGGACCCTGGGCACGACCGCCGTGCTGACCCTTCTGCGCACGGCGGCGTTCCACTGGAAGGAAGCAGAAACGGACGACCTCTGGCGGCGGCAGACCCGAACGTATATGGACAAACAGATGTCCCTCGACTACGTGGATGAGGACAGCCAGCGGGTCTATGACATGTACAGCCAGATCCAGCAGGACGCCAGGCTATCGGGTGCGGGCGGCACGATCTGCATTTTGCTGGTGGAAAAGATCGCCACGGCACTGTTTCAGATCCTGGGCGGCGTGGTGCTCTGCTGGGGGCTGTTCACCGCGGCGGTGCCGGATGGGCGGCTGGCCTTTCTGGGGCACCCGCTGTTTCTGGCGGCGTTCTGGGCCGTGATGGTCTGCACCGCCTGTCTGTCGCCCGTGTTCGCGGGGCAGGCGGCCAAATATATGCCGCTGCTGCAGGAGTCCGGGAAGCTGGGCAACCGGATGTTCCACGTCCAGCTCACCCTGCCGGAAGAGCCGAAGAACGCCCCCGACCTGCGGATGTACGACCAGTACCAGAATGTGGTCAGCGGCTATATGGTGGGTCTGTGGGATGCCTTCGCGAGGCTGCGCCGGGGCGCGATGGGAATTTTTCGCTCGGCCTCCTCGGCAGTGTCGGCGCTGCTGATGGGGCTGGTCTATCTCTTCGTCTGCCTCAAGGCCTGCGGCGGGGCGTTCGGTCTGGATGCCGTGACGCAGTACCTCGGTGCGGCCGCCAACCTGTTCCAGGGCGTCGTCACCCTTGTGAACATGCTGGCCGAGATGGAGATCAACGGCGTCTATATGAAAAACATCTTCGATTACCTCGACCTGCCCAACAACATGTATCAGGGCAGCCTGACCACCGAAAAGCGGAGCGACCGCCAGTATACGGTGGAGTTCCGGGATGTCTCCTTCCGCTACCCCGGCAGCGCGCAGTACGCCCTGCGCCACCTGAACATGAAGTTCAAGGTCGGCGGGCGGCTGGCCGTGGTGGGGATGAACGGCAGCGGCAAAACGACCTTCATCAAGCTGCTCTGCCGCCTGTACGACCCCACCGAGGGAGTCATCCTGCTGAATGGGATTGACATCCGGAAGTACCGCTACGACGAGTACATGGACATCTTCTCGGTCGTCTTTCAGGATTTCCGGCTGCTGGCCCTCCCGCTGGGCCAGAATGTCGCGGCCTGCACCGGGTACGATGCCGCTCGCGTGACCGACTGCCTGCAAAAGGCGGGCTTCGGGGAACGGCTGGCGGCGATGCCGCAGGGGCTGGACACGGCGCTGTATCAGGAGCTGGACGAGAACGGCGTGACCGTCTCCGGCGGCGAGGCGCAGAAGATTGCCATCGCGCGGGCTTTGTACAAGGATGCGCCCTTCATCATCCTGGATGAACCCACCGCCGCGCTCGACCCCGTGGCCGAGGCGGAGATCTACGCCAAGTTCAACGAGATCGCGGGGGACAAAACGGCCATCTACATCAGCCACCGGCTGTCCTCCTGCAAGTTCTGCGATGAGATCGCTGTCTTCGACCACGGCGAGGTCATCCAGCAGGGTACTCACGAGCGCCTGCTGGCCGACACCGCCGGAAAATACTATGAGCTGTGGAACGCGCAGGCCCAGTATTACACGGAGGAACCGGCATAAAGACACGGTCCGGCTGGGATTTTTTGCACAGTTTTTGCTGCAAAAAACTATGCGTTTCCACAAAAAGCGGCTCGAATTGTGAACTCTTAGGGCGAACGGCTTGAAAAGAATTTGCATCCTGTGTACAATGAAACGAAAGTGAGAACGATCATGACGCGGAAAAAGTACCTGTGTGCGGCACTCCAATTCTTTGAAGCGAAAAAGGAGGGACGTTCGACCCTATGAGACATTCTTTTCACCCGATGGGACGGGCGCTCTGTGCCCTGCTGCTGGGGGCAACGCTGACCCTCTCGCCGCTGGCGGCGCAGGCAGCGCCCCGCGCGGAGAACAGTTCCGCAAAGCTCGCGCTGGAAGTGACCGAGATGGAGCTGGAGATCACGGCGGACGACCCGCGCCCCAAAGCCTACCTTTACACCGGCGGACAGAGCGATTATTACTTCATCGTCTGGATGAGCAACAACCCCAGTGTGGCCACCGTGGACGGCGATGGCAAGGTGACGGCCCGCAGTGTGGGCAAGGCCACCATCACCGCCATCTCGGACCACGGCGACCGCGCCGCCTGCGAAGTCACCGTCACCCGCAAGGGGGAGGAGGCCGAGGCGCAGAAACCCACCCTCAGCGAGACCAGTCTGGAACTGGTGCAGCAGTACGATGTCCTGCACCCCGCAAAGCAGCTCACGCTGACCAACAGCGACCATTCCTTTATTTATGTGTACCAGTGGCGCAGCAGCGACCCCAACATCGCCTCAGTCGATGACAAAGGCGTCGTGACGGCCCAGAAGCCGGGCAGCGCCACCATCACGGCTTTTGCTTCCAACGGGCAGGCGCTGCGGTGCGCCGTCACGGTCACATCCGAGGTCGGCAAGGTCACACTGAACAAGGCAGACCTGCTGCTCAAGACGGTGGGCAGTCAGGAGGCCCTGTGCGCCACGGTGGCCGTGGAGAGCGGCGGCAGTGTGCCCATCACCTGGGTCACCAGCAATCCGGGCGTTGCCACGGTGGACGCCAACGGCGTCGTGACGGCTGTGGCCGACGGAGAGGCAAAGATCACCGCCCTTTCGCCCAGCGGCCGATACGCGGTGTGCAGTGTGGTCGTCGGCCTGGCCGGGGACAAATACGACACCGAAGAGGACCTGGCCGACGAGCTCAAGCTCCCGGACCCGTATGTGGCCGTCCGGCTGAATCGGCTTTCCTGAGCATAAAAATAAGCCGCGCCTTCGCAGGTGCGGCTTATTTTCATGCGGTCAGATCTCGTTGCCGGAGTCAAGAGAAGATCTGAAAGTTCACGAAAAATTTTTTACACCCCCGGCAGGAACAGCATCGTCCCGCGGGCGGCCATCATGGGCTGGAACGCGCAGCTGAACAGCCCGCCCGCCACGGCCAGCACCAGGGCGAAGAGCAACAGCAGCATCAGACGGGGAGCGTGGGAAGACCTGCGGGAACCTTGCTTGCGCTGCATGGCGCATCCTCCTTTCCGGAACATCATCTGCCCCAGCCTATGCACCCGCTGCGCCGATTGTGCACCGGGGCGAAGTGTGGTACACTAAAGGAGAACGATACGGAGGACTTTTTATGCTGACCATTACTCTGCTGGGCACAGCGGCCACCATGCCCCTGCCCGACCGCGCCTTGACGGCGGCAGTGGCCGAATGCGGCGGGCACAGCCTGCTGTTCGACTGCGGCGAGGGCACCCAGACCGCTGCCCGCCGCGCCGGGGTCAACCTGATGAAGCTGAATGCCATCTGCCTGACCCACTACCACGGCGACCATATCTTCGGCCTGCCCGGCCTGCTGCAAACGCTGGGCTGTCAGGGCCGCACCCGGCCGCTGACGATCTTTGGCCCGGCCGAGGGGATGGAGCCGGTCTGGGGCGCCATCCGCACCCTGACCGGCCTCCAGCCCTATGCCATCCGGGCTGTGCCGCTGGGCACCGACCCCGTCCGGCTGGAAACGCTGGCCCCCGGCTGGCCGGTGGGGGCCGAACTGCTGCCCTTCCGGACGAAGCACCGGGTCCCCAGCCGGGGCTACCGGCTGGACCTGCCCCGCGCAGGCCGCTTTGACCCGGCCAGAGCCAGGGCGCTGGGGGTGCCGGTGCAGCAGTGGAGCATGTTGCAGCGCGGGGAGCCGGTCACTCTGGAAGATGGGGCAGTCGTTGCACCCGGACAGGTGCTGGGCGCACCCCGCAGAGGGCTGCGGTTCGTGTTCTCCGGCGATACGGCCCCCTGCGCCGCGCTGGAACAGGCCGCACAGGATGCTGACCTGCTCCTCTGCGATGCCACCTACCCGGACGATGCGCAGCAGGCCCAGGCGAAGCAGTATGGGCATAGCACCTTCCGGCAGGACGCTGAACTGGCGGCGCGGGCCGGGGTGCGGCGGCTCTGGCTCATGCACTATTCGCCCATCATCACCGACCCGGAAGCCGCCCGCCCGGCGGCGGAAGCGGCCTTCCCGGCGGTGGAATGCGGCGTGGACGGACAACAGATCATTCTGCGATACGACGAGGAATCTTCATGACAGCTGAGACCATTTCCTTCCCGCTGGACCCCGGTGCAGCGGCCCTGCTGACGCGCCTCCATGCGGCGGGCCATGCCGCTTATGCGGTGGGCGGCTGTGTGCGGGACAGTCTGCTCGGCCAGACCCCGCACGACTGGGACCTCTGCACCAGCGCAACCCCCGAACAGGTGCTGGAATTGTTCGGGAAAGCGCACTGCATCCCGACGGGATTGCAGCACGGCACCGTGACCGTCAAATACGGCGGGGAGCTGTACGAGATCACGACCTTCCGCACCGAGGGGGCGTATTCCGACGGCCGCCACCCGGACCACGTCGCCTTTGTGCCGGACGTGAAAGAGGACCTGGCCCGGCGGGATTTCACCATCAATGCCATGGCCTATAACGCCGAAGAAGGGCTCATCGACCCGTTCGGCGGGCAGAGCGACCTTGCCGCCGGCATCGTGCGGGCGGTGGGGGAGCCGCAGCGCCGGTTCGAGGAAGACGCCCTGCGCATCCTGCGGCTCTACCGGTTCGCGGCCCGGTTCGGCTTTGCCATCGACCCGGCCACCGGGCAGGCGGCCAGAGCGCTCTGCCGCCATCTGGACTGCGTGTCCGAAGAGCGCATCGCGGAGGAGCTGAGCCGCCTGCTGGCTGCTCCGGCACCGGGAGCCTATCTGGAAGCGGAGGTGCTGGCGGTCATCTTCCCGGAACTGGATGCGGCAGAGCTTCCGGAAAGCCGACGCATTCTCGACGCGCTGGAGCCGGGTATGGAACACGTCCCGGTCCGGCTGGCTGCACTGCTGTGCCCGCTGGGCGAAGCCGGTGCAAGAGCAGCGCTCAGGCGGCTCAAGTGCTCCAACGCCCTGACCGGCACGGTGGCGACGCTGGTGGAGGAGAGTCGGGAGCTTCTTCCTCAGACACGAATCGGGCCATTCCATTGCCCGCCCCATTGCCTGCGGCAACAGGGCCCCACCCACCGGACGGTCTTCGGAAGAACTTCCGACTCTCCTTTGGAAGAAACACGGATTCAGACGAAGCGCCTTCTGGGAAAGTATGGTCTGCACATGGTAGAGCAGTTGGATGCGCTCTGTGGGGCAATCGCGCCGGACCGGGTGGCGGAGTTTGCTGTGCAAGCCGAGCTGGCCCGTCAGTTGGAAGCGGACGGTGCCTGCTGCCGCATCAACCAGCTGGCCGTGAATGGCCGGGACCTGATGGACGCAGGCATCCGGCCGGGGCCGGGGCTGCGCCGGGTGCTGGATGCTCTGCTGGAACAGGTGCTCACCGGGCAGCTTCCCAATGAGAAAGCGGCACTTCTGGCCGCAGCGGCGCAGGTCGCTGCGTCTTGACAAGCGAACGGACGTGCGGTAGTATAATACTACTGCTTTTGTATGTTATAACATGAGGAACAAAATGACAGAAACACAGAATGCAAATCGCCCCGGTGCGCTCATTGCGATGAGTGGCGGCGTAGACAGCTCGGTTGCAGCCTGGCTGATGCAGCAGAAGGGCTATGCCTGCACCGGTATTACGATGCGGCTCACCCGCAACGAGACGCTGGGCCAGTCCGGCTTTCACACCTGCTGCTCGGAAAAGGACATCGAAGATGCCGCCGAGGTGGCGTATGCGATGGATATCCCCTATGAGGTGCTGGATTTCACCGCCGACTTCCGGGAAAAGATCATCGAAAAATTCATCCGGGTCTATGAGGCGGGCGGCACCCCGAACCCCTGCATCGACTGCAACCGGTATATGAAGTTCGACCACCTTCTCTCCTGGGCGCGGGAGCATGGGATGGAGTATGTGGTCACAGGCCACTATGCCCGCGTGGAGCAGGACGATGCCACCGGCCGCTGGCTGCTGAAGAAGGGCCTGGACGAAGGAAAAGATCAGAGCTATGTGCTTTACAACCTGACGCAGGAGCAGCTGGCTCATGTCCGCCTGCCGCTGGGGGCACTGCACAAGAGCGAGGTGCGTGAGATCGCGGAGCAGCAGCATTTCATCAACGCCCGCAAGCACGACAGCCAGGACATCTGCTTTGTGCCGGATGGCGACTACGAAAAGTTCATGGAAGATTTCACCGGCAAGCACTACCCGGCAGGCGATTTCCTCGACGAGGCGGGCCGCAAAGTGGGCACCCACAAGGGGGCCGTGCGGTATACCATCGGCCAGCGGAAGGGTCTGGGCCTTGCCATGGGCGCACCGGTCTACGTCTGCGCCAAGGATATGCAGGCCAATACGGTCACGGTCGGCCCGGAGAAAAGCCTGTTCGACCGCATCGTCTACGCCGAGGAGGTCAACTGGATCGCCATCCCGGCGCTGACGGCCCCGCTGCGGGTCACGGCCCGCACCCGATATCATCAGGTCGAGCAGGCCGCGACCGTCTACCCGGCGGGCGAGGATCGGTTCCGGCTGGAATTTGACGAGCCGCAGCGCGCGCCTACGCCGGGGCAGGCGGTGGTGCTGTATCAGGGCGATGTGGTCCTGGGCGGCGGCACCATCGTGCGGGTGGAAAAGTGACCCGCTCCCCGGTGGGAGCGCATGATGAAGCACAACCGAAAACCGGCTGCGCCGGGCAGGCGCGGCAGGACCAGAGAAGTGGAGAGTATCAATATGCAAGATCAGTATTCCCGCACCCAGCTGCTGCTGGGCAAGGAAGCCATGGAAACGCTGCACCATTCCCGCGTGGCGGTGTTCGGCATTGGCGGCGTGGGTGGCTATACCGTTGAGGCACTGGCCCGCAGCGGCGTGGGTGCGCTGGACCTCATCGACGACGATAAGGTCTGCCTGACCAACCTAAACCGCCAGATCGTGGCCACCCGCAAGACGGTGGGGCAGTATAAGGTGGATGTGGCGGAACAGCGCATCCACGAGATCGACCCCAACATCAAGGTCACGACCTACAAGACCTTCTTTACCCCGGAGACGCAGGACCAGTTCGATTTCACCCAGTACGACTATGTGGTGGATGCCATCGACACTGTCACCGGCAAGATCGCGCTGGTGGTCAAGGCCAAGGAGGCGGGCACGCCCATCATCTGTGCCATGGGCGCAGGCAACAAGATGGACCCCACTCGCTTTGAGGTGACGGATATCTACAAAACTTCCGTCTGCCCGCTGGCCAAGGTCATGCGCACCGAGTGCCGCAAGCGGAAGATCAAGCACCTGAAGGTCGTCTACTCCAAGGAGCCTGCCATGACGCCCATCGAGGACGATTCCATCAGCTGCAAGAATCACTGCATCTGCCCACCGGGCACCCAGCGCAAGTGCACCATCCGCCGCTCCGTCCCCGGCTCCAATGCCTTTGTGCCGTCGGTCGCCGGCCTCATCATCGGCGGCGAGGTCGTCAAGGACCTCGTCGGCTTCGTGCCTCTGAAGGGTTAAGTAGAAATTGAAATCGGCTCTGCCGAAAAATCGGAAAAGCGTTTGCGCCGACTGGCGCACCGCCCGATTTTTTGACAGGGCCTTCTTCTTTGGGATTATCAAGGGCGAGCAGCCCTTGATTCGTGCCTCC
>ENA-UOJO01003435-UOJO01003435.1-human-gut-metagenome-genome-assembly--contig:-P57-NODE-3435-length-15012-cov-4.319583_pt1 | contig 15012 bp, 11 predicted proteins | sample MGYA00242351_ERZ723898 | MGnify/ENA metagenome assembly ERZ723898 | reverse complement strand
TCTCGGGAGCCATAGCATTATAATCTGCAAGGTCTTTCAGAATACCGTTTTCTTTATTATAAGCCTTCACGATAGTCGAAGAACCGAAGTATGCACCAGCTGTCACATGGAAGCTGCTTGACCTGAATGGATAAACATCTACCAATACCTTACCATTTGTAAAACCAGTCTTCGCTTCAATACCCACAGATTCTGGAAAGCTATATCCAGGAACACCAACCGAACTGATATCTAAGTCAGTACTTACCCCAATTTTAGGGAATGTTGCAAATCCTGCACGGGCCTGCACATAATGTCCTATCGGCATGGCCACATCCACACCAATACCTGGTGTACCTGCAGTAATACCTACCGACAAGTGATTAAACAAGTTCTTGTCTTCTTCTTGAGCATTTGCTGTAAAAAAAGAAGCAAATACCATCACGAATGCTAAACCAATGTAATGCAATTTCATTTCTAAATATACTTTGAATTAAAAAATTAGCGTTTGCAAAATTATAAAAATTAATAGTAAAACAATACAAATACCAACTTATAACAATCGTCCCTAAAAAAGGTTCAAAGTATATCCCTGAAACTACCGATTTTATGTATATGAAAATTTAGTACCTATAGTTTACCGAATGCTTATCCATTTATATGTTCGATTGAGAGATCGGAAAACAAAAGTAGGAAGAAAACCACTTCGCTTTCCTCCTACTCGATTTATAAGATAAAGACTCTATTCATATAATAATTCCATCTCATCCAAATAAAGCGTGCTGCCGACTCCACCTGTAAAGAAATCACCATATTTGCTGGCTGATGCAACTATAACAATATATTTAGGTTTTCTGAAATAGCGATAATCTAACTTAATTGTGTATTCCTTATATTCAGAAACTGTTTCTGCTGAAACCAGTTCACCGTATGCAATGATATTTTTATCATTTTTATCGAACAACTGCCTGTTGGCTTTTGCTGTCCTGATTTCGTATGGTTCTGATTTATCGGATAAAGCAATATAAACATGCATAGAGTCTGGACGGTTTAATAAGTATTCATAATCTGTATCATTACACTTATCAATGATATTTGATTTATACTTATACTTGAATTTAAGTCCTGTTGGATATGAATCAAATTCACGTCCAAAACTTAATATCCCGTTTGTACCATCAGTTTTAACGTATGTACCTGTAAATAAATTACCAGCAGCAAATTTAACGACAATATAGCGCGACTCGAGTTTCACAGCCTTTCCACTACCAGATGCAGTATCACTTACAGGAACTGTATTACTTTCACCAACAGTTGTTGCACCCTTGTTACCGGTATCCCAAAATGAAACTCCTGTCTCAGACCACGGATTCCATACTTTTCCATCTTGATTCCAATCATCAAAGCTTCCATTGTTGAGAGGAATTTCCGAAGCAGTAGTACATTCTTTTTCTTCACTTATTACTCCATCCACTGTTGTACGATAAATATATACTGTATTCTCTTTCAGTCCTGTAATATTAGTAGAATACGCATCACCGTTTACAGTTACTGAATTTTCAGAAACAGTCATCCATTCGTTTGCTCCTTTTTCTTTATACTCTATAACTGGAGTTTTACCAACCTGAATTTTTCCCGAAAGCATAATGTTATGTACCATTGGGAAAACGTCACCTGTCTTTACAGATTCATCGTCCGCATTTAAAACCGTAACTACCCATGTTTCTTCAACTCCAAAACGAGTTACTTCAAATTTTTGTGGGCGAGAAAAATTCGTTATTGTCACAGGATCAGGCTTTACCTCACCTACAGAACCACCAAGTGCCATTTCTGTTACTGTAATATCATCTAACGGCTGATCTTTAGCAACATAAATAACAACGTGTCTGTTATCTTCATCAATAACATAATCAGTCTGATTCTCCACACTGATTTTTCTGTCTATAGTTTGGTTTACTGTTATAGTCCAAGGATAGTCCTGATAAGTCTGTAATACGACCTTAACAGGAGAAGAAAAATCCACTCTTGTATCAGCAGTCGAAGAAAGGCTGTCTAACGATGCAAATCCTTTTTCAGGAAAATTTGTTGGCGTAACACATTTTGCAGTATCAATAAGAATGGTAGCATCATGACTAACCTGCATTTTTAAAATCCTAAGTGAAGTTATATCTACAGCATCACTAACCTCGGTTATTACAGTACCTTTGGTTTTGTCTATAACTGGAGAGTTCAATTGACCTTCTACAGAGAAGTCAGTAATAACACCTTCGCGATATGGATATGGTATATCATTTTCTATACATGAGAACAATAAAAGTGAACATCCCATTAAGGCTACAACCTTTCTTTTTATTTTATATTTATTCATGATAGTCTGTTATTAAAAATAGCAGTTAATACCCAGATTAATAGAGAATAAGTCAATTTTAAAGTTTGCCGAGCTACTTCTGCGCGAACCTGTTTCTACCTGGTTAGTAACTTGATCAATCCATTTTATATCAAATCCCAAAACATCAACAGACACTTCAACCGCTGCAAAGTTCGTTATAAAGGCAGTAAGTCCAGGACACATACCTATCTGCAGTTTGTTTACAGTCTGGTAGGTACCTGTATAGTCTTCTGTATTCATTTCGCCAGAGGTATTTTTCCCCTGACTATATCCGTATGTTATACGTGCTTCATTGAAAAGCCCGAAAACTTTACTTCTACCAATAGGTAAATACGTACGCACAAAACCAGTGGTTGAAAATTCATGTTCCAAATACTTCACGTCTGACAGACTGAAATCCAAGTCTTCTCCCAAATCAAGGCTGAGATTTCCCAGGTCTGTATACGAACGTTTATACGAAAATCGTCCACCAACGGCTACATTATCCTTAATGAAGTATCCAAAGAAAGGACTGACTTTAAAAGAATAACCCAAACTTTCTATATCTTGCAATACTCCCAAAAAAGAAAAATTATTATCTTCATGCTCTGAATATGAAAATGTAGATCCCAGCATCCACTGTCCCTTAGGAATAAATGTCTGATTTTGTATTCCTCTATCGAAAACTTTTCTGCCAAGAATTTTTGTCTGAGCAGACATCACTCCTGCAAATAGGAGAGATGCTGTTATAATCAATAATATGCGTTTCATTTACGTTTTACTTCTTCTATTGAATTCGGGTAAACTAATTCTAAATCATCCAAATACATTATACTGCCATTACCTCCAGTAAAATAATCTCCATACTTGCTGGATGAGGCTACAATAATAATATACATATCATCCGGCTTCTCCATTGTTTTATATTCCAAAGGAATAGTAAATTCTTTCCATTGTCCATTAGTATTAACACATTCTGACAAAGGTAATTCTCCATAAGCAATGATATTTTCATCATTATTAAAGTCTATAAATGTACTTGTATTAGTATTGTCTATAGTATAAATCTTTTTCGATAGAGCAATGTATATAGAACAAATATCCATATCTCCTTTTGCAACTGTATTTGCTGGTTGATTATCTCCTAAATAATCAATAGCCACTGGTGCATATTGGAAGAAACCATGTAACGCACTTGGGCGGGAAATAAAAGGCTGGCCAAAATCTATTTTTGCACCACTTGTTCCAACTAGACTATTAAATTTCCCAGAATATAAACTTGCTGCTGCAAATTTACCTATACCAAATGCACTGGCATACTGTGATTTCAATTCAGCAGACTTACCACCAGGGGTATGAACAATTGTGTTATTACTTTGGGTCGGATTTATATTTACTAAAGCTCCTGCACCTGTAGTCGTTCCAGGATTACTTGAATCCCAAAATGAAACTCCGCTTTCATTAGGATACCATGTTTTATCATTTTTATACCAATTATCAAGATTCCCATTGTATAATTCCTTTGCTTCTTCTGTTATAAAAGATAAAGGTTCAGCAGCAGTCTCACCAAATACAATTCTATATTCATATTCTGAAGAATCATCTAAATTTGTGACTACTTGCGTGATATTTGCACCATTTGAACCAATATTATCTAATATATTAACGTTTCCTGATACATCTGTCCACTCTTTATCTTCTTTTAATTTATACTGAAACTTATATGAATTTATATCAGAAACATTCGCATTTTTTATATATCCACATAGTGTTGCACAATGAGCCCACACATCAGCATCAAGAACATTTACAGTCATAATGCTGAGATTAATATTTATTGTAATTTTCTGGATTGTTTCATGTCCCATTAAGTCTAGTACACTAAAAATAAATGTATGTGTTCCTCCTGAAAGAATACTAATCAAAGTGGAATAATCTAAGCTTAAAGAAGTTTTATCTTCTGAAATTGCAGGTGATAAATTTATACCCTGAAGTTTTATTTTATCTTCTTCTGATAGATTCATTAAATCCAACGATAGAGGTATTTTATTTTTCTCGAAATCAATTGAGGATGTAAGCATATAAACTGATTTCAATCCTATATTGGTAGAAAAGGTTTCAAATAATAATGATGTTTCATCACCTTTATCTAAAGCAATAATACCATCACCTACCACACCATTCTCCATTACCTTAACTACCGGAGGATACTGCTCATATCCAGTACCAGGAAGTGGTACAGTTACAGTATGTTCCTCATCGTTTGTAGGATTTGTCTCAATTGAAATATCAAAATCCATACCTGAATTATTGTCACCGGAATCAATTAAATCGAAGATTAAATGATAATAGTCACGTTCTTCAGTATTTTCAATCAGTTTAGACATTTTGAATTCCAGTCCCTCTTTATTAGTCAATGTAAGATCAACCAATAAAAATCCTGGCTGAAAATATCCTGCACGTGTCTCTTCCATTGAATAATCCAAATAAGAACTACTACTATCACTTATACGTGCTGTTATAGATTCAAATTTTTCTTTTACTGGTTTAGTAAACTCTGTAGTTACTTTTACACAACTCAATTTACATTCAACAGAGGTAGATGTGGTATTACCTGCTGTTACGGACACATTAGCTTTTTCACCATAAAATGTTGGTTTTTCAAAATCCAGTTTAGAAATAGGATTTGATTTAACCTTTATCGTATACGAACCTACTTCAAGCAAAACACGTTCGCCAGCCATATCATTATAGTCTGAGAAATGTTTTACTACAGACCCATCTTTACCTGAACAAATATCAACAGATAAAGATTGGTCTTCTACATCAAAACCACGAGTAATAACTTCCACATTCTTAGAAACACCAAGTTCCAGAAAACCTTGGTGGCTCAATGTATTTCTATCATCAGAACAAGACTGAAATAATAATGATAGAAATAATAAATAACCTGTTATATATTTAAAAAATCTCATCATTCAATGCTTTTCTTTATAGTTAATGATTCTGAATTACCTTTTGAATCCGTTACTGTTACTAAAAATTGATGGTCTCCAGAGAATGATTGCAACAAAGGAAATAATCCAAAAACATTAAATGTTACATTTGTTTTATCTTTAACAGAACCATCAACGACTTTTAATTCATTCACCAATAATGTTTGTTGCTCTGAAGAAAGATTTGCTAAATCAAAATTAGTTAACTCCATGTCTGATATAATACTGGTAAATTCAGAATTAGTAGAACTAATTTGCACTGTCATAGAAGAGATTCCATTGGGAACTGAAACCAATAAAGGCTCAACCAAAGGATCTCCAGTAAACGTAATAGCATCCTCGCTACCACCATCATCACCACCGTCTCCTATATTACCACCGTCACCACCGGTACTCGGAACTACAATATCAACAGGTACCTCATTCACTGTAATATCTACATTAATGATAAAGTTTCCTTCTGTTGGTTCCTCTGGATCTGGATCCGGATTAGGTTCTGGATCTGGGTCTGGATTAGGTTCCGGAATTATTTCTTCTTCCAAATCTTTAATTACAGCTTTTAATAAATCACCTGAACTTAACTTATGGTTGTCGTATTCTAGAAGGAACTTTTTAATAACTGGCTTTTGAGTTTCTTTTTCTGTAGCACGAATTGTTACCATACCTTCCTGTCCTGGTTTTATATATATAATCGTAGGATCATCCTTCCCTATAGAAACAACACCAGAGCCATTTGTAACAGTAATGGAATAGTCATCCATGCAATCATTCTTAAATTCATCTGTAAGTTCAAGATATACAATGGCATCCTTTAATTTACATACAGAATTTATAGTTGCAACTTCTTCCGCCTTTATCTGACAAGTATCAACAGATGCATAATATGGCTTATCAAGAGTTACATCATAGCTTTTTCCTGTAGAAACCTCTATAAAGTACTATCCAAATTTTAACAGATGATTAAAGTCGTTCTCATATTCTTCAAATGTATCAAAGTTATATACGAGTTCGCTTTTATTATTGAATATTTTTACAGCAAGTTCCTTAACCTCAGGTACAATTATATTAGTTTCTGAAGATTTATTACTTTTGGTTTCTGTGTTACCAGATGAAAATGATTCAACTGAAACTTTTAAATCCAAATATCCTGATTCTTCGGGTAAAAGTTCATTAGGGTCTTTCCCCCATAGTTCATTTTTCATTTCACATGAAGTGAAACCTGCCACAAATACTCCTGCAAGAAGTAATTTATATACTATATTACCACAATTTATCATAACTCAAAATTTGAAGCTTTTATTTTCAATGTATTGCTTTCAGATACATTCAGTTTTATTATAAGATGGTCTTTCTTTTCCAATTTACCATCTTCTGGCTCAATAATATCTGTAAAATCAACAGGAAATCCTTTGATTGTAGTTCCTTTTATATTGATTTTGATATATGAAGATGTTTTTTCTCCATCGAAATATGCCGACTTGTCTAAATCTGAGAAAGTAAATGGAACTTCACGTTCATTCGCGTCAGTGACTGTAAGTTTAAACTTTTCACCTCCCTGTTCTTCTACATTAGCATCCGTACGGAAAGAACTCATAAACTCAGAACTTGGTACAAATGATACCTGAAACTGCTGCAAACTACATTCCACTTCAGCTGTAGCAGTTTCATCTTTCACGACGGTTGTAATTTTAGAACCATAAAAATATGGTTTGTCAAGTACTGCATCACCGGGATTTTCACATGAATATGCTTCTACTTCGTAATCTGTACCATCATCTGATGCTTCTAGGAATACTGGAGATTCTTTTTTCAGCTCTTTTAACGTTCCGGTTTTAATCATTTCTTTGTCTTTAGAAATCTTTATTGTAAAGTCCTCTACATCAGGGATTTGCGTGGCACGGGATATAATTTCTACTGGACATTCGCTTGTAGTTAAACGGAATTCCATTTTTCCTTTTCCGAATTCGAATTCTTGCATTATTTCTTCGCTGGAGCAAGATGCAGCCATTATCGCAATGGCAGCTGAATATATTAAGTGTTTCATATTATTGTTTATAATCGTAAATTAAGTTTACATCATCTATATATAGTTGGCTCCCAACATTTTCTCCATTTGATAGGTTTGTTGATGGAGCAAATGTTATAATATCATCTCGAGAGGTAGATTTACCTGAAACAAAACGAATATACATAGAAGTAACATTCTTATCTAAATAGTCTGTTATTAAAACCTCTGAATCTTTCCAATCTTCATCTTTTACTTTTTTTGAATCATCTAAAGCAGCCCGTGCAACTTCATTTTCTCCATTTAATAAAATTATTTCGGCAATAAATTTATCATCATTTTTAGCTTTATATTTGTATTTAAATTTAAAACCTACAGGTCTTGAAGAAAATGGTATACCATATTTTGTACCATTATCATAAATTCCTAAATAAAGTTCACCAGGATTTATCTTTTTTATTATTGCTGCTTCCCCTCCTCCTGTATTACCATTTCCCCAACCTACAGTTCTAACTAAGGCTGCAAATCCGCCATTAAAGCCTTCTGTCCTTATTGTTCCTGAATTTGCTACATATCGAGCCCATACGTATGGATTAGAAAATGCCGTAATCCATCCAGATTTTTCACCACCATTCTTTGTGGTTTCTTTATTTAAAGTATCCCATCCGGAAACTTCCCATAGCTCCCATGACCTATATGGCTTATTACTATACTTTCCGGCAGTATATATTTCTTGTTTATTGCCTTCCATTCCATCGGGTCCTACTGTCCACTCTTCAAAACTCCCATTAGATATAGCACCCAAAGTTTCTGTCGTAAATGAAATTAAATTCGTTTCAAATCTACCATCATACTTAGCAACAATATTCTCATATTTAGTATTAGGAGTTAATCCTTTCCAAACATATGAAATAACACCTGTATTTTCATCTTTCTCTAAAAATTCAAGATTAGAAATTATTTGTTGGTGATTATGATAAAATGTAACCTTTGTATCATCTTTAGCTTTCACTCGTAAAAATGCATATTTAGCAAAAACATCACCTTCATTAGCAGCCATAGCCCATTCAAATACAGGAGGATTAACTTTTATTGCAAAAGAATTATTTTCTGTAAGTTTTTGAGCAAACAGGTCTTCTATTTCAATTGACACACTATAATTCCCAGCTTTGAGGGTATTAAACCAAACACTTTTAAAGCTAATGCTGTTACTACCTTTTTGATATTCTATTCCATCGATAGATGATCCGTTTGTTATATCTTGGGATATATTTAGTTCATCAATTTTCAATAATATAGTTTTTATACCGCCAGGAACAGAGAATTCCACATTGTAAGTTTCACCGGTATATGTTTCTTCCTCAAATTCTTGAGCCTTTAATTCTGTTGTAATAGAAGGACTTCCAACCTTGTTTAATTTACCTTTTAAATAACGAGCTGTTGTATGAGAACTAGGTAAAGCATCCTTTACTGAAAATGTTATAAAATATTCAGACTCTTTGTCTGTAGCTTTTATGGAATTCAATAATGGTTGTATGTCAAAGCCATAACTAATTTTATTTTTTATCTCATTTGATTTAATATCTAAATTAAACTCATCTTTTAAATTACTTTGTTGTTCTTCTGTCAAATTAGCTAAGTCATACTCAATAAGTATGTTTTCATCTTGAGACAACTTTAACTTCATTTCTGCTATCTTACCACCTGCAGTCACATTTATAACCGCTGGAGTTTTCAAGACATTTCCTGCATCAGTTTGTCCTAAATCGAAAGCATCTTCTATTATTCCATTTCCAGTCCATTTGAATGCTTCACAACTAACATGAGGTGCCCCCTTCAACTGTTCCATAAAATCAGGAATACCTATGTTAATATACACAGGTTCTTTTGTTCCATCATTTAAAATCACATCTAAAGCTATACCATTAAGTCCTTTACCATCGGTACTAACTGTTAATTTTGACCACTGCTTAGGTTTGATAGTAGTTGTAGCTGTATATTCCACTTCCTTTCCATATACGTTTACCAGACTCATGCCTATGGTTAGTTTTGTACCTTCTGCATCAGACTGAAAGTACATAGCACGATCTTCTCCCTTTTCATATATCAAAGGAAGTTCCATCTTATTTGTCTTGAAAGACAACGTGTAATCTTTGTATGTTTCTATAAAATCCTTGGAGTAATCCACAGTTACAAGACTGTTCTGCAAGGATACTGTCACTTCCACCGGAGTAGTCTTATCTTTGACAATATTAAAATCCTGTTTACCTGAAAAATAAGGAGATTCGAATGCAGCAGTAGTTTCTGTACCTTTACTGGCTTCGATGCTGTATTGTCCTTCTTCCAGTTCTATTTCTTCAGGCATATCTGCATAGCTGTCAAATTCGGCTACTACTTCAGAATTTTGTGAAATTACCACCTTGTACGTTTTCGGATCCTCAAAATCAGAAAAATGACTTGAACGTGATGATTTGTCTAATGTGGAATTGACTAGAGTGGTGTCGGCCTCCATTTGAAATCTGAGTTTTCCTTTATTGTACATGCCATTGTCATCATTATGACATGAATACAATCCGACTAATGAATAGCACAAACACAACATTAAGCTCAAACGCATAGCTTTTCTTGTGTTCAATAAAGACCTTTTGTTCATTAAAATTGTATTTAAAATATTATTTTTTCCGGCTACAAAATAACAACGATTCTTAAAATCCTACAAGGTCTATTTTTTTTATTTCTGTTCTATTTTTTATATTAACAGTTCGCAAAAAGCAGAAAACAGGTAAGTAAATAGCTGATTTTATAGTTTTTTCCGTTTTTCCGGAATGTTCTTATTTCAATTATTACTACATTTGTCTATAGCAAAATCTAAATATACTTAAACCTTATGGAAAAAGAATTACCGCATCTGGAACTACCCGAGGAATGGATGGTAGGAACAGATATCAACAAAAGCCTGCTACAACTTTATACCAATTTCCCCTGCCGGCTGAAATCGGAGATTTTTGTACTGTGCAAGGACGGCGAGATTGAAGCATCGGTCAACCTGAACCGGATTACCGTAAAGGCCAACGATTTTATGACTATCATGCCGGGCAGCATTTTCCAAATACATAAAGTAGACGGAGACATCAAAATTTATTTCGGAGGATTCTCTTCTGTATTTATCGAGAAATCTACCCCCAGTAAGGAGATTGTAAAAACTATGTTTTTCACCATCGGCCACCCGCTGGTTCACCTTTCACCGGAGGGAGCATCACTGCTGGAAGATTTATTCAACTTCCTGATAAAGGTTTATTGCTTTTTCGACGAAGAGAAGCGGAAAAATATATCACCGTTGTTCTATCATAACATCCATGCCATGATGGCCGCTCTCTACCAGGAACATTCCAAACAACCGACCAGCATGTCCAAAAGTGAACAGATTAGCCGGAACTTTATGCAACTGGTTACCCAGAATTATAATAAAGTAAGAAATGTATCCTGGTATGCCCATGCCATGAACCTTTCGCAAGCGCACCTGTGTACTACCGTAAAGCAGGTCACCGGCAATACCTGCATCGACCTGATAGCAAAAATGGTAATCATGGATGCCAAGTCGCAGCTCAAGCTCAGCAGTCTGCCGGTACAGGAGATTGCAGAATCGCTGAGTTTCTCGAACATGTCTTTCTTCGGAAAGTATTTCAAGCGGTATGTAGGCATGAGTCCACAGGAATACCGCAACAATGCATAAACTCTAGTATTTATTAACCTATATTTCGTATCAAGACATGAAAATTATCAAGCCCGTTTTTTTAGCTGCGTTAATCGCATGTACATGCTCCTGCATACAGGAAGAGGCTCCTAATGCAGAAGCCGACATCCTCAGCTGCTCACTCCCTGCCGAAATTCTGGCTAATGGGGAGATACGTGTAGACCAGCCATACGATGAAGAGATAAAGGCTTATCCTATATATATACAGGTAAAAGAGCAGACCGACCGTTCTGCCCTGGCTCCTACTTTCGAACTGACCGAGGGAGCTACCATCTCTCCGGCAAGCGGCAGCGTACAGGATTTCACCAGTCCGGTCAGGTATACGGTTACATCGGAAGACCAACAATGGCACCGTACTTATGCTGTATACATAAGCGTGCAGCATGCCACAAACATTCCTACGGTTTTTCACTTCGAAACAACCAAGGATAACGGCAAGTATTACGAATTCTACGAGGAACAGAATAACCAGTCTGTCACCTGGGCCAGCGGAAACGGTGGCTATGCCTTGGCTGTAAGTCAGGCCGGCAAGGATAATTATCCTACCACACTTGAGTCCAACGGATACATTGGCAAGTGCGTCAAACTCTGCACACAAAAGACCGGAAGCTTGGGAGCCATGGTTGGAATGCCCATTGCTTCGGGCAACCTGTTCCTGGGACAGTTTAGCATTACCAATGCCATAACCGACCCTCTGAAAGCAACACAGATAGGAATTCCTTTCTACAGCAAACCAATGAAACTAACCGGATATTACAAGTATAAAGCCGGAGAGAAATTTTATGCAAACGGACAGTATACCGACCAAAAGGATAGTTTCGATATTTATGCCATATTCTACAAGTCTGACGAGGAAGTACAGTTTCTGGATGGCAACATCGCCACAAACAATTTCGAGCACCCCAATATGGTGGCTTTTGCACGGCTGACGGATAAAAAAGAAACGGATGAGTGGACTGCTTTCGAAATCCCGTTTGAATACGAACGCTACGGACAGGAAATTGATGTGAACCAGTTACAGGAAGGTAAATACAAAATAGGTATTGTACTTGCTTCAAGCGTAAACGGTGCTTTGTTCGAAGGAGCTCCGGGAAGTACGCTGCTGGTCGATGAGATGGAATTAATTTATGAATAACAAGCGGATATTTTTAGATATGAGAAAAAGTATTTTTATATTGTTTGCCACGCTGTTGGCAACGGTTTCTTTTGCACAGGAAAACACTTCGCCTACCCTGCTGAAAGCTGCTCTGCATGGATGGGAATACGAACTGAGAGCCGGAATCAGCATCGGAGGTACGGCACCGATACCTTTCCCGCAGGAAATCAGAAGCATCGATTCATACGACCCAACCCTAGCTATTCTGCTGGAAGGGAATGCCTATAAATGGTTTGGAAAAGACAAGAAATGGGGAGTCATAACAGGAATCCGGTTCGAAAACAAGAATATGGAAACAAAGGCTACCGTGAAAAATTATTCCATGGAAATCATTGGCAGTGACGGAAACCGTCTGAAGGGGAACTGGACCGGAGGAGTAAAGACCGTGGCCAGAAATGCCTGCCTTACGGTACCTGTACTGGCTGCATATGCAGTTAGTCCCCGCTGGAACATCAAGCTGGGCCCCTATGTCAGCTATGTCATGGGGCACGATTTCTCCGGCGAAGTGTACGAAGGTTATCTGCGGGAAGGAAATCCTACGGGCGACAAAATTGTTTTTACAGACGGAGCTGTAGCCAAGTATGACTTTGAAGATGACCTGCGAAACTTTCAGTGGGGTATTCAGGCAGGTGCTGACTGGCGTGCTTTCAAGCACCTGAAGGTTTTTGCCGATGTGACTTGCGGCATGAATGATATTTTCAAAAAGGATTTTCAGACAATCACTTTTGCCATGTATCCCATATATGTAAATCTGGGATTTGGCTATGCGTTCTAAACAGGAACGCATAAAAAAGAAAGGCATGTGTAAATGAGAGTTTTTCATTCCGCATGCCTTTCTTTTTTTATTTTACCGATCAGAGTGGTTATGCTTTAACCATCTTGATACCCAACTGTACTTTGGATGTCTTGTCTACGATGTCTGTAAAGTTATCCAGTATCTGGCTTACAAACGCAGCTGCAAGTCCTCCCAGTTCTCCTGCATTGGCTTTTACCAGTTCGATAAGCTGAGCCTTCAATTCTGCATTTTCAGTCAGCGGAGCTACCATTTTCAGCAAAGGTAAAATCAGCTCTGTATCTACATAGAAAGCGGTTGTTCCATCTTCCTGAGTTGCGTATGATACAGGGATACCTTGTGACAGCAATGTAGTGAGCTGGCTCATCAGCTGTGGAAGCACATCCTGAATACCGGCTTTGGTATTTGCTTTGGAAGCTGCTGCCATAATCTGTGATACATTCAGGAACACGCGAATCTGCTGTTTTGATTCGTCTACGGTATACATTGCCAGATTCTTTGGCGATTCTGCCCATTCAGTATCGGTAACCTCGTCTTTATACTGTGCCTGAATGTTGCCATCGGGCTGGAAAGTAACCGACTGAAGTACTGAACGAAGTGCCTGTGGCATGGTCATACCTTCAATCGGAGCCATCTGGATAGCCAGTTTCAAAATATCACCCATCTGGATTTCATGTTCTGTATCCCATACTACATGGAAAGGAGAAATAGGGTCTGTAGCGTTTTCAGCCAGTTTCCAGGTAGTTTCAGTCAGAGCATTCTGAGGCATTACGACCTGCAAATCAAGTTTCATTTCACCTGAAGTTGCTTCACCTTTATAAGTAATCTTGCGGCCATCTTTTTCATCAACACCTTCGAAAGTTACCTTATCGCCTTCCACTACCAGATTTACTTCCAATGTTGTCGTAGTTTCACCCGGTATTACTCCCGGTGCTGGAATTGCAGTTCCGGCATCGGCACGTGACATAGAAACAGGCATATTGACAGCTGCACCCGACAAAACCAGGGTAGCTTTACTGCCATCTGTTCCATTAGGAGTGAAAACTACTTGTTTTCCCAACATCGATTGTCCGCTATATGTCAGAATCAGACCGTTTGCATCACTAAATGTTGTTGTTTCAATAGGGCAAATCACTTTTTCAGGTTCATCGTCGTTACTACATGAACTCATTGTTACACCAGCCAAAGCTGCTGTGAACAAGCAAATCAACAGTGTTTTTCTCATAACTAAATACAATTTAATTTGAATTTATCGTTAAGTTCACAAAGTAAAATCTTTTTTTTATACCAGTAAAGGTCTGTTTTTTAGATAAATGTTCCATTTTTCAAATTTACCGGAATTCTAAAAACAGAACGTTCAAAGTCCTATAATTTATCGGTACATTTTGACTTCATCACAAGTGAGACAAACGCTGCTCTCTTTTGTGATGAATGTGCTTTATACTTGTGACGCAACTTTATCTCAGCAATGAGGAAATGCTACCACACCGATTTTTTTGCGTCCGTCCATCTTCACTTCAAGCGGCCGGTCAAAATGTACCCACCGCAGGAAACGGGTTTCTTCTACAGCAGGCAAGGCATCCAAAACTGCCTGATTGTACACACCGTCGTTCATATAGGCATTAATTGTGAAGTAGCCTACGCCAAACGAGGTCAGGTTCTGGAAGAAATGAGTACCCTGACTCGGGTCTATGCGGTAATTGGTCAGTCCGGCCTCCACAATCACACGAGCAGCCGAGATATTAGGCCATTTTACCGGAATGCCCAGCCAGGTATCGCTGCTTCCCCAACGTCCGGGACCTACCAGCACGTAATTCTTTCCTTCATCCAGGAAACGACGGTTGAGTTTTTCGATATCGTATGCTATCAGCTGGTTGTTGGAAGCTGAATAACCTTCTGTCTTTACATAAATGATGTCCTGAATATCTTCCATCACACCGTGGCCCAGCGAATTGTAGCTC
>ENA-UOJO01003434-UOJO01003434.1-human-gut-metagenome-genome-assembly--contig:-P57-NODE-3434-length-15020-cov-5.522553_pt1 | contig 15020 bp, 12 predicted proteins | sample MGYA00242351_ERZ723898 | MGnify/ENA metagenome assembly ERZ723898 | reverse complement strand
TCTGTTCTTTATCACTTACAACTTTGATAATTAATAATTAAGGATTAAGAATTAATAATTGAGGATATTTTTACTCCTACGTCGTAAAAATCTTAATATTATATTGTATGAGTGGACAAGCTACAATTTCAAGGTTTACACAAAGCCTATTAGTACCAATACTTTGGGCCTAACTACAATAATTATTAATTATCTCCTTGGGAGATTGGCTTTAAGCGTAGTGTAAAAGCCACTTAATTATTAATTCTTAATTTCATAGCTACATTTACCACCTAATTAAAATTTCACCGCCTACACCAAATCTATACAAAATTTAATTATTAATTTTTAAAAAAGACTTTGACAAAATTGCCAAAGCCTTAATTTTTTACTTTTAATTTATTTTTCTGCCTTGATACATTAAGAAGTATTCCCATAGCTGCCATGGTTATTGCAAGTGACGTACCACCATAACTTATAAAAGGAAGCGGAACTCCTGTTACTGGCATAGATCCTGTTACAACTGCAATATTTATTGCACATTGTATAGCTATAACAGATGTAATTCCTACAGCTATTAATGTACCATAAGTATCTTTAGCTTCCATAGCTACTGTAATTCCTCTCCAAATTAAAACAAGGAATACTGTAATTATTAGTAAACAACCAATAAGACCTAATTCTTCACCAATTATAGAAAATATAAAATCGTTGTGAGGTTCTGGCATGTAAAGAGTTTTTTGCCTTGACTGACCAAGACCAAGTCCTGTTAAGCCACCTGCACCTAGTGCATAAAATGATTGAATAAGCTGATATCCATCTGTAGAAGCATATTGCCATGGATCAGTAAAACTCATTAATCTTTTTAATCTGTAAGGTTCAAAAATTGCAAAGCATGCAGCTAATGCTACAAGAACTGGTGCAACATATCCAAAAAGATGTTTTATTCTGCCTCCTGCACAAAATATCATTATAAATGTAACTGCCATAATAATTATTGCAACACTTAAATTACTTTGCATAAGTACAAGACCTGAATATACAAGACCAACACCTATATATGGCATAACTCCAGTCCAAAATTTCTTAACCCCATTTGCTTTTGCTGCAAGACTCATAGCTAAAAATAGCACTACTACATATTTTGCAAGCTCTGATGGTTGGAAACTAAGTGCTCCAAACTTAATCCATCTTCTAGCACCCTTAACAGGGTCAAATGCAAAAACTGCAAGCTGAATTGGTGCTGCAATAAGTATTGCAGGCACTGTGAATTTTTTAAGTTTATGATAATCAAAACCCATAAAGAAAAACATTGCAATAAGTCCAAGAATACTTGCAAATATTTGCTTTTTTAAGAATTCTGTTGTATCACCAGAATTAGTATTATATTTAGCATAAAAAGAACTAGCTGAATAAACCATAACTATTCCTACTGCAAGTAAAATCATAATAGAATAAAATAAAATATAATCTATATTTTGCATTCTGCTTTTCTTTTTCTCCTTGCTTTTAAATGCCACCATGTAACCTCCTTTCTATAAATTCTAATTACATAATTAAATAAGGAAAAATCCTATAATACAAAGTATCATTGTAATTATTGAAAAAACTGCAACAACTTTTGTTTCTTTCCAACCACATTTTTCAAAATGGTGATGAATCGGAGCCATTTTAAATAACCTTTTACCACCTGTAGCTTTAAAATAAGTAACTTGCAAAATTACAGAAACAACTTCTATAACATATATACCACCTACTATTATTACCAATAATGGTGATTTTAATACAAGCATAATTGAAGCAATTGCTCCTCCTAGTGCAAGAGATCCTGTATCACCCATAAATACCTTTGCAGGATATGCATTAAATTTTAGGAAACCAAACAATGCTCCTACTAACCCTGAACAAAATACAGCTACTTCTACATGTCCTAATCTATATGATACTAGAGCAAAAAATGTTAACACAAGAATAGTTACAGATGTAGCAAGTCCATCTAAACCATCAGTTAAATTAACTCCATTAGTAACAGCTGCAAAATAAAACATTACAAATGGTATATAAAATATTCCAAGATTTAATGACCAATCTACAAAGGGAACATCAATATATGTTCCTAAATACCTATAGCCATAATATGCAAATGCTCCTGAAAATATTAGTTGAAGAATAAGTTTTTGACCTGACTTTAATCCTTCATTTTCTTTATGGATTATTTTTAAAATATCATCTAAAAATCCAATTACTCCATATGCAAGTGTTCCATAAAGTACTATCATAGCTTCACTTGTTAATTTATATCTCATAATTATCATAACAAGTACTATTGATATTAAAAATATTAAACCTCCTATTGTAGGTGTTCCTGCCTTTTTTAAATGACTTTGTGGCCCTTCCTTTCTAATATTTTGACCAAACTTCAGCTTGTGAAGTGTTGGAATTATAATTGGTCCAAGTAATAATGCGAAAATTCCTCCAAGTACTAATGATACAAGCATCAGCACAATTGGATCTTTTAAAATTTCCCCCATTATATTTCACCTTCCTTTTGTTACATTTTTTCTAAAGCTTTTACTATATCTTCATATTTTATACTTCTAGATGCTTTTACAAGTATAGTATCGCCAGAATTTACTATATTTTTTAAATCATTTATTATATCTTCTTTTGTATTATATATTCTAATATTGTCTTTTTCAAATCCATCTTTATATTGATCCTTATAAATTCCTGTAACAATTAAAAGGTCTACTTTTTCTTTTGCCATTTTTCCAACTGCCTTATGTGCATTTTCAGACTCTTCTCCAAGTTCATTCATAGTCCCAAGTATAGCAACTTTTCTTTTTCCCTCTGCTGATGATAAAACATTTAATGCAGCTTCCATAGAATCATAACTTGCATTATAGCAGTCATTTATAATTGTAAAATTATCTTTTTTAATAAATTGAAGTCTCATAGATGTTGCTTCCATATTAGAAAGTCCATTTATCATTTCCTCAAAAGTCACTCCAAGTTCTATTGATGCCTGTATAGCAAGCATTGCATTAAGCACATTATGAGCTCCTACCATTGGTAAATTAAATGTATATTTTTTATTATCATATACAATATCAAAGGTAGTCTTATCTTGAAATAATTGAACATTTTCAGCTTTAATATCTAGCTTTTCTGATAAACTAGTTTTCCTTACCTTATAATCAGTACTAGTAACATTTCTTAAAAATTTATCTTCACCATTTACAATAAGTATATTATCTTTTGTAAAGAAATCAGTAATTTCCATTTTAGCCTTTAATATATTTTCTTGTGTCTTTAGATTTTCTATATGAGAAAGTCCAATATTTGTAATTATAGCCACATTAGGTCTTGCAGCATTAGCTAATGTATGAATTTCATTAAAATGACTCATTCCAAGTTCTAAAACAGCTACATCATAAGTCTTATCAAGTTCTAATATCATAAGTGGAAGACCTATATGATTATTAAAATTTCCTTTTGTTTTAAACACTTTGTATTTTCCACTTAAAAAAGCTGCTGTCAAATCTTTTGTTGATGTTTTTCCTGTAGATCCTGTTATTCCAACTACCTTTATATTTAATTTTTCCCTATAATATTTTGCAAGTGATAAAAGACTATCATAACTGTTTTTTACTTTTATTACAGTACCAAGTGCCTCACATTCACTTAAATTTTCAATATTTTCATCAACAACAACAATTGATGCTCCTTTTAAAAGAGCATCCTTTGCATATAAGTTTCCATTAAATTTTTCACCTTTTAAAGCTAAAAACACATTATTTTTTTCTATTTTCCTAGTATCTGTACAAATATTATTAAAATTAGTATTACTACCTTTTATTAAAACTTCTCCACCTAAACCAAGTACTAGTTCATCAAAATTTAAATCCAATTCTTTCACCTCAAACTATTTTAACTTTCTAGATAATATTTCATCTACTACTTCTCTTTCATCAAAATGAATTTTACCAGTATTAAGTATTTGATAATCTTCATGTCCTTTTCCAGCAATAACAAGAACATCTCCTGCCTTTGCAATATCTATGGCTCTTTCAATGGCTTCTTTTCTATTTTCTATTACTTCATAATTTTCTGTATCTATTCCTTTTACAATGTCTTGAATTATTGCAGTTGGATTTTCAGTTCTTGGATTATCTGAAGTAATTATTGCAATGTCACTTAAATGACATCCAATTTTGCCCATTTGAGGTCTTTTAACTTTATCCCTGTCACCACCACATCCAAATACAGAAATAAGTCTATTTTTAGTAAATCCTCTTGCTGTTTCTAATATATTTTCAAGTCCATCAGGAGTATGAGCATAATCAAGTATTATTGTATAAGGAAGATTATATTTAACACCAGTCTTTTCACATCTTCCAAGAACAACAACTTCTGCTATGCCTTTTTTTATTGCTTCCATAGGAATATTTAAAGAATCCATACATGCTATTGCACCTAATGAATTGTATATATTAAATTCTCCAGGAAGTCCTACTTTTATTTTTTCTTCCTTATCATTATATTTAAGAAGGTAATCAATATGAGTACTTTCACATATTTCATTTGAAGCTTTATAATTGCTAGCAGCTTTTATTGAATAAGTAATAAGCTTTGATAATCCATCTTTTTTAATATCTTCTATAGCACGAATTCCATAAGAATCATCAGCATTTATTATACTTATTTTACTTCTTTTAAATAATTCATATTTAGCCTTATAATAATTTTCAAAGGTTTTATGAAAATCTAAATGATCTCTTGTTAAATTTGTAAATATTCCCGCTTCAAACTCTATTCCATAAACTCTATCAAGAGCAAGTGAATGAGATGATACTTCCATAACACAATATTTGCAGCCTTTTTCAACCATTTCATAAAAAAGTTCTTGAAGCTCTAATGATTCTGGTGTAGTTCTTTCTGTATGAAGCTTTTCACTTCCAATAAAATTAGCTATTGTGCCTATAAGTCCTGCCTTTATTCCTGCTTCTTCTAATATTGTCTTAATCATAAAAGCTGTAGTTGTTTTTCCATTAGTTCCAGTAACGCCTATCATTTTCATTTTTTTGCTAGGATTATCATAAAAATTAGCACCCATTTTTGCTAATGCTTTTCTTGTATCAGCTACTTTAATTATTGTAATATTTTCATCACTTTTTATAGGTTCTTCACATACAATAACCTTTGCACCTTTTTCTATAGCAGATGATACAAATTTGTGACCATCTGATTGAAATCCCTTAATACATACAAAAACATCATTTGCCTTTACTTTTCTACTGTCGTAATTTATTTCATTAATGTTAACTTCATCATTTCCTTTTAGAACATCATATTGTATTTCATTTAGTATTTTTTTAAGTTCCATATATTCACCTCATTTTAATTATAAGTCTTATTACTTAAATTAATCTTCATAATTTGACCTTAAACTTAGTGTAACAGTAGTTTGCTTTTTAATCAACTCTCCAGGTGTAATACTTTGATTTACTACCTCGCCTCCACTATCACCATTTACATTTACTAATATTCCAATAGCTGCAAGTTGCTCTTTTGCTTTATCTAATGAATATCCAGTTACATCAGGCATAACAACATTAGTATCTTCTATACCACTTGTATTAAGTGTTATTGTAGATCCTTCTTTCACAGCATAACCTGGATATGGTTTTACAGACTTAACCTTATCTCCATCACTAGATACTTCTACTGTTAATTTTAAATCTTCTAAAGCTTTTTTAGCTTCTGAAACCTTCATTCCTCTAACTTCTGGTATAATAACTTCTTTTTCTATACTGTCAGCTTCAAATTTACTATCCATATAATTAAATATATCAGTAAATAAAGTATGAGCATATGGTGCAGCAACAGAACCTGCATAATATTCACCATTACTTGGTTCATCTACAGTTATCATAACTGTAACCTTAGGATTATCAACTGGAGCCATACCTACAAAAGTTGATATATATTTACCATCTCCATAAACCCCATTAACAACCTTTTGAGCTGTACCAGTTTTACCAGCTATGTGATATCCTTCCACATAAGCTTTTGTACCTGAACCAGAAGTTATAACTTTTTCAAGATATGTTCTAAGGGTAGCACATTTTTCTTCACTTGCAACTGTTCTTTTTGTAGGTTCAAAAGTTTTATCTACAATTGTTGCATTATTTTCATCTGTATGAGTTGCTTCCTTCATTACATGAGGCTGAATCCATGTACCACCATTAGCTACTGCATTAAAGGCAGTTAAATATTGAACTGAATTTACTGTATTTGTTTGTCCAAATGCTATAGTTGCAAGATCTACTACAGAAATGTTTTCAGGTTTTTTTACAATACCAGCTGCTTCACCTGGAAGATCCACATTTGTAAGTTCGCCAAATCCAAATTTCTTTATATATTCATAAAGTGTTTCCTTGCCGATTTTTTCTCCAAGATTCATAAATGCTACGTTGCAAGAATTTTGGAATATTTCATTAAATGCTTGAGTTCCATGACCTTGAGTTCTCCAACATCTAATAGTAGTTCCTGCTACGTTAAGACTTCCATTACATGTAAAAGCATCACTATCAGATACAACATTTTCCTCCATTGCAGTTATTCCAGTAATAACCTTAAATATTGATCCAGGTTCAAATGTATCATTTACAAGTCTATTTCTCCACATTTTTTGAAGTTTATCAGAATATGAATCTCCTTCAAAATTATCCACACCATCATATGGAGTATTAGGATTAAAATCTGGTTTATTAACCATTGCAAGTATTTCACCAGTGTTTGGATCCATAACAAGAACTGAAACAGCCTTAGCTTTATTATCTGTATATGACTGCTGAGCTACCTTTTCAGCAAAATGCTGTATATTTTGGTCAATTGTTAATGTAAGATCACTACCATCTACTGGCTTAGTATATTCAGAAATAGTATATGGATAATCTTGTCCCTTACTATCTATTTCTGATATTTTTCTTCCAGGTACCCCTGATAGTAAATCATTATACTCAAGCTCTACTCCTGTAAGTCCTTGACCGTCACTATTTGTACTTCCAAGTACATGAGCTAAGAAATTATTTTCAGGATAATATCTTTTTGTATCAGCAGATACCATTACACCATTTATATTAAGTGCCTTAACTTTTTCAGCTATATCCTTTTCAACTCTTCTTATTAAAATAGCACTTCCTGCAGGCTGACCACTATTTAATTTTGTATTTAATTTTTCAAGTACCTCTGATTCTTCCATTCCTGTAGCTTCTGCAAGATCCTTAGCTACCTCTTCATTTGTTGTATAAAGCTTTTTCTTAGAATTTTCAGATTGCTCTTTATCTTCATTAGCAGATAAGTAGCTTCTAATTGAATTCAAGTCAAGATCTACTCTATATACATCTGCTGATACTGCTAATGCAGAACCATTTCTATCTAATATTTTTCCACGCCTAGCATCAATTTTAACTTCACTTGTCCATTGTTCATTAGCAAGAGCAGAATATTCACTATGTTTACCTATCATAATCCAAGACAATCTTATAATTAAAACAAAAAATACAAGTAATATACAGATAAAACTTATAAAAAGTCTATTGTTTATTTGTGCCCTATCTCTCACTATCCTTTTTTTCAATTTAACTTCTCCTCCATAATTAATATAAAAATAAATGCAGAATACAGATCTATGCTGCATTCTGCACTAAAAACCTGCAAGTTTTAATGCTTTGTTTTTTTATTTTTCTAATGCTAATTTTATTTTTTGATAAATGCTAAGATTTTCTTCCTTAGCCGCCTTATCTTCATCATCTAATTGTTGAAAATAATTTTTTGATAAATCAACAGTAATAATATTTTCCTTCGTTGTAGAAACCATTCCTAATCTATTTTGAGCATTTATTTCAATATCATCTAAAGAGCCAGTTTGTAAAAGTTTAACTGTCAAATCCTCGTTATCAGCTTTTACAGTTTCAATTTGCTTATTAATTGCAGTTAGTTGACTTTGCATATTAAATACTCTACTATCTATTGCCAAAGTTATTATTCCTGCTATAAAAGCTACACTTATAACTTCAAAAGCAATTTTTCTTTTTAATTTTGACTGAGCTCTTTTTCTTTTTTCTCTATTTCTTTTAGCTCTTCTTAGCTCATCGTATTTTTTTCTTTCTTCTTCCCTTGCCCTTTTTTTAGGATAATTAAGTGTATTTTCATTATTATAATATTCCACTTCTTTTACTAACATTATATTCACACCCCAAATACTTTATACATCATATTCTTTCTATTATTCTTAACTTCGCACTTCTACTTCTTGGATTTGTTTCTACTTCTTCTTTTGAAGGTTCTATCGGCTTTCTTTTTACAAGCTTTACCAAAGGTTTCTTTCCACATATACAAACAGGAAATTCCTTTGGACATGTACATGGATCTGCAAGTTCTCTAAATTTAAGCTTTACAATTCTATCTTCTAATGAATGAAATGTAATTATTGCCATTCTTCCACCTTTATTTAGTCTATTTACTCCATCTTCAATGGTTTTATTAAGGATTTTAAGTTCACTATTTACTTCAATTCTTATTGCTTGAAAAGTTCTTTTTGCAGGATGAGGTCCTTCTCTTCTCATCTTAGCTGGAATAGCAGATTTTATAATGTCTGCAAGTTCCAATGTGGTTAATATTGGTTTTTCTTGTCTTCTTTCAACAATAAAACTGGCAATCCTTTTTGCAAACCGTTCTTCTCCATAATCCTTTATAATTCTATGTAAATCTTCAAGGGAATAATTATTAACAACATCATATGCAGAAAAATCATTGTCCCTATTCATTCTCATATCAAGCTTTGCATCTTTCATATAACTAAATCCCCTTGCACCTTCGTCAAGCTGATATGATGAAACTCCAAGGTCCATAAGTATGCCGTCAACTTTATCAATATTTAAGTTTTCTAATATGTCATCTATATTATAGAAATTGTTATGTACATATTTTACATTTTTATAATCCTTAAGCCTTTCTCTTGCTGCCTTTAATGCATCAGAATCTTGGTCAATACCAACCAAAATTCCACGATCTTTAGAAATTCTTTTAAGAATTTCACTTGAATGTCCTGCACCACCTAATGTACAATCTACATACACTCCATTTTCTTTAATATTAAGCCCCTCTAAACATTCCTCTAATAGTACCGATACATGTTTAAATTCCATATTTTGCTCCTTTAAATTCCTAAGTCATTCATATTTTCAGCGATAGATTCATAATCAATATTTGAATCATTGTATTGTTGCCATTTTTCCTTACTCCAAATTTCAACCCTTGTTAGTACTCCTATACTTACTATTTCCTTTTCTATGCCAGCATATTCTTTTAAATTTTGAGGAATTAATCCTCTGCCTTGTTTATCCATTTCAATTTCTGTTGCACCAGAAAAAAAGAATCTTACAAAAGCTCTAGCATTTTTATTGGTTAAAGGTAATTTTTTTAACTTCTCTTCTAACATTTTCCATTCTTCAAGTGGATAAGCATAAAGACATCCATCTAAGCCTTTAGTTATAACAAACTTTTGACCTAGTTCTTCTCTTAGTTTTGAAGGGACAATCATTCTGTTCTTTGCATCTAAAGCATGTTGATATTCACCTATAAACATCTTTTTGCACCCTCCTCCACATTTTAGTCATGTTTTTCTACTTTAAGCCACTTTTCTCCACTTTCAACCACTTTCATAGTATTCGCCGTTAAATTTAATATTCCTTCTTTTTTATAAAAAAAAAGCTACAAATTTAGAAATAAAAAAATCTAAATCTGCAGCTATTTAAATGCGGAATCAATTATATGCTTTTATGGCCTCAATTATTTGCTTCATTTCACTTTCTATTCTTTATCACTTACGACCTTGATTAATTAAGGATTAATAATTAATAATTGAGGAGATTTTTGCTCCTTGCCTCGCAAAAATTTTAATTATGTTGGTATGGGTGGACAAACTCCAATTTCAAGGCTTACACTAAACTTTACACAAGGTCTATTAATACCAATGCTTTGGACCTAAACACAATAATTATTAATTATCTCCTATGGAGATTGGCTTTTAAGCAAAGCAAAAAAGCCACTTAATTATTAATTCTTAATTTCAAAGCTACATTTGAAGCCTGTTTAATTAAAAAATTAAAAATTAAGTCAGCCTTCGCCGATACGCTCGGCTTAATTAAGAATTGAGGATATTTTTACTCCTTGCCTCGTAAAAATTTTAATTTATATTGTATGTATGTGGACAAACTCCAATTTCAAGGCTTACACTAAACTTTACACAAGACCTATTAGTACCAATGCTTTGGACCTAAACACAATAATTATTAATTATCTCCTATGGAGATTGGCTTTTAAGCAAAGCAAAAAAGCCACTTAATTATTAATTCTTAATTTCAGAGCTACGCCTATTTAAATTAGAGATTAATAATTTTATACATTAAATCTAAAGTTTACCACATCTCCATCTTGCATAACATAATCTTTACCTTCTAATCTGTATAAACCTTTTTCTTTTGCCTTAGCTTCTGAACCACATTCAACTAAATCGTCAAAAGTTACTATTTCAGCTCTTATAAATCCTCTTTCAATATCACTGTGAATCTTACCAGCAGCTTTAGGTGCTTTTGTTCCCATCTTTATAGTCCAAGCTCTTACTTCCTGTTCTCCTGCAGTTAAGAAACTCATAAGTCCTAATAGTTTATATGATGCTTGAATTAACTTATCAAGACCAGATTCTTCCAATCCATATTCCTTAAGCATTTCTGCTTTTTCTTCATCTTCAAGTCCTGATAAATCTTCTTCTAATTTGGCACAAACTACCATAACTTCTGAATTTTCTTTTTTTGCATATTCTCTTACTTGTTTAACGTAATCATTTTCTGAAGTTCCATTCATTATATCATCTTCTGAAACGTTACAAGCATATAATACTGGCTTTGAAGTTATCATAAATAATCCTTTTACAAATTCCTTTTCTTCATCAGAAAATTCAAGTGTTCTAACAGGAAGATTTTTTTCTAGCTGAGCTTTGATTTTTTCCATAATTCCATATTCAAATTTTGCAGTTTTATCTCCAGAACGCGCAAGCTTAACTGTTTTTTCCATTCTTCTTTCTAGAACTTCAAGGTCTGAAAAAATAAGTTCAAGATTAATAGTTTCAATATCTCTAATAGGATCAACTGACCCTTCAACATGAACTACATTTTCATCATTAAAACATCTTACAACATGTACAATTGCAGAAACTTCTCTTATATGTGATAAGAATTTATTTCCAAGTCCTTCACCTTTTGATGCTCCTTTAACAAGACCTGCTATATCATAAAATTCTATTGCAGTATAAACCTTTTTCTTTGACTTATACATTTCTTCTAAAACATCTAATCTTTTATCTGGTACTGATACAACTCCAACATTTGGTTCTATAGTACAGAATGGGTAATTAGCTGATTCTGCTCCAGCTTTTGTTATTGCATTAAACAAAGTACTTTTACCTACATTTGGTAAACCAACTATTCCTAATTTCATTTATATGTACATCCTCTCTTATTTAAATTATTAGAAACTTTATTAATGGCTTCAAAAAAAAAGCTTAAAAGCCAAAGCTTCTAAAGCACAAAATTTCATTATATTTTTATTATATATTTTCTAGTAAAAAAGTCAATGTTGCTTAAATCTTTATTAAACTACTACAGAAACTATTTCAAAGAATATACAGATTGTATTTGTGAAAGACTAAAATATATCATAAAAAATTAAGGAGGAAAATTTATGCGAAAATTTTTTTGTTTCACATTAACTATTATATTATTAATAACCTTTTTGCCTTACTATGGCTTTTCAAACACATCTGATACTGAACTAAACTGGTACTATGTCCAAAGAGAAAAAAATCAAATTCCTGAATGTCCTAAAGAATCAGAAGCATTTTTAAAAGATTATGATGCCTATTATATAAATAATAATAATGAAAAAACATTATATCTTACTTTTGATGAAGGATATGAAAAAGGCTATACAAATGATATTTTAGATACATTAAAAGAGCTTAATATTCCTGCTGCTTTTTTTGTAGTTAAACCTTACATAGATTCAGAACCTGATATAATAAAAAGAATGACTAATGAAGGACACCTTGTTTGCAATCATTCAAATCATCATCCTTCAATGGCTTCAATAACAGACAGTGAAAAATTCAAAAAAGAATTAACAGATGTTGAAGATGCTTTTAAAGAATTAACAGGACAAGAAATGCCAAAGTTTTTTAGACCTCCCATGGGTAAATATTCTAAAGCTTCTTTAGAAAAAACTAAAAATATGGGATACAAAACTATATTTTGGAGTTTTGCCTATAAAGATTGGTTAACAGAAGATCAACCATCAAAAGAATATGCTATTGAAAAAATTAAAAACGGAGTTCATCCAGGTGCTATTATACTTCTTCATGCAGTTTCAAAAACAAATACCGAAATTTTAAAGACTGTTTTATTAGATTTACAAAACGAAGGTTATGAATTTAAATCCCTTAATGATTTAAATTAAAAATGTAAAGGTGGGACTTATTCCCACCTTTTTACTATAAAGCTGACTCAGGATAAAATACTTCCTCTGCCATATTACATACAATATTTTTTCTTGAAAAAGAATTAAATTCTATATTTTCAATTTCTGTTTCTATTTTTTCCTTGAAGTTCTTACTGCTGCAGTTGTTTAAATTAGCCTTAACATTTACTATTGCAGATTCAATAGCAGAATGAAGTAAAATAGCTGCACAACTTGCATCTGATGCAAGCATCTTATTTCCATATTTTAATGCTGTGTCTATATTGTCATAAAATTCATAACAATTTCTAGCAAGATTTAACGGAACTTCTAAAGCTTTAATTGTTTTTTCTAAAATAGCTTTGCTTCTTGCTTCTTTTTCTTCATCTGTTTCCTTTGGCATTTTAAAACAATCCATAAGTTTTGTAAAAGCTTCTCTATCTTGTTCCATAAAATCTAATGATATTTTTGTAAACTTATTTGAAGCTTCTTTAAAATCTAAAACTGTCTTTTGTATTTCATTATCAAGACTTTCAAAAGATTTCTTGTTAATTGTTAAAGAATAAACCATTGAATTTAAACTTGATGCAAGAGCTGCTAATAAAGCTGCAACACTCCCACCTCCTGGAGATGGTTTTTCTGATGATAAATCACATAAAAATTCTTCAATGTTTAATTGGTTAAATTTCACTTTCTAATCACTCCTAATTTTATTTGCATATTTGTTTATATATTTCTTTTATTTTATTTACAATAACTTCAGCTGAATAGTTCTTTAAACACTCTTCTCTTATAAGTTTTTTATCAAATGTATTTAAAGATTTTGTAAAATCCTTAAGTCCCTTAACTAAGGCATTGTGGTCCTTATTTTTAACTATTATTCCATTTCTATTATTTATTATATCAGAAGCGCCACCATTTTCTGTGCCGAGAATTGGTTTTCCCATTGATAATGCTTCTACATATACAACACCAAAAGTTTCATGTTCAGAAGCAAGTACAAAACCATCACATTTGCCCATTTCTCTAGCTACTTCCTGTCTACTTAAAGCTCCTAAAAATTTCACTTGATTTTCAAGATTATATTTTCTTGTCATTTCTTCTAGTTTTGGTTTTAAAGGCCCATCACCACCAATAGTAAGCCTTATATTTTTGCCCTTAAATGCTTCATTAAAGGCTTCTATAAGTCTATCCATGCCTTTTTCTTCTACCAAATATGAGAGAGAAAAAAGATTAATAGTGTCATTTTCCCAAGTACTACTTACAAAATTATCATTAAAAACAGAAAAATCAATAATATTATTTATAACAACTATAGGATTCTTAGTGTAATTTTCCATTTCTTCCTTAAGACCATTTCCTACTGCAATAAGCTTATCTGCCTTATTATAAGTATCAATTATATATTCTATATAAGACTTTTTAACGTACTTTGCATATTTTAAAGAGGAATGCTCTGTTAAAACAAAAGGAATATTGTATTTTTTTGCTACGTAACATGCTGAAATTCCACCAAAAAAGGCTGAATGAGCATGTATAATATCAACTTTTCCTTCTTTTTTAACAATTTCTAAATAAAGCTTTTCCATTCTTTTATTAAATATCTTAAACATATTTTTATTTTTAGGTAAAAAATTAAAATTCTTATATCTATATGTATTTAACCCATCTTCTATAGTAAAAGATATTTTCTTTGTGTCAAAAATATGTTTTTTTAGTTGCGTAATAGGCCAAATTTCATTATAAGCAACAGAAACCTTAACTTGAGAATCTTGCAAAGCTTTAAAGTGTTCTTTAAAAAAACTTCCGTGAACTGGATTTTCTTTTGATGAGTACCAAGATGGTACAACCATAACATGCATATTATTTACCTCAATATTTTATTTAATCTTTTTGTTATTTCATCCCATTCATAATTTTCATCAGGTAATGTTTTAAAATCCTTCATATTTAATAATTTTATTAAAGATTTTTTTATTTCATCTTTATTATTTAAAGAATTTATACACTTTTTATGATCATTAACTATTGATTTTATTGGATCATTTTCATCACCATAAATAGTAAATATATTTCCCTGTGCACCCATATATTCATATATTTTAGCTGGTATTTGTTTTGAATTTTTATTTCCAAAAAGAAGAAGAATTTGAGAATGAAGCATATATTTTATAGCTTCATTAAATGGAATTCTTTTTGACACTTTAGCTACTTCTAAATTTTCAAGTTCTCTTTTAGCATCTGCATCATCAATATTTCCAAAAAACAATATATTCATTTTGTTATATAATTCAATATTTTCATTTTTTATTTCCTTAACAGCATAAATAAAGGGCTTTATATTTCTAAGCTTTGAGAATATTTCTCCAGCATATATAATATTTATTTTATCAGATTTTATAAGTTCTGGAACATCTTCCTTATATAATTTGTCAAAAAACTTTTTGTCATATCCTCTTGTA
>ENA-UOJO01003432-UOJO01003432.1-human-gut-metagenome-genome-assembly--contig:-P57-NODE-3432-length-15029-cov-5.062709_pt1 | contig 15029 bp, 15 predicted proteins | sample MGYA00242351_ERZ723898 | MGnify/ENA metagenome assembly ERZ723898 | reverse complement strand
AATCATCATTTTTAAATATATCTGAAACATTTTTCAAAAATTGGCTATAGTCATAATTATACTTTTCTATCTGATTATTAAAACTTCCATAATATGAAAATGTATCATCTTGACCTAATGTACAATCTCCAACAGCTGATACTACTATTTCTTTAGACTCAGATTCATTATTTCCCTCTTGTAATTCATTTTCTTGACTTTCTTCCTGATTTTCTAATATTTCATTATTACTATCCGTTTTCTTAATGTTTTTTATTAATGTATTAGATAATAATGCTATTACTACTATTATTAATAGTGTAAGTATGCTAAAAGTTATTATTCTTCTTTTTTCCATTTTTCTTTGAAATTTTTCTCGCCTATTTAACTTTTCTATACTTTCTTTTTCCATACATTTTCACTTCCTTAAATCAATATAGTTAAATAAAAAAATCTGCAAAGCTTGCCTTAAATAGACTAAACTCTGCAGACATATACTATATATTAATAAGAAATTAAGTAAAGATTATAGTTTTTCAACTACTAATGCTGTACCCATTCCTCCACCAATACATAAAGTTGCTAAACCTTTCTTAGCATCTTCTCTCTTTTGCATTTCGTGTAATAATGTAACTAAAATTCTTCCGCCTGAAGCTCCAACTGGATGTCCAAGTGCAATAGCGCCACCATTTACATTTACTTTGCTCATATCAAACTTAAGATCTCTAGCAACAGCTATACTTTGAGCTGCAAATGCTTCATTAGCTTCTATTAAATCTAAATCATCAACAGTCATATTAGCTCTTTCTAAAGCTTTCTTAGTTGCATGGAATGGTCCATATCCCATTATAGCTGGATCTAATCCCTTTGAACCATAAGAAACAATTTTAGCAAGTGGCTTAACACCAAGTTCTTTAGCTTTTTCAGCACTCATAACAACAAATGCTGCAGCTCCATCATTGATTCCTGAAGCATTACCAGCTGTTACTGTACCATCTTTAATGAAACATGGTTTTAATTTAGCTAATTTTTCTATAGTAGTTCCGAATCTTGGATCTTCATCAGTATCAAATACTATTGGATCACCCTTTCTTTGAGGAACCATTACTGGAACGATTTCGTCTTTAAACCTTCCTGACTTTATAGCTGCTTCTGCTTTTTGTTGAGATGCTAAAGCAAATTCATCTTGTTCTTCTCTTGTAATATTCCATTGTTTAGCAATGTTTTCAGCAGTAACACCCATATGATAATTGTTAAATGCATCCCATAATGCATCATTAATCATTGTATCAACAGTTGGAACAGCGTTCATTTTGTGTCCCCATCTCATATCCTTTAATGCATATGGAGCATTTGACATACTTTCCATACCACCAGCAACTACAACATCAGCATCTCCTGCTTTTATCATTTGAGCTGCTAATGCAACAGTTCTAAGACCTGATCCACAAACTTTGTTTATAGTCATAGCTGGAACTTCTTCTGGTAAACCAGCCTTAATTGTTGCTTGTCTAGCTGTATTTTGTCCAAGACCTGCTTGAATAACATTTCCCATAACAACTTCTTCAACAGCTTCTGGCTTTATACCTGCTCTATTAACAGCTTCTTTAATAACTGTTGCACCTAAGTCTACTGCAGATACACCTTTAAGTGTTCCACCAAAAGAACCAATTGCAGTTCTAACTGCACTTGCAATAACTACTTCTTTCATTATAAAAAAACCTCCTAAAAATTTAATTACATTATTATATTAAATTAAAATGTTAACTTATTAACATAATGTAATTATACCATTACTACATTTTTTTTCAATAGATTTTGTTTATTTTTTAACAAACTAGCACTTAAACTCTTTTACATCCTTATCACTTAAATCATAATACTTAAGTATAGCATCAACTATTCTTTCTGAAGCCTTACCATCTCCATAAGGATTAACAGCTTTACTCATTTTTTCATAAGCTTCATTATCATTAAGAAGCTTATTAGCTTCAGTTAATATCTTATTTACATCAGTACCTACTAATTTTACTGTTCCATACTTCACCGCCTCAGGTCTTTCTGTTACATCTCTTAATACTAATACTGGTTTTCCAAGATGTGGGGCTTCTTCTTGTATACCACCTGAATCAGTCATAACCATAAAGCACTTGTTCATTAAATTATGAGTTTCTTTTGTATCTAAAGGATTTAATAAATGTATTCTTTCTTTTCCACCTAGCATTTTGTATACAACATCTTTTACTATTGGATTTAAATGAACTAAATATACAAGTTCTACATCTTTATTTTCTTCTACTATTTTATTTAAGGCTGTACATATTTTTTCGATTCCTTCACCCCAATTTTCTCTTCTATGGGCAGTAACCATTATTACTTTTTTATTTTTAAAATCTATATTATTAAGTTCATCATCTTCAAATGTATAATTATCTTCAACTGTATGAAGCATTGCATCTATTACTGTGTTTCCAGTTATGTATATATTATTTTCATCAATTCCTTCTCTAAGAAGATTATTTTTTGAACCTTCTGTTGGTGCAAAATGTAAATCAGCTATTGCTCCTGTAAGTTTTCTGTTCATTTCTTCCGGAAACGGAAAATATTTATCAAATGTTCTAAGACCAGCTTCAACATGACCTACTCTTATTTGTTTGTAAAAAGCGGCAAGACTTCCTGCAAATGTTGTAGTAGTATCACCATGAACTAGTACCATATCTGGCTTTTCCTTTTCAAATACTTCTTCTAATCCTTCTAAAACCTTATTTGTTATTCCTGTAAGAGACTGTCTTGTTTTCATAATATCTAAATCATAATCTGGCTTAATATCAAAAAGTTCAAGCACTTGATCAAGCATTTCTCTATGTTGTGCTGTAACACATACTAAGGATTCTATCTCATTTCTCTTTTGAAGTTCTTTAACTAATGGTGCCATTTTTATTGCCTCAGGTCTGGTACCAAATATAGTTATTACTTTCTTTTTCAAACTTATCTCCTCCTTGAGATTTTAAGATTTAATTAACTATTATATATACTATAACAAATTTAAAATCAATATCCAATATCAGAACTTAAAGAATCATCATTATGAATCCATTCTTCAACTTCTATTTCCCTATACTCATTTTTTGTATCTCTTACAATAACCTTATCTATACCAGCATTTATAATCATTCTCTTGCACATAGTACAAGAATTACCATTTTCTACATAGCTATTTGTTTTAACCTCTTTACCAACTAAATATAACGTAGAGCCAATCATATCTCTTCTAGAAGCACTTATTATGGCATTAGCTTCTGCATGAACAGATCTGCACAATTCATATTGCGTTCCTCTTGGAATATTAAGCTGTTCTCTTCTACAAAATCCAAGTTCATTGCAATTTTTTCTACCCCTTGGCGATCCAGTATATCCTGTTGATATTATTTCATCATTCTTTACTATAATAGCTCCATAATTTCTTCTAAGACATGTACCTCTTTCCAAAACTGTTTCAGCTATATCTAAATAATAATTAACTTTATCACGTCTATCCATAAACGTCTCCTTTTGCAATTAACATAATAATGATTACTTATTATATTTTTCTTCTATAGCTGCTATTTTAGCTATTCTTTTTATGTGTCTGTCACCTTCAAATTTTGCACTTAAAAATGTGTCAACTATATCAAGTGCAAGACCAGGTCCTACAACTCTTGCTCCCATAGTTAATATATTAGCATCATTATGTTGTCTTGTTGCATGAGCACTGAAAGTATCTGAACATAGAGCTGCTCTTATTCCTGGAACCTTGTTTGCTGCAATACCAATACCAATTCCTGTACCACATATTAATATTCCAAAATCAAATTCTTTTTTTGCAACTGCTTCTGCAACTGGTAATGCATAATCAGGATAATCACAAGAATCTGTACTATATGTACCAAAGTCCTTTATTTCAAATCCTTTTTCTTCTAAATGTTTTTTTATTTCTTCTTTTAATTCAAATCCACCATGATCTGCTCCTAAAGCAATTTTCATAGTAAGCACCTCCTAATAATTTAAAAAATAATCTATACAAATATAATATCATATCCTGCTGCTTTTTTTAATCTATTCATTATAGCTATACCTATTCCCTTTTCTTCAAAAGCTTCAGCATAAACTATATCAACTTTTTTATCATCAAATGACCTTAATGCTTCAAACAAATTATGTGCAACCTCATTTAAATTTTTTTTACTACCAATAACTATTTTTTCACAATTCTTAAACTTTAATTCATTTTCTTTAGTAATAAGAAGTCCTATTTTTTTATCTTTATTACTACTTATTAATTCATTTATTTTATTTACTACTTTTTCATTGTCACCAGAAATAATTGTAACCTTTGCATTAGGTGCATAATGTCTATATTTCATACCAGGAGCTTTTGGTTTTAAATCCTTTGTGGGCTTTTCCATTACACCCTTGTCAATTTCAATTCTATTATCCAATTTTTTTAACATTTCAAGTGTTATTCCACCTGGCCTTAATACAACTGGCGGATTTACTGTACAATCAATTATTGTAGATTCTACACCAACTCTACTATTAACTCCACCTAAAATGCAATCAACCTTACCATCTAAATCTTCAGTACATCTTTGTACATCTGTTGGACTTGGTCTGCCACTTATATTGGCTGAAGGTGCAGCAATAGGTGTTTTGGACTCTTTTATTAATTCTAATGCTACTTCATTATCTGGCATTCTAATACCAATACTATTTAAATTTGCACTTGTAACATTTGGAATAACATCTTTTTTATTAAGTATTATAGTTAGTGGCCCTGGCCAAAATTTATCCATCATTTCCTTTGCAATACTTGGAACTTCTAAAACTAGATTTTCAATATTTTTTGATGCCACATGTACTATTAATGGAGTATCCTGAGGCCTGCCTTTAGCTATAAAAATTTTTTTTACTGCTTGTTCATTTAAAGCATCAGCACCTAAACCATAAACAGTTTCAGTAGGAAATACTACTGTACCACCATTTTTTATAATATTTGAAGCTTCCTTTATATATTCTTTATCTTTATTAATATCACTAATATTATATACCTTAGTCACTTATAATACCTTCTTTCTAAACTAAAGTCTGCCCTCTTGCTATTTTTATATTTTGAATACAATCATCAGTATATACAGCTTTAACACAATTTTTATATATTGTATCTAATAATAAATACTTTTTTAATCCGCCTCTTTTTATAACTTGATAATAAAAAATAGTATCTGGATATTTTTTTTGAATTTTTTGAAATTCCTTTACTACTGATGAATATCTTTTCATAAATACCTTGTGAATTGGTCTTAAATTTCTATTTTTAAAATGAACATTTGTAACTATAACTATTTCCATAACTTCTTCCATTTTTACGGTATGTACCATAACTACTTTATCACAAAACACAAGACTTTCTTTCCCTAATAAACCTGTTTTTATTCTAAGTCTATTTTTATTACATATATAGTTTAATCTAGTATAGTTTATTTTATTTATAACTGTTGCAAAAATAAGAAATTCAATTATCCCTAAATAAGTCATATAGAACACATTCATAATTCCTGTAAGATACACTGATAATGGTAATATAATTGCAATAAGAAACATTATCACAAAAAATCTTTTTGTATATTTTTTTTCAAGTTTTATAGCCTTAAAAATATCCAAATTATCCTCCATGATTTAAGGGACCTACTCACAATGCTGAGTCTGTCCCTTAAATTTACTATTCTTCTACGTCAGTATTTCCCATTTGTTTCATTCTTTCTGCTTGATCTGCAGTTATTAACGCATTAATAACTTCATCAATATCACCATCTAAAAATGAATCTAATTTATAAAGTGTTAATCCTATTCTATGATCAGTAACTCTTCCCTGTGGATAGTTATATGTTCTTATTCTTTCACTTCTATCACCAGTACCTACTTGACTCTTTCTATCTTCTGCTATTCCAGCACTTCTTTCTGCTTCAGCTTTTTCATATAATCTTGCTCTTAAAACTTTCAAAGCCTTTTCTTTATTTTTAATTTGTGATTTTTCATCTTGACATGATACTACAATTCCTGTAGGTAAATGTGTCATTCTTACAGCTGAATCAGTAGTATTTACACATTGACCACCATTTCCTGATGCTCTAAATACATCAATTTTTAAATCTTTATCATTTATTTCTATTTCAACGTCATCTACTTCTGGAAGTACAGCTACAGTAGCTGTAGATGTATGTATTCTACCACTTGATTCTGTATCTGGAACTCTTTGAACTCTATGAACTCCACTTTCATATTTCAATTTTGAATAAGCTCCATGTCCTTTAATCATAAATACAACTTCTTTAAAACCACCAAGATCAGTTTCATTTAAACTCATAATTTCTACTTGCCAATGGTTATTTTCAGCATATCTTGTATACATTCTAAATAAGTTATATGCAAATAATGCTGCTTCCTCTCCACCAGCACCACCTCTAATTTCAACAAATACATTTTTATCATCATTAGGATCTTTTGGAAGTAGTAAAATTTGTATATGGTTTTCTAATTCCTCTTGTCTTGCAGTTAGTGAAGAAATTTCTTCATTTAGCATATCCCTCATTTCTTTGTCATTTTCTTCCACAAGCATTTCTTTATCTGCCTGTAAATCATCTACTACTTTCTTGTATTCTTTATATGCATTTACTATAACTTCAAGTTCCGCATGTTCCTTACATAGTTTTCTCCATTCAGTTTGATTTGCCATAATTGATGGATCACTAATTTTTACTGATAATTCATCATACTTATTTTCTGTAAATGCTAATTTATCTAATAACATTTTAATCACTCCGTACTATAATTTTTCACATCGTATTATTATATCATACTAATTATATTTTATACAAATTAAATAACTATTGTAAAAAAGCTATAACAACTCTATCAAGTCCAGCTAAATCTTTTACCACTTTAATATTTTTATAACCGTTTATTTCTAATATTTTTCTTATGTCATTTGCTTGGTCATACCCTATTTCAAAAGCCAATATACCATTAAATTTTAGCACCTTTTTACTTTGTGAAATTATTTTCTTATAAAAATATAATCCATCATTTCCTCCATCTAATGCGGTAATAGGTTCGTAGTCTTTTACATCACTCATTAATTCATCTATATCCTGTTTTTTTATATATGGCGGATTTGAAACTATAATATCATATGTGGTTTTATCTATAACTTCATTTAGTAAATCACTTTTTATAAACTTAACTTTATCTGACAAATTGTTTTTTTGTATATTTATCTTAGTAATCTTTTCAGGTTTATCATAATAATCTATTTCGTCAACAAATACATTGCTACTATTTTTTGCAATGGCAATACCAATAGCACCACTGCCACTACAAAGATCACACAAATGTATTTCTTTTTTAGTATCTATTAATTTTAAAACTTCTTCTACTAAAATTTCAGTGTCACCTCGTGGAATAAGAACACCTTGTTCTATATATAAATCAATACCATAAAATTCGCATTTACCTAATATATATTTTACCGGCATTTTTTCCTTTCTTAAATTTATTAAAGAATAATACTCTTTTACATATATTTCAGACACTGTCTCTTGTTTATTCATTAATAAGTATAATTTATCTTTTTCTAATACCTTGCTCAAAATAAGTTCAGCATCTAACCTTGGTGTATCACTTTCTTTTAATTCTATTGTTCCATAATTAATAAGTTCTAATATAGTTTTTTTCATTATTCTATTCCTTCTGATGCTTTTAATGATGCAATAGCTACTTCTATTTGTGAATCATCTGGTTCTCTTGTTGTAAGAATTTGAAGTGTCATTCCTGGTTTTGCTATTGCTTTAGATAATTTACTATCATTTCTTCCAAGCCATTTTAAAATCTCATAGGTTATTCCAGATATTACAGGTATCATTACAATTCTAAGAGCCAATCTTTCTGGTAAACTACCCCAACCTGTAAATGAAAACACAAAAACACTAACAAACATTATTAAAAATATAAAATTAGTTCCACATCTTGGATGAAATCTCTTAAACTTTTTAACATTTTCTACTGTTAGTTCTTCTTCAGCTTCATAGCAGAATATTGTTTTATGCTCAGCTCCATGATATTGAAAAACTCTTTCAATATCACTCATTTTACCTATAAGCCACATATAACAAACTAAAATTACAATTCTAAGTACTGCTTCTATAAAATTAAGTCCTACAGAAGGTACTCCAAATTTTTTAAAAAATGATGTTACAACAGTTGGTATTCCGACAAAAATTACTATTGATAAAAGTAATGATATTATCATAGTTATACCTATAATAATGTCATTTGCCTTGCCTTTAAAAACCTTATCAATCCATTTTTCAAAATCACTAGGTTCTTCTTCTATGTCTGTAAAAACAGATGCTGAATAATTAAGGGCATCTATTCCAACCTTAAGTGAATCTATCAAAACAAATATTCCCCTAACAAAAGGAATATTTAGTTTAGGATGTCTTTTTAAAAAGGGCTTTTTATCATCGTTTTTTACTACTATTTCACCATTATCTTTTCTAACTGCAACGGCTACGCCCCTAGTGCCCCTCATCATTACACCTTCCATTACTGCCTGGCCGCCAACATCACACTTCCTCATATAATCACCTCTATTTTTGATTATAACATTTAATATATATATAATAAATGTAAAAAATTATTTTATTGTAAAAAACTAAAAAGTACATTTGACTCTTTAATAAAATCATGTTACAATACAGTAGTTGTTTTTTAAAAAATAATAATTATTTAGTTTATTAAAAGAGGTGAAACTAATGAGACAAGGCATACATCCAGAATACAACCATGAAGCTGTAGTTAAGTGTGCATGTGGAAATACTTTTACAACTGGTTCTGTTAAAGACGAACTAAAAGTAGAAATATGCTCTAAATGCCACCCATTCTTCACTGGTAAACAAAAAATCGTTGATAAAGGCGGTAGAGTTGATAAGTTCAACAAGAGATTTGGACTTAACAAATAGTAGAAATTTAGGGAAAGACTTAGTCTTTCCCATTTTCTTTATTCAAAAATCATGGTAAACTATTTATGCAATATTTTTTATAAAAGTGAGTTGGCTAAACATGAAAAAAGTTCTAATTTTAACTGCTTCAACTGGAGAAGGACACAACCAAGCTGCTAATTCTATAGCAGAGACCCGTTCTTGTATCAATTTTATATGTATAAAATATGAATTTTTAAGATCACGATCTAATTTTTTAAATAAATTAATAGTTAAAGGGTATGAAATCTTAGCTTTTAAATTTCCAAAATTCTATGGTTTCTTCTATAAATTTACAGATTCATCAAAAACGAATTTAATTCTTAAACCTATTTTTAAGTTCACAAGTTTAAGAGTAAAAAAAGTAATAGATGGTTTTGATGCAGATATAATTATTGGAACTCATCCTATGACAGTAAATGTCATAACAATGCTTAAAAAAAATGGTTTAAAAACTCCATTCATATCTATAGTAACAGATTTCAAAGCTCATTATACATATATTAATCCATTAGTAGATGCTTATATTACAGGAAGTAATTACACAAAAAACTCCTTAATAGACAAGGGAATTTCTCCCTCAAAAATATATCCTATAGGAATTCCGGTAAAAAGCAGTTTCTATTTAACTGATGAAAACATAATATACTTAAAGGATAATGAATATCTTAGTGTTCTTCTTATGGGCGGAAGTATGGGGCTTTCAGATATTTCCTTTGTACTTAAAAAGCTTCTAAACAACAAAAATAAACTTAGAATTACAGTAGTATGCGGAAATAACAAAAAACTAGAAAAAACTCTTACATATAATTGTAGCAAAACAAGTTTCATAAACAAAAAAATACATATCTTAGGTTATACCAACGATATACCTCAATTAATGGAATATTCAGATTGTTTAATAACAAAACCTGGAGGTCTTACTATATCAGAAGCTATTGTTAAAAATATTCCAATAATAATTCCATTTGCCATTCCTGGGCAAGAAACAGAAAATACAGATTTTCTTGTTAAAAATAATTATGCATATTACATTAAAGATTTAAATGATATTAATAAATTAATAGATGAATTTGTTGCTAATAAAAACATTTTAAATACTATGAAAAATAACTTAAGTAAATTATCTAGTACTTATTCACCATATAAACTTTTAGATATTGTAAATGACCTTTTAAATAAAAATAAGGACTTATAATTTAAGCCCTTATTTTTATAATAATTATTTTTTTGTAATATTATTGTTTTTTTCAAAGTTATAAATAAATTCTTTATTATTTTTAGTTTTTGAAAGCATGCTAATAAGATTTTCTGTAATACTCTCTATATTTCCATCTTTATACATTGTTTTTCTAATTAAATAAGACACTTCTTTTTCTTCTGAATCTAAAAGTAAATCTTCCTTTCTTGTTCCTGACTTATAAATATCTATTGCTGGGAATATCCTTCTTTCTTGAAGTTTTCTATCTAAATGAACTTCCATATTACCTGTACCTTTAAATTCTTCAAAAATCATGTCATCCATTCTTGAACCTGTATCAACAAGTGCTGTTGCAAGAATTGTTAGACTTCCTCCATTTTCAATATTTCTAGCTGCCCCAAAAAATTTCTTAGGCATTACAAGAGCCCCTGGATCTAAGCCTCCTGATAATGTTCTTCCTGTAGGAGTGATACTTAAATTATATGCTCGTGCAAGTCTTGTTAAACTATCTAATAATATAACAACATCTTTACCTTGCTCAACTATTCTTTTTGCTCTTTCTAAAACAATTCTTGAAACTTTAGCATGATTTTGAGGTTCTTCATCAAATGTTGAATATATTACTTCCCCATCTATGCTTCTTTGCATGTCTGTAACTTCTTCAGGTCTTTCATCAATAAGTAAAACAATTAAAACAGCTTCTGGATTATTTTTAGATATGCTTTGTGCTATTTTCTTTAATAATGTTGTCTTACCAGCCTTAGGAGGTGCTACTATTATACCTCTTTGACCTTTACCTATAGGACATATTATATCCATAAGCCTTGATGATAAATCATTGCTATTTCCTTTTGTCTCAAGTCTTATTCTTTCTGTAGGATAAATTGGCACAAGACTTTCAAAAGCTTTTCTTCCTATTGCTTTTTCTGGATGTTCTCCATTTACCTTTTCAACATACAGTAAAGCCTTAAATTTTTCTCCTTCTTTTGCTTCTCTAACTTTTCCTATTACCTCATCTCCTGTTTTTAAATTAAATCTTCTAATTTGAGATGGTGATACATATATATCTTCACTACTAGTTAAATAATTTTTACATCTTAAAAATCCAAAATTATTACTTTCTAATATTTCTAAAATTCCTCTTACAGAATTAGAATCATTAATCATAGTCTTTAATTCTTCTTTTCTTTCATGTTCTCTTTCATTATTTTTAGGTGTAATTTTTTCTCTTAATACGACACCATCCTTAACAATGCTTTTTTCAGTATTATAATGAATTTTATTATTTTTATTTACTAAATTTTCATCATTTTCTTTATGTATATTATTTTTTTGATGTAAGTCATTCTGTTTTTCAGTTTTTATAATTTCATCAATAAGTTCCATCTTTTTATATTTAGAAATATTTTTTATATCTAATGTTTTAGCTATTTCCTTTATTTTAGCTAAAGTCATATTTTCATACTGGTCCTTTGTCAAATTGACCCCTCCAATTTATTATTTAATTATTATCCTTTGGAATTTTATTAAAAAGAAAATAGGAATTTTACGATTTGATTTGTAATATGATTTGATATTTTACACATTTAGTATATCACTAAATACCATTTTTTTCAATGTATAATTAATAATACATCATTGTATTTGATTTTTCAAAATACAATGATGCAATATTATTAATGATGCAATATTATTTTGCCTCAATAGAAAGATTTAATTTTGTTCTTAATGGCTCTTGACCTGCTACAGCCATATCATATTCAATATAGATTTTGCCACCATTTTCATCTATATCAACATCTAATTTTTCAGTGCTTATAGTTAATTCAAGCATTCCATATGGAGTATTATATAAAGCTACTGCTGGTTCATCTAAAGCAAATACCATTTTAGTTGATGTACTCCCAACTCTTTCTAGAACCACCTTATTTTCATACATGTATATTGTAGTTAAAGTTCCATCCATGCCTGATATTTCTGTTTCTTCATAAATAGTTCTATAACCACCTTCAATATCTTCAAAGATACCTGGTGATATAACTTCTATTAAGTCCTCATCTTGTATATTAGCATTGCTTACAACTTTTACTAATGCTTTTTTTTTCATTTTCCCCTCCATAAAAACTACTATTTTAATAAATATTTAGCAATAAGCTCTTCATCTGCTGGTTTTACAGTTAATTCATCTTTGAATTTAGTTCCAAACTTTCCAAATTTAACAGTAACATATGGTTCATCTTTTCCCTTACTATATCTTGAAACTAACCTACATGCTAATTCTTCATTTTCTTTTGAAGTATCTCCTTCTATAATTGCCATTGCTCCCATATGACTAGAAGGTATAAATACAGTATCATTTCGGTCAATTATTTTTTTAATTATTTCTCCTTCATCACCTGTTCTTGAAATAATAATTGTAGTATTATCAGGTGTTAAAAAATGTCTTCCAAAGCTTAATAATTTCAAAGTTTTAGGGCTTACATTTTCATCTATATCAAGAGCTTTTTTTAATCTAATAGAATAATTAGGTTCTGTAAGCTTACATCCTCCTGCTGGAGATGGGTAATCTTTTATATTCCATTTCTCAGCCAATTCCATTTGAACCTTTCTACTTCTGCCCGAAATATTAAGAAGCTTTTCTCTATCAACAAGACCATTTTTTTCCATTTCTGTTGGTTCTAAATTTTTTGCACAAAGTGGCCTTAATATTTTATCAGAATATCCAGATATCTTTTTTACTGTATTTAATGCCTGTTTGTTTTGAGACATTGGTCTTTGACCTAAAACTTCTCCTGTTATTATAAAATCAGCATCAAACCTTTTTAAAAGCTCTCCTGAATACTTCATCATCATTGCGTGACAATCTATACATGGATTCATATTTTTTCCTCTTCCATGTTCCGGATTTTTAACCATCTCAAAGTGTTCTTTGGAAAAATCTATTACTTCTAATGGAATATCAATTTGTTTAGTCATTCTTAATGCATTTTTTTCTCCAAAAAAATATGATTTAAAGCATATTCCAATTACTTCTATTCCTTGATCTTTTATTAATTTTGCTGCAAGTGTACTGTCAAGACCTCCTGACATCATAGCTAATGCTCTTGTCATTTTTGTACCTCCGTATATTTATAATTTATATTGTCCTAGTTATAAAAGTATCTGCATACTTTTTCTTCATATCATCATAACATTTTTGTGCTTTTAACATATCATCAAAAAAACCAAATACTGTAGGACCACTTCCACTCATCATTGATCCAACTGCTCCATAATTTATCATACTTCTTTTAATTTGTATAATACTTTTGTTATTTCTAAGAGTAACATTTTCTAATAAATTTTTCATATTATCACAAACTGCTCTTAAATTATTTTTTGACATATATTTGATGATTTTTTCTGTATTTGGATGAATTTTTGCTTTATTTATATCAAATGCTTTATAAGTTTCTTTTGTTGACACTGCAAATGGCGGTTTTACAAGAACTAATATTTGATTTCTAAATGGTTTAAGCTTAGTTATTTTTTCACCTATTCCTTCACATAAAGCTGTACCTTTACATATGCAGTAAGGAACATCAGCACCAAGTTTAACACCTAATTCCATAAGTTCTTTTTGGTTTGCATTTACATTAAACATTTTATTTAATATTTCAAGAACAGCAGCACAATCGGTACTACCTCCTGCAAGACCAGCAGATACTGGTATATTTTTATTTATATAAATATCTACTCCCTCATTTATGTTATAAGTATCTATAAATAACTTAGCTGCTTTATAAGCTAAATTACGTTCATCAACTGGCACAAAAGATTTATTACATCTTATTGTTATACCTTCTTGGACCTTCTTTATATCAATTTCATCGTATAAGTCTATATTTTGCATTATCATTTTAAGTAAATGATAATTATCTTCTCTCTTTCCAATAACATCTAAAGATATGTTAATTTTGGCATACGCTTTTCTTTTCATATACTTTTTCCTCCATAAACGTCTATTTTTAATTGTAGCATAGCTTAAAAAACACATCAAGATATGAGAAAATATCACTTAAATATTTCTAATATTTTAAATTTTATTTTTATGTTATTAGTATCATTATTTTGAGACCTATTAGCATTTTCTATAACAGCATCAAGTTCTTCCTTACTTTTATCCTCCTCTATTTTTCCTTTTGTTACATCGATAAAACACATTGGTGGAAACATTACACACCACCAATTTTTTCCTTTACCATCTCCGAGTATTATTCTAAATGCTTCATACTCACCTTGAGGTAAAATTATATTTCCATAGCTTTTTTCTGGAAAATTTTCTCTAGAAAATTCAATATTTGCTTTATAATTATAACCACTTTCTAATAATATTTCACTAGCAATATTTAGAATATTTTCCTTCTGGCTATTTAATATATTTCTAGAATTTTCTATAGAATTTGATTTCTGTAAAAACGGATAAATATAATTAATTATTTTATCCTTAATTTCCAATTTTATTTTTTGATCTTCCTCTTTATCGCTGTTAGCAATAACATGAAATCTTATAACTGTATTCTTAACATCCTCATACTTATATTCCACTACATTATTAAATTTAGATTTTTTTACATCTAATGCATTAAAGCTTGTACAACCGTTTAATAATAAAACAATTAAAACTATACTTATTGTTGATAAAAAATTCAAACTCATTCTTCTCATAAAAACACCTTCCTTGTAATTATGAGTATAACCACAAGAAAGGTTTTTATTCTTATTATTAAGAACTT
>ENA-UOJO01003425-UOJO01003425.1-human-gut-metagenome-genome-assembly--contig:-P57-NODE-3425-length-15069-cov-19.707273_pt1 | contig 15069 bp, 9 predicted proteins | sample MGYA00242351_ERZ723898 | MGnify/ENA metagenome assembly ERZ723898 | reverse complement strand
ACAACGACGGCGCGGTGCGCATCATGAACATGGGCAATCTCCCGTTTACAAAGGAGCTTCGGGATTATCATATGGGAAAAATCGCGGAACGCGCTGCGTTTGAGCATCGGAAAGCGACATTCCAGATGGTGACCGACGACGTTTACGCCATCAGCAAGGGCCGTCTGGTCGGGCGGCCCAGATAAAGAAACAGGAGGAACAGAACATGAAAATCAAGGATGTTGTTTGCGCTGCGGGCAGCACGGGGTTTTATTTTGATGACCAGCGCGCCATCAAGCGCGGCGCGGGTCACGACGGTATGTTTTACATCGGCCAGCCCGTCACGGAGGGCTTTTCCGCCGTGCGCATGAAGGGCGAGGCCGTCTCGGTCATGATCGTTCTGGAAGACGGCCAGATCGCCTTCGGCGACTGCGCGGCGGTGCAGTATTCCGGCGCGGGCGGACGCGACCCGCTGTTTCTGGCAAAGGACTTTATCCCCATCATCGAGCAGTATGTCCGCCCGATGCTGCTGGGCCGGGAGGCAGATGATTTCCGCGGCCTGTGCGCGCAGATGGAGGCCATCGAGGTAAACGGCAAGCGCCTGCATACGGCCATCCGCTACGGTGTCTCGCAGGCCATTCTGGACGCAGTCGCCAAGGCGACGGGACGCCTGATGTGCGAGGTCGTCGCGGACGAATACGGCTGCACGGTCAGCCAGACGCCGATCCCCATCTTTACGCAGTCCGGCGACGACCGCTATGACAACGCCGACAAGATGATCATCAAGCGCGCGCAGGTGCTGCCGCACGCGCTCATCAACAACGTGCAGACCAAGCTCGGCGAGCACGGCGAAAAGCTGCTGGAGTACGTCAAATGGCTCCGTGACCGCATCCTGACCATGCGCGCGGACGAGAGCTATCAGCCCGTCCTGCACATCGACGTCTACGGCACCATCGGCGCGGCGTTTGGAAACAACAACTATGCCGCCATGGCCGATTATCTTGCGGAGCTGGAGCAGGCGGCAAAGCCCTTCCATCTGCGCATCGAAGGGCCGATGGACTGCGACTGCGACCGCGAAACGCAGATCGTTGCGCTTGCGGGCCTGACGGCGGAGCTTGACCGCCGCGGCATTCAGGTCGAGCTGGTCGCTGACGAATGGTGCAACACGCTCGAGGATATCCGGGAATTTGCCGACCGCAGAGCCGGTCATATGGTGCAGATCAAGACGCCCGACCTCGGCGGCATCAACAATACCATTGAGGCGGTGCTCTACTGCAAGGCGCATGGCATCGGCGCCTATCAGGGCGGCACCTGCAACGAAACGGATCGCTCGGCCCAGGTCTGCGTCCACTGCGCCATGGCGACCCAGCCGGTGCAGATCCTTGCCAAGCCCGGCATGGGCGTCGACGAGGGCTACATGATCGTATCCAACGAAATGAACCGCATCCTCGCCCTGCGTCAGGCAAAGCAGCGCAGCTGAGCAAGAACCAAAACACGCCGCTGGCCGAGAGGCCAGCGGCGTTCACTCTGTCAAAAACAGTTGTTCCTTCATTTTTTGTGCGGGATTTTCAAGGTCTGCGTAGGGGCGGACGGCTCTGTCCGCCCGGCGGGGTGTACTGGTTTTACGGAACTTCACGGCGAATACATATGCACCAGCAGTATCGAATGCTTGAAGATGCCAAGCGAAACACAGCTGCTCCCCGCCCGCATCAGTCTGCGCCGAAGACCGCATCGCTTCAATTCGTTCCGATGGGCAGGTCCACGCTGCGGAAGATCATCGGCTCGGGCATCACGTCATGCGCGTAATAGATGGATGCGCCATGCTCCGGGTCGAGCGCCGTGAGCGCCAGAGTTCCGTCCGGGGCCAGGCTCACGCGCCAGCCTGTGTCGGAAGAGAAGTCCGGCAGGAGGCACTCGTACTGTTCCTGTATGCGCGCGCTGTCCAGCTTGCGTGTGTTACACCTGCTCCGTATTCCGCGGAAGCGTCCGTGTCAGGATCAGGGTATATCCGACCGTGAGCAGGATCAGAGCGGCAAGATGCAGAAGCTGCGTCTGCATTGTACCCGCAGCCGACAGCGGGCGCAACCTGCCAGCACTGTCCTGCCGGACTGAATTTCTCCGGGCAGGGGGCAGGAAGGAAGTTGTTCTGCTCCAGCAGCGGCCGGTAGTATTCTGTCACAATATGATCGCCCACCGGCTGAAAACCGTCCGCCATGCCGGTCAGATCCTCGTGGTGGACAAGGGACAGATCGTCCAGCGCGGCACACACGAGGCGCTGATGGCGCAGGGCGGCATCTACCGCCGCTTCATCACCGGCCGCGAACAGGCCGTGGGCTGGAAGCTGTAAAACGCGTTCAGACCCGCACAGATTCCTCCTGCCCGCGTATGCTGACAGGGGGGATTTTTTATGTGTGTAAAGACCGAGCGGCTCGGGCTGCTTCTGATCGGGGCGGGCGTTGGACTTTTGCTGTCGTTTGCGCTGTGCGGGTGGTTTTTGCGGGTGCTGATCGCGGCGATCCTGATCGTGCTGGGACTTTTGCTGCTGAAATAATTTCGGAACATATCCTTGTCCGGCTCCGCGTATATATATCCCAGAACATATACAAGGAGTTGAGACTATGGAGCTTGCATTTGAACAGAAACAACGGTCCTGCCTGCATCGCACGGCGCATCTCTCGCTTGCGCAGGAGCAGACACAGGAGCTCATCATACCCGACAGTATGCCGGACGCTTCCCGCACGCTCATCTGCTGCGCCGAGCCGGAGGTACAGAGCAAAACGAACCGGGAGGGCAGTCTTCTCGTGACGGGGACGCTGCGCACGGGCTGCCTGTACGCAGACGAAGCGGGCGGCTTGCAGCTGCTGACCTCCGAGCTGCCGTTTACGGTCAAGCTGGAGTGCGCCGAGCTGTGCGAGGACACGCAGACGCTCGTGCGCTGCTGCGTCCGCAGCGCGGACAGCCGCCTGATCAACTCGCGCAAGGTGCTCCTGCGCGTGAGCGTTCTGGTTCAGGCGGACGGCTATGAGCCGCAGACGCAGAGCATGAGCGTCCTCAAGGATCCGCCCGCCTGCCTGCAGCTGAAAACGCAGACCTATGAGACGAATGCGCCTGTGGAGCTTTCCGAGCGCGCGTTTCAGGTCAGCGAGGAGCTGAACCTGCCGGACGGCAGGCCGCAGATCGCACGGCTGGTCAGCTGTTCGCTCACGCCGGTCGTGCAGGAGCAGGGGCTGGTCGGGAGCAAGGCCGTCCTGAAGGGAACCGCAAATCTGCAAATTACTTATCTGGACAATGAAAACGCCCTGCGGACGCTGAGTTTTTCCGTGCCGTTTTCGCAGTACTGCCAGATGGAGGGCGACTACGATCAGGACGAAACGCTCGAATCGGTGCTGCTTGTGACCGGCGTGCAGCTGGAGCCGGTCGCGTCGGAGCAGTCGCAGAAGCTGCTGTTCGGCGCGGGGCTGCTGGCGCAGTGCATGGTCGTGCAGCCGCAGGCGCTGACGCTCTGTGAGGACGCATATTCGACCAAGGGCGAGTTCCAGCCGCAGTGGGAAACGCAGGAGCACACCATGCGCCTCGACGCGCAGACGCTGCGCGAGCCTGTCCGCGCCTCGTTCCCGGTGCAGGCCGCCGCCGTGCTCGACTGCCGGGTCTACCCGGACGCACAGGCGCTTGAGCGGACAGACGACGGCGTTACCGTCCATGTACCGCTGCGCGCGGACCTCGTCTATACCGACCCGGACGGCGCGGTGCAGGCCGAGACGTTCCGCACGGAGGTCAGCTGCCATACGGCGCTGAGCGAAAACGGCCTCTGCGAGGCCGTGTGTACGATCCAGCCGGAGGGCTACGCCTCGGCGGGCAGCGGCGCGGTCGAGCTGCGCTATGACGCGGTCTTTCAGGTACAGACGTTTTCCCGGCAGACGCTGCAGAATCTGTCCGGCGGGACGCTCGACCTGACGAAGCAGCAGAACACGCAGCGGCCGTCAGTCGTCATCCGGCGCATGAGCGAAAACGCCGCGCTCTGGGACCTTGCGCGGCAGTACCGGACGACGGCGCAGTCGATCCAGCAGGCCAATCATCTGACGCAGCCGGAGGCGGACGCCGGACGGCTGCTGCTGATCCCCATGTGAGACGGGAGGCGGGAATATGGAACAACGTTCGATCTACGCGCAGATCGCGGACCGCACGGACGGCACGGTCTATATCGGCGTCGTCGGCCCTGTGCGGACGGGAAAATCCACCTTTATCAAGCGCTTCATGGAGCAGCTTGTGCTGCCGAACATCGAAAACGTCTATGAGCGCGAACGCGCCACCGACGAGCTGCCGCAGTCCGGCTCGGGCCGGACGATCATGACGGCGGAGCCGAAATTCGTCCCGAACGAGGCCGCCCGCATCAGCCCGGACGGAAAAACGACATTGCAGGTGCGGCTGATCGACTCTGTGGGCTACATGATCCCCGGCGCGGTCGGCGACACGGAGGACGGCAAGCCCCGCATGGTCACGACGCCCTGGGCCTCCGAGGAGCTTCCCATGGCACAGGCGGCGGAGCTTGGCACCAAAAAGGTCATGGAGGACCACAGCTCCATCGGCGTTGTCGTCACGACGGACGGAACGGTCACGGATATCCCGCGCGAGGATTACCGCGAGGCGGAAGCCCGCGCCATTGCGGATATGCAGAAGACGGGCAAGCCGTTCGTGGTCGTCGTCAATACGCAGGACGCGAAAAAGGGACAGGCGGACGCGATCTGCGCCCGTATCCGGGCCGAATACGGCGTGCAGGCGCTGACGATGGACTGTGCGGTGATGCAGACGCAGGATATTGCGCGGCTGCTCGAAGCGGTCATGTACGCGTTCCCGGTCGAGGAGCTGCGGTTCTTCCTGCCGAGCTGGGTGCGGGCGCTGCCGGACGATCACCCGGTCAAAGCCGCCCTGTATGACGCAATGCTTGACCGCGCCTCAAGGCTCACAAGCCTCAGCGAGGCGGAAAGCGTCATGGGGTCGCTGCGGGAGCTAGATCCGGTCGACGCGTTCCGCGTGCGGGAGGTCGATCTCGGAACCGGCACGGTCACCTGCGAGCTGCATCTGCCGGAGACGCTGTTCTACGAAGAACTGTCCAAGCAGGCGGGCGTGGAGATCGCGGACGACGAGGCGCTTATGCAGATGCTGCGGGAGCTTTCGCAGACGAAAAAGCTCTACGAAAAGGTACAGACCGCGCTCGAACAGGTCAAGGCGACCGGTTATGGCATCGTCATGCCGGGCGCAGAGGAATTGAAGCTCGAAAAGCCGGAAATCGTGAAGAAAAACGGCAATTACGCCGTCAAGCTGCGCGCCAGCGCGCCGTCCATCCACATGATGCGCGCGCAGATCGAGACGGAGATCAGCCCCATGGTCGGCGGCGAACAGGAATCACAGCAGCTCATCGACTATCTGCTCGGCGAATATGAAGAGGACACCGATAAGCTCTGGCAGAGCAACATCTTCGGTAAATCGCTCTATGAGCTTGTCTCCGAGGGCGTCACGGCCAAGATCATGCGTATGCCGGACGACGCGCGGCAGAAGCTCACAAAGACCCTTGGCCGCATGATCAACGAAAACACCGGCGGGATGATCTGCATTCTGCTGTGAATACCCGCAGCGCCCCCTGTCATGCTGTGACATGACAGGGGGCGCTGGTGCGTGCTGATATTGTCTGTGCGTCCGGCGCGGTTACGCCAGCTTGTATTTTTCCTCAAACGTATGGTACTGCATCAAGAATTCGTTGCTGCCGGATTTGACGTCGCCGAGGTACTTGTGCAGATCGATGCGCTCGTTCTTCATGTCGAGCAGACAGCCCGCGATGTTCGAGCAGTGGTCGGCCACGCGTTCCAGATTTGTCAGCAGATCGGACAGTACGAAGCCTGCGGCCAGCGAGCATTCGCCGCGCTGGAGACGGGCGATGTGATTCGTGCGCAGCTCGTCCTTCAGCTTGTCGATGACCTGCTCCAGCGGCTCGACCTGCCGCGCAAGCGCCAGATCGTCCTGCAAGAACGCCCGGCTCGTCAGATCGACGATCTCGCCCACGGCGTTCAGCATCGTCTGCAGCTCCTGCTTTGCGGAGTCTGTGAACGAAACGCCCTTCTCCTTCAGCTCCTCCGCCGATTCGATGATGTTGACGGCGTGGTCTGCAATGCGCTCAAAATCGCCGATCAGATGCAGCAGCTTCGACGATTCCACGCTGTCCTGCTCGCTCATCGGCTGCGTGGCCAGATGTACGAGGAAGGTTCCCAGCGTGTCCTCATAGCGGTCGGTATCGTCCTCCCGCTGCCGGACGGAGGCGGCCAGCTCCGGCGTAAAGCCGAGCACGGCCTGTAAGCTCTCATGCAGCGCAAGCTCGGAGTCCGCAGCCATGCGCTTGGCCAGCTCCTCGCTCTTGACGAGCGCAATGGCGGGCGTTGCAAACAGGCGCTCGTCCAGAACAGTTGCGGTGTCGGTGCTGCGGCCATCCGGGATGATCCGGTACGACAGCTTTTCCAGCAGTCCGCAGCACGGCAGCAGCATCAGCGTGCAGAGCAGATTGAAGATCGAGTGAATGAGTGCGATATGGAACGTATCGATAGCGGTCGAGACGAACGCAAAGCGGAAAATCGCGTTTGCAGCCTCAAACAGCGCCAGCCAGACGACTGTGCCGATGATATTGAAGCTCAGATGCACGACGGCTGCGCGCCGCGCGTTCTTGTTCGTGCCGACGGAGGACAGCATGGCCGTCACGCACGTGCCGATGTTCTGTCCCATGATAATGGGGATCGCCGCGCCGTAGCTGACAGCCCCGGTCGAGGACAGCGCCTGCAGAATACCGACCGACGCGGACGAGGACTGCACAATGCCCGTCAGAATCGCGCCAGCCAGAACGCCCAGAATGGGATTCGAGAACAACAGGAAGAATTTCGTGAAGTTCGGGTCGTCCCGCAGCCCGGAGACGGAGCCGGACAGCGATTCCATGCCGAACATCAGCGTCGCGAAGCCAAGAAGGATCAGGCCCGTGTCCTTTTTCTTGCCCTTTGCGGTCAGATACAGAATAATGCCGATCACGGCCAGCACCGGCGTGAACGACGACGGCTTCAACAGCTGCACGAACAGGCTGTCTCCGCTGATGCCGGACAGCGACAGCAGCCACGCCGTCACGGTCGTGCCGATGTTCGCGCCCATGATAACAGGAATGGACTGCTTGAGGCTCAAAAGCCCCGAATTGACAAAGCCCACGACCATGACCGTCGTAGCCGAGGATGACTGAATGACCGCCGTAACGGCAAGCCCCGTCAGAAGCCCGGAAAATTTCCCGTTCGTCAGCTTCGCCAGAATGGCCTTCAAGGACCCGCCCGCGCGCTTTTCCAGCGCCGTGCCCATCACACTCATGCCGAACAGGAACAAACTCAGCGAGCCGAGCAATGTTAAAAAGTTAAAAATCGACATATCCGCACAGACCTCTTTCCAAATTCGTTTTATCTGATATAAATATAGAAAGAGAATGTCAAATGCGCGTCCAGAATTACGTTAAATCTTCGTGATATTTCCCGCAGAATCTTAAATCCAAATCAATTCCCGGTTAAACCGCCGACAGTCCGGCGAATCCGCACGCACCCAAAGCCTTCCCCGCCGGGGAAGGTGGCCCGAAGGGCCGGATGAGGGCGGGGAGCAGCCGCGAATTGTTGAAGCTTCACAGCATCGCCGCCCATCCGAAAAAACTTTTTCTCCAAATTCCCCACAAATAAAGCAGCCAGCATCTTGCAATTGCGGCACAGTTCGTATATAATTATTCTACGAATACTAGGGGTAGTGTAGACTTTTGCAGCACCCTGTTACAATTTCACCCCGATTGTACGTCCGACCGAGATGAGGAGGAATGCGAAGAATGAAACGCAACCGAATATTGGCCATAGGCATCGCACTGCTGCTGGCGGTGCAGCTGCTGACGCCGCTTGCCTGCGCCGCAGGCACGACGCTCAAGCTCACAGCCCCGGACAAGCTGCCGGACGTTGGGCAGACCTTTACCGTCACGGCGGAGCTGACCGGCAACACAGGTCTTGCCGCCGTGCAGCTCAGTCTGGGCTACGACGATTCCGTTGTCGAATGCACGGGCATTGAAAACGGCGCGCTCGTTGCCGGTATGCTCGCCGCGAGCAACCCGTACGCAACGCGTGACGGCGTCGGCGCGATCCTCGCAGCGGCGACCACCACCGCCGTCAAGACCGATGGCAGCCTCGCCGTGTTTACCTTCCGCGTCAAGGCGGCGGGCGACGCGAAGCTGACCCTTGCCGATGCGCTCCTGTCCGACACGGACGGCAAGGCGCTCCCGCTTTCCTATTCGCTCCCGGCGCTGATCGCGCAGGGCAGCGGCTCCGACAGCGGCAGCGGTTCCGGCTCTGACGCCGAAAAGCCGGGCACGGACAATAAGAAGTCCGAGGATGATAAGAAATCTGAGGATGAAGACAAGCCCGAGGATGAGGAAAAGCCTGCGGATGGCGCGCAGGAGGAAGTCAAGTCCGGCTCCTTCCGCGACGTGACCAGCACGCACTGGGCCTTCGCCTCGGTCGAGCGGGCAGCGGAACTGGGCCTTGTCACCGGCTATTCCGACGGCACCTTCCGGCCCGACACCCCCGTGACCCGCGCGCAGTTCGTCCTCATGCTCTGGCGTATGTGCGGCAAGCCCGCTGCGGCCAAGGCGGCCTCGTTTGCAGACGCCAGCGCGGACTGGTATCAGGACGCACTGAGCTGGGCCGTGGAAAACGGCTATGTCAACGGCCTGTCCGACACCCGCTTCGGCCCCGACGCCCCCATCACGCGCCAGCAGGCGACGGCCATCCTCTTCCGCCTGAACGGCGGGCAGAGCGGCACAGAGCTGACGCTGACCGGCATCTATGAGCAGACCTTCGCCGACAGCACGACCATCGCCTCCTGGGCGAAGGACGCGACCTGGTGGGCGGTCTACCATGAGCTTGTTTCCGGCGTCGGCGGCAGCCGCATCGCGCCGGAGGCCAACGCGTCCCGCGCACAGATCGCGGCAATCCTGCTGCGGTATGCGGATCAATTTATGACAATGGAGGAAGCGGCATGAAAAGAAGAATGCTTGCGCTTTTGCTTGCGGTGCTGATGCTCGCCATGCTCACCGCCGCCGCATTCGCAGAAGACACAGACCTCGGCGTATTTAATGTAAGAGGGCCCCTGACGGTCATGAGCGGAACGCAGGATGGGAACTTCTACACGTTCGAGCTGAACTGCACCGGCCTGACCGGCGAGTATTCGCTCGTGCTGCTCCTCGAGGGCGACAGCAAAGTCCCCACAGAAGGCAACATCCAGTACATCGACCAGATGAGCGTGGAGGGCGGCAAGGTGACATTCACCCTCAAGCCCAAGGCGCTGACGGAGGGTACATACAACGTCTACATCAGCACGACTGACAAGCCCCTTGAAAAGGTAGCGTCGTTCGAGTACGGCACAAAGCCGCCGTACACGCTGGGCGATGTGGACGGCTTAAATGGTATCGACTCAACAGATGCGTTAATGGTTTTGCAGCATATAGTTGGCATTCGCACACTTACCGGCACACAGCTGCTGGCAGCGGATGTTGATGGAGTGGATGGCGTTACTTCAACAGATGCATTGATGATCCTGCAATATATTGTTGGCAGCATTAAGTCATTTAGATAAGAATAAGAGGAATGGTTATGAAACTAAACTTTAAAAGATTTTGTGCGCTGGCACTGGCTGCTGCAATGCTGCTGAGTGCTTCCTGTATAACTGTTTTTGCAAAACAGATATTGACGGGAAACAGCGGAACTACAGCTTATCTTGGATGGACATATTATTCGGATACAGCCCAGAGCAATGTAGTAACGGAGTTAAAAGCAGGCGAAACATATTATGTGAACCTGAACTTCTATAACAATCCCACGGTAAAAGAGGATTCTATTCAGAATTTCACGCTCTTCTTCACGCCTGATCCGGAAGAGGTTTCAGTTGAAAGAATCGTGCCGCGCGATGTTCCTGGCCTGCAAAATAATATTGACAATGGCGTGGTCAAATTAGCCTTTGCAAATACAGAGGGAATTTCTAAAACTGTTGGCCTTGATACGGTGATTCTGCAAAGCGGTATTATCGCGACCTTTTTTGTGAAAGCGAATAAAGATATTTCTTCCACAAAAGGCCTGCTTTCAATCGACGTGGATAGAGCAGTTATGACCAATGGGCATGTGGATGCTGAGTCCAAGCACATGAGCGTCGTTGAGATCCCGCACTTCGCTGCCCGCCTCGCGGACAACGCGCCGGATTTCTTCCCCACCACCACTGCGGCGAAGATCGCAGAAAACCTTGTCGGTGAATACATCGACGAAAACGGCAATGCGACTGCGGTTAGCAACTTCACTGTCACGCTTCCGGCTGCTGGCCTTGTGGAAGGCAAAAATGTCGTCACGGCCAGCTATAACGGCTATACCTGCGATGTCACGATCACAGTAAAGCCGGATACCATGACCGGCATTTCGATCACACACGAACCCAACATGAGCTACAACAGCGGCGATAAGCTGAACCTGACAGGCCTTGTCGTTTCCGCGCAATACGCAAGCGGCAATACGGTTGAGCTTGGCTCCGGCGTGTACGCGACTGACCCGGCAAAGAACACCGAACTGACAGTCGCTGAACACAATGGCAAGCGCATCACGGTCACGGTCGGCAGCTTCACTGCGGAAACGACCGGCGTTCTGACTGTGAGTCCCGCCAATATCAGCGGTGCTTCCATTGAAGATGTCGGCCCCTTCGAATACACCGGCGAACAGATCAAGCCCGAACCGGCGGTCAGCCTGAACGGGAAGGAGCTTGTAAAGGACACGGATTATACGCTGTCCTATGACAATAACACCAACGTTACGACAGAGGCCAAGGTGATTGTCACCGCTGCTGGAACCGAGTATACCGGTTCTGCCGAAAAGACCTTTGAGATCACAAAAGCCACCGGCAAACTGACGCTGAAGGTCAACAACGAGGAAAACGCAGTTACGATTACGTACGGCGACTCCATCACGTTCACCGATGGCAACGGTATCGCCATCGGCGGGGGTAATCCTTCTGATGTCGTGATCTACTATAAAACAACGGACGAGAGTACCGGTACAGTATACGACAGTACATCGACACAGTTGAACGTCGGTGCCTATACCTTCTGGGCCGTCCGTTCTGCGGATGACAACCATGAGGCGGCGACCTCCAACGAGGTCGTTGTGACCATCGTTCCGAGAACGGTCACCAACCCGGCGCTGACCATCGAAGGCTTTGCGAAGGGCAGCAGAAAGAGTGACCTTACATTCACGAATGTGACGGCTAATCTGGAAACTCCGACAGGCTACAATTGCTACGAAGGCACGGAAGCCACCGGAAATCCTGATAACGCAGGAAACTTCAAAGTAGGCACTACCTATAGCATTGCCATCACGCTGCACCCGGCAGCAAACTATGCGTTTGACGAGCTTGATCCGGGCTATCTGACCGTTACGATCAACGGGGAAGAGCAGAAAGCCAAGATCGAGAAGGGACCTGAGTTTAACGGCGTGTCCGAATATCAGGCAGTTGTAACTGCGACGACTGCGGATAAGGACGAGCCGACACTCGATCTGAAAGATCTTAGCGCCACCTACGGCGATAAGCTGCTCAACCTCAAACTGGACAGCTGCTCTGCATCCTTTAACGGCCAGCCTGTTGAGGGCACGTTCGCATGGGCGGATGAGTACAATGCAGAAACCCCTGTCGGCGATGCTGGCGAACAAACATTCAATGTAGTCTTCACGCCCGCACAGCAAGAAGTCTACGCCACTGTCACCGGCACTGTCAAAGTGAATGTCGCGAAGAAGCAGATCACATTCACCAAGAGCGACTACGAATGGAAGTCGATCAATGATGATCCGTACACGCTCGATGATTATAAGGCGATGTGCTTCCAGTACGACAAAAACGAGCACGGTATCGAGCCGACCTGCACGAACAATGACATCAGCGACCTTGTAGAGTTCGAAGTGTCCTCGAACAATAAGAGCACCAATGTCATTGCCGCTACGGTTACGGCAAAGGTTCTGTTAAAAGACGAGTACGCTAAGAATTACAAGTTTGATAAAGATAACACGAATATTCAGAGCGCTACATTGAAGGTGCTCCCCATCGTCGTAGAAGGCACTGGCGAATATACGCATTCTGTCGAAGTCTGCTACACAACGTCCAGTGTGGATATTCCGCTCAGCGAGTTCGGTCTGCCTGATGAAGTCCTCAATGATACGAACAACAAGTACTGGATGAGAACCGACGCTGTTGTCGCAGGTGATGTCGATGTCATCTCCGGTACGCCGACGTCCTTTGACGAGGCAAATCGTACATTGACGCTGAACCTCAAGAGCAGCCTGACAAAGGACGACGCGGGCAAGACCGCATCCGTCACGCTCGGCCTGAAGGTCAACAACTACGAGACGACCAACCCCGGCGTAGAGGAGATCGCAGGCGGAGAGGACAAACTCTTCATCCTGAAGCTGAACGTCAAGATCATCGAAAAAGAAAATGCCGGTCTTACGATTACCGGAATTCCTGAAAGTCTGGTCTATGGCGAAAGCGCGGAATGGAGCTACAATGTAACGAAACCCGGCGAGAACGGTAACATTTCGGGCAGCGTAACCCCCGCCGGTATTTTGAACAATGACCCCTACAAGCTGACTGCGATTGGCGTCGGCGAAGCGACCGTTACGATTACCTATTCCTCGGATACGACGTATGCGCAGGAGAAATTTACGATCACCGTTACCCCCAAGCCCTTGACTGCTGCTGTTTCGCATGACCCCATCACCTACGGCGATCCGACTCCGACCGAAGGCTACACCGTCACTTTCAACGGCCTTCTGACCGGCGATGTGCTCGCGGATACCGATTACACCGTTGGCACGGAATATAAGCAGGGCGACCCAGTCGGCAAGTATGCGTTCACCTGTGTTCTCAACAGCGAAACCGTCAAGAATTACAAGCTCGATACTGTCAACGGCGAACTTGTTGTCAACAAGAAAGAGCTGACGGACGGCGATGTGACGGTCACAGTTCTAGGTGAAACTCCGGTCTACGACGGCAGCGAAAAGAAACCGGCCGTCGAAGTGAAATACGGCGAGACCACTCTGGCCGCTGCTGACTACACGGTTTCCTATTCGAACAACGTCAACGCTGGCGTGAACACCGCAAGCGTCACTGTCACCAGCAACGACAATAGCAGCTATAAGTTCACCGCCACGAAGAACTTCACCATCGCGCAGGCTCCGATTTCCGGCGCTATGATCGCGAATATTCCCAGCGTGACCTACAACACCAGGGCCCATACCCCCGAAGTGACTGTCAGGTTTAACGGCAGCAAGCTCACCGATGCGGACTACACCGTTTCTTACAGCGAGGATTGCATCAACGCTGGCACGGTCACCGTTACCGTCACCGGCAAGGGCAACTTCACCGGCACGGCCAGCAAGACCTTCACCATCAACAAGGCCGGTCTGACCCTGAACCCCTGCACGATCTCCGAGCTCTGCACCGAGACCGACCTGAAGACCAGAACGCTCCCGTCCGACTTCTTCCTCGCAGGCGAGACCGAAACCGGCTTCTCCATCAAGCTCACCGCTGTTGAGGGCGGAGACGACATCTTCGCTGTGGCACCTGCGGTTGTCGAAGGCGAAAACAAGATCACCTTCCGGCTGAAGAACGAAGTCGGCGCGGCGACCTTCACGGTCACTGTCACCCCGGTCTCCGGCAACTACAACGGCGGCAGCTATGCGCTGACGATCTCGACCCACGACAGAACCGACGTCTCCGGCAGCATCTCCTTCCCGGATGGCTCCGCTGTCTACACCGGTACTGGCATCAAGTACGAGAATGCGACCATTTCCGGCTATTCCGGCACGCTGCGCTACGGCTACACGCCCAACGCCTCGACCGGCGCTTCGCTTGACGCCTCCGGCCTCCCGCTGACCGTCGGCACCTACACCGTCGCCGTGACCTTCAACAGCGACGCCAGCTTCGGCTACAAGACCGCGACCTTCACCATCACCAAGGCGACCCCGACCGGCACGCCCGGCTACACAAAGCTCGAAACGAGCGGCAAGACCCTTGCCGACGCCAAGCTCACCGTCGGCACCATCCGCCCGGCTGGCACCATCGCATGGGATCTGCCTCTCACGACCGTACTTGAGGACGGCAAGGCGTACGCATGGACGTTCACCCCGAACGACACGCACAACTACGCCATCCTCACCGGCACGCTCGTTCCCTATGTCGACGACGGCATGGATTACATCCCCGGCGTGATCGGCGGCAATACGGGCAGCTTCAACTTCCATGACGTGAGCCGCTTCGACTACTTCTATGACGCTGTCAAGTGGGCCGCAGAAAACGGCATCGCCTCCGGCACGGGCCGCTACACCTTCTCGCCCAACGCCGTCTGCACCCGCGCACAGACCGTCACCTTCCTCTGGCGCGCAGCCGGTTCCCCGCTGCCCAGATATCGTGTCTGCCCGTTCACGGACGTGCAGCCCAGCGATTATTACTACAACGCAGTCCTCTGGGCTGTTGAGCAGGGCATCACCACCGGCCTCAATGCCAACACCTTCGGGCCTGACGTAACGGTCACCCGCGGCCAGGTCGCAACGTTCCTCTACCGCGCCGCCTCCGCCGCCAAGCCCAGCACGTTCAACCCCTTCACGGATGTCAAGACCACAGCGTACAACTACAACGCCATCCTCTGGGCCTATGATAACCGCATCACCACCGGCACCAGCGACACGACCTTCAGCCCGGACGCCTACTGCACCCGCGCCCAGATCGTGACCTTCCTGTACAGATACTATCAGGGACGCTGAACAAATTTAAACGGGGCTGCAGCGAGAAATCGCTGCAGCCCCGTCAGCTTTTCAAAGCCCCCCGCGTTCTGAACACTTCTGCGTATGGATCAGGAGTAAAACAGGCACGCATTTGCCGGTCAGCGGCTTTTTAGCATATGACGGCGGCCCGCAGGTTTTACTGCGGGCCCCCCTAAACACAAAGGAAAATACG
>ENA-UOJO01003421-UOJO01003421.1-human-gut-metagenome-genome-assembly--contig:-P57-NODE-3421-length-15081-cov-7.321177_pt1 | contig 15081 bp, 12 predicted proteins | sample MGYA00242351_ERZ723898 | MGnify/ENA metagenome assembly ERZ723898 | reverse complement strand
GATCACGCCGGAGAGGTCGGGCAGCGCGAGCACCGTCACATGGCCCGCCCCACGGAAGAGCTCGAGACATTCCTCCGCCCTTTCCGCGCTCGTCACGGCCTCGGCGGTCACGGTGCATTCGACCGTTTCTGCGGCGCTGAGCGGCTCCGCCGCGGGTTTGAGCCCCATTTTCTCGATGAGCTTATGGAACTCCAGACGCATGAGCAGCGGATAGAGCGCGTCCGACGGCGCCTTGCGCAGGTTGTCCTGCGGCGTGAACTCCAACGGCGCATCGGTGAGGATCGTCGCGAGGTGATAGCTCTGCCGTGCGCTTTCCTCGCCCTCAGTCAGTTTTTTGATGACGCCGGGCTTGGCGTCAAGCTCCGGCAGGAGACGGTAAATTTCGTCAATGCTGCGGTACTTCTGAACGAGCGCCATCGCCGTCTTTTCGCCGATGCCGGGAACGCCGGGAATATTATCGCTCGCGTCGCCCATGAGCGCCTTGAGGTCAATGATGTGGATCGGCTCAAAGCCGTACTCCTCGGCAAAGCTCTCGGGCGTCATGCGCTTCGTGGTGGTCTGCCCCATGCGGGTGGAGATGAGCTTGACGGTCGTGTGCTCCGTGATGAGCTGAAGCGAATCCTTGTCACCCGTCGCTGCCACGCAGTCCCAGCCCGCCGCCTCGCATCTGCGCGAGATGGTGCCGATGAGGTCGTCCGCCTCGTAGCCCGCCAGCTCGTAGCACGGAATGTTCATCGCGTCGAGCACTTCTTTCATCACCGGAAGCTGCATCGCCAGCTCCTCGGGCATCCCCTTGCGCTGGGCCTTGTAGCCCTCGTACTCCAGATGGCGGAAGGTCGGCTCGCGCCGGTCGAAGGTCACGCACACCGCGTCGGGCCGCTCCTCGTCCTCCAGCCGCGCCATCGTGACCAGAAAGCCGTAAATGGCCTGCGTGTAAAACCCGTCCTTCGTCGTCAGGGGACGGATGCCGTAATAGGAGCGATTGAGGATCGAGTTGCCGTCCAGCACCATCAGCTTCATCGTCAAAAACCTCCGTGTTCGCATTCTTTTTCATGTTACAGTATAGCCCATGCGCGCGCAAAACTCAACAAAAACCGTTGACAATGCATCACAAAGTGTTAAACTTCTTGTATTCCGCTTTGTTGGGAAAGGAGGCGCCGTCGTGCGGCTTTCCATGAATACGCGCTATGCCGTGATCCACGCCTCGTTCTGGGGCGCCTACGGCTCGCTCTGGGCCTTTATCGCGCTCGTGCTCGAATACAACGGCTTTGCGAGCGCGCAGGTCGGCGTCGTGACCTCGTGCGCGACGCTGCTCTCGGTGTTCCTCTCCCCCGCGGTCTCCTCGTTTCTCGACGCGCGGCCCGGCCTTGAAAACCGCCACGGCGCGATGGCGCTGCTCACGCTCGCCGCGGCGCTGTGCCTGCTCGTATGGCTCGTGCCGCTGCCGCGCCCGTTCGTGCTGGGCGTGTGCTTCGCGCTCATCGGCGCGTTCCTCTCCTCCACCCCACCGTTTCAAAACGCCATGGCGATGGACGCGAACCGCTGCGGCATCCCGGTGGTCTACGGCTTCTGCCGCGGCGTCGGCTCGGTCTCCTACGCAGCCGCGGTGCTGCTCCTCGGCTTTGTGCTCGAGCGCCACGCACCGACGCTGCTCCTGCCGGTCTTTGCCGCGCTGACCGCCTGCGGGCTCCTCGCCATGTCCGGCTTCCGCCTGCCGGAGCGCCCCGATGAAGCGGCGGACCGCCCTGCAGAGCACCGGAGCATCGCCGCCGTGCTGCGCAGCCACCCGCGCTTCGCGCTCACCCTGCTCGGCTGTATGTTCTTTTTCCTCACCCACACCATCTCCAACACCTACATGAACGCCCTCGTCGGCAAGGCCGGCGGGACTGCGAGCGCCGTGGGCACGAGCCTTGCCATCTCCGCCGTGCTGGAGCTGCCCGCGATGACGCTGGTCTCCCGGCTGCAAAAGCGCTTCTCGCCCGGCTTCTTCCTGCGCTTCGCGGCGGGAGCCGAGATCGTGAAATTCCTTATTTTCTACCTTGCCCACTCGATGCCCCTCATCTACCTCGGGCATTGTATGCAGTTCTTCCAGTTCGCCGCTTCCGCGCCCGCGACGGTCTACTTCGTCGCCGCGGCGCTCCCCGAACGCGACCAGCTCAAGGGACAGTCGCTCATCTATGTCGCCGGCAGCGGACTTGGCGGCGCGCTGGGCAATCTCCTCGGCGGACGGCTCCTCGACCGCAGCGGCATACAGGCCGCGCTGCTGCTCGGCACGGTGAGCGCGGCGGCCTCGCTGCTGACCTTCTGCCTCTCCACGCGGGAGGACTCCCGATGATAAGAAAACGCCGCACGGCTCACAGGCCGTGCGGCATTCTTTCTTTTCTCATGGCGTCAGCGGCTCGCCGACGTTCACACCGTTCAGCTGCGCCGCGATCTCGCCGTCCACAACGATCTGCACGCGCTCGACGGTGTCGAGCGAGCAGAGTGAGAGCACCAGCGACTCCACCGTCTGCCGCGGCGAGATGCCGAGATTGGCGTCGGAGGGCAGATTGAGGTAGCACGTCCCCTCCTCCACGCGGGCGGAGAGCACGGTGAACTCCTCCGGCAGCAGGGCTGCGAGCGCGTCGCTCTCAGGGCCCTGCGCGAGCGCCTCCAGCAGCGCGTTCACGCGCGTCTGCCCCTCGTAGAGCGCCAGCGCGCGCTTTTCCGCGCGCAGCGCGCCGCTCGTCGGGTCGAGGAAGTAGAGCGATACGGTGATGGGGCGCAGCGCGTCCTCGCGCATCGACAGCAGCGGGTCCGCCGCCGTGAGCGTCTGCGTCTCGCGGTACGGCAGCTCCCGCCCGCCCGAGGTGATGGACACCGCGTTCACGCCGTCGAGCTGCGTGAGCGTGAGCGTCACGCAGTAATCGGCGAGCGTCAGATCAATGCCCGCAAGGCGCGCATACTGCCGCGAGAAGTCCACCCGCGCCCAGTTGCCGAGGACCGACAGGCTCAGAAGCGTCGTCCCGCCCGGCATCGGCGCGCGGACGCCCGCATCCGGCGCGTCGGCAAGAAGCCGCTCCAGCAATCGCTGCGCCAGCTCCTCCTGCGTGAGCGTGTCGGCGTCCGGGAGCTGCACGGTGCGGGCAACGATGGCGTCCTCGCCCGGCACATCGCGCAGCTCGGCGGCGGGGTAGTAGATCGTATAGCTGTTTTCTCCCTCCGTCCCGCCGCCGTGCACACAGGCGGCGAGCAGCAGCGAAAGAACGAGAAACACGAACAGGAACGTCTTTCTTCTCATGTCTCCCCCTCCCTCCGCACGGCGGGGAGCCGCACCGTGAAGCAGGTGCCGCCGCCCGCGCGGGCGCTGACGGCGATGCTGCCGCCGCGGCGGCGCACGGTGTCCGCCACGATGGAAAGTCCAAGGCCCGTGCCGCCCGCGGCGCGCGAGCGCATCTTGTCCACGCGGTAGAAGCGGTCGAACACGCGCGGCCTGTCCTCCTCGGGAATGCCGATGCCGTTGTCCTCCACGCGCAGCACGCACTCGTCCTCCGTGCCGCCGAGCGTCACGCGCACGAAGCCGCCGGGGCGGTTGTATTTGATGGCGTTCTCGGTGAGGTTATAAATGATCTGATGCAGGTCGTCCACGCCGGCCCGCACGCTCTGCTCCCGCTCGACGAGATAGGTCAGCTCGACCCGCTTCTCGTCGGCGACCAGCCGCAGCATCCGCACCACGCGCTCGATGACCGGCGCGACCGCGACGCTCTGCGCCGGCTCGACGATGCCGCTGTCGAGCCGCGTGAGCCGCAGCAGATTTTCCGTGATGCGCGTCAGGCGGTCGGTCTCCTGCACGATGTCGCCGACGAACTCGCGCACCGTGGCGGCGTCGATGTCTTCGGTCTGCAAAATCGAGTCGGAGAGCAGGCGGATACCGGCCAGCGGCGTTTTCAGCTCGTGGCTCGCGTCGGAGACAAAGCGGCGGCGCGCCTCCTCCGTCGTCTGCAAGCGGTCGGAGAGGCTGTTGAACTCCTCGGCGATCTCGCTGATCTCGTCGCGACCGCCGATCTCGGCGTGGTAGCTGTACGCGCCCTCGCGCACGCGGCGGATGGCCTCGAGCAGCACGCCGAAGCGGCGCGTGAGTATCCGCGAGAGCAGCAGGCTCAGCAGCACAACAAAGCCCGCGACTGCCGCCGAGATGCGCAGCAGATTCTTCTGCAGCGTCAGCAGCAGCGTCGCCTGCTCCACGTCGTACTCATAGGCATAGACCGCGCCGATGGTCTGGCTGCGGTAGATGACCGGCGAGGCCGCGCGGCTGCGGAACGCGCCGTCGGTAAAGTCGGCATAGAAGGCGTCGTAGCCCCGCAGCGCCTGCACGATCTCGGTGTAAAGCCCGTAGCGGCCCACCGCGCCGTCCGTCTCGCGGGTGTCGTAGAGGATGCGCCCCGCGGCGTCCGTGACGAGAATGCGGGAAATGCCGGTATCCTCCACCAGCGTCATCGCGGAGGCGACGTTCTCCTCGCTCAGCTCCTCCAGACCGCTCAGCGCCGTCACCATCACGCTCACGCTGCTTTGCAGCGTCGTCTGCTTGGAGCGCACGACCAGGTTTTCCGACACGATCAGAGGGTAGGTGTTCATGAAAACGAGCACTGCCGCAATGACCAGAATATAACTCAGGCCGAATTTGACCTGTAAGCTCGCACGCCGCACGGCGCTCCCCTCCTCCCGTTCGTTTTCCTTCTGTGCGCCGCTCAGTCCTTGAGGTAGTAGCCCACGCCCCACTTGGTCATGATGTGCTCCGGCTCGGCGGGGTCATGCTCCAGCTTTTCGCGCAGGCGGCGGATGTGGACATCCACCGTGCGGTAGTCGCCGGCGTAGGTGTAGCCCCAGACGAGATCCATCAGATTCTCGCGCGAGTAGACGCGGTGGGGATTCTTGATGAGCAGCTCCAAAATGTCGTATTCCTTCGCCGTCAGATCGACCGGCACGCCGTCGCGCAGCGCGATGCGGCGCTCGGTGTCGAGCGCGATGCCGCCGGCGGTCAGAAGCTCCGTGCGCTTCTGCGCGGTCTGACCCGCACGGCGCAGCAGGGCGCGGATGCGCGCCTTGAGCTCTAAAATGTTGAAGGGCTTGGTGACGTAGTCGTCCGCGCCGGACTCGAGGCCGATGATCTTGTCCGCGTCCTCGCTGCGGGCGGTGAGCATGATGATGGGCACCGCGGAGAATTCGCGGATGCGCATACAGGCGGTCAGCCCGTCCACCTCCGGCATCATCAGGTCCAGGATGATGAGGTCGAAGCTCTCGCTTTTGGCCAGCTCGACGGCGGCCGCGCCGTCGAAGGCGGTCTCGACCTGATAGCCCTCGTTCTCAAGGTTGAATTTGATGCCCTTGACGAGCAGCTTCTCGTCGTCCACCACTAAAATTTTCACGGCGCATCGCCTCCTGTCGTAATTTCATCGCGCATGGCGTCGAGCTTCGCGCTGCCGATGCCGCGCACCTCCAGCAGCTCGTCGAGCGTCCGAAAGTCTCCGTGCTCGGCGCGGTAGTCGAGGATCGCCTGCGCCAGCACCGGCCCGATGCCGGTAACGGTCTCCAGCTCCTCGGCGGTCGCGGTGTTGATGTTTACAAGCACGCGCTCGGGCGCGACCTCCTCCCGCGCGGGCCGCTCGGTCTGCACCGTATAGCCCTCCTGCTCGGTGCGGTTCGCGCCGAAGGTCAGATACAGCACGGCGGCAAGGAACGCGAGCGTCACGAGCGCTAAAAAGAAATATGTGCTTCCGCCTTTTTCCTGCCGTTCCACGGTTGAACTCCCTCCCGTTTTTTGTTATACTGAATGTCGAATACCGTCGAGCGCGGGCAAGTCGCCCGCCGATCGTCCGATCAAATTTTATTGTAACATACTGCGAGGTACATTTCCATGAAAAAACGCCGCTTTTTTGCTCTTTTTTTGGTCCTCGGCCTGCTCGTCTCCCTGCTGAGCGTACCGGCCTCCGCCTTTGAGGAGATCGACGTCGACGCCCGCGCCGCCCTGCTCGTTGAGAAGGAAACGGGCGAGATCCTCTACGAAAAGAACGCCCACGAGAAGAACTACCCCGCGAGCATCACCAAGCTGACGGTGGCGCTGCTGGTGTTCGAGGCGATCGACGCGGGGCAGCTCTCGCTCGACCAGCCCATCACGGCGCACGAGAGCGCCTTCGAGGGTCTGAGCATCTACGGCAGCACCGCCGGCATCAAGGTCGGCGAGGTGCTGACGGTCGAGCAGCTTCTGCAATGTATGCTCATCGTCTCGGCGAACGAGGCGTGCAACATCCTCGCCGAGGCCGTGTGCGGCGAGGGGAACATCTCCCAGTTCGTGCAGAGGATGAACGAGCGCGCTGCCGCGCTCGGCTGCGAAAACACGCACTACGTCAACACCTCCGGCCTGCACGATCCCGACCACTACACCACCGCGTGGGACATCTATCTCATCACGCGCGCGCTGATGCCCTACGAGAAATTCATGGAGATCTGCAACTCCAAGTCCGCGGAGATCGCCGAGACCGACCACAACCAGCGCCATGTGCTCCACTCCACCAACCGCCTCATTTCCAACTGGCGCGAGCTCGGCTACCTCTACCGCGACGCGCAGGGCATCAAGACCGGCTCGACCGAGGAGGCCGGTCACTGCCTCGTTTCCTCCGCCGTGCGCGGCGACCGTCAGCTTGTGAGCGTGGTGCTCGGCGCGGAGAAGATCACCCTTGCCGACGGCAAGAGCACCCTCACCAAGAGCTTTTCCGAGACCATCCGCCTCTTTGACTACGGCTTTGACTGCTTCTCCCGCCGCGAGGTCGTCTCCGCCGACGAGCTGGTGCGCGAGGTCCCGGTCGCCCTTTCGAGCGAGGCGAACTATGTCGTCGCCCACCCCGCCGAGAGCATCACGCGGATGCTGCCCACGGAGCTGGACCTCAGCGAGCTCACGCGCGGCATCACGCTGCCGGACAGCGTGGACGCCCCCATTGCCGCCGGCGACGAGCTGGGCGAAATGACCGTCTCCTACAACGGCACCGTCTACGGCACGGTCAAGCTGCTCGCGCTCAGCGATGTGTCAGCCTCGTGGCTGCTGGTCGCCAGGCGCGACGTGGCGGACTTCTTCTCCCGTACCGTCGTCAGAATCGTTCTCGTCGTCCTTCTCCTGCTCATTCTCGCATTCCTTTTCCTGCGCGGGAACGGGCGCGGACGGCGCTACGGCAAGCGCAGCAGCGGACGCGCCGCTCCCGCCGGTTATCGCGGCCGCAGGCGCTGAGCATCGAGGAAGGCAAACTGTTAAGGTCATCAAACCGCACAAAGCGGACGGGGTATCCCGTCCGTTTTCCGTTCAGCAGGGAAATTTCCGCGACACGCGGACTTTTGTCCTTGATTTTTGCCCATCCTCCTGCTATACTGCATTCATCGTCAGATAAGGAGGCACTCCTATGAAATATCTTGTTGTCATCGGCGACGGCATGGCGGACAACCCCGTCGAGGCCCTCGGCGGCAAAACGCCCCTCGAGTACGCCGACATCCCCCCCATTGATTCCCTCGCGGCGCGCGGCACGGTCGGCAGCGTCGTGATCTGCCCCAAGCCGCTGCCCGCGGGCAGCGAGACCGCGATCCTCTCCATCTTCGGCTGCGACCCGCTCAAGCATTTCTCCGGCCGCTCGCCGATGGAGGCCGCCGCCATCGGGCTCAGGCTCGTTCCCGGCGACGCGGCGTTCCGCTGCAACCTCGTCGCGCTCGAGCCGGGCGATCAGCCCTATGAGGAAAAGCGCATCCTCTCCCACTCCGCCGGCTCCATCGCCGGACAGGACGCGCTCGACGTCGTCGCCGCGCTCAACAGCGATCCCGAATTTTCCGCCGCGCTCCGTGCGGCGGATATGTACATCGACCCCAGCCCCTCGTTCCGTCCGCTGGCGGTGAAGCACCATTGCGATCCGAGCGGCGTGTGCTTTATCCCGCCGCACGACCACCTCGGCGAGGTCATCGGCCCGCTGCTCCCGAGCGGGAAGGACGCGGCGCTCGCCAGGGTCTTTGCCGACCTTATGCGCCTTGCCAATCGCGTGCTGGAGCACCACCCCGTCACCGAGAAGCGCCGCGCGGAGGGCAAGCTCGGCGCGAACGGCATCTGGTTCTGGGCAGCAGGCACGGCGATGCAGCTGCCCGACTTCCGCGAGGAGTACGGCTGCGGCGGCGCGGTCATCAGCGCGGTGCCCCTGTGCCACGGCATCGGCGTGCTGCGCGGGCTTGAGATGGTCGAGGTCGAGGGCGCGACCGGCGAGATCGACACCAACTTTGAGGGCAAGTTAGAGGCCACATGGGCGAGCCTTCAGAAGTACGACTTCGTCTGCCTGCACCTCGAGGCGCCCGACGAATGCACCCACAACGGCGACCTCAAGGGCAAGGTGCAGGCCATCGAATGGCTCGACAGCCGGCTTGTCAAGCCCCTCACCGAGCGGCTGGAGGCGGCGCACATGGACTACCGCCTGCTGCTCCTCTCCGACCACAAAACGCTCACCGCGACGCGCGGGCACGACGGCGATCCCGTGCCGTATCTGCTCTACGACAGCCGCATCGACAGCGGGCGCGGCGGCGTGTACACCGAAAAGGCCGGCGAGAACGGTCCCTTCGTCGCGCACGGCTGCGAGCTGCTGCATCTCCTCTTTGAGCGCTGAAAAGGAACATCGAAAAGGGTCAGCCGTCGGCTGACCCTTTTCTTTTGTCTCCGCCGCGGCGGGGATCGGCGGCGCCTCCCGCCGAACGCGGCGCGGGCCGTCCTCCGCCGCGATGCGGGCGGCGCCGCCCGCGTGGAGCGTTCCGCTGAGCAGCAGCTCGGCCACGGCGTCCTCCACCTCGGCGCGGATCACGCGGCGCAGGGGCCGCGCGCCGTAGAGCGGGTCGAAGCCCTCGTCCGCGATGCGCTCGACCGCCGCGTCCTCGACCGTCAGCGTGACGCCGAGCGCCGCGGCGCGCTGCACGGTGGCCTTGAGCATCCGCCGCGCAATGACCGAAACATCCGCGCGGCTCAGACGACGGAACACCACGGTCGAGTCGATGCGGTTGAGAAATTCCGGCTTGAAGGTCGCCCTCAGCTCAGCCATGACCGTTTCCTTCACACGCGCAAAGCCGCCGTCGCCGTCCTCGGCCTGCGCGAAGCCGAGCTTCGCCGCGCTCGACGTGATGGCCTTCGCGCCCACGTTTGAGGTCATGACGAGCACCGTATTGCGGAAGTCCACGCGCCGCCCCTGCGCGTCGGTCAGCACACCGTCCTCCAAAATTTGCAGCAGCAGGTTCCACACGTCCTCGTGCGCCTTTTCGATCTCGTCGAAGAGCACCACCGACCACGGGCGGCGGCGCACCTTCTCGGTCAGCTGCCCGCCCTCGTCGTAGCCGACGTAGCCCGGCGGCGCGCCGACGAGCCGCGAGACGGTATGCCGCTCCATATACTCCGACATATCCATGCGCACCAGCGCCTCCTCGTCGCCGAACACCGCGTCGGCCAGCGCGCGGCACAGCTCCGTTTTGCCCACGCCCGTGGGGCCGAGAAAGAGAAACGAGCCGACGGGCCGCTTCGGATCGCGCAGTCCCGCGCGGGCGCGGCGCAGCGCGCGGGCGACCTCCCGCACCGCCTCGTCCTGCCCCACCACGCGCGCGTGGAGCGTATCCTCCAGCCGCAGCAGACGCTCGCCCTCATCCTCTGTCAGGCGCGTGACGGGCACGCCCGTCCAGGCGGAGACCACCGCGGCCACGTCCTCCTCGCCGACGGTCCTCTGCTTTTCCCGCTGCGCGCGGCGCAGCGCCTCGCGTTCCTGCTCCGCCTGCTCGCGGCAGCTGTGCTCCACATCGCGCAGCATGGCCGCCCGCTCATAGTTCTGCTCCGCGACTGCTGCCGCGCGGTCGCGCTCCGCCTCGGCGGCCTTGGCCTCCATCGCCCGCAGCTCCGGTGAGTCGGGACGCGTGCCCATCCGCACGCGGGACGCCGCCTCGTCCATCAGATCCACCGCCTTGTCCGGCAGAAAGCGCCCTGTGATGTAGCGGCGCGAAAGCGTCACCGCGGCGGCAAGCGCCTCGTCGGATATCTTCAGACGGTGATGGCTCTCGTAGCGTGGGCGCAGCGCGCGCAGGATCGCAAGCGCCTGCTCCTCCGTCGGCTCGCCGACGGTGATGGGCTGGAAGCGGCGCTCGAGCGCCGCGTCCTTTTCGATATACCTCCGGTACTCGGCAAGCGTCGTCGCGCCGACCACGCGGAGCTCCCCGCGCCCCAGCGCGGGCTTGAGGATGTTCGCCGCGTCCACCGCGCCCTCGGCGCTGCCCGCGCCGACGATGGTGTGCAGCTCGTCAAGGAACAGAATGACATTGCCCTCGCGCCGCACCTCGTCAAGCAGTGCCTTCACGCGCTCCTCAAATTCGCCGCGGTACTTCGTCCCCGCGACCATCGCGGAGAGGTCGAGCGATAGCAGGCGCTTGTCCATCAGCTCGTCGGGCACCTCCGCCGCCGCGATCTTCTGTGCGAGCCCCTCCGCCACCGCCGTCTTGCCGACGCCCGGCTCGCCGATGAGCACAGGGTTGTTCTTCGTGCGGCGCGAGAGGATCTGCACCGCGCGCGTGATCTCCGTATCGCGTCCGATCACGGGGTCGAGCTGCCCCATGCGCGCCATCGCCGTCAGGTCGCGGGCAAACTCCGCGAGTCCGCGCCCGCGCTTGCCGCTCTCGTTTTCACGCAGCATCCGGTTTCCCTCCTTTGCCGCTGTGCGCGGCGTTTCGTTGATCCGCCGTACCACCGCGGCGTAAAGGCGCTTCGGGTCGGCTCCCGCCGCCGCGAGCAGCCGCACCGCCATGTTGCCGCCGTCGCGCAGCAGGCCCAGCAGCAGGTGCTCCGTGCCGATGCGCGGGCTCGCGAAGCGCATCGCCTCGGCGACCGCCATCTCCACCGCGCTGCGCGCGCGGGGCGTCAGCCCCTGTGAGGGCAGGCTGCCGGACAGGCCGTGCCCCACCGTCCGCACCAGCTGCTCGCGCAGCTGCTCCTCCGTCACGCCGGCCTCGCCCAGTGCGCGGCAGGCCGCGCTGCCGTCCTCGCGCAGCAGTCCCAGCAGGATATGCTCGCAGCCGACGTAACCGTGGCCCAGCTCCAGCGCCGTTTCCTGTGCCAGCCGCAGCACGTTTTCCGCGCGCGGGGTAAACTTCTGTTCTGCCATATTCTTCACACTCCCGAGCGCATTGTTTCCTGCCGCAGCGGTTTTTAGACGTGTTTACCCGCATATTTTTCATCAAAAGTTTCAAAATTTTTTGCCGAAATGCGGAAGATTCCCGCATACTTCCTCTTGCATTTTCGTATTCTGCCGTGTACAATAGGCGTATCAATCAAATGGAGGTGCTCTTATGGCCTATCACATCAGTTCTGCCTGCGTTAGCTGCGGTGCTTGCGCGGACGCTTGCCCCGTTGGTGCGATCTCTCAGGGCGATTCCCAGTATCAGATCGACGCCGGTGCCTGCCTGGACTGCGGTTCCTGCGCGGATACCTGCCCCAATGGTGCGATCTCTCAGGAGTAAGATCTACTTAAAAAATAAGGACGCGCTGCTTTGGCGCGTCCTTATTTTTGTCAGGGAACGGAGGCTTCATGGAACGCAAGGACTTTCTCCGGCAGGGCGGCCCCTGCTTTTATTTTGATACGGAGCTCTTCGCGCCGACGACCGACAGCTTCGCGCTCGGCTATTTTGCCGCGCCCAGACGCGGCGAGCGCGTCTGCGACCTCGGCAGCGGCACGGGGCTGCTCGGCACGCTCCTGCTCGCGCGTGAGCCGTCACTCACGCTTTTCTGCGTGGAGCAGAACGCTGCGGCAAACGCGCTCGCGGAAAAGGGCTTTGCCGAAAACGGCTGGGCGGAGCGCGTGACGCTGCGCACCGGCGATCTGCGCGAGAACGCTGCGCTCCCCGCCGCGGGGAGCATGGACTATGCGCTCTCCAACCCGCCGTACTTCCCGGCGGGAAGCGGCGCGAGCGCCGCGGGCGAGGTGCGGCAAGCCGCGCGGGAGGAGGTCGGCTGCACGCTCGTCGACGTCTGTGCCGCGGCGGCGCGGGTGCTGCGCTGGGGCGGACGCTTCGCGCTGGTCCACAGGCCCGAGCGGCTATCCGACCTTTTCTGCACGCTCCGCGCGCACGGGCTGGAGCCGAAGCGGCTGCGCTTCGTGGCCTCCGCGGCGGAAAACGCTCCCTCTTTGGCGCTTGTGGAGGCACGCCGCGGCGGGAACGCCGGTCTATCGGTCGAACCGATGTTATTCATCGGCTCAGCCGATTGGGATAAGGTCTACTTCCGGACATGAAAAACTTCACGCACGAGCACCGCCCCACGAGAAGGCGCAAGGCCGATGCGTGAAGCTTTGTGCATCCTTTCCGGCTGCCCCGCAGGGGCGAGGAAAGGGCACATATCTATTTTTGCTATGCTTTTGCAGAGCAAAAAGGACGCTCGGAGGAGCGTCCTTTTTGCTTGTTATTCCATCGTGTTGACCGCGCCGACGAACAGCGGCAGGCCGTCCGCGCCGGTGATGGCGAAGGCGAACGGTCGGTTCAAATTCATCTCCACGACCGGCAGGTCCTCCGGCATCGCCGAGGTCGCCTCCGCCATGATGGCGGTGAACGCCGCGGCCTCGCAGCCCTCCTCGTCGATCTTCACGCGGGCGGCGTGCTGCACCTGCGTGACCGCCGCCGGCTCGTCAAAATCTGCCAGCGGCGAGAAGTCCGCCCGCGTATCGTCGAATGCGTCCGTCACGCCGAGCATTTTGAGCGTGTCGGTCAGCTCCAGATCGGAGTTGACGTCGAACTTCGGCACACTCCAGACGAGCTTCGCCGTCTGCGCTTCGTCGCTATCGTACACATCGGTAAAAAGGTCGGCCAGCGCCGCTTCGCCGCGCAGCAGCGGCGTGAGCGCCGTGCCCTCGTCGGGCAGCAGGAAGATCATGCGCTCCCCGCCGCGGAAGGAAAGCTGCGCGACGGTGTAGCCCTCGCCGCGGACATAGCTTGCGCGGTCCTCCGTCTTGTGCATGAAGTCCGCGCGCTGCGCTGTGCCGTCGGCGGCAGTGAAGGTATCCTCGCTCGTGGCGCCGTCGTAAAATTCATCGCTCCAGCGGTCCTTGAAGTAGAGCGCGGAGAGCAGCAGCATCACGGTCTGCGGCTTCGTCTCGATGTTCTTCGCCGCGTCCGCGAGCAGGCCGCCGGTGTTGGTGTTCAGCCATGCCTGCACGGCTTTGTTGGTGTCGCCGGTGCCCATGGGGGCGCTGAACACGGAGGCGTAGTAGTCGTTCGCCAGCCGCTCCACGGTCTCGGTCTTGTAGACCTGTCCCTCGCTCAGCCAGAGGGAATTGGCGAGCAGCGTTTTGCTGTTGGCGCTGTCGGTATAGAGCGAGCGCCAGATGGCGTTCGCCGTGGTGCGGACGGTCTCCTCATCCTCCGCGCCGAGCAGGTCAAGGAGCTGGGCACGCGTCTCGCCGTCCACCGTCTCGGTGAGCATGGAGAGGGCAAGGTAGAGGTTCGCGGGCGAGTAGACCACGTTCGCCGCCGCCTCGCCGCCGAGCAGTTTGGAGACCGTCTTGGTGCTGTAGCCGAGCAGCGCGGGCGTCATGGTCTTGTCCACGCCCTCGCCCCGCAGCGCCTTGACCGCGTCGGAATAGGCGCGGGAGCGGGCGTCAAAATCGTCCCACAGCTCCTCCTGCGCCTTGTGATAGGCCTCCTCGCCCATCTTGTCGTAGTCGAGCTTTTCATAGGCGGCCCACAGCTCCTCCTCGCTCGGCTCGGCGGGCAGCTCCGGCAGCTTGACCTCCGCCAGCGCGTACTGGCTCAGCAGTTTCGCGCTCACATCGTCCGGCTGTCCCGGCTCGGGCTTCGTCCCGCCCTGCTCCGGCTCGATCCGCGCGCAGCCGACGAGCAGCAGCATACTCAGCAAAAGTGCCAGATACTTCTTCATGTCGTTGTACCTCCTTGGGCGTTGTACTCCTTTGGACGAGAGCGTTGAAGAAAAAGTTCCCATTTCCGAAAAAATTTTGCCGCGTCCCCTTTCACGCCCGTAGGCGCGAAACCAAATTAAGATCGTTTTTCTGGCGACATGCGCGTCAGAAAAACACCTCTCACGGAGCGAGTGTCGCAGCAGGCGCCTCGCGCCTGCGAGGCGCGGAGCGAAGTGCGGCTCCAAAAGGTATAAAAAATAAGGGCGCGCTCTGCACGCCCTTATTTTTTAGTACGCTACTCCCCAGTAGATGTCCGTCGTGGCTTCCTTGCCGCAGAACACGCACTTGCCCTTTGTGCCGGACTGGCGCAGCGGCATACAGCGGGAGGAAACGCCCGCCTTTTCCTTCATGCCCAGCTCGCACTCGCGGCTGCCGCACCACTTCGTGCGCGCAAAGCCGCCGCGGCCGGAGGCCATTTCCTTGACCTCCTCCCAAGTGGACAGGTCGAAGGTGTTCTCCTCCAGATTCGCTCTCGCTCTTTCGAGCATATTGTCGTGGATGCGGTCAAGCAGCTCCTTGACCGCGCTCTCGAGCGTGTCGAGCGCGACAAAGGTCTTTTCCCCGTTGTCGCGGCGGACGATGCAGCACTGGCCGTTCTCGAGGTCGCGCGGGCCGATCTCGATGCGCAGCGGCACACCGCGCATTTCGTACTCGGCGCACTTCCAGCCCATGGACTGGTCGGAGTCGTCCAGCTTCGTGCGCACGTCGATGGCGAGCAGGCGGGCCTTGAGCTCCTTGGCCGCCTCGGCGACCTCGGGCTTCTTGTGCGCCGCGATGGGAATGACCACCGCCTGCACGGGCGCGATGCGCGGGGGCAGGACAAGTCCGTTGTTGTCGCCGTGGGTCATGATGACCGCGCCGATCATGCGCGTGGTGGAGCCCCAGGAGGTCTGGAACGGATACTGGAGCTTGTTGTCGCGGCCGGCGAAGGTCACGTCGTAGGCGCGGGAGAACTTATCGCCGAAGTAGTGGCTGGTCGCGCCCTGCAGCGCCTTGCGGTCCTTCATCATGCACTCGACGGTATAGGTCGCCTCGGCGCCGGCGAACTTCTCCTTCTCGGTCTTGCGGCCGGGGACGACGGGGATGGCGAGCACGT
>ENA-UOJO01003417-UOJO01003417.1-human-gut-metagenome-genome-assembly--contig:-P57-NODE-3417-length-15086-cov-13.169383_pt1 | contig 15086 bp, 8 predicted proteins | sample MGYA00242351_ERZ723898 | MGnify/ENA metagenome assembly ERZ723898 | reverse complement strand
AAATTTGATGAGACAATCGAACTTCATCTTAGAACAGGCTGTGATGGACGTCACGCAGAGCAGCAGATCCGTGGTGCGGTTGTATTACCACACGGAACTGGTAAGACTGTAAGAGTTTTAGTTTTCGCTAAGGGAACTAAAGTAGACGAGGCACAGGCAGCCGGAGCAGACTTCGTTGGAGGAGAGGAATTAATTCCTAAGATCCAGAACGAGGGATGGTTAGACTTCGATGTTGTAGTTGCTACACCAGACATGATGGGTGTTGTTGGTCGTTTAGGACGTGTCCTTGGACCGAAGGGCTTAATGCCAAACCCAAAAGCTGGTACAGTTACAATGGACGTTACAAAGGCAATCAACGACATCAAAGCTGGTAAGATTGAGTATCGTTTGGACAAGACAAATATTATCCACGTGCCAGTTGGAAAAGCATCCTTTACAAGTGAGCAGTTGAGCGACAACTTCCAGGCTCTTATGGGTGCAATCAACAAGGCTAAGCCGGCAAGTTTAAAGGGTCAGTACATTAAGAGTGCAACAATCACATCTACAATGGGACCTGGCGTAAAGCTTAACGTTGTTAAGATTGCTCAGTAAAATATAAAATCGCGTTTGCTCGTCAGTTTTATACTGACGATGCGAAAAACGCATTGTTACATGACTTACACAAGCAAAAATTTGCGGAAAGTCTTGACAACCGCAAAATATCATAATATAATAGCAAAGCATATTGCCGAAGACAGCAGGTTCCGCAAGGAGTAAACGAAGTGCCTGCCGAGGGAATTTTGATGAATAGATCGTCATTAAGATTATTACCCTCTGTCGTCTGGCAGAGGGATTTTTATTATACCTCACGCTATATGCAAGAATAAAATAAGGAGGTAAATGAATCGTGGCAAAGGTAGAATTAAAGCAGCCAATCGTTCAGGAGATTTCTGAAATGATCAACGGTGCACAGTCTGTTGTAGTCGTAGATTACCGTGGACTTACTGTTGCAGAGGATACACAGTTGCGTAAGCAGTTAAGAGAAGCTGGAGTATCTTACAAGGTATACAAGAACACATTAGTAAACCGTGCAGTAGAAGGCACAGAGTTTGAGAGCTTAAGAGATTCTCTTGAAGGACCAAACGCATTCGCTGTTTCAACAGAGGATGCTACAGCTCCAGCAAGAGTATTAGCTGAGTTCGCAAAGAAGGCTCCTAGCTTAGAGATTAAGGCCGGTGTTGTAGAAGGAACATTCTACGATGCTGAGGGAATGAAAGCAATCGCTAGCGTTCCAAGCAGAGAAGTTCTTCTTTCCAAGTTACTTGGAAGTATTCAGTCACCTATTACAAATCTTGCTCGCGTTCTTAATCAGATCGCAGAGAATGGTGGCGCAGCAGATGCAGCAGAGGCAGCACCAGCTGAGGAAGCAACTGCAGAAGCAGAGGCTTAATTATATAATATAAGAAATTATACTAACAAATTTTAAAAATGGAGGAAAATATAATGGCAAAGTTAACAACAGCAGAGTTTATCGATGCTATCAAAGAGTTAAGCGTATTAGAGTTAAATGACCTTGTAAAGGCATGTGAAGAAGAGTTCGGCGTATCTGCAGCAGCAGGCGTTGTAGTAGCAGCAGCAGGCGGAGACGCAGCAGCAGCTGAGGAGAAGACAGAGTTCGATATCGAGTTAACAGAAGTTGGACCAAACAAGGTTAAGGTTATCAAGGTTGTTCGTGAGTTAACAGGTCTTGGACTGAAGGAAGCTAAGGACGCAGTTGACGGAGCTCCTAAGGTAATCAAAGAGGCAGCTGACAAGGCTACAGCAGATGATGCTAAGGCTAAACTTGAGGCAGAAGGCGCTAAGGTTACATTAAAATAATACGGATTTGCATCGAGCGAAACCGTGTAATGGAAAGACCCGAGACAAACTCGTTTGTTGTCGGGTCTTTTTCTGTCAGACATATCAAAGAAGTATCAAAATACAAATCAGTAAAATTTCTCAAAATAGTTCTTGCATTTTCCTGACGTTTGTTGTATAGTATAGGTTGCATTATTATGGTGCACTAGGCATTTCCATGCTCTTTTTTAGGAAAATTCCTATGTGATGAAATTAGTTTATAAACTAGATGCAAATAAAAACGAGAGGTGAAACGTCAATGGAGAAAAACAGAATACGTCCAGTCAAGGCTGGAAAAGGCATGCGTATGAGTTACTCAAGACAAAAAGAGGTTTTGCAGATGCCAAACCTGATCGAAGTCCAGAAGGATTCCTATAAGTGGTTCCTGGATGAAGGTCTCAAAGAGGCTTTTGCAGATATCTCTCCGATCACAGATTACAGTGGTCACTTGAGTCTGGAGTTCGTAGATTTTACATTATGCGAAGATGATGTAAAATACACAATTCCAGAGTGTAAGGAAAGAGATGCAACATACGCTGCACCTTTGAAAGTCAAGGTTAGACTTCATAACAAAGAGACAGATGAGATTAATGAACATGAAATTTTCATGGGTGATCTGCCTCTTATGACAGAGACCGGTACATTTGTTATCAATGGAGCTGAGCGTGTAATCGTCAGCCAGTTGGTACGTTCCCCTGGTATCTATTATGGTATTGCTCACGATAAAGTGGGTAAGACTTTGTATTCCTGCACTGTTATTCCAAACCGTGGTGCATGGTTAGAGTATGAGACTGACTCCAATGACGTTTTCAGTGTTCGTGTAGATAGAACCCGTAAGGTGCCGATTACTGTATTACTTCGTGCACTTGGTGTAGGTACAAACCAGCAGATCATCGATATGTTCGGTGAGGAACCAAAGATTATGGCTTCCTTACAGAAGGACCCTGCAATTACTGAGCGTGAGCCACAGGGAAGTTTCGAAGCTGGTTTATTAGAGTTATATAAGAAAATCCGTCCGGGCGAGCCACTTTCCGTAGAGAGTGCAGAAAGCCTGATTACTGCAATGTTCTTTGACCCTAGAAGATATGATCTGGCTAAAGTTGGACGTTATAAGTTCAATAAGAAACTTGCGTTAAAGAATCGTATCAACGGACAGGTTCTTGCAGAAGATGTATTAGATCCGTCTACAGGTGAGGTTCTCGCAGAGGCAGGAACCACTGTAACAAGAGAACTTGCAGACCAGATTCAGAATGCTGCTGTTCCATTTGTATGGATTCAGACAGAAACTAGAAATACAAAAGTTCTTTCTTCTATGATGGTTGATATCAGAAGCTGGATTCCGGAAATTGAAGATCCGGAGAGTATTGGTATCCATGAGTTGGTTTACTATCCGGTACTTGCTCAGATTATGGAAGAGTATACAACTCTTGAGGACCGTATTGAGGCAATCAAGAGAGAAATCACAGACTTGATTCCAAAGCATATTACAAAAGAGGATATCTTCGCATCCATCAACTACAATATGCATCTGGAGTGGGGTGTTGGTACAGATGATGACATCGACCACTTAGGAAACCGTCGTATTCGTGCGGTTGGTGAGCTGTTACAGAACCAGTACCGTATCGGACTTTCACGTTTGGAGCGTGTTGTTCGCGAGCGTATGACAACACAGGATTTGGAGGGTATTTCCCCACAGAGTCTTATTAATATCAAACCTGTTACAGCTGCAGTAAAAGAGTTCTTTGGATCTTCCCAGCTGTCACAGTTCATGGATCAGAACAACCCATTAGGTGAGCTGACACATAAGAGACGTTTATCTGCATTGGGACCTGGTGGTTTGTCAAGAGACCGTGCCGGATTCGAGGTACGAGATGTACATTACAGCCATTATGGACGTATGTGCCCGATTGAGACGCCTGAAGGACCAAACATTGGTCTGATCAACTCTCTTGCATGTTATGCAAGAATTAATGAGTATGGATTCATTGAGGCTCCATACCGCAAGATTGATAAATCTGACAAACAGAATCCACGTGTTACAGACGAAGTTGTTTATATGACTGCGGATGAAGAGGATAATTATCATGTAGCACAGGCAAACGAAAAACTGGATGAAGATGGACATTTCGTTCGTAATTCTGTATCAGGTCGTTATAGAGAAGAGACGCAGGAATATGACAAGACAGCATTTGATTACATGGACGTATCACCTAAGATGGTGTTCTCTGTTGCTACTGCCCTGATTCCATTCCTGCAGAACGATGATGCAAACCGTGCGTTGATGGGATCCAACATGCAGCGTCAGGCAGTACCGCTTTTGACGACTGAGGCTCCTGTCGTAGGAACTGGTATGGAGACAAAGTCAGCTGTCGATTCTGGAGTTTGTGTTGTCGCAAAAGAAGCTGGTGTGGTTGAAAGCTCCGAGTCTAACCGGATTGTTGTTCGTGAGGAAGACGGAAACCGCAGAGAATATATTCTTACAAAATTCTCCCGAAGCAACCAGTCAAACTGCTATAACCAGAGACCAATCGTATTTAAGGGACAGAAGGTAGAAAAGGGCGAGGTAATCGCTGACGGACCTTCTACATCCAATGGTGAACTTGCTCTTGGAAAGAACCCGCTGATCGGATTCATGACTTGGGAAGGTTACAACTACGAGGATGCGGTTCTCTTAAGCGAGAGATTAGTAGAGTATGATGTTTATACATCTGTTCATATTGAAGAGTACGAAGTAGAGTCCCGTGATACAAAGCTCGGACCGGAAGAAATCACAAGAGATGTTCCGGGTGTCGGCGATGATGCACTGAAAGATCTTGATGAGCGTGGAATTATCCGCGTTGGTGCAGAGGTTCGTGCGGGAGACATTCTTGTTGGTAAAGTTACTCCGAAGGGAGAGACAGAGCTGACAGCAGAAGAGAGACTTCTTCGTGCAATCTTCGGTGAGAAGGCCCGCGAAGTTCGTGATACTTCTCTTAAAGTTCCACACGGTGCATACGGTATTGTTGTGGATGCAAAAGTATTTACCAGAGAAGCTGGCGATGAGTTATCTCCGGGAGTTAACGAGTCTGTACGTATTTACATCGCACAGAAACGTAAGATTTCCGTTGGTGATAAGATGGCCGGTCGACATGGTAATAAGGGTGTCGTTTCCCGCGTTTTACCAGTAGAAGATATGCCATATCTTCCGAACGGACGCCCGCTTGACATCGTATTGAATCCACTTGGTGTGCCTTCCCGAATGAATATCGGTCAGGTCCTTGAGATTCACCTTAGTCTTGCAGCGAAAGCGTTGGGATTTAATGTTGAGACACCAGTATTTGATGGCGCAAAGGAAATTGATATTCAGGATACACTGGAACTTGCAAACGATTATGTAAACATGCCATTTGATGCAGAAGAAGCTGCCGATGGAGAAGAGAATTTCTACGATAAGTATAAAGATACTCTTCGCGAGGATGTTATGACATATCTGTCTGACAACCGTGATCACAGAAGCGTTTGGAAGGGTGTTCCGATTGCACGTGATGGTAAAGTTCAGCTGCGTGATGGTAGAACAGGTGAGGATTTCGATGGAAGAGTTACCATCGGTCACATGCATTACCTGAAGCTGCATCACCTTGTTGATGATAAGATCCATGCACGTTCTACAGGTCCTTACTCCTTAGTAACTCAGCAGCCTCTCGGTGGTAAAGCACAGTTTGGTGGACAGCGTTTCGGAGAGATGGAGGTATGGGCACTTGAGGCATATGGTGCTGCATACACATTACAGGAGATCCTGACAGTTAAGTCTGATGATGTTGTTGGTCGTGTGAAGACATATGAGGCAATTATCAAGGGTGATAATATTCCTGAGCCGGGCGTGCCGGAATCCTTCAAGGTACTGTTGAAAGAGTTACAGTCTCTTGGACTGGATGTCAAAGTACTTGATGAGGATAGAAACGAAGTACAGCTGATCGAGACAAGCGAGTACGGTAATACAGATATCAATGCGATTATCGGAAACGATAAGTATGATGCATTTGAGGATAGTGAGTCATTTGAGAAACATGGTTTCACAAAGCAGGAGTTCAACGCAGAAAATGAAGAACTTGTAAATGTGGAGGAACCTGACAACGCAGACGAAGAGTTTGATGATGCGGAAGAATTTTTTGATGACGCAGATGCAGTTCTTGATGACGAAGAATAATTGGGAAGGAGTGTCATACAATGCCAGAAACAAATAAAGTGGAGACAAACCAGGCGATGCAGTTTGATGCAATCCAGATTGGATTAGCATCTCCTGAGAAGATTCGTGAGTGGTCTCATGGCGAGGTAAAAAAACCTGAGACAATTAACTACAGAACTTTAAAGCCTGAGAAAGACGGTTTGTTCTGTGAGAAGATTTTCGGACCGCAGAAAGATTGGGAATGTCACTGTGGTAAATATAAGAAAATCCGTTATAAAGGTGTTGTCTGCGATCGTTGTGGAGTTGAGATTACAAAGTCCAGCGTTCGTAGAGAACGTATGGGTCACATCGAGCTGGCAGCTCCTGTTTCCCATATCTGGTATTTCAAGGGTATCCCGTCACGTATGGGACTGATCCTTGATTTATCACCTCGTGTATTGGAGAGAGTTCTTTATTTTGCATCTTATATCGTATTAGATGCAGGAGACACATCTCTTGCATACAAGCAGGTTTTATCTGAGGCAGAGTACCAGGATGCCAGAGAACAGTATGGTAGCGCATTCCGTGTAGGAATGGGTGCAGAAGCTATCAGAGAGTTACTTGCTGCAATCGATCTTGAGAAAGATTCTGCAGAACTCAAGGCAGAACTGGAAAATGCAACAGGCCAGAAACGTGCAAGAATTATTAAGAGACTTGAAGTGGTTGAAGCATTCCGCGAGTCTGGAAACAAGCCAGAATGGATGATCATGACAGTTATCCCGGTTATTCCACCAGATTTACGTCCAATGGTTCAGTTGGATGGTGGACGTTTTGCTACATCCGATCTGAATGATCTTTACAGACGTATTATCAACCGTAACAATCGTCTGCGAAGACTTCTTGATTTAGGAGCTCCTGATATCATCGTACGTAACGAGAAGCGTATGCTGCAGGAAGCTGTCGATGCTTTGATCGATAATGGTCGTCGTGGACGTCCGGTTACAGGACCAGGAAACAGAGCATTGAAATCTCTTTCTGATATGTTAAAGGGTAAAGGCGGACGTTTCCGTCAGAACTTGTTGGGAAAGCGAGTTGACTATTCAGGACGTTCTGTTATCTGTGTAGAACCAAAACTTAAAATTTATCAGTGTGGTCTTCCGAAAGAGATGGCAATTGAGCTGTTCAAGCCTTTCGTTATGAAAGAACTTGCCGCAAATGGAACTGCGCACAATATCAAGAGTGCCAAGAAGATGGTTGAAAGACTTCAGCCGGAAGTTTGGGATGTATTGGAAGATGTAATTAAGGAGCATCCGGTTATGCTGAACCGTGCCCCTACACTTCATAGATTAGGTATTCAGGCTTTCGAACCAATCCTTGTAGAAGGTAAAGCAATTAAGTTGCATCCGCTTGTATGTACCGCATTTAACGCCGATTTCGACGGAGACCAGATGGCTGTCCATCTTCCACTTTCCGTAGAAGCACAGGCAGAGTGCCGTTTCATGCTTTTGTCACCAAACAACCTGTTGAAACCATCCGACGGTGGTCCTGTAGCTGTTCCTTCGCAGGATATGGTACTTGGTGTATATTATCTGACTATGCACAAACTTGCAGACCATAAGGATGACAAGAATGTAAAGGCTGTTTCTGATAAGATTTACAATGATCTTGATGAGTTAAAGAAACTGACAACTCCGGATCCAACAACTGGAAAGAGTGAGTTGGGCTTATATGATATGATCTGGTTCGAAGATGTGACAGATAACAACCGTCGTGTGCTTTGTACACCAATGGATCTGTTTGGATATCATTTCGGAAGTATGAACCAGGCATTGCTTGCATACGAGAATGGAGAAATTTCTCTGCACCAGTCTATTTATGTATATCGTAAGGCTACTTTACAGGATGGAACAGAAGTTGCTGGATTTATTAGAACAACACTTGGTCTTCTGATCTTCAATGAGATTATTCCACAGGATCTTGGATTTGTTGATCGTAGCAATCCAGACAATGCATTGAAACTTGAAGTAGATTTCCGTGTAGGAAAGAAACAGATCAAGCAGATTCTTGAGAAAGTTATTAATATTCACGGAGCAACAAAGACAGCAGAAGTGTTGGATGATGTTAAGGCAATGGGTTATGGATATTCTACCCGTGCTGCTATGACAGTATCTATTTCTGATATGACCGTGCCACCTCAGAAACCACAGATGATCGAGGAAGCACAGAACACAGTAGACCGTATTACAAGACAGTATAAGCGTGGACTTATTACGGAAGAAGAGCGTTATAAAGAAGTTGTAGAGACATGGAAAGAAACTGATGATGAGCTGACAACAGCACTTCTGACAGGTCTTGACAAGTACAACAACATTTTCATGATGGCTGATTCCGGAGCCCGTGGTTCTGATAAACAGATCAAACAGCTTGCCGGAATGCGAGGATTGATGGCTGATACAACCGGTAGAACCATCGAGTTGCCTATTAAGTCAAACTTCCGAGATGGTCTTGATGTATTGGAGTACTTCATGTCTGCGCATGGAGCTCGAAAAGGTATGTCCGATACAGCGCTTCGTACTGCCGATTCCGGATACCTGACAAGACGTCTCGTTGACGTATCACAGCATATGATCGTTCGTGAATCAGACTGCTGTGCAGGAACAAAACGTGAGATTCCGGGCATGGTTGTTAAGGCATTCATGGAAGGTAAGGAAGAAATCGAGAGTCTTGAGGAAAGAATTACCGGACGTGTTACCTGTGAAACTATTTATGATAAAGACGGAAATGTAATCGTAAAGGCTAACCATATGATTACTCCTAAACGTGCAGCAGCTGTTGTAAGTAAAGGTGTTGATGCAAATGGCAATCCAATCGAGAGTGTAAAGATCCGTACGATTTTAACATGTCGTTCCCATATGGGTGTTTGTGCAAAATGTTATGGCGCAAACATGGCAACTGGTCAGGCAGTACAGGTTGGTGAAGCAATCGGTATCATCGCTGCACAGTCCATCGGTGAGCCTGGTACACAGCTTACCATGAGAACATTCCATACCGGTGGTGTTGCTGGTAACGATATTACACAGGGTCTTCCTCGTGTCGAGGAAATTTTTGAGGCACGTAAGCCAAAGGGACTTGCAATTATTACCGAGTTCGGCGGCGTGGCCAACATTAAAGATACAAAGAAAAAACGTGAAGTTATCGTAACAAACCCAGAGACCGGTGAGGCAAAGACTTACCTGATTCCGTACGGATCACGTATTAAGATTACAGATGGAGCAGTTCTTGAGGCCGGTGATGAGTTGACAGAAGGATCTGTAAACCCACATGATATCTTAAAAATTAAAGGTGTTCGAGCTGTTCAGGATTACATGCTTCGTGAAGTTCAGCGTGTATACCGTCTGCAGGGTGTAGAAATCAACGATAAGCATATTGAGGTTATTGTTCGCCAGATGTTACAGAAGATTCGCGTTGAGGAGAATGGAGATTCCAATCTCCTTCCAGGAAGCATGGTTGACTCTCTTGACTTCTTAGAGTTAAATGAAAAACTGGAAGAGGAAGGCAAGGAACAGGCAGTTGGTTCTCAGGTATTGCTTGGAATCACAAAGGCTTCACTTGCTACAAATTCATTCCTTTCTGCTGCGTCCTTCCAGGAAACAACAAAGGTTCTTACGGAAGCTGCAATCAAGGGCAAGATTGACCCATTGATTGGTATGAAAGAGAACGTAATCATCGGTAAACTGATTCCTGCCGGAACTGGTATGAAGAGATATCGTGACATCAAACTTGACAGTGATGTGAACGAAGATGAAGAGATGTCTTTCGATGATTTTGATGATTTCAATTTTGAACCGGATGCAGAGAATGCACAGGGAGAAGCAGTAGCAGAAGAGACTGTTACAGAAGAAGTTGTTACAACATCCACAGAGGAATAAGAGATAAAGCAAAAAAGTCGCAATATGCGGCTTTTTTGTATTTTCTAAAATTATCTTGACAAGTTGCAAAGAAGTTTATATAATATTTTAGCGTGCATAAGATTGCACACTTTTAAATTAATTACAGGAGGTGAAAATAATGCCAACATTCAACCAGTTAGTAAGAAAAGGACGTCAGACTACTGTAAAGAAGTCTACAGCACCTGCACTTCAGAGAAGTTATAACTCTCTGCAGAAGAAGCCAATCAATACTTCTTCTCCACAGAAGAGAGGTGTTTGTACAGCTGTTAAGACAGCAACTCCTAAGAAGCCTAACTCAGCTCTTCGTAAGATCGCCAGAGTTCGTCTTTCTAACGGAATCGAAGTAACATCTTACATTCCAGGAGAGGGACACAACTTACAGGAGCATAGCGTTGTTCTGATTCGTGGAGGTCGTGTTAAGGATTTACCTGGTACACGTTACCATGTTATCCGTGGTACATTAGATACCGCTGGTGTAGCGAACAGAAAGCAGGCCCGTTCTAAGTACGGTGCTAAGAAGCCTAAGGCAGCTAAGTAATATATTTAGCGGACGAAGTATCACAAACAGAACTAAATAGGTTTAGTGTTGGGATTATTGTCATGTACGCATAAGCGAATGTGACCTACGCACATGACGCCACAAGGTGGGCTTTATAAGTTGTGTGCTCCTCATTATAATATACCCGCACGAACACATTAGAAAGACACATGTGAGTACCGTTGAATTAATCTTTGCTTTAGGGAGGGACCCACGTAGTGGGAGGATCCCCTAAAGCTACCATTTCATTATGATTAAGGAGGGAAGTAACGTGCCACGTAAAGGACATACTCAGAAAAGAGACGTATTAGCAGATCCGATGTACAATAACAAAGTGGTTACCAAGCTTATCAACAACATTATGTTAGATGGTAAGAAGGGTGTCGCTCAGAAGATCGTATACGGAGCATTTGCTAAAGTAGAAGAAAAGACAGGAAAGCCAGCACTCGAGGTATTCGAGGAGGCTATGAACAACGTAATGCCAGCCCTTGAGGTTAAGGCAAGACGTATCGGTGGAGCTACCTACCAGGTACCTATCGAAGTTCGTCCAGATCGTCGTCAGGCATTAGCTCTTCGCTGGTTAACCAATTTCTCCCGTGCTAGAGGTGAGAAGACTCAGGAAGAGAGATTAGCAAACGAGATCATGGATGCTGCAAACAATACTGGAGCAGCAGTTAAGAGAAAAGAAGATATGCACAAGATGGCAGAGGCAAACAAGGCCTTCGCACATTACAGATTCTAATAGGAGGAAAAAACCTTGGCTGGAAGAGAATATCCACTTGAGAGAACCAGAAATATTGGAATTATGGCTCATATCGATGCTGGTAAAACAACACTGACAGAGCGTATTCTTTATTATACTGGTATTAACTATAAAATCGGTGATACTCATGAAGGTACTGCTACCATGGACTGGATGGAGCAGGAGCAGGAAAGAGGTATCACTATTACTTCAGCCGCTACAACTTGTCACTGGACACAGGAAGAGCTCACAAAGCCTAAAAAAGGTGCACTTGAGCATCGTATCAACATCATTGATACTCCTGGTCACGTAGACTTTACTGTAGAGGTTGAGCGTTCACTCCGTGTATTGGACGGCGCCGTTGGTGTCTTCTGTGCAAAGGGTGGTGTTGAGCCTCAGTCAGAGAATGTATGGCGTCAGGCTGATACCTACAATGTACCTCGTATGGCATTCATCAATAAGATGGATATCTTAGGTGCAAACTTCTACGGAGCTGTTGATCAGATTCGTACAAGATTAGGTAAGAATGCAATCGTTCTTCAGTTACCAATCGGTAAGGAAGACGATTTCAAGGGAATCATCGATCTGTTTGAGATGAAAGCATATATCTACAATGATGAGAAGGGTGATAACATCACTGTTACAGATGATCTTGGAGATATGGCTGATCAGGCAGCAGAGTATCGTACAGAACTCATTGAGAAGATCTGCGAGTTAGACGATGATCTGATGATGATGTATCTTGAAGGTGAAGAGCCATCTGTTGATGAGATGAAGAAGGTTCTTCGTAAAGCAACATGTGACTGTACTGCAGTACCTGTATGCTGCGGTTCCGCATATAGAAACAAGGGCGTTCAGAAATTGTTGGATGCTATTATCGAGTATATGCCAGCTCCAACAGACATCCCTGCTATTAAGGGTGTTGATCTGGATGGCAACGAAGTTGAGAGACATTCATCTGACGATGAGCCTTTCGCTGCTCTTGCATTCAAGATTATGGCAGACCCATTCGTAGGAAAGCTTGCTTACTTCCGTGTTTATTCTGGAACATGTAAGTCAGGTTCTTACGTATTAAACGCTACAAAGGATAAGAAGGAGCGTGTAGGACGTATTCTTCAGATGCATGCAAACAAGAGACAGGAGTTAGACATTGTTTACTCCGGTGATATCGCAGCAGCAGTTGGATTTAAGTTCACTACTACTGGTGATACAATCTGTGATGAGCAGCATCCGGTTATCCTTGAGTCTATGGAATTCCCAGAGCCAGTTATCGAGCTCGCTATCGAGCCTAAGACAAAAGCTGGACAGGGTAAGTTAGGTGAAGCATTAGCAAAACTTGCTGAAGAAGATCCTACATTCCGTGCTCATACCGATCAGGAGACTGGTCAGACAATCATCGCCGGAATGGGCGAGTTACACTTGGAGATCATCGTTGATCGTCTGCTTCGTGAGTTCAAGGTAGAAGCAAACGTAGGTGCTCCACAGGTAGCATATAAAGAGACATTTACAAAGGCTGTTGATCAGGAATACAAGTATGCTAAGCAGTCCGGTGGACGTGGACAGTACGGACATTGTAAAGTTCGTTTCGAGCCAATGGATGCCAACGGAGAAGAACTGTTCAAGTTCGATTCCGAGGTTGTCGGTGGTGCTATTCCTAAGGAATACATCCCAGCTATCGGTGAAGGTATCGAGGAAGCTACAAAGGCTGGTTCCCTTGGAGGATTCCCAGTTGTAGGTATCCACGCTACAGTATACGACGGATCTTACCATGAAGTCGATTCTTCCGAGATGGCATTCCACATTGCTGGATCTATGTGTTTCAAGGAAGCTATGGCTAAGGCAGCTCCAGTATTACTTGAGCCAATCATGAAAGTTGAAGTAACTATGCCTGAGGAGTACATGGGAGACGTTATCGGAGACGTTAACTCTCGTCGTGGACGTATCGAAGGTATGGATGATCTTGGCGGCGGTAAGATTGTACATGCTTATGTACCACTTGCTGAAATGTTCGGATATTCGACAGACTTACGTTCTAAGACACAGGGTCGTGGTAACTACTCAATGTTCTTCGAGAAATACGAGCCAGTACCAAAGAACGTACAGGAAAAACTTCTCTCTAACAGAGATAAATAAAAAATGAGCAGCGATTCCCTGATTTTTAGGGAATTGCTATGAAAAAGCTTGAAAAAGCTTTGATTATTATATATAATCAAATCATCGGTTTATAACCAAGACAACAAAAACGAGCTCAGAGATGGGCATAAAAATGAAGGAGGACATTTCAAAATGGCAAAGGCTAAATTTGAAAGAACAAAACCACATTGTAATATTGGTACCATCGGTCACGTAGATCATGGTAAAACAACTTTAACAGCAGCTATTACAGCAGTTTTAGCAGCTCGTGTTGCTGGTAACACAGCTACAGATTTCGCTAACATTGATAAGGCTCCAGAAGAGAGAGAGCGTGGTATCACAATTTCTACAGCTCACGTTGAGTATGAGACAGAGAAGAGACATTACGCACACGTTGACTGTCCTGGACATGCTGACTACGTAAAGAACATGATCACTGGTGCAGCTCAGATGGATGGTGCTATCCTCGTAGTTGCAGCAACTGACGGTGTTATGGCTCAGACAAAGGAGCACATCCTCCTTTCTCGTCAGGTAGGTGTACCTTACATCATCGTATTCTTAAACAAGTGCGATATGGTAGACGACCCAGAGTTAATCGAGTTAGTAGAGATGGAAGTAACAGAGCAGCTTGAAGAGTACGGATTCAATGATTGTCCAATCATCCAGGGATCAGCTCTTAAGGCTCTTGAGGATCCAAACGGACCTTGGGGAGATAAGATTATGGAGCTTATGGATACTGTTGATTCTTATATCCCAGATCCACAGCGTGATACAGATAAGCCATTCCTTATGCCAGTAGAGGACGTATTCACAATCACAGGTCGTGGTACTGTTGCAACTGGTAGAGTAGAGCGTGGTACACTTCACCTCAATGATGAGTTAGAGATTCTTGGTGTTAAGGAAGATGTTCAGAAGACTGTTGTAACTGGTATCGAGATGTTCCGTAAGCAGTTAGACGAGGCTCAGGCTGGTGATAACATCGGTGCATTACTTCGTGGTGTTAACCGTGATCAGATCGTTCGTGGACAGGTTCTTGCTAAGCCAGGTACTGTAACTTGCCATCGTAAATTTACAGCTCAGGTTTACGTATTAACAAAAGACGAAGGTGGACGTCATACTCCATTCTTCAACAACTATCGTCCACAGTTCTACTTCAGAACAACAGACGTAACAGGTGTTTGCGAGCTTCCAGCAGGAACAGAGATGTGCATGCCTGGTGATAACGTAGAGATGACAATCGAACTCATCCATCCAGTAGCTATGGAGCAGGGTCTTACATTCGCTATCCGTGAGGGTGGTAGAACAGTAGGTTCAGGCCGTGTTGCTACAGTTATCGAGTAATCTTTGATAGTGTCTACAAAAAGCTAGAGTTTATAGGGCTTTCCGAGAAATCGGGAAGCCCTTTTTGCATCTCTTAATAGGTGGATAGAATAGCGAAAAATAGAGCCAGTGGTGCCAAAACGGTGCCAAGAAGAGGAAAAAGTCCTACATAAGAATAAAAACAATATCATTATGAAAATAGTTAATATCTCAAATTGGTATAAAATAAAAAACAAGAGTATACTATAAATAAAAAACGGAACATTTTGTGCCGAAAATAAAATATGATTGACAAGTGGGGCAGAATAGTATATTATGATAAATGTAAGAAGAATACAATTGAAGGAGTATATACGCATGAAACGGGAAATTGTTAGGCTTCAA
>ENA-UOJO01003416-UOJO01003416.1-human-gut-metagenome-genome-assembly--contig:-P57-NODE-3416-length-15086-cov-37.566829_pt1 | contig 15086 bp, 10 predicted proteins | sample MGYA00242351_ERZ723898 | MGnify/ENA metagenome assembly ERZ723898 | reverse complement strand
CCACCAGAGCGGCGGGGGCACGCTCCACGAACTTGGGGTTGGCCAGCTGGTTCTCGAACATGGCCAGTTCCTTCTCGGCCTTGGCCTTTTCCTTGTTCAGGCGGGCCAGCTCCTTCTCGCGGTCGATCAGCTCCATCATGGGGATGAAGCCGCGGGCCGCGTGGGTGGACACCTGCACCATGCCGTCGGTGCTGCCCTCGTACTTGGCGGTGAAGGTCACATCGGTGGCGAAGGCGAACTTTGCCAGATAGACCTGTGCCTTCTGGAAGGGTTCTGCGTCGGCAGTCTCGATGATCATGCTGGTCTTCTTGGCGGGGTGGACGTTCATCTCGGTGCGCATGGTACGCACAGCCTTGATGTAGTCCATCACCTTCTCGAAGGCTTCCTCCTCGTCGGCCCAGTTGTGGGCTTCGTCAAAGGTGGGCCAGCTCTGGGTCATGATGGTCTCGGCAGAGCCGGGCAGAGCCTGATACAGCTCCTCGGTGATGAAGGGCATGAAGGGATGCAGCAGCTTGAGGGCCTTGTCCAGCACATACACCAGCACGCGGCGTGCGGTGTCGGCCTGCTCGGCGTCGCCAGAGTTCAGGCGGGGCTTTGCGATCTCGATGAACCAGTCGCAGTATACATCCCAGATGAAGCTGTTGATCTTGGCAGCGGCCAGACCCATCTCGTAGTGGTCGAGGTTGTCGGTCATGGCACCGGCCACCTGATTCAGCTTGGTCAGCACCCACTTGTCGCTCATGTCCAGCTTGTCCTCGCTGGGCAGGCCCGGCTCAAAGTCCTCGGGCAGGTTCATCAGCACAAAGCGGGTGGCGTTCCACAGCTTATTGGCAAAGTTGCGGGCAGCCTCCACCTTCTTTTCGCTGTAACGCATATCGTTGCCAGGGGTGGAGCCGTCCAGCAGCATGAAGCGCAGTGCATCCGCGCCGTACTGGGCAATGACCTCCAGCGGGTCGATGCCGTTGCCCAGGCTCTTGGACATCTTGCGGCCCTGGCTGTCGCGGACGATGCCGTGGATACAGACAGTGTCGAAGGGGGCCTTGCCGGTGTAGGCCAGGCCGGAGAAGATCATGCGGCTGACCCAGAAGCCGATGATATCATAGCCGGTGACCAGCGTATTGGTGGGGTAGAAGTACTTCAGGTCCGCGCTGTCCTCGTTGGGCCAGCCCAGAGTGCTGAAGGGCCACAGAGCGGAGGAGAACCAGGTATCCAGCGTATCGGGGTCCTGGGTGAAGTGGCTGCCGCCGCACTTGGGGCAGGTGCAGGGCATCTCTTTGGCGACCACGGTCTCGCCGCAGTCATCGCAGTAGAAGGCCGGGATCTGGTGGCCCCACCACAGCTGACGGCTGATGCACCAGTCGCGGGTGCCCTTCATCCAGTTGAGGTAGTTCTTGGTAAAGCGCTCGGGCACGAACTTGATCTCGCCCTTTTCCACGCTCTCGATGGCGGGCTTTGCCAGCGGCTCCATCTTGACGAACCACTGCTTGGAGACCATGGGCTCGATGGTGGAGTGGCAGCGGTAGCAGGTGCCGACCTCGTGCTTCAGGGGCTCGATCTCCTTCAGGAAACCGCCCTCCTTCAGGTCTGCCAGAATGGCCTTGCGGGCCTCGAGGGTGGTCATGCCGGCGTACTTGCCGCAGTCCAGCACCTCGGGCTCGTTCACGGTGTTCTTGCCTGCGGCAAACAGTGCATCGGCAGCGGCCTTATCGGCAGCACCGGTCATGTGGCCGTCGTAGGTAAACACCCGGACGATGGGCAGATCGTGGCGCAGACCCACTTCAAAGTCGTTGGGGTCGTGGGCGGGGGTGATCTTGACGACACCGGTGCCCTTGGTCATATCAGCATGCTCGTCGCAGACGATGGGGATTTCCTTGTTCAGCAGGGGCAGGACAACATGGCAGCCGTGGAGGTGGGCATAGCGGGGGTCCTCGCCGTTGATGGCAACAGCGGTATCACCCAGCATGGTCTCGGGGCGGGTGGTTGCCAGCTCCAGCATCTCGCCGGTCTCCTTGACCGGGTAGAGCAGGTGCCAGAAGCTGCCGTCCTTTTCCTCATACTCCACCTCGGCGTCGGAAATGGAGGTGTTGCAGTGGGGGCACCAGTTGACCATGCGGTTGCCGCGGTAGATCAGCCCCTTGTCGTACAAACGCACGAATACTTCCTTGACAGCTTCAGAGCAGCCCTCGTCCATGGTAAAGCGCTCGCGCTCCCAGTCGCAGCTGCTGCCCAGCTTTTTCAGCTGGCTGACGATGCGGTTGCCGTACTTGGTCTTCCATGCCCAGGCGCGCTCCAGAAAACCGTCGCGGCCCACCATCTCCTTGGTCAGGCCCTCGGCACGCATGGCCTCCACGACCTTGGCCTCGGTGGCAATGGAAGCGTGGTCGGTGCCGGGCACCCACAGGGCGGCATAGCCCTGCATCCGCTTGGTGCGGATGAGGATGTCCTGCATGGTGTTATCCACCGCATGGCCCATGTGCAGCTGACCGGTGACGTTCGGGGGCGGCATGACGATGGTGTAGGGTTTCTTGTCGGGGTCTGCCTTCGTGTGGAAGTAGCCGCCGTCCAGCCAGAACTGGTAGATGCGGTCTTCCACCTGGCTGGGATCGTACTGTTTTGCGAGTTCTTTCATGGTGTCCTCCCAAAATTGTGATGAAGTGGGACGCAAAAAGCCGCCCCACGGAACGTTCCATGGGACGGCTTGTAAAAACATAACCGCGGTACCACCCAAATTGCACGGGAATGCTTCCCGTGCCGCTTGTTGTCCCGATAACGTGGGACCGGCCCGAGAGCGGCTACCCTTCCGGCTCACCGCTCCTGCTCAAAAGCGACAGCACACCGCACGGCCGTACCGGATTCGCAGCAGGGCTCCGGCTCTCTGAACGGCAAAAACAGCGCGCACTCTTTCTCATTGCATTTATAGAAAGAATATAGCGTTTTTTGTGCGATTTGTCAATCCTTTATTACTTCTTCCTTCAGGCGGGCGATGAGCCGCTCCATCAAGGCCACCCGGTTGAAGGGGGTCATCAGGTAAAATCCATCCGCATAGGGCAGAGCCGCTTTTGCCGCCTGCACCGAGATCTCGATGCCCAGTTCTTCCCCGGCGGCACGGTCCAGCCCGGCAAAGCGGTCGATGATGGCGGCGTCCACATGGATGCCGTTGACCTCGTTTTCCATAAAGATGGCGTTGCGCTGGCTCACCACCGGCAGGATGCCGGCCAGGATCTTTGCCTCCGGGCCAAGGGTCTGCCGGGCCTGCTGCAGGTTCTGCACGGCCTGCTCCGACAGCACCGGCTGGGTGAGGAAGCCGGCCATGCCGTTTTCCAGCTTTTCCACGGCACGGCGCAGCTCCACGTCAAAGTTGCGGGCATTCAGGTTCAGCGCGCCGAACACGGTCAGGGGCGAGGGCATCTCCCGGCCCTCCCCGGCCAGCGACACGATGTACTGGGCCAGCTTGCGGGAGTTGAACTGATACACGCTCTTCACCTCGTCCCGCTCGGCGGAGGGGATGGGGTCGCCGGTGATGGCCAGCACCTCCCGCACGCCCTCGGCGTACAGGCCCAGCAGCAGGGCCTTGGTGGCGTTCAGGTTGCGGTCGCGGCAGGTCATGTGGGGCAGGGTGCACAGCCCCAGCTCCCGGTGGACCCGGCAGGCCACCAGAGAGGAATCCATCCGGGCCTGTGCAATGGGGCAGTCGGCAATGGTCAGCAGGTCAGCACCCGCCGCCTGCAGCTTTTTTGCCCCTTCCAGATAACCGGTCAGGTCCGCATTGCGGGGAGAATCCAGCTCAATGGCAATGACCTTTTCCCCTGCGTTCAGCTTACGCAGGAAAGCATCCTTGTTTTCCACCGTCTGTTCCTTCACGGTGGAAAGCTCTTCTGCCGGAGCCGTTTTTTCCACCACGGGCAGGCTGTCCAGCTCCGCCCGCAGGGCGGCAATGTGGGCGGGGGTGGTGCCGCAGCAGCCGCCCAGGATCCGAACCGTGCCCTCGGCGGCCAGACGGCCCAGCTCCCTCGCAAAGTACTCCGGCCTGCCCTGATACTTCACCTGCGTCCGGGTGACAACGGGATAACCCGCGTTGGGCATGACCGACAGGGGCGGCGTGCCCCCCAGCTGCTTTGCCAGTGTGCGCATGGCACCGGGTGCCGACACGCAGTTCAGGCCCACGGCATCCACGATGCCGCTTTCCTGCATCCGCCGGGCAAGGTCTTTGCAGTACATGCCCTCCCGGGTGTAGCCGTCGGGCAGGACCGCAAAGGACACCAGCACAAAGGCATCCGGCACTTCCGCCTTGATGGCCCCCACGGCATCCAGAAGGCCCGCATCGGAGCTCAGGGTCTCGAACAGGAAATTCCTGGCTCCCAGCGCCGCGAACTGCTTTGCCACAGCCGTATATACCTGCCCCGCCGGAACCGCCTCGGTATCCGGAGCCGGGCCGAGGTCGGCAAAAACGGCGGCACCCATCTCCTCTGCGGCCTGCACAGCCAGCTGCCAGCCTGCCTGCGCCAGTTGTTCCCAGCCGGGCGTGTGTGCCGCCGCCAGCCGGGGCAGGCTGAAGGTATTCGTCTTGACGGCATCAGCCCCTGCCGCCAGATACTCCCGGTGGACAGCCAGCACCCCCGCCGGGTCGGTCAGGTTGGCCTGCTCGCACTCCACCCCGGGAGCCGCCTTATAATAAGTACCCATGGCACCATCAAAAAGCAGGGGGCGGGTCTGTAACAGTTCGCGGATGTTCATCATATATACTTCCTCGCATCTCACAAATAAGCTCTATATTCTTCAGTTTAATGAAGTTTCGCCTCTTGTCAAGCGTTTTTTCGTGCCACAGCTTGCAGGCAGGGCAGTTTTGTGCTATCCTATGCGTAACTTTTACATGTGAGGAGAGATGTATCATGCGCCATGCAGGCACACAAACGATCGAAACGGAGCGGCTGCTTCTGCGCCCGCTGACCCCGGAGGATGCCCCCATGATGTACGCCAACTGGGCCAACGACCTGGACGTGACCCGCTGGCTGCGGTGGGAACCCCACAAAAACGTGGACGAGACCCGGGAACTGCTGACCGCATGGGCGCTTCTCTACCCCAATGGAGATTACTACCAGTGGGCCATCGTGGAAAAATCTACCAGGCAAGTGTTTGGCTCCATCGGCGTGTTCACATCCAGTTCCGCCGAGCCGGAGCGTGACCCCTGGCCCGGCTTCGACCACACGAACGGCGTGTGGGAGGTCGGCTACTGCATCGGCAAGGCCTGGTGGAACCAAGGCTTTACCACCGAAGCGCTAAAAGCAGTTGTAGAATACTGGTTCAAAAATACAGATAGTAGCTGGCTGGCCTGCTGCCATGCGTTTGAAAATCCTGCCAGCGGCCGGGTGCAGCAGAAGGCCGGCTTTGTCTACGACCACGATTCTGTCTACCACAAATTTGACGGCACACCGGTTGCCTGCAGGTGCTACGCATTGACAAGAGAACATTACGAAGAACTGAGAGGTTTATTTTGAGCGAACTTTATGACATTTTAGTAGAAACGCCCCCCACAAAGGTCATCTTACTGGCCCTGGATCAGGGGCTTTGGGACTGTGAGCGCAGCCTGAACGAGCTGGCTGCACTCTGCGAGGCCAACCACATGGAGGCTGTGGCATCCGTGACCCAGAAGCGGCAGACCCCCGAGACCGGCATCGTGCTGGGCAGCGGCAAGCTGGAGGAGGCCGCCGCTGCCGCCGCGGAGCTGGGTGCTGAGTGTGCCGTGTTTGACGGCGAGCTGACCGGCAGCCAGATCCGCAACATCTCCACGGCGCTGGGCGGCATGGAGGTCATTGACCGCACCATGCTGATTCTGGAAATTTTCCGCAGCCGCGCCGTGACCAACGAGGGCAAGCTGCAGACCGAGCTGGCGCTTCTGCGCTACCGTCTGCCCCGCCTGCAGGGAATGGGCGAAAGCCTGAGCCGCCAGGGCGGCGGTGGCGGCGGCGGCGGTGGTGCCCGCCGTGGTGCCGGTGAGACCAAGCTGGAGCTGGACCGCCGCCACGTCCACGCCCGCATCGACGCATTGGCCGAAAAGCTGGCAGAGATGGAAAAGCGCCGGGGCGAGAGCCGCAAGGCCCGGGCCAAGACCGGGATGCCGGTGGTCAGCCTTGTGGGTTACACCAACGTGGGCAAATCCAGCCTGATGAATGCCCTGTGCGGCCCCAGCGTGGCCGAGGCCGACATGCTGTTTGCCACCCTGGACCCCACCAGCCGGAAGCTGGTTCTGCCCAGCGGCATGGCCGTTCTGCTGGTGGACACGGTCGGCTTTGTCTCCCGTCTGCCCCACAATCTGGTGGAGGCCTTCAAATCCACGCTGGAGGAAGCCGCATGGTCTGATGTCATCGTGCGGGTGGCGGACGCGGGCGACGACCAGCGGGAAGAACAGCTGACCATTACTGATGAGGTCCTGGACGGGCTGGACTGTGCCGACATCCCCCGCCTGACCGTTTACAACAAGTGTGACAAGCCCAATGCCCTGAACTTTGACCCGGACATCCTGTTGACCAGCGCCAAGACCGGCTACGGTCTGGATGCCCTGCTGAAAAAGCTGGACGAGCTGCTCAGTGACCGGGTGCACACCATCCGGGTGCTGCTGCCCTATGATAAGCTGGGCCTGGCCGCCCCCATGCGGGAGCGGGGCAGCGTGCAGGTGGAGGAGTACCGGGAGGACGGGCTTTATCTGGAGGGCATCGTCAAAACCGAGGACTTGCACTATTTTGAAGGATATTTAGTTTAAGCATCTGCTCTCCGGACGCGAATTCGGGTTGCGGCTCCCAGCATCCGCTGCGCGTTGCTTGCGTCTTGCTGGCCGCGGCCCCAACAGCAACTCCCTGTATCCGCCACTGGCGGCGGTCGTTGCCGTTGCAGGGCATTCCATCCCCCGCCCAACTGCCTGACGGCAGTCGGGTCCCACCCTCCGGACACTTGCTTTGGGAAACTCCCCGCCGTCCTATCGTCTCGAACAAATAAAAAAATCCCCAACAAACACAAAAACCCGCCTGGCAGCGGGTTTTTGTGTATAGAGGGGTGGGAAAGTATATAAAGTTGGGAATCGCAATTCAAATGCAGGCACTTGAGAAACAACATGTTTTGCGCAGTCTTTGGCGCTTTGCGTGCCTCGCGATATGTATTATACGCTTTTTTCTTTTCTTGTCAAACAAAATTTTTGACATTTGCTTTAATTTAGCACTTTACATTTCGATCAAAACTTTATATAATTAACACAGAAAACACAAAAGCGAGTTTTTCCGCAGTTTATGCGATTGCGACAACAGTAAAACTTTACTTTTAAAAATTTTTGTACAATTCAACAAAAACATAAAAGGAGACCTTTCTCATGGACGATTTAGACCGCAAGATCCTCTCCCTTCTCGCAAAAAATGCCCGGATGCCCGTCAAGGAAATCGCCGAGCAGGTGGCACTGACCAGCCCGGCTGTTTCCAGCCGCATCCACAAGCTGGAGACCGACGGCATCATCAGCGGCTACACCGTGGTGCTGAACCGCCCGGCAGACCGTGTCTATGTGGACGCGCTCATCAGCCTGTCCGTCACCCCCAGCCACCGGGACGAGCTGGTGGAGCTGATGCAGAACAGCAAGGAGGTGCTACAGTGCTACCATGTCACCGGTGCCTACACCTTCCTCATCAAGGTCAGCTGCGGCAGCATGCCCCAGCTGGAGCACCTGATCCTGCAGTTCCAGAAGCTGGGCACCACCAGCACCCAGATCATCCTTTCTACTCCGGTCAATCATGGTGATCTGGAAGCGCTGCAGCTGTAAGCCGTTCACAGAACTGTTACAACTGCCGTGCAATCTTCCGGCCTTCCGGGCCGTATTCCTGATACAAGGCCGCCGTTCAGCGGCTGCATAAACGCCCCCAAAGGCGGGCAGACTGATCACGATCACCCTGCCTTTGTCAGACGAAAGGAACTACGACCATGAAAAAACGCATTCTTGCCGCTTTGCTGGCTCTTGGCTGTGCCCTGCTGGTGTTCACCGGCTGCGGCAGCAAAAAAGATACCACCCCAAAAGACTACACCCAGATCATCCACGATGCCCGGGAAGCCGAGGACAATGATTATTATATGATCTTCTCCCCGGCAGAGGACGGCAAGTTCACCGCCCAGTACGGCTACAGCGCCAGCTATCCGGCGGATGACCTGAACGATGAGATCCAGAACATGCTGCTCCCCCTGCTGGACCTGCCCGAGGGCAGCTACACCGATCTTGCCGCTTCCCTCTCTGCCATGATGGTGCAGAGCTATGGCGTTGCCATCGTCAAGCCTGCTGAGGGCAAGACGCAGGAGGTCGTGGACGCAATGGATGCCTATATCCAGAACCAGCAGCAGACGATGGAGCACTACCTCGAGGATCAGTATCAGATCGCCGCCTCCGCCAAGGTGGCCACTGTCCCCACCGGCGAAGTGGTCATGGTGTGCTGTGAGAACAGCGATGCCGTGATGAACGCCATCAAGACCGCTCTGGCCGCTTAAATTATCTTTCAAAACAACAATGCCCTGTACCGTTTTGCATGGTACAGGGCATTCTTATTTCTACTAGATGGATTATATCGTTCAAATATCACATATCCGAACGAGAATATGCGTTCTTCATATTGCTGCTCAGCTCAAACAGCACCTTATCCAGCGTGTCGGCGGCGCGGGCCTTGACCTCAGCGGCCAGGGCCTCGTTGGCCTCCTGGCGCAGGGCGGCGCGGCGGGCGGGGTCGGTCTCGGCCAGCTGCTTTGCGTCATACTGATTCAGCAGGGCACGGCAGGCGGAGAGCACCCCCAGCTCATAGCGCTCGACATGGAACACCGACTTGCCATAGGAAGCATCCGCCATCGCAGCGATCATCCGGCTGACCCAGTAGAAGCTGTCGGTGGACACCTCACCGGTGGTGCCGGCCAGATAGGCCGGGGTCGTCTCCACATTGGCGTAGAAGGGCACCATGGCGTTCAGGGCATTGGAGGCGTAGGCCACCCACTCCACTGCCTGCAGGTCGGCGGGCAGATCAGGCCGCAGCTGAATCAGCGCCACAAAGTCGTTGCGGTTGATGCCGATGGAGCGGTAAACGCCCCGGTTCTCTCTGGCACCGTAGCTTGCATACGGATCGTACGGCGTGCCCTGATAATGGCTGGACAACACATACTTCACGTCCTCGGGGGTGATCTTCTTCTCAGGCACCATGCACCAGGGCAGGTCGTCGGAAGCCGGGGTATAGTCGGCATCGGGGCCATCCCAGACCCAGGTGGTGGGGTTCAGGGTGCGCAGCATGTACCAGGCGCGGGGCGTGTTGTAAACGTGGTCGGAATCGGTGTGGCTGCCAAAGGCGGCACGAGGGTCGAACACGCCGTCCTGTGCCAGGTCGAGGTGATACTTTGCAATGAACTCCCTCAGGTCAGCCGAGCAGAGATGGTTTTCCTGCGCGCCAAAGGCATCGTCCAGATCAAAGGCATCGATGCCCAGCTGGTTCGGCATCACCACATAACTGTCATCGGGCACACGGCGTGCCATCCAGTGATGGCCGCCGATGGTCTCCAGCCACCAGATCTCGTTCACATCCTGGAACGCAATGCCGTTCATCTCGTAAGTACCGTAGGTCTCCAGCAGCTTGCCCAGCCGCTCCACGCCCTCGCGGGCGGTGTGGATGTAGGGCAGCACCAGATAGACGATATCCTCCTCGCCGATGCCGCCGGGCACCTCGGGCTGCTCCCCCCTGGCAGGCTGGTACACCACCAGCGGGTCAGCGCCCAGCACGCGGGGGTTGGAGGTGATGGTCTCGGTGGCGGTCATGCCGACATTGGCGGCATTGACACCGGCTGCGGCCCAGATCCCCTTGCCCTCCACGGCGTTGGGCATGGCGGTCATCCGCATGGGGTCACCGGGCAGCGGGACCTCCACATGGGACAGCACCGAGCGGTAGACCGCCGGATGCTCCTCAGGCTGGACCACCACGAATTTCTTTGCCGTGAAATGGCCGGAACCGGAATCGTCGTTGCGGGCGATCATGGTGGAGCCGTCATAGGATGCGTTTTTACCAACCAGAAGCGTTGTACATGCCATAATATCTTCTCCTCCGAATCGAAGTATTTGTCTCTCGGTTTGCCTTGACTGATTGTAATCCTTTTTGTTTCAAAAGGCAAGAGGGCTTACCGGAGCCGTTCCCCGTTTTCCTCCGGGGCCGGAGCAGCTGCCGGGGCGCAGTCCCGGCCAAAGTAGAGCGCCACCTCGCCGATCTTCTTTTTGCGCAGCAGGAAGAGAGTCGGGATAAGATAGATCAAGATTGAGAGCATCATGCTGGCATCATAGCCCGAAATACTCTCGGCCACGTCCTCCGTGCCGTACAGGCCGCCCACCAGCATAGAGGCAATGTCCATGGCCCCGTGCAGGAACACCGTGACCCACAGGTTGCCGGTGCGGAAATAGATGGCTGCGAACAGCGTGCCCAGCGATGCCGCAAAGACACACTGCATCAGCACACCGAAGGGAGCGCTGGACAGCAGATTGGTCAGGTGGGCCGCGCCAAACAGCAGGCCCGACAGCAGACAGGCTTTCCAGACCCCCGCCCTGCCGGTGCCGAAGCGCTCCAGCAGGCTCTGGGCAATGACCCCGCGGAAGATGAACTCCTCCGCCACGCCCACCAGTGCCATGCTCAAAAAGAAGCTGAAGATGCTGAACGCAGGCTGCAGCTGGCCATCCTCGGGCATCCCGAACATCAGCTTGGTATACAGGCTGTAACCGATGAGCACCAGCGGATACATTCCCACCAGCAGCCCATTGAAAAAGCCGCTGCCCCGGCGGCGGAGCAGGTACATCTTACCGGTGCGGCCCAGAATGACCAACGCCACCACCATGCCCACCGCCTCCTGCACGGCGCTGAGGAAGTAGGAGTCCACCCGTTCCAGGTCCACCCCAAAGAGCACCAGTGCAAACACAATGAGATAGGATGCCAGCAGCAGGCTGCCCAGAAACAGCACCTCGGATAAAACGCAGAAGCCGATGGGATGCTTTGCGCGCAGACGTTTCAGCATAAAAATATCCTCCTGAATCTTAGTGGCTCTATTCTAACATACTTTGCCGGAAAGAGAAAGTTTTTGGCATTTTCTGCTCAGGCGAAAAATCTCAAAAAAAGTGTTGACAAGACCCGGGCCGTATAGTATAATATCCCTTGTCAGCGGCGAGGTTCAAAACTGACGACAACAGAATGATGGGGATTTGCATAGTGGTAGTGCGGTAGACTCTGACTCTACTTGTGGGAGTTCGATTCTCTCATCCCCAACCAGAAAACCGCAGTCGCCTTCCGGCTGCGGTATTTTCGGGGCATAGCGCAGTTGGTAGCGCGCCTCGTTCGGGACGAGGAGGCCGTGGGTTCAAATCCCGCTGCTCCGATCGAAAAAAGAGACATACTTCGGTGTGTCTCTTTTTCTTTTTACAAAATTTTTTCTTGACACATTTCCCCTTTGGGAATACTCTTATAGTACCAGATATCCCCTGCTCTGCGGCGGGAAAGATCAAGAGGAAACGAGGGATTTGTGAGATGAAAAAACGTGTTGGCATCCTGACCTCCGGCGGCGACTGCCCGGGCCTGAACGCAACCATTCGCGGCGTGGCAAAGGCACTGTATGCCCGGATGGGTGATAATGTGGAGATCGTGGGCATCCTGAACGGCTACCACGGCCTGATCAACGGCGAATACAAGGAGATGTGCGAGGATGACTTCCGCGGCATCCTGACACTGGGCGGCACCATTCTGGGCACCAAGCGTACCCCCTTCAAGCTGATGCGCGTGGTCGAGGACGACAAGATCGATAAGGTCGCGGCCATGAAAAAGACCTACAAGGACGCAAAGCTGGACTGCCTGCTCTGCCTGGGCGGCAACGGCACCCATAAAACCGCCAACCTGCTCTCGCAGGAGGGCCTGAACATCATCGGCCTGCCCAAGACCATCGACAATGATATCTACGGCACCGATGTGACTTTTGGCTTCCACACCGCTGTGGACATTGCCACCGAGGTCATCGACCGCATCCACACCACCGCCGGCAGCCACAGCCGCGTGATGTGCATCGAGATCATGGGCAACAAGGCCGGCTGGCTGACCCTCTACTCCGGCATTGCAGGCGGCGCGGATATCATCCTGCTGCCCGAGCAGCCCTACGACATCGACCGCGTCTGCGAGGCCGTGGAGCGCCGGGCAAAGCGCGGCTCCAACTTCTCCATCATCGCTGTGGCCGAGGGTGCCATGAACGTGGATGAGGCCAAACTGAAGCGCAAGGAGTGGGCCGCCAAGCGCGCCGAGGCCGGTTACACCACCGCCACCAACCGCATTGCCGCTGCCGTCCAGAAAAAGACTGGCATGGAGACCCGGGTCTGCATCCCGGGCCACATGCAGCGCGGCGGCAGCCCCAGCGCCTACGACCGCGTGCTGGCCACCCAGTTCGGCAGCTACGCCGCCAAGCTGGTGGAGATCGAGCAGTACGGCGTTACGGTGGCTCTCGTGAACAACCACGTCATCTCCAACCGTCTGGAGGATATCGCCGGTAAGACCCGCAATATCCCCGAGGGCTGCGAGCTCCTCACCGTGGCAAAACGCATGGGGATCAGCTTGGGCTGAGAAATCTTTCCGGCATGACCGCAATCTTCTTCCCGGTTTATCCGTATTCCAAGTGTAACAAAACCTCGTGAAAGGAAGTGTCTCTCCATGAAAAAAATCCATAAGTTCTTTTCTAAAGATTTGCTCCATATTCTTGGTGCTGTTGGGATTTTTGTTGCTTTTCTGATTTCTATCGCCTATAAGCAAGTTGGAATCGGGGCACTCATAGCTGCGTGGCTTATTGCTATGGCAATTATCGGGGTAGCATGGATTACAGACATCCGCAAAGCAGACCTGCTGAAAAACGGAAAGATTGTTTCCGGAAAAGTTAATGCAGTAAAAAGGGTTCACATAAAATTCCACATGAGTACCTATCACCTTGCTGATGAAGATGTAATTTATCCTTGGGTGATTCGGTACCAATACAAGATTGGAAAAGACACTTATTATGGACAGTCCCATTGGTTTTGGTTCAAACCTCTCGTGAGCAAGGGAACACCTATAAAGGTGACTATTGACCCTCAAAACCCAGAAAGAAGCATTGTTGCTGCATGGGAAAGTTAATAGATTGTTTCTTTCCTCTATGATGACGGAAATTTCAAAGGAGCGTAATCTCCTTTGGCACACGACTTTGGAACAAAGTCTAGTGTGTTACACCTCGATAGAGGTGTGCCGCTCCCAGACACAAAAAGTCCCATGGCCAACACCTCGGCGGTGTGGTCATGGGACTTAATGCTTTTTAGGCCTAGCGGAGTGAACAGTAACCAATCCTGACATCCAGTTGCCGTGTCATTTGTTGAATACTGTTTTACGAACAGTCTGCGGATGGACGTTCCCTCTTTTTCAATATACCGAACAAGAACTTACTTATTCTTGTACATTTCCTCGTAGTATTTCTGGTAGTTGCCGCTGGTGATGTGCTCCATCCACTCCTCGTGGTCGAGATACCAGTCGATGGTCAGGACGATGCCCTTCTCGAACGGGGTCTCGGGGTACCAGCCCAGATCGTTCTTGATCTTGGTGGGGTCGATGCCGTAGCGGCGGTCGTGGCCCAGACGGTCGGCAACGTGCTTGATCAGATCCTCGCTGATGCCGTCGTCCTTCAGGCGGTCGTGCAGCTGCTCGATGATGGTCTTGACGATGAAGATGTTGGGGCGCTCGTTGTGGCCGCCCACATTGTAGACCTCGCCGATCTTGCCGCCGTTGCAGACCATATCGATGGCCTTGCAGTGATCCTCAACGTACAGCCAGTCACGGATCTGCATACCGTCACCGTAGACAGGCAGCTGCTTGTGGTGCTTGACGTTGTTGATCATCAGGGGGATCAGCTTCTCGGGGAACTGGTAGGGGCCGTAGTTGTTGGAGCAGCGGGTGATGTTGATGGGCATACCGTAGGTATCGTGGAATGCCATAACGAACATATCAGCGCTGGCCTTGGAGGAGGAGTAGGGGCTGTGGGGGCACAGCGGGGTGGTCTCCATGAAGTAGCCCTCGGCACCCAGAGCGCCGTAGACCTCATCGGTGGAGACCTGCAGGTACTTCTTGCCTTCCTTCCAGGTCTTGGCATCAGCATCGTACCAGGCTTCCTTGGCACGCTGCAGCAGGTTCACAGTGCCCATGACGTTGCTCTGGACAAAGATCTCGGGGTTCTTGATGGAACGGTCCACATGGCTCTCAGCGGCAAAGTTGATGACATAATCGAAATCGTACTTTGCGAACAGGCTCTCCACCAGCTCCTTGTCGCAGATGTCGCCCTGCACGAACACATGGCGGGGGTCGCCCTCCACATCCTTCAGGTTCTCCAGATTGCCCGCGTAGGTCAGCTTATCCAGGTTGACCAGCAGGATCTCGGGGTACTTCTTGAGCATATAGTGGACAAAGTTGGAGCCGATAAAACCGGCGCAGCCGGTGATCAGATATTTTTTCATAGGTTTATTCTACCTCAATTTTCAGGTTTTGTCTTCTTGGGGAAGCTTTTCCCTTATTTCATCCCGTTCTCGCCGTCCCAGTGGGCGAAGAAGCAGGCCAGGGCCTCTTTCCAGTCCCGCACATCGTTGCCCACAGTGCAGCGGAGCATCCGGTTGTCCAGTGCGCTCCACTTGGGGCGGTCGGCGCTTTCGGGGTGCTTGGCCTTGTACTCCTCGCTGGTGCAGGGGGCCACAGAGGCATCCACACCAGACAGGCGGATGATCTCGGAAGCAAAATCGTACCAGGAGCAGATGCCCTCACCGGTGCAGTGATACAGGCCGTACTCATGGGTCACGCAGAGCTGCAGCAGCTCATGGGCCAGGTCAACCGCGTTGGTGGGGTTGCCGCACTGGTCGTTGACCACTTCCAGCTTGCCGAATTTCCGGCCAGCGTTGACGATGGTCTTGACGAAGTTCTTGCCGTAGTAGCTGTACAGCCATGCCGTGCGGACGATGAAGTGGCGGTGGCAGAACTGCTCCACATACTTTTCGCCCATGAGCTTGG
>ENA-UOJO01003414-UOJO01003414.1-human-gut-metagenome-genome-assembly--contig:-P57-NODE-3414-length-15089-cov-37.133564_pt1 | contig 15089 bp, 21 predicted proteins | sample MGYA00242351_ERZ723898 | MGnify/ENA metagenome assembly ERZ723898 | reverse complement strand
GGTAGGTAACTCTATATTATGTAAACAGAACAAACATTCCCCAAACAAATGAACGAGTAAACATAAAACAATAACAAATAGATTATTGTAAATCGAACAACAATTTGTATTAAAATATTTTAATAAATTTTTATAAATATGCTTGACATTTAATACAATTTGTAGTATTATAATTATGTCGAAAGGAGATGAAAACAAATGAAAAAAGCTATAATAAGTATAATATCAATATTAGCATTTTTATATTTAATAGGCGAACAAGAAGAAATAACATTAGGAATAGTAGCATTAAAATTTTTATCATTAGGTTGGTTATGGTTAGTATCAAAAGCAAATAATTATTTTTATCAAGGAGAATAGAAAATGAAAAGAATAAAACTATTATTAGAATTTATCAAATTAAAACATCAAGGATATAATAAAGAAGAAAGATACTTTAAATATGCTATCAAAGGGCTTATAAATTTTGAGCAATACGAGAAATTTATTGATAATAAAGTAATGAAAGGGGGCGAATAAATATGGATAAAGCACAGCTTAATAGTTTATATGGTATGAAAGTTAATACAATATCAAAACTATTATTAAAATTACAATTTAATGTTTCTAGTATAGGTTTTAATTATTGGATAACTGCAATAATGCAATATAGAAAAAACTATTTTAAATACAATAATACAATAGAACAAGTATATCACTACGTAGCAAAAATACATAATACAACAAGAACAAGAGTAGAAAGAGCAATGCGAACAGCAAAAGCAACAGCAACAGAACAAATACAAAAACAATATAATTATTATAATAAATTAACAAATAAAACAGTATTAGAATTATTAACGCGTAATGCATTATTTATAGAAAAAGTTGATAATCATATACCGCGTATAGATTAGAAAGGAGAATAACAATGGGAAATAAAATTTTTGAAGAAATAAAAAGAAAATATAAAAATTCAAATAAATATATGTTATGTATAAGTTATGAAGATATAGGAATTTTAATTCAAATGGTTGAAATGTTAGACAAACAAATAAAAAGAAAAGATGTAACAAAAAAATATGAAAATATGATACAGTCATTTGAATGTGATTTTAATTTACCTTTTAATTATAATGATTTTACAATGTTTGATGATTTAAAAAGATTGATACAAAATAAAAATGAAAGACTTGTAAAAGATATTGAATTATTACAAGAATTTTCTTTTGGTATTAGATACGGAAATTTAAAAATAATTGATGACGGAACAAATTGGAGGGGATAATATGGAACTAGAAATAGAGGAAAAATTACAAGAAAAATATAATCATATAGAAATAAATGTAAATTATTTAGAGTTGCGAAAATATCAAATAAATGTTAAAATAAGAATAGAAAATCAAGAATACAAGAAAGAAATAATACATATATGGGACGCACATTATACAAAAGATGTAAACATAGGTACAATATGTAATCAAATTGATAATTTTATTCTTGGTTTATATAGAAAGGAGTGTAAATATTATGACTAAAAGTGAATTTATACCAACAATAGCACCATTAGTACAAGCAGAAAATAAAAAGAGAGGAAATCCTTTATTTTCAAGTGTAGTAATTGCACAAGCAATATGTGAAAGTGGCTGGGGACAAAGTAAAATAATGATGAAAGCAAATGCAATTTTTGGGATAAAAGCAACATCTAGTTGGAAAGGTAAAGTATATAATGCAAATACGCAAGAGTGTTACGACGGCGTAAGTTATACAAATATAACGGCTTGTTTTAGGGCTTATGATAATTTACAAGAAAGTATCTCAGATTATTTTGATTTAATATTAGGTTTATCAAGATATAGTAAAGCTATAAATACTAATAGTCCGTTAGAGTGTATAACAGCAATAAAAAATGGGGGTTATGCTACAAGTCCAACATATATAAATACTATAATGTCAATAATCAATAGTAACGATTTAACTAAATATGATGTTGTGGAAAATGCGGAAAACTTTGTTGATAATTCAAATTATATTGAATACATAGTAAAAAGCGGGGATACATTATCAGAAATAGCACAAAAATATAATACAACATATCAAAAAATAGCACAAGATAATAATATAGAAAATCCTAATTTAATATATCCAAAGCAAAAATTAATAATATATACAAATGTTTCACAAGAAACAAAAGAAATAATATACATTGTAAAAAGCGGGGATACATTATCAGAAATAGCACAAAAATATAATACAACATATCAAAAAATAGCAAAAGATAATAACATTTCAAATCCTAATTTAATATATCCAAATCAAAAGTTGGTGATTAAATAATGGGATTAGAACAAAGAACGCGGACAATATGGCACTTATTGGGGAAATACATACGATAGCTCGCAATCATTAACAATGGAACAAATGGAAGTAAACGCACGTTATATATGGGAATATTTGCAAACGCAAGGTTGGACGCTTAATGCAGTTGCCGGCGTACTCGGAAATATGCAGAGCGAAAGTGCTATAAATCCTCGGACGTTGGGAAAGTAACGTAGTAGGTGGCGACCCGACAGCCCACGGGTATCGGCTTAGTACAATGGACGCCATATACTAAATATACAGACTGGATAGTAAATCAAGGATTTAATGACCCATCAGAAATGGACGCTAATTTATATAGGATAATTTATGAGGTAGAAAATAATATACAATGGATAGCGACAAATACTTATAATTATAGTTTTTACGAATTTACACAAAGTACTGATACACCATATAATTTAGCACTAGCTTTTTTAGCAAATTATGAAAGACCGGCAGACCCAAACCAACCAGCAAGAGGAACGCAAGCAGAGTATTGGTATGAATTTTTAGGGGGATTACCACCAGTACCAACAGTTACAAGAAAACGCAAGAAATTTCCTTGGGCTGTTTTAACAAGAATAATAAAACAAAGACGAACATTTTTTTAAAAATGTTCGTTTTATTATTGACAAAAATAAAAATTTGTGCATATAATTATTTAGAAACTAACGAGAAAGGAGAAAAGAAAAATGGATATTGCAACTCTTTTAGGAAGTTATGCGTTTCCAGTTGTCGCTTGTCTAGGTATGGCTTGGTATGTAAAGTATATAACAGATAAGAACTCACAAGAAACAGCAAAACTAAATGAACAACATACAACAATAATGCTAGCATATAAAGACGAAATCAAAGACGCAATAAATAATAATACTGTTGTAATGGAAAGATTATGTACAACAATGGAAACAAAAAACACAAGAACAAAGAAAAATAAAAAAGGAGAGGAGGAAATCGAAAATGAAGCTTAGTAAAGAAGAACTAAAAAATAAAGTCAATGAACTTGTAACAGATAATGAAATAGCAATACAATTATTAGAAGACATAGAAGACAGTATGGAAGTAGGCGAAGTAGATACATCTAAAATAGACGAGTTACAAGCAAAACTAGATGACTTACAAGAAAAATATAAACAAAGATTTTTAAAAGGCGACGACAAAAAAGACGCTGAAGACAAAAAAGAAGTCGACGAAGAATTAGAAGAAAAAGAAGTAATCGATATAAAAGAAATTTAATTATAGAAAGGTAGGAAAATAAAATGGCTTTAAATAAAGTTTTAAAAGTAAATAACGATAGCGAGCTTTTATCATTTATTATAAATACAACACCAGAGCTAGCAAGTAATATTGATTTACCAGTACAAGGAGAGAGCATAGCTCCAATTGGTAAACTTATAATGTCAAATGAAAGATATAAAAATGCTTTCTTAAATACAATAAATTTAATAGGATTAACTGTAATTGATAGAAATTATTGGGAAAATCCTTGGGAAGTTTTTGCGAACAGAGGTACTTTACCTTATGGGCAAACAGTTAGAGAATTGATAGTAGATATAGCAAACGTTTATGATTATAACGAATTTTCAAAGGACGTAGACCATTTCTTAGAAAATGTAGTACCAAATGTATATAATTATCTACACGAAATCAATTATCAAAAATTTTATAAAACTACAACATCTGACGAACAAATGGCAATGGCTTTCAATACAGAGGGCGGATTATTTGATTTAATCGAAAAAATAGTAGGTTCTTTATATGAAGGTTATAAATATGATAAATATATAGCAGATAAATATATGTTATGTAGAAGAATTATAGACGGAACTATTACAAGTGTTAAAATTGACGATTACGCAAACTTAACACCAAGACAAAGAGTAGCGAAGTTAAAATCTGTATCAAATTTAATGACTTTTAGAAGTCCAAACTATAACCCAGCTGGCGTAAGAGTTTCAACTCCATTTGATAAACAAATAGCAATTATCAATACAGATTTTGAGGCAGATATGAGTACAGATGTTTTAGCAACTTCTTTCTTTAGAAATGAAGCAGAAATGAAATCAAGAAGTGCGTTGATAGACGGTTTCGGAAATCACGATACAGCAAGATTACAAGAATTATTAGGCGACGCATACGTACCATTTACAGAAACAGAATTAACAGCATTAAGAAATATACCAGCAGTAATAATAGACGAGGAATTTTTCCAAGATTATTCTTACGCAATGGATAATAACGCAGACACTAAAATGACAGACTTCTATAACCCAGAGTCATTAAAAAGAAATCATTGGTTACACACATGGAAAGTTTTATCAACTTCGCCTTTTAAGGGAGCAGTATTTTTTACCACTGATACACCAAGCGTAACAAGTGTTGCAGTAAACCCAAGCGAAGTATCAGCTAGTGCTGGTTTAGATGTGCAATTACAAGCAGTTGTTACAACTACTGGTTTTGCTAATAAAGCTGTAACTTGGAGTATAACACAAGACCCAGAAACAGACCCAGCAAAAAAAGCGACTGTCGACTTAAACGGAAAAGTACATATTCCAGCTGGACACGTAGCAAGTACACCTGACACAGAAAACGAATTAGTAAAAGTAACAGCTACAAGTGTATATGATAATACAAAAACTGGAACAGCAAGTATAACAGTACTTTAAAACAAAACGGCTGGATATAAAATCTAGCCGTTATTATTTTATAAGAAAGGAGAAAAACAATGAAACGAAAATTAATAAATTCGCAGTTGTCTAATTTTAAAACTTATGAAATGTATAAAAGACAATTATTAACCCTTGCCGAAAATGTTTTTGAGTTTTCTAATATGCCGAAATTTATTGATACCGCATATTTAAATAAAACATTATTAAGACAAGGAAGTATAGCATTTTTCGTTGACGAAGTATTAGGATTATTAGCATTACCATATCAAAATATAGGTAAATTAGATGTATACGGTAGACCTACAAGCATACAAGTAATATCACAAAACGGATATTCTAAATTTATTAGAAGTCAAGACGATTTTGTAATTATGTATGATAATAACGGGCGTTATCCTTTATGGCTTGATATTTTACAATACGCGGAACGTATAGCATTAGATACTAGAACAACAGATATAAATATAGCACAGCAAAAAACACCTAGATTCTGGAAAACAAAATCAGAAAAAGTAAAATCAATACAAGATTTAGTAAATAATGTAGACGGTATGGAAAATACAGTAATTTCTTATGAAGATTTAGACTTGGACGATACAACGTTAGTACTTGCACCAGCACCATTTGTAGCAGATAAAATAGACTTACACAAAGAAAAAGACTGGAATGAATTTTTAAGACTTATAGGTATTGCAAATATGAATTTTCAGAAAAAAGAGCGTAACATAAAAGACGAAGTATTAGCAAGTCAAGGCGGAACAGTTGCAAGTCGTTATAGTCGTTTTGAGCCTAGACAAAAAGCGATAGAAGAAATAAACGAAAAATTAGCAAATAAAATTTTAATAAATGGAAAAAAAGCAATAGAAAAAGAAATAGAAGTAAAATATTATGACGGCGTACCAACTTCCGAAAAAGAAGTAGAGGAAGAATACGACGTAGAAAGTGAGGGCGAAGATGATACCATATTATAACGGATTATTTATGTTTTACCCATTTTTACCACCTAATTGTAATAAACCGCCTACAATATATTCAATATTAGAAAGCATAGTAAATCCCAATGTAGATTTAAACGAGCCAGCACCAGAAGTAAAAATAAAAGATTTAGCAAAAGCTGGTAGACAAACAATATTTAATTTTGATTATCCTTTAACATCTAATATAACAAAGGAAAAATTTGAAACAATGATACTAAATCATTTTTTACAAAGACGTATAGGTTTTGAAACTGTAACAGCTTTTCGTATTCAATTAGATGTAAAACTAAACGAGATTATGCCTTTATATAATAAAATGTTTGACGCATTGGAAAATTGGGAAATATTTAACGACGGCGAAGTAACTACAAGAACTGGAAAAGATAATAGAACATCAGAAAGTATAAATAATACAAGTAATGAGTTAACTAATCATAGTACTACATCTACTAACGATATATCAGATAGAAGAAATAGCGTATTGCCTCAAAATCAGTTAGAAGATGTACGAAACGGCAGTTATGTTACAAATTATAATTATGATACAAATACAAATAATGGCGAGGATAATTCTACAAGTCAAGGAAAATCCCAAGCACAAAATAACGGAACAGACATAAACGAATATAACGAAACTATAACACGTTCGCCAGCAGATAAAATAGCAATATTAAAAGAAATGCAAGAAAATATAAAATCAATATATACAATGATATTTAAAGATTTAGAGTGTCTTTTTTATCAGTTAGTATAAAGAGAGGAGAGAAAAAATGAATAATTTTAATTATACAAATTTAACACCTTTTAAATGGTTTGTATTAGAAAATTTTCCTTTTATCGAGGCAGATTTTGACGCTCTAACAGAGTGGCAATTGTTTTGTAAATTAGGAAAAGAAATGAACAAAATAATTACAAGCGAAAATACATTAGGAACACAAGTAGAAAGTGTTACAAATGCTTTCATAGAATTACAAAATTATGTTAATAATTATTTCAATAATTTAGATGTGCAAGAAGAAATAAATACAAAATTAAATGAAATGGCACAAGACGGAACTTTAGCACAAATTATAAATGAACAAATATTTAATGAATTAAATCAAAAAATTGAACAAACAAACGAAAGAATTAATGATATTAACGAAAGTACTTTAAATCATATAGTAACAACATTACCAGAAACATTAGTTAATAATAATCAATATGAACATATAATAACAGAAAATGAATTAAATATAGATAATTTACCTGTTTCATATTTTGAAAATTTAGAAAACGCAATAAAATTGACAAACGAAAATATACAAAATGATTTATTAAAAGTAGCAACCTTTAATATTAGTAATTCTAATGTACCATACGACACAGGATTAAATGGAGTTAAAAAATTAACAAAATTACAAAATATATTTAATAAAATTGGAGCAAGTATACTAGGAGTTAATGAAACTTTTGAAAGTTTATTATATCCAGCAAATGAATTTTTAACAACAAAGTTTTTACCTAATTATAATATTGTAAAAACTTGGGAAAATATATTACCTTTAATGGATTACGGGGAAGGCATATTATCCAATTTAACACCTCAAATTACACAAACAAAAATTTATACTAGTTATCACGCACCCGAACATCAAGGATATATAAAAAATACTTATTCATATAATAATAAAATAATATCTTTTTATTGTACGCATTTTTGTTATAATGATGAAACTACTTTAAGAAATCAAATCGCCGAATTATATACAGATATTCAAGCAGATAATAACCCATATAAGATAATAGTAGGAGATTTTAATTTTGATTTATCAGAATATAATGATTATTTAGCTACATTTATTTCTAGTGGTTATAAAGTAGTTAATAGCGGACAATATAAAACTTATGACGATACTAGAAACATTGGCGTTGATGAAATTATGGTATCTAGTAATATTGATATTATTTCTAGTGGCGTTGGAAATTCTGATTATATAGAAAATTTATCAGAACATTTCCCATTATGGGCAACTTTAAAATTTAATTAGAAAGGAGTTTTAAAATGAAAATTATAAATACTTTGAAAAAATTTATTGATAATAATATTGTAAAATTCAATTTTAGTAAATCTTCTAGTGATAATATTTTATTAAAAGAAAAAATAGAAATATTAGACTTAAAATTAAAAGAATTAGAAAATTTAGCCCAAGGAAGTATTAATCTATTAAAAAATAGACATTTTATAGTAGATACTTCACAAAATAACGATTTTGGAGCTAGTGAATTTGATTTATCTATAACAGATAATATAGTTATTATGTGTGGACGTTTAGCATCAAAACAACAATTAAACGGAGAATATAATATAGATTTACCTATAAATATACGTCCTAAAAACAGTTATGTTGGATATTGGACAAACGTAATTGTAGACGGAGTAGCATATCGTTTTCATATTCAAGTTAATAAAAGTAATCCAAAAAAATTAAATATATTTAGTTATGATAATTTTCCGGCTGGAAGTAGTATTGTATTTCAAATAGTTTTTCCTTTGGATAATACAGCATATTAAAAGAGAGGTTTTAACCTCTCTTTAATTTATTGTATTATTTAAGCTATAATTTCCAACATTTGCGTGATTATGCCAAATAGTGACACCACGTCTACAAGCATTATTTATTGTTTCCATAAATTTGCTTGGTACTTCTCCGTATCCTATTTCTTCACTTGCTCCTATTTCTACATAGTTCCAATATCTACGACCAGTAATATTAGGAAGTGCAAGAGATTTTATAGCATATCCAAAACGTGTAAAATAATCGTCTATAATTTTTAAATATTCTGTTTTTACTCTCATTTGTCTAAAACTAAATACATTTCTATTACAAGCCCATATTACATCTCCGTTAGCTTGACCGCCGTTAATATTAGGAAGTAAAGACGCTTGATAAAATTGTCCTATTGTATTACCTATATTTCCAGCAACACTCATTACAGCACCAGCAAGAACTGGAGCTGTAGCCCCACCAGTTGCAATAGTACCCGCAATAGCTCCAGCTGTTAACCCTAAACTTACAGCCATATTAACGCTGTTTTGTGTTAACCAGTTTGTAAATGCGTCGGAACTCCAAGCACAAGTTGGATATTTTCCTAATGCTAACGCTTCGTCATCATTTGTCGCCATACCTTTATAATTCTTTGGTACAATTCTACCACTTCCACCAATAGCAATACTAAATTGATTTTCAAAAATACATTTTTCAGTATTAAAATCTTCATATTTATATATATTATTACTACCTTGATTATTGCTAACAAACAAATAATTATATGGATATACAAAACATTTATTGTTTTTTGGCGTGTAATCAGAAAAAGAAGTTATTCTGTCTATTTCTGTATTAAATTTTTCGGGCGACATATCGTAACTCATAGTATAAAAACTAAATGTATTTTCATCACTTATAACTTTTGCATTATGATTTTGTAATTTACTTTGGTTTATTGCTACATCAGGTAAAATAAATAAGTTTTGTACATCTTCTATATGACCGTCGGCATTTGTACGTAGTAGTAATAATACTAAATCTTTAAAACTTGATAAATTCGTAATATGAAAGAAAAATAGTTGAGTTCCAAATACTGTATTATCATATACAGTAATACCCGCGTATTGTGTACCTTTGTCGCTTTCTAATAATTCAGTCCCCGTGCTTCCGTCTTTTATTTTCCAGTTACTCGCAACAGCTATCCAATAACCAAAATAATTGCCATACGTTAAATCTTCTGTTATACTTTCTTGTATTACTTCTCCTACGTCTAAATTTTCTGGTATAGTGTGTAAACCTATTGTGTCGTCGTTTACGTGTTGTCTATTTATAAAACAAGTCTTTTTTTGCCATTTGTCAAACCAAGTTGACCAAGCGTCGACAGTAAAAGTAATTTCCGTATTTTTATCTCCTTTATATATTACGTCATCTATCCAAGCAAAAAACCATTTGTTTGAATAATCGGGATTTTGAAAAGCTATATAATTTGCTTGTAAACATTGTGCGTATGTAAATCCAGCCATTATACTTCCCGTTGGACGTAAAAACGAGTAATTATCAGCTTGTGCAACTAAATTAGCTTGACATAATTCTAACATTTGTGCCTCTGTATATGAAAGCACATTTGTATATTGTCTGTCAATATGTATGTTTTTTACTAATAAAATTTTACTATTCATATTTTATCTCCTTATTTGAAAATCTATAACTTGTTTAAAATCTGTCCCCGTCATATCATTAGCATAAAATATTTTATTTTCCTTGAAAGTCATAAACAAGTTACGCAACTTATCATTTTTTATTGATATATTATATATATCTCTTTGCCAGTATCTAGATACTTTTATTACATCAGAAAATACAATAATTTTATTTGAAAACTCTTTGTAATATGGACGTATAAACCATATAGGGCTATTTTTTATTTCTTTATCTACTAAATATTCGCATAAAAACTTGAAACTTTGATATTGAAATCCAAAACGATATAATACATTATAATTATTATAACTTTTAGGTAAGTGCGGTTGCGGACGTGTTTCCCAAGCTCCTGTATTTATCATTTTTGCGTTTGTTCCTATTGTTCCAGAGGTTTGACCTGTTGACATACAATATTCTATTGCTATTTTTACTGGCGGATTTCCCTCGACTACGTCTGCTATTTCTTTTACAGCTATTGTTCCTTGCTTTTGACTACTTATTATTTGATGTAGTCCCCAGTCGTTTATATAAGGACAAACCCTTGATATTGTATTTCCTACAAGCCATAATCTAACTACAAGCCTTTTTCTATCTACTGTCGCATAAAAATTCATTAGTTTATTACTTTCGTTTGGTAAATAAGTACTACGGCTCATAAATTCTTCAAATATTATATCTTCTACATCTAAATAACTTGCACCAGCATAATTCTGCTCTGTTGATAAAGCTACTACGTAGCCTATTTTTTCAAATCGTTTTGTTTTTCCCGTTTCATTATCATATACGGATAAATAAAGATTTTTTCTAAATAATGTTATGCAATTGTATTTTCCATTTGTTAATTTTGCTACATCTACATCTTGAAAATATTGTTCTATTTTCTCTGATGTTATTTCCTCGCGTAATCTACGCATTAAAATAAATCTTTTTCCAGTTTTTAAATACTTTTCTACGGCTTTTTTATGCTTTACTTGATAACTTTTACCATTAGAACGCTCGCCGTAGATTAAATTTATTCTTGCACCGTATCGCGTCTATTTTATCAATATTATAATGGATAACTTTTTTATTAGCCATTTTCGTTCTCCTCATTATCATTTTTTATATATAATTTTGCTACTTCGCTTTCTATTTCTTCTCTTACTATTTTTGCGTTTTTCTTTGTTGTTCTATTTGTCAATAAATTAACTCTATTGATTTTCTTTTTTTCACATATTCCGCGATATACTTATTTTTGAAAATTTTTTAATAAACTCTAAATCTTCCATTTTTTCACTCCTTATATTTTGCTCTTTTACTTGAATTATCAGAAATTAAATCCGCATAGTCTAACGCTTTACCTAATATATATGTTGTTGGAACTATACAACAACCGCGATTTATCAGTTACAGTATATTCATTTCCTTGATAATCAATTATACTACAATTTTCTTGATTTTCGCAATACATTAACAAATTTTTATTTGTATATTTGAAATCAAATTTAAAATTGTCTTTAAATTCTGTTATATCTTTTAACCCTAACGCTCCGCTTTTAGGTACGCCAGCTACTGTAATTTCTAATACTTTTGCTTTATTACCTTTTATTTCTTGCACGTTAGTATCGTCTTTTATTTTTTCTTTGTCTATCCATTTTGTATAACAATATTTTTTTGCTCCTTGTGTAATAAATTCGTCATACTTTCCGTCATTATCAAAAACACCTAATATATGTCTTTCGCCTTTACTGTCTTTTGGGCTAAATTTTTCGTATGGAATTTCTAATATTTTACTAACGTGCTTGATTTTATTTATAACAAATTTATTATAATTTTCTATAACTTCTTTGTTATATCCCTCTTTTAATTTCATACTGTCCGTATCACAATATACTACATATTCGTCCAATTGTATTACATTTTTTAATAAATTAGAACGTGCAAAAGCTGTAACCCATACACCATACGCAAAACTTAAAAATGCTTTTTTCTTTTCTTCATTTAATTTTTCTATTATTTCTGCATTTTCTAACTCTCTTTCTGACCAGTCTAATTCATTATCGTATAACACTTCGTCACGTATCATATTTGTAACACTCATACCATACAAGGCATTGAATTTATTTTTTTCTTTTGCGTATTCTACTTCCATACCTTCTACGTTTTTATATGCTGTTTTATTTACATATTTTTGTAATACAAACTCAATAAATTGTTTTGGTAAATAATCATATACACTATAATAACTTTCTTTTATTTCGTAACTATCAAAATTATATGTATCTAATATAAAATAAAAATCTACATCAGTTAAAGTAATTATTATACTTTCTGCTTCTATAATTCTTCCATTATCATATACTCCTTTTGTTATTGTATTACATTTACTTTTCGAAATAAAATTATTATAGTATTTACATTTTATATTTTTAAATTCTACTACTAATAAATATGCAAATCTTGATAACATTTGATTTTTATTTTTTATATTACATTTTTGAAATTCAGTAGACGGAAATTGATGTGTAACTAATATATATGGATAACTAGATGTAAAATCCCAACTTTCTATATTATGTTGTATTTCGTCTGTATATATCCAATTCGCGTGTGTATAACCGCCAGCGAAAGCCTCTTGTAATAAATTATAAATGTGCGGATTTATATTGATAGATTTTTTTACTTTTCTTTTATAATCCCAGTCGTCAGATACAAGCTCTTTTAATTCACGTCTAACGTGTCCTGTACTTGTTATTGGTATTTTGTCTACTCTTGCGTATGTTTCTAACTCTCTCTTGATATAATGATATACAACTAAACAGTCATACTCGCAATATCCCAATTCCTTTTCAGTTAATTTTGTTGCTGGAGTTCTTAACAATGAATAGTCTAAATCTCCTACTTTCTTTTCTACTGGTAACATAAATATTTTAGGTAATAATTTTAATGCACAGTTTGACATCATATAACTACATCTAAACTCTATATTATATTCTTCTAATTCACATTTCATAACTTTATGTTTTTTTCTTGCTATTACATTTTTAAACTTAAATATACTTTTCAAATATTGAAACTCAAAAGCTAAATTATGTATAAATACTATTTTCTTTTCTTTATTATAACTATCTAAACGAAATAAAAATGTTTTTAATTCTTCCCAAGTTCTACCATAATATACAATATCGTTAATAGAAAACATCCAAATATACATACAGCTTTTGAATTCTGCTCTTTCTTGTTCGTCTTCTGTTAATTCTAAATATTTTATTGCTGGTATTACTTTTCCGTCTAATATTAAATAGCTTGATGTTTCTATATCAAAAGAATATATTGTATTATCTACTTTTTTTCTGTCGCCTACTATATCTCCAAAATGATATTGAAATTCTTTACAATTTATCATTTTTATAACTCTTTTCTTTTATCATTTATAGTATTTATTAAATAATTATATTCTTTACTGTCGATTTTCCCCTCTGCTAATAAATTTGATACTATACTTTCGACTTCTTGTAAATCACTTTCAGAAATAGCGTTGTTTACTAATTCTAGTATATTACTATATAACATCTCTATTTCGTCTGTATCCTTACTTCCTCGATAAATATATTTTGCATAAATTTTTCTTAATATTATTTCCATATTTGTTCCGATATTCCATCGATTTATACTTTCCATTTGACTTGCAAAAGTTTGATAATCATTTTGTTTCTCTCTTGCTTCCTCAATTACTGCTAATACATCAGACCCGAGGTATAAAATTAGTAATTCCGTTTACTTCTCTATCGTCAAAAAAGTTAATTAAAGCCTCTGCCTCTGCATAGGATATATCCGAAACATCTGTACTAAATCTTGTCTTTAATGTTTTAATAGCTTTTTGTTTAGCTTTCTTTATTCCTCTTTTTGTTGATATACTACTATTTAAAAACTCTTTTGTTGATTTTATTGTTGCTTTCATTTGTATAACTGTCATAGATTTATTTACTTTAACACGCCCAGAAATAGTCCAAGCTTGCAACGGTTTAGTTGCAAGCTTTTCCTTTAAATATTTTGTAGCCCAAGTATCTTTTCCGAACTCGCGTTCTAACCTTACTATACGTTGATTAGCTCTTTTACTTAATTTTTTTAATTCGTTAAATAACTCTTGTTCTTCTCGAGTTAGCTCTTTTTTAACCTTAGGCATATTTTTTCCTCTTTTCTACAAATTTAATTAAAATGGTAAATCGTCGTTTATAGTTTCTTCTTTTTGTTCTGTTTTTTCTTCTTTTTTGTTGTTTCCTAATACTGGTACTGCTTTATATGTTTTTCCTTTTTTTGTTTTTACTTCTGTTAGTCTTACGCTTTCTACTTCTCCGAAATAATCTACTACGCTTTCTGTAAAGATTTCGCTACCGCTTGATACTAACCCGTATTCTTCTGTATCAAAATAATTGATATTGAAGTTTTTATCATCTGTTACTACATTACATTTTGCATAACCAGTAATTTTAACTTCTACTCCTAATAATTCTGATAACTTGATAGCTGTTAAATCTCCTTTTTTTGCCATTTTTTCAAATAACGCATTGTCGCAAGTTCCTTTCTTTTCTAATACTGTTACTTCGTACTTTTTACTTTCCATTTTTATTCCTTCTTTCTTGCTATTAGGTTGCAAACCAAAATTTTATTTTAGCTTTCATAAGATATAGCTATAACTTTCAATACTTATGTATTGGCGTTTTCACTTGGACGGCTCGTCGCTTTAACCAAAATACTATATACGTATTAGTATGTTTCCCAACCTCTTACAACCATTCGAAAGGTTAGTACCGTTTTACTTTTTATGATAGGTTACTTCCCATCTCCTTTCGACATAATTATAATACTACAAATTGTATTAAATGTCAAGC
>ENA-UOJO01003413-UOJO01003413.1-human-gut-metagenome-genome-assembly--contig:-P57-NODE-3413-length-15091-cov-5.960362_pt1 | contig 15091 bp, 14 predicted proteins | sample MGYA00242351_ERZ723898 | MGnify/ENA metagenome assembly ERZ723898 | reverse complement strand
GTTCTATCAGCTTAAAAACATATTTTTTACTATTTATTATATTTCTTAAAACATAATGTGGCATTATGTCCACCAAATCCTAAAGAATTGGCTATTGCATATTCAATATTTTTTTCTATTCCTTTTTCAGTTACATAATTTAAATCACATTCTTCATCAGGATTTTTATACCCTACAGTCATTGGAACAAATCCATCTTTAAGTGACATAGCACAAATGATAGATGCCATTACGCCTGCAGCACCAAGAAGATGTCCTGTCATTGATTTTGTAGAACTTACATAAAGGTCTTTTGAATGTTCCTTAAATGCACGTTTTATAGCATTAGTTTCGTATTTATCATTAAGAGGAGTTGATGTACCATGGGCATTGACATAATCAACTGCATCCATAGGTATTTCTGCTTCTTTTACCGCCATTTCCATAGCATATGCTGCAGCTTCTCCTTCTGGATCTGGACTTGTTATATGATAAGCATCAGCTGTTGCTCCATAACCTACAACTTCTGCATATATTTTAGCATTTCTCTTTAATGCACTTTCAAGGTTTTCAAGAACTATTACTCCTGACCCCTCACCCATTACAAAACCGCTTCTATCTTTATCAAAAGGAATTGATGCTCTATCTTTATCATCCGTATTTGTAAGTGTCTTCATATTATTAAATCCAGCTATTGTAAATGGTGTAATTGAAGCTTCTGTACCACCTGCAAGACATGCTTTAAGTCTTCCTGTTTTAATTGCTGAATATGCTTCACCTATTGTATGACATGATGTGGCACATGCAGACACAATACCATAATTCATTCCTTTAAAGCCATGTTTTATTGCAATATTGCCAGATGCCATATTAGAAATCATCATAGGTATCATAAATGGAGATACAGCCCTTGGTCCTCTTTTTATGAATCTTTCATGTCCCTCTTCAAGTGAACTTATGCCACCTGTACCACTACCAACAATTACTCCTATTTCATAAGGATTATAATATTTATTTAAGTCACAATTACAGTCTTCTACTGCCTGTCTTGCTGCTTCTAATGCATATTGACTATAAAGATCAGTTCTTTTTACTTCTTTTTTGTCCATTGAAAGTAATGGATTAAAATCTTTTACTTCTGCTGCTACCTTAACTGGAAAATCTGTAGTATCAAATCTTGTTATTAAATCAATTCCATGTTTTCCTTCTTTTATATTATTCCAAAAGTCATTTAAATTATTTCCTACTGGAGAAACTACTCCAATTCCTGTAATTACTACTCTATTCATTTTTACTCTCCTTAAAGCATTTACAAACTTCATATATTTTTAACAATATTAATTTCTCATTATTAAATAAACTGTACATATCTGTACTACATTATAACTATTAATTCACAAAATTGTCAATTAAGTTTTATATATACAAATATATTCTAAAAGGACTTTTTCAATTAAGAAAAAAGGTTGCTTCCTAGCAGTAAAAACTACTAAGAAACAACCTACTACTTATAAATAAGATCATTTACATGTTTTCTTATCTTTAAAAATTCTTCTGTATCCTTTAAGTCTAAATCTCTATTATAAGGAAGTAAAACTCTTATTTCTTCTTTTACAGTTCCTGGTCTTTCTGTAATTACAACTACTTTGCTTCCCAAAAATACAGCTTCATCTATATCATGAGTTACAAATATAATAGTAGGCTTTTCAACCTGCCATATTTCTCTCATTAAAAGCTGCATTTCAGCTTTTGTCTGAGGATCTAAAGCCCCAAAAGGTTCATCCATTAATATAACTTCAGGGCTATTTGCAAGAGCTCTTGCAATTGCAACTCTTTGTTTCATTCCTCCTGATAACTCTTTAGGATAATTATTTCTAAACTTTTCAAGCTTTGTAACTTTAAGATATTTATCAACAATAGGATCTTGCTCACTTTTAGGCATTTTCTTCAACTTAAGACCAAATCTTATGTTTTCCTCAACAGTCATCCAAGGAAATAAAGTATATGCCTGAAATACCATTCCTCTATCTACACCAGGACCTATTATTTCTTTATCCTTTACTATTATGCTTCCACTTGTAGCTTCATCAAGACCTCCTATCATTCTTAATAAAGTAGACTTACCACATCCTGAAGGACCTACTATACATACAAATTCATTTTCAAGTACATTTAAATTAACATCTTTCATTGCTAAAGTATCACCTTTAGCAGAATGGTAAACTTTTTCTACATTTTTAATATGTATTTTACTGTTTGCAAGATTAGCCTCTATATGACTATGTAAATCGGGAAGCTTATTCTTATTTTTACTTTTAAAATTAAACATTTTATTTACCTCCTTCTGCCCAGGCAAACAGTTTCTTATTTGCAAATGCAAATATTCTATCTGTTATTAGTCCTAAAAGACCTATTACTATAATTCCACCAAATATTGCATCAGTTTTTATAAATCTTTGAGCTTTTAAAATACTATATCCAAGACCACTGCTTGCAGCTACAAGCTCAGCACTTACTAAATATGTCCATGCCCATCCTATCATCATTCTAAGAGTTTCCATAAGTCTTGGAAGCATTGCTGGAATAAGCACCTTTGTAATAGCTGTTTTAGTATTTGTTCCTAATGTATAACTTGCATAAATTAAATCATCTGGAACTGCTCTTGCATCATCTGCAACCATAAGCACTAATTGAAAAAATGTTCCTATAAAAATAACTGCAATTTTTGCACTTTCACCAATTCCAACCCATACCATTATTAATGGCACAAATGCTGGTACAGGCATATATCTTATAAATTCTGATATAGGTCTTACTACTGCTTCAAAAGGCTTAAATGTTCCAACAAGTATACCTACAGGTACTCCAAGTATTACTGCAAGAATAAATCCCATAACAATTCTATAAATACTTATTCCCATATTAGCAAGAAGTACTCCATCTTTTATAGAATTAATCACATATTTTACCACACTTAAAGGTGTAGGAAGAAATATCGTATCAACTAATTCTAAAGAACTTATAAGAGTCCATACAGCTAAAATAACTAGAAATGATATTACTGCAAGACATGTATACTTTTTTTTGCTAATTTCTTTTCTTATTTTTATTTTAATCATTATTTCCTGCCTCCCTTATATATTTATCATTTATTATTTCATGTAAATCTGAAGGCATTTTATCTATCATACCTACATCAAAAAGAAAATCTGCTGTATCGTTTAAAGTATATATAAGATGATTATAATCATCTCCATCTGTAAAAATTTCTTCGTTCATTGATTTATCATATATGGTTACACCATCTAACATATTCTCATATTCTTCATATGATAATTCTGCATCATCTGCAATAGATTGAATAAATTTTTTATCTCTTTTATTTAAAAGTTCTACACCATCAAACCACGAATTTACAACTTTTTGTACTGCGCTACTACTACTTTTCATAACTCTATCACTTACTGCAAAAGTATCAGGAATAAGACCTGGTGTTTCCTTTGAACTTGTAATTAAATTACCACCACCACTTATTGCCATTGACAAAGTTGGTTCCCATAAAACTGCAGCATCCACACTTCCTGCTAAAAATGCTGGTCCTGCATCATTTATTGTCATATTAGTAAATTCTATATCATCAATTGTCATATTGTGCTTTTCTAACATCTTTAATAAAAACATATGATCAACTGTTCCAAGTTCTGTAGCTACCTTTTTTCCTTTTAAATCTTCTACATCCTTTATATCACTAGTTGCTACAAGACCATCTGCTCCACTTGATGTGTCAGTTACTAACACTATATCAAATCCAACATCTTCATTATATGGTGCAATAGTGTCTGAACCAGCAATACATATTCCATCTACTCGTCCTGAATAAAATGCTGTTAATGAATCACTATACACTGGGAAAAATTGAATATCTACATATACTCCATTTTTCTCAAAAATGCCAGTCTCCTTAATTCCGTACCAAGCATACCATCCTGTCATGGGACTTACTCCTATTATAAAAGGATTTTCCTTAGTTCCCTTTTCTACCTTGCTTTTACCTGTGCAGCCTGTAATTGTCACTGTCATTAGTACCATTATTACTGCAAGAATAAAAGTTCCAAGTTTTTTTTTCATAAGAGTTACCTCCTTTTTACTTTACAAAAGCGCTTCATTCCCAGTTTGTCCAGTTCTTACTCTTACTGCATTATCTGCTGGCAATATAAATATTTTTCCGTCTCCTGCATGATTTGTTTTATTAGCTTCAATAACTGTTTTTATTAAAAAGTCTACTTCTTCATCCACTACATACATATTTATCATCTTTTTAGCTACTAATCTATTATGTACTGTATTTCCATCATCTAAATCATATTGAATAGGATGTTTGCCTCTTCCAATAACTTCTTTTACAACCATAGAATGAAAACCAGCATCATTTAATGCTTTTTTGGTAACAAAATACATTTTAGGTCGAATAATTATTATAACTTCTTTCATAATATTCCCTCCTTAAAGTTCAGCCTTACCACTGCTTATTGTTATGGCCTTTTCCACTGTAGTTACAAATATTTTTCCATCTCCATATGTACCCTCTTTGCCAGTTCTTGAAGTTTCTGAAATTATGTTTATAACTTTTTCTTCATCATTATCTTCAACTACAATCATAATTAATTCTTTTGGTATTTCATCATAATATATATCTCCAACTTTTAATCCTTTTTGTTTTCCTTTTCCAAGTACATTCATTCTTGTAGCAGCATTAAATCCATTTTCCATAAGTGCATCTAATATTTCCTCAACTCTTTCTGGTCTTACAACAGCTTTTATCATTTTCATAATTTATCATCCTTTCTTATTTTTTTATTTATTAAGATAATTTCTAAAGCTTTTATATTCTGATATATTTTCACATTTTTCTTCAAAAATTTTTTCACACACAAAACCTTTTACAAAAGTTCCATCATCAAGTTCTATATTTCCTATTCCTAAAGGATACTTAATATTCTCTACAAACTTTCCAATATTTTTTAAGGGAATATTAAAAATTTCAAGTTCTATTTTATGCCCATTTTTATCATCACGTATAAGACCTGGTTTTACTAAATCCCCATTAATTTTTACCATTTTATAATTTTGTGATGTTTCTGCTTTTCTGTTAAAGTAACCATTAAGGCTTGTTATTTCACTTTCTAAAGGCATATTTTCCATATGAAGACCACATACTGCTATTTCCATAGTTTCTGTATCTAAAAATTTCTTAGAAAATCCTCTTACTATATCTTCTGCATTAGACATTCCAAAAACAGTTATTCCAAAGGGAATATTAAAATCATTTGTATTTTCAGGTACAGCTAATGCACACATATCTAATAAATTGCAATGATTTGTATATTTACCCATAAGAGAATTTGTATTTATAGGATCTTCTCTTACTTGATCTCTTGTAAATGTTCCTCCACAAGTTGGCATTATAAGTACTGCATTTTTTAAAATTTGTGAAGCCTTATTTTTATATGCTCTTAATTTATGTATTGATTTAAAAAGACTTGCTGCTGTATATTCTTCCTTATTTCCAGACATAAGTATTGTTTTTGTTACTGGAAAAATATCTTTTTCATTATTTAATACAAATTCACCTAAATCTTTAAATCTTTCTGCTATCCATGGTCCATCATAAAGAATTGATGCAGCTTCTTCAAAAATTGAATAATCAATATACTCAACTTTTATACCCATATTTTCTACTCTTTTCACTGCTTTTTGCCACTTTTTTTCATATATATCCTTATAAGGTCCATAAAATGAAACTCCATTTTTAGGCAAGCATATTTTTTCTGGCAATTTAACATCTGGCAATTTATATTCCTTAGAAAAGGCACATTCTTTATCAAACCCCCTTGCTTCTTTATCAACAAGAAGGGTATCCTCTAAATTATTTGCAAAAACAGTTACACAATCTAATGTGGCACAGGCTGGTACAACACCTCTTGTAGACCATGCTCCAAGAGATGGTTTTAAACCTACAATGCAGTTAAGGGCAGCTGGTACTCTTCCTGAACCTGCTGTATCTGTTCCAAGAGAAAATGCTGACATTCCAAGGGCTACTGCAACTGCTGAGCCAGAACTTGAACCACCGCTTATTAAATCATCATTTAAGGAATTATGAACCTCACCATAAGGACTTCTTGTACCTACTAGTCCTGTAGCAAATTGATCAAGATTTGTTTTTCCTACTGGAACAGCACCTGCTTTAATAAGCTTTTTTACAACATAGGCACTTTCCTTTGGCAAATAAGAATATTTATTACAAGCTGCTGTTGTATGCATATTTTCAAGATCTATATTATCTTTTATGGCAAAAGGAATTCCCCAAAGAGGATAATCCTTTATATCCATATTTTTTAATTTTTCTATATACCCCTTTATAAAACACATATCAGGTTCAATTATCCAAATATTTTTATCCCTTTTATCTCTTGCACGCTTTACTATTTCCTTCATAAGTTCTAAAGGTGTTAATTTACCTGATAAATAGCTATTACGAATCCATGATATTGTTAATTTTTTAGGAAAATACTTCATCTCTTTTCTCCTTTCTTATTTTATGCATATAGCAAGTTGACCTGCATCAACCTGATCTCCAGGTTCTAAATATATTTTTTCAACAGTTCCACTTACAGTTGCTGATATTGCAAATTCCATTTTCATACTTTCAAGTACCATAATTGACTCACCTTTTTCAACTTTCTGTCCTTCTTTAACAAGTACTTTCCATACACTTCCTGGAATATTTGTTCTTACAGCCTCACATCCTTCTGGAATATCCTCTTCTGCTAAAGCATTTACACTGCTATGATCATCTGAAATAAATTCATCAAGTCCTTGTTCTTTCCATCTTTCTCTTTCCTGTAAAAAGGCTGCTTCCTGTTTTCTTTTAAATTTCTTACTGCTTTCTTTAATACTTTCTAAATACTTTAAGTAATCTCCTAAATTAAATGTAGTTTCTTCTATTTCTACCTCAAAGTTGCCTCTAATGAAATCTTCTCTTAATTTTAATATTTCATCAGGACTTACAGGATAAAATTTTAATACATCAAAGAAATTTAAAAGCCATGGCTTACCTTTTTTAAAACTTTTAGTTTCTCTTAATTTGTTCCACATCTGAACAGTTCTACCTACAAATTGATATCCTCCAGGGCCTTCCATTCCATAAACGCAAAGATATGCTCCTCCAATTCCTACTGCATTTTCTGGAGTCCATGGTCGTGCAGGATTATATTTTGTAGTTACCATTCTATGTCTTGGATCAAGTGGCGTTGCAACTGGAGCACCTAAATAAACATCTCCAAGACCTAGTACTAAATAATCTGCATCAAATACTATATTTTTTACATCATCTATAGTATCTAAACCATTTATTCTTCTTATAAATTCTGGATTACTTGGACACCATGGAGCATTTTCACGAACTGTTTTTTGATAACGTTCAGCTGCAAGCCTAGTTTGTGGATCATCCCAAGATAATGGAAGTTTTACTATTCTTGATGGAACAGTAATGTCTTTTAAATCCTTAAGTTTTCTATTAGTTTTTAATATTATTTCAGTAATTTCTATTGGACTTATTTTTTCAACATTAAAATGAACTTGAAGTGAACGAATTCCTGGTGTTAAATCTATTATTGGAAGGTTAAGTTTTTTTAGTTCTTCCATTAATATGTGAACTCTAAATCTAAGTTCTATATTAAGTTCCATTTCTCCATATTCCACAAGAACATTTTCTTCACCATCGAGCCTTACTACAATATCAGTATCATGAACATGCTCTCTTGCAAGAATTGCATAATCTGCAGTAATTTCTTCTTTCCTTTCTGGCATTTTTATTTCTTTATATTCATGCTTTAAATTACTTTCATGACATTTTCTTATAATCTCAGCTTCTTCAAGGTTCAAAAGTTTAAAATGAACTTTGTCTCCAGGATGAAGTTGCCCAAGTTTCCACATTTCACCTTTAGCAGTAGTTACAGAACAAACAAATCCTCCAAGACTTGGTCCATCAGGTCCTAATAAAATAGGTTGGTCTCCAGTTAAATCCATTGTTCCTACTGCATATGGATTATCATGAATATTAGATGGATGAAGTCCAGCCTCCCCTCCATCTTCTCTTACCCATTCAGGTACTGGTCCATTAAGTCTTACCCCTGTTCTTGCACTATTAAAGTTAACTTCATATTCAGATGTTGTTAATGTTTCTAAATATTCAGGTTTTAAAAATTCTCCTGTAGGCTGAGGTCCTGGAATAACACCTATTGTCCAATTATTAGTTATTTTAGGTATGTACTTTTCATTAAAAGATTCTATTGAATCTATAAGGCAATTTTTATTTACTCTTAAAACATCACCTGTTTTTAATACTCTGCCTCCATGACCTCCAAATTTACCATCAATAAATGTTGAACTGCTTCCCATTATCTTAGGCATATCAAAACCACCTGCTATAAGAAGGTATGATCTCATTCCAACTTTACAATCTTTAAACTTAAGTACTTGCATTGGCATAGCATGAACAACTTGATACATTTTTACTGGTTCTCCATCAAGTTCAGGTTTCATATCAGCACCAGTAATACAAAAGCTCATAGCTTTTCTAAATCTATATGTACCACCTCTTAATGTCATTTCAAGTCCTGATGCATTTTCATCATTTCCTAAAATAGAATTTCCTATTCTAAAACTATAATCGTCCATAGGACCACAAGGAGGTACTCCTACTGACCAATATCCTTTCATTCCAGGATAATCTTGTACAGTTGTTTGAATTCCACCCTCAAGCACTTCTAATGCATTTTCCTCTGGATGAAAATCTTTAAGCATTCCTGTAAACAATTTTCCATTTTCATATTCCTTTGTACTAAATAGTGCTCCTAAATATTGAAGATTTGTTGTTATACCATAAACCCTTGATTTATCAAGAACTTTTTTCATTTTTCTTACAGCATCTTCTCTATCTTTGCCATGTACAATTAATTTTGCAAGCATTGGATCGTATAAAGATGTTACCTCAACACCCTTTTGAATCCATGTTTCAATTCTTGCAGTATCATCAAATATAACTTCATCAATTTTTCCTGAGCTTGGTCTAAAATCATTAATGCAATCTTCTGCATAAACACGAACTTCTATAGCATGTCCATTTTTTTCTCCAACTTTTGAAGAAAGATTTCTAAGTTCCCCTGCTGCTTCTTTTACCATCCATTCAACTAAGTCAATTCCAAATACTTCTTCAGTAATTCCATGTTCTACTTGAAGTCTTGTATTAACTTCTAGAAAGAAAAATTCTTCATTTTTTTCATCATATAAAAACTCTACTGTACCAGCACTTCTATAATTAGCTGTATGTGCAAGGCTTACTGCTGCTTTATACATTTTTTCTCTAACAGAATCAGGAAGATTTGGAGCTGGGCTTTCTTCTACAACCTTTTGATTTCTTCTTTGAACAGAACAATCTCTTTCACCTATAGCTACTGCTTCATTAAATTCATTTCCGAATATTTGAACCTCAACATGTCTTGATCTTTCTACATATTTTTCTACAAATACTCCTGCATTATTAAAATTAGCTGCTGCAAGGTGACATACCGCATCATATGCATTTTTTAATTCTTCAGAAGAATTGCATATTCGCATTCCAATTCCTCCACCACCTGCTGTACTTTTAAGTATTACTGGATATCCTATTTTTTCAGCTTCTTCTACAGCTTCATGAACACCACTTAAAAGGCCTGTACCTTTAAGTAATGGAACCCCTGCCTTTAATGCTATTTCTCTTGCAGAATGTTTAAGTCCAAACAATTCAATATCTTCAGGAGATGGTCCAATAAATTTAATTCCATTTGCTTCACATTCTCTTGCGAAATCTGTATTTTCACTTAAAAAACCATATCCAGGATGTATAGCTTCTGCATTAGTTTCCTTTGCTGCATCTAATATTTTCTTTGTATCAAGATATGTTTCTTTTGCAGTTCCTTCTCCTAAAAATACTTTTTCATCAGCATTTATTACATGAAGACTATCCTCATCTGCTTTAGAATATACAGCTACACTTTTTACTCCCATCTTTTTTAATGTTCTTTCAATTCTGGCTGCTATAGCTCCTCTGTTTGCAATTAATACCTTTTTAAACATTTTGTCTTCCTCCTTTTTAAGCTTCTTGCACATTATTTTTTTATTTATCCCATATTATTAAACGAACTGGAGTAGGATTATAAGCATTACAAGGATTATTAAGTTGTGGACAATTGCTTATTAAAACTATAGTATCTTCTAATGCTTTCATTTCTACATAATTCCCTGGTGCAGATACACCATCATCAAATTTAAGTCCTCCTTCTTTTGTAACTGGTACATTCATAAAGAAATTAATATTTGGTGCTAAATCTCTCTTTCCTAAATCATAATTATTTTTTGAAAGTTGAAGCATAAAACTGTCACGGCAGTTATGCATATCAATTTTTTCTCTTGCATAACGAACAGTATTACTTTGTGATGAACATGCACCACCTAATGTATCATGACGTCCTGTAAGGTCTGCTGTTATTTCTAAAAGTGGCTTTCCACTTTCTGTTCTTAATATGCTTCCTGTTGTTAAATAAATATTTTTTTGCATCACTATTGTTGTTATTGCACTATAATGATCTTCTAAATTTGTCATATCATAAAACATTGTATCTACAGCTTGATTACCTTCTATATCTAAAATTCTAAAAGTTTGTCCCTTTAAAACCTTATGCATCCATCCCTCTCCTGCATTAACAACTTCGTTATATATTGCATCTTCTATTTTTAAATTACTTTCTTTTCTTACAAATCCATACATTTTTCATTCCTCCATTTATTAAAAATCTTATATTCCAAGTAAATTATTGTAATCCCATGTATTTTCAAAGGCTCTGTAATTTTCTGGCCTATGATTCACACATTCATCTAATAAATCAACTTCTGGTGCATCATACACTTCAACTGTTACTGGAACACTTGGATATGTAGTACTTTCATTAAGAGGGTTAGGAGTATTTGACAAAATTATTAATATATCCATTTCTGTTCTTAATGTAACTGTTGATCCTTTAGTACAGTGCCCATTAACATAATGCATGCTTCCATCTTCATCTACATAAACTTTAGAAAATAAATTAACACAAGGAACCATATCTCTCATTGTTAAATTATTTCTTATAAGTTCCATTTGAAAATTTTCATCACCACTTCTATACCAATCATTTCTCTTATCTTGATATAGTGTTTTTCCATACTTTTCATCAGTTAATTTTCTTGTTGTATATCCTGATATAGAATCATGCCATCCTAAACTATCCTCTACAATACTTGCAAATACTCTTCCATTATCACTCATTAATACATTGCCTTTTGTAAGGTGAGCTGTATATTGAGCCTTTAAAGTATCAGGCATGTTATATCTTTCTGTTAAATCTCTCATGTTATATAAAAGCATTGATACATTTGCATCTTCTCCTAATGCTTTAAAATGAATATATTTGCCTTTTCCTATATTTCCTGACCATTTTTCACCTGGTTTTAATGTTTTACTCCATATCTTTTTCATTTTTAATTCCACCTTTCAAAATTTATAAAGAGATTTTTTTAGTAATATAATTTTAAAAACAAAAAAGATATGCAGGCACTTTTTTAACTTTCATGCGCCATTGCATATCTTTTATATAATTTCTTTTGATGATTTAATTTTATTCTTTAGTTCATATCTATTCAATTGTCCTAAATATCCATTTTTTCTGATATAATAGAACTTTTTAATTTTATATACTACTTTAGTTCTATTTTTGTTCAAAAAAATAAGCTGTATTTTAAAACAGCTCTTAAATTTATTTAATTTTATATTTCATTCATGTAAGCAACAAGCTGCATTCTGCTTTTTACTCCTATTTTAGAATATATATTATAAACATGTTTTTTTACTGTAGATAAGCTAATAAGTAAAATTTCGGCAATTTGAGCATTTGTTTTTCCCTCATTAATAAGTTTTATAACTTCAACTTCTCTTTCTGATAAATCATTATTTAAAGCCATTACTTGTACAACCTTATTAACTTCTGTCTTTTCTTCTTTTTTTGATATAATATCATAAAGTATATTTGCTAAATGAAACTTTAGTGCATCTAGTATATACATATCCTTATCTGAAAAATCACCTAATTCACTACTTCTAAATAAATTAATAATACCAAGCATTTTTTCATCCTTCATTAATATTATGCCTGCTCCAAAAGGTATATTATTAGGCCTTAAAAAATCTGTATAAAATTCAGTTTTCTTTCTAATAGAATCATCTAAAATATCTGTATCTCTATAAGTTTCTGTTTCTTTTGTAAATTCATATGTATACTTTAAGTAATCTACATTATAAAAATAACTTAAATACTTTTCTTTTATAGATTCTTTTATTCCAATAAAAGAAGATTCTTTCCTATTAATTTCTTCATCTTTGTCAAAAACAAGAAAATATCCATTAGAATAGGGTATAAGCATTCTTATCATTTTAAGAAGCCTTTCTGCTAATTCATTAACGTTTTTTATTTCATAAATTTCAAGTAAAACTCTATTTATAGTAATCCATTCATTTTCTTTTAGCATGTATAATCATAACCTTTCTTTGTAATATAAAAAAAGGCGTAACATAATAAATTATGTTAACACCTTTGTTAATAATTCAAATTTTAATTATATATATTTTTTCCTTGAAAAATTTCTTAAGTCATGATTATTTTATATTATTAGGGCGTATTTTGTCAAATTAATCAAATAAATCATTTTGAAATCTTGAAAGATGCTCATAAGGTAAAATTGATCTGCCACGAAATAATCCGCAACCATCATTAATTAAACTATTATCCATAGCTGAAAACATATTAACATCAATTTTAGAAAGTTCTAATTGTTGAAGCTCCATTCCCCTTTCATATGCCTCATCAAAATAAATACATTCACCTATAGGAATAGCATCTCTTCTTGCACGTTCCCTTTCCTGACGTTTTTCATAGCCTAAATGATTAGCAGGTCCTATTTCTGCATAATCATCCATTCCTTTTGTACGTAATTGTACTTCTAAATAACATCCTGCAATAGTATCATAAAATGTAATATGTAAAGAACGATAACCTGAAGGGCTTGTGTTTACTATATAATCTCTATAGTAAGGACGTACTTCTTTTTCTAAATTTGCCGATTCAATGTCTGAATCAATTCCTGCTACTTCTGGATGAAAACCTAGCTTTTCAAGAAAAGCAGGAAGATTATTGGCAATTTCATATAAACATTTTAATTCTTCTTTTTCACGGTCTCTTACATCTTTTAAATGACATCTTGGCATAGAAATTACAATTCTATAAGCAATAAGATCCCTAAAACATATAAGTTGCTCTTTTAATTCTGAAACTGATGGATATTTTTTATATTTACTATGATAATCATAAATGTATTTTACTATATATCCATTAAATTTTTCCTCTGCCCTAATAAGTGATTTAATTCTTCCTTTAAATGTAAATGCAAGATATGAATATTCATTTACCATGTATCTATAAAACTCTCTAATTCTTTGAGATTGAGCAGTTAAGAAATCATTATGTTCTAATAAATCTTTTATTTGAGTTAAAAAATCACAATGAACTAAATCCACTTCATTTTTATTGGCCTTTGCTGAAATTCTAAGATCATTAGTATATTTATGTAATATTCTAAGAACTGTATCCCCTGAATACAGATAATCATTTAATTTAATCATTACACTCTTCCTCTTTATGTTGTTAATTAATTATTATTTTACCATAATATTAAAGAAAAAAACTTTTCTTTAATAAAAAAATAAAAACCTAAGATAAATCTTAAGCTTTTATTTTTGTTACTCTATAATTTTATAATTTGGGGTTATTTTTTTATTTCATTTACTACACTTGATATTTCTACACCTTGAATTATTCTTTTTGCAGTAATCATTTTTATATCATCGTACTGCTTAAATTTTTTAACTGCAAAGTCGTAATTATTAAATACCTTCCAATATCCACATGCAAGACATTTTTTTTTGCTACATTGAATAAAATCTATAACATCATCGAGTGGGATTCCAAGAAAAATGCCTAACTCATGGGGACAATGATATAATTTATATCTTTTTTTTAATGTGCTTAGATAAGTATAAGTATTATCGCTTTCTTCATATCCAACTTTATGTAAAAATTCTTTTACATCCTTATGGTGGATAAATTTTTTTATTAATTTCTCATTATATACAAGTACAATTATATAATCATTAGTTTTTCTTAAATCCATACATTCTAATCCAAGGTTTTTTATAAAGGATACACCAAATTCATTCCAATTCTTATATCCATCATTATCATCTTTTTTGAAATTTAAGGTTACTGAAGGTTTTGCCTCAGCTATTACTGGAGATATACTATATAATATAAAAGACTCTATATATTCCTTACTGTCTAACTTTGAAATTTTGTCAAAAAAATCTAAACACATATTAATCACCTTTATAATTTTGCTATTTGCTTACCATATTCAATTAAAGATGGATCATTATCTTCTGGTGCTTCATTAACTATCTTGCACTCTAATGGAATTTGGCATCCATAGTCTGCCATTCTTTCTTCAAAATTTCTCATCCATTCACCATCGCCCCATCCATATGAGCCAAATAGAACTGCTTTTTTACCTGAAACTCTTGAACTAATTTCTTCTACGAATGGTTCGAATTCACATTCTTCAAGAACTTCTGCTCCCATAGCAGGGCACCCTAAGATTACTACATCTTCATTGTCAAAAATGTCATTTTTAGCTTCTGATACGTGAATAACATCAGCTTCTTTACCTTCACTTCTTATGCCTTCTGCAATTAAGTTTGCCATTTTTTCAGTATTTCCTGAACCTGACCAATAAACTATTTTCATTTACAATTCTCCTTTGTTAATTGAATTTTATTTTTAATTGATATCAATTATCATTTATATATTTATTATATTGAGAACTGTTATCATTGTCAATAGTTTTTTAGCATTTATTAATTTTTAATTAT
>ENA-UOJO01003412-UOJO01003412.1-human-gut-metagenome-genome-assembly--contig:-P57-NODE-3412-length-15094-cov-5.929849_pt1 | contig 15094 bp, 12 predicted proteins | sample MGYA00242351_ERZ723898 | MGnify/ENA metagenome assembly ERZ723898 | reverse complement strand
ATCTAAAATTACATTTACTCCGATCATCTTAATAAAATTCACTCTATTTTTAATAAATATTTATATTATATTAAAACAAATATCAAAATAACAATTTATAACCTCCCCAAAATTCATAAATATTTCAAATATTATATTATTTAAATAGTAAGTTTTATAATTTATTTCATTTGGTAATCCTAAATGTTTTTAAACTATTTCACACATATGATTATATGGATATCTATTTAGCCATTGTTCAATATATTCTTCATTTTTAAAACTTCTATTATTAATACCTATATATTTTTATATTCTAATTGCATATTCTTTTATAACAAACGCTTTAGAGTGATATGTACTAAAACATATATAATCTGAAATATGCACATCACATTGTTTTTCTAACATCTCTAATCTATCAAATTCTTTTTTTCGAAATCATCTATAAATCCCTTGCTATAAAAATTATCGTTTTTTATAATATTTAAAAATTCTTTAGCAGTAACCTCTTTATTATTTCTTAAATATTCAATTAAATTTTTATCGCGGCACTGTATACCTTTCTAATCAAAATCATTATATCCACAAAATACTTTATTGCACTTTTGGAAAAATATCCATTAAATTTCATATTCATTACCTTGATTATTTTACAATTATCTTTTTTATTGATTAATAATTTATTTACTATACTTTTATAAGATTTAATCCCAATAACACCACAACCAAATATAGCTATTTTTATTTCACTTTCATATAAAAAAATATATCATCCTTACCTCATTGTTAAATTATAATTCTATTTCTATACTATAATTTCTTTACATTCCTTAGGTGGATTATATGAAATAACCCTTTTTATTTCAGGTTCATTTTTTACAATTTCAATTAATTCATCTTCACTTAATTCTAACCAATTTTTCATTTTTATATAATAAACATTATTTAATATTTTAATATCAAAAATTTCTGCTAATAATAGATACTTATTGGCAATTTCTTTTTTATTAGCCTTAAAAAACTTCAATGCATATCTTAAACACATTGAACCTAACTTTTTTACTGCTTCATCATATCTCTCAATTACTTTATTGTATTTAAATTGTTTACCTAACTTCAAAAAATAATTTATTAGTTGGTAATGTTCAAATATACCTATCAAATTTTCTTCAGATAAATTAGTTTCATTACCAGTATGTATCCTATAATTACAAAGTGGCTCTTTGATATATGCAATATCTGAGAAACATGCAAAAAGAAAATTTTGACACCAATCTCCTGCTACTTGCAAACTTAAAAGAAAAGGTTCTATTTTTTTTAGTATACCTTTTTTATAAACTATCTGTGAAGGAACTGCTATACCCGCCATCATAAATACACCTGCTTGAGCTTCTCCATATACAATACAGGATTTATTATAGAATGAAGGTGTTTTGTGTATATTTCCATACTCATCCACCTCATTTCTATGAGTCATAACCATACCTATATTATTATTTTCAATTAATATTTTCATGCATTTCTCAATAAATGTATTTTCTAAATAATCATCTGATGATAAATATATTATATAATCACCTTCACTCTCTTCTGAACACTTGCAACTATTCGCAAAACTTCCCACATTATATTTATTTCTTATGACAGAAAAAAATATATTTTTTTCTGCGAATTTAGGGATATAAGACAGTGCTAATTCATAAGAATTATCACTTGAATTATTATCTCTAAATATTACTTCATAATTAGGGTATGTTTGATTTAATACACTATCTAAACATTGTTTTAAATATTTTTCATAGTTATAATTAGGAATCAAAACACTTACTAGAGGATATTTTTTTTTATTAATCACAATATTTCACCTACTTAAAATTATCAAAATTGATTGGTTTTTTAAAATCATAATATCCTTGTTCTGCAGCTTTACCAGTTAATCCTCTATAATTGCAATAGCCACATACTCTATAATAAGGCTGATTTATATAATCTTTTATTTTTTGCCTTAATTCTTCTGTTGAATTTGCTTCTTCTAAGTTTACATAATCCATTTTATTATCTGCAATTCCTAAACTATAAATTGCTGTTCCAAAATCACAAGGATGTAACTTACCATTTTTTATTTGCATACATCTTGGTGGCTGAACACAAGCATTCTTTTTGGCTATCATTTTTTCTTCACTATCACCTAAATCATACAATGTAGATGGAATAGCCCATTCTGCTAAGGTAACTCCTACTGTATATGATATTCCCGCCTTTTTTACTTTTTCTATGTTAGCATACATCATCCTTTTTTGATTTTCATTAATACTTTGTTCATAATTTGAAAAACTAATATTAACTCTTTTATCATTCAAACCTTTCAATTGCTCATCTTTAATAGGATATGTTCCTGAAGTTGCTATTGATACAATCCCAAAGTTTTTCTTTTCTAACAACTTATTTACTATCTTGCTTAAATCAGGATGCATGAAAGGCTCTCCTCCCATAATTGTTACAGTTCCAACACTATCCATCGCTGCAAAGAATTTATCAATATCACTTGCTATCTGTTTAAATGGAATATCTTTACGCTTTTCTTTAGGATATTCATTCATATAAGATGTACAACATTTACATCCCAAACTACAACGAGAATTTATTACTAATGTTATGCTAAAGGTATGTAATGGATTTTCCTTCTCACATCTACTTTTCACTATATTGCTTAGTCTTTGGCAAAATATAGAACGGCAACACATACTACCTTGACATTGTTCTGATTCGACTCCCGTAGCTTTATCAAATGGACATAATGCCCCCATATAGAAGTAATCACCTCTTAATACATTCTCGTATCCATATTCAGACAATTCTTTTAATAATTGATTCCTAATAACATTATTCCCGATACAAAAAATAATTAACGTATTTTTCTTATCTTCACAATTAAATGGCTTAATTACTTTAATTCCATTTACTTTATCTAATTCTTCGTATCTCATGTCCCAATAATTATCTATATTTACATCTTTCTCTAAAAGATACTTTCCTACTGCATCTCCTAAATAGCTAGCTCCCCATAAAATAATATGCTTAAAACTTTTTATATATTTGATAATTTCTGATGCATCTATAAATTCTCCTGAAAAAGCATCACTGTAAAACTTATTTAAATTAACCATTCATACTCTCTCCATTTCTTATTATATTTGTGCATATAACACAGTATCCCATACTATAGGTGAATGATGTCTCAAGTACAATTTGTACTTAGGATTTATACTTTTGATAAATAGTGGTATTTCCCATAAATCATATAGTAAATGATATGCACAAATTGCAAGCTTAGGAGCTTGTTCTTTTATTATTTTTACTGATGATTTTAATGCTCCAAGTTCTGCCCCCTCTATATCCATTTTTATAAAGGTAACTTTATGCTCTGATAAAATATCATCCAACCTAATTAATTTTGATTTCATATTTTTATTTCCTTTGTATGAATAAATAATTTCTTTTTCTTCTTCACCCACTCCAAAATTATACAATTTTATATTATTAACTTTACATTCTTTTATATTTTCAGTTAATTCCTCGTATATAGTATTATCTAATTCAAATGCATAAATTAATTTATATTTATTCTTGCACTTCTTTATAAAATCCATTATTGTATCACCAGTAAATGCTCCACAATCAACAAAATATTCTGTATCAGTTATGTCCAATAAATCCGTATTAAAATATTCTCCATCTGTTTGTAAATCACAAAATGACTTTATATTATTTTTGTTTGATACCTTATTTAAAAAGTGCTCAACATATACTTCTTTTGATTGGTAATCCTCAAAAAGATAAAAAGACTTAACTATTCTTTCCTTATTATTTTCAAAATATTGCTTGTCATATTTTTTATCATACATATTTAAAAAATAATCGCCAATATAATAAACTTCTAAATTCATATTCTTTAATTGATTATATATATCCTTATATTTAGCCACAGTAATAATTACAACCAAATCATTAATTTTTACTAATTCATCAACAGATATACATTGCCTTCCAAAAAAATATTTTCCCCATTTACTTCTATCATTATCACATAATATGTTAAAACTATTAAACCCTGCAATATTAACACAATCTTCAAAAAACTTTCCAATTCCAAAGCAGCAAATGTTACTACAATTTAATAGTCTCTCTCGCAACTTTTTTTGTCTATTGTACTTATCGTAATCATTTTTAATAACTTCATCAATTCCACTAATTAACTTATCAACTAATATTCTCTCTCTATCATCCATTCTAAAATTTTATTCCTTTCACTTAAATCCAACTTAAAAGTTAAATTTGTTTATCTACATAGATAATTATTCTATATTTTTGACCCAATTACCCTATAAATATTTATTTAAACATTTTTGATTATGGTTCTCTCTATATATCAACAATCTTATTATTTATTCCACTGCAAAAGATGACACTATCTTCATATCCTAAATTCTTAATTTTTTCACAATTGGGTTCTAGCCAAAATGTAGATTTTGCATTTGTTTTTTTAGCTCCAAAATTAATATTTAATTTTGGATTTATTATATTCCTTGTTTCCATAACAAAATCTTTTAACAATCTAGTATCACTAGAAGCTACATTATATATTCCTTCAGTATTTCTATTTTCACCTAATATCCTTAATGCTCGTACACAATCATCAATATACATAAAATTCCACATATTTTCGCAATCTGATACCTCTGGTACCCTTCCTTCTTTTAATGTCTTTACCAAATAAGACATAAGTGTACCTTCATTTTCTCCTCGACCATATATACTATAAATTCTTGGCCATACAAAAGATATTCCTTCTTGCTCTGCTACAAGCTTGCCCATTTGATATGCTGCAAGCTTTGCTGCTCCATACATCATAAATGGCTTACATATAGTTTCATCTTCTTTAGCTTCTCCATGAACTACTCCATATTCTGCTTGACTTCCAGCACCTATAAATTTTTTACAACCACATTTTTTAGCTAATTTAATAGCCTCTGCAGTATATTTTATATTACTATATTGCATATCAAAAACATTTCTATTATTTCCTGATGAACCATTCCATGCTAAATGGTACATTAAATCATATCTTCCACTAAATTCATTTAATTTACCTAATGATAATTCAACAATTTCAACTTCTTTAGGAAGCCTATACCTTTTTTTTGAATTTTCTCTTATAATGGCTGTTACTTCATGTCCATTTGCAATCATTTCTTTGCATAATGCTACACCAATAAATCCTGTGGCTCCTGTTATTATTATTTTCATAATTAATCCCTCTCCAATTTTTCACAAAATGTTATTTCTATAAATAAGCGTAACAATTTGTATCCCATACCAATGGAGAATTATGCCTTAATACCAATTTATAATTAGAATTTAGACTTTTTATAAATAGAGGAACTTCCCACAAATGTTCTAATTTATGATATGCACTTATAGTTAACTTGGGGGAATTATTACAAATAACTTCTTTAGCTCCTTCCAATGCTTCCAATTCTGCTCCTTCTATATCCATTTTTATAAAAGTAACTACTTTATCAGATAAAATATCATCTATTTTTACAATTTCAGCTGAAGCTTGACCAATATTATCTACATGTGATCCTGTTTTTGATACTACATAATTAATTTTTTTAGAGCAATTTGATACCCCATAATTATACAAAATTATTTTTCCCCTGTTTGCTATACTTGTTAAATTTTCATTCATATTTTCATAATTTATCTTATCTAATTCAAATCCATAAATTTTATTAAACTTTCCTTTAACTTGTTTTATAAATTTTATAATAGTATCACCATCATATGCACCTGCATCTAACATACATTCATTTTCACTTAACTTATGCATATATTCTCCCTTAATCTCTAATTCATGAAATGTTTTTTCAGAATACATTGGTGCAATCCTATTACAGATTAATTCAACATAAATCTCTTTAGACATATCATCTTCAAAAAATTCTAATGCATCTAATATTTTATTTTTATTATCACTAAACCAATTAGCATTATGATACTCAGTATATACATTTAAAAAAATTTCATAAAAAATATAATTTTCAACACCTAATTTATCCAATTGTTTTTTTACTTCTTTGTAATTTCCAATCATAATTACAACAACTACATCTTCCAATTTTTTTAATTTATCAATTTGGATACATTCTTTGCCACAAAAAAGCTTACCTATTTTGTTTTCATCATTATCTATAACATAATCATATTTTTTTAAATAACAATTATACCCTTCAAAAAAACCTCCTGTACCAAATATACATACATTTTGTGCATCTTCTAATCTTTTATTTATTTTTAACTGTTTCTTATAAATTTCATAATCAGATTCAATTGCATAATTTATTGCCTTAATTAATTTGTTTTTATATTTATCCAAAAACTTATCACCTACCTATTTAGTTACATAGTTATAAATATCATATATGTTTATATAGTTAGATACCCCCATTGCTTCTAATTGATTATTAAAACTTGTAGCATCTTTTGTATGTGTAATAACTAATAAATCGTCATATTTTACCAAATCCTCTGGCAAAACAAAATTTAATGTTGGAAACTTTTCTTTTTTGCTTACATCATTATCGCTAAAAATATTTGCATTAATAGCCAAATCCCATTTTAAAGGAAAATATTTATCAACAAATAATTTTCCTAATCCTAATATACAAATATTTTTAGCACTATTTATTCTTTTAACAATACTATCATTATTATTGCGTAACATTTCTCTTAATTTCATAGATTGAAGTTTTTCATCTTCACACGCTGCAGAACAATGTCTACATAAAATATCTATTTTGTCATCATTTAATCCCTTTAATATTTTTTGATATTCTTCACTTTCATATATTTCTTTTACATTTTGTTTATTTACATTTCCTAAAACATGTTTCATTGAATAATCCATACAACATAATACTACAGTACCATCAGGTAATATTTCTGGTGCCCGACTACCACTTTCTATTGATGTTCCTATTTGACAAATAATTTGCCCTTTAGGTTCATATTTTTTTAAATATTCATATTCTAAATTACCTGCTCTATTCATCATTTCATTATGTATAATTTCATTATTAAAATACTTTTTTATTTTAGTATTTACTTCTCCATGACACGAATACGAATTAATATCTATATACTTTTTGAATTTCTTTAAAATATCTATATATTCATCATTTATAACAAATTTAGAGTTATATTTTTCGTCTGGTATGTGCAAAGTTACATGGTCGAATTCTATATCTTTTATAATTTCTAAATCTTTTTCTTTCATTCCAACTAAAGTAGTAAATAATGATATTTTATATCCTTTATCATATGCATAAAGTATCATTTCAGCACATTGTGGATTATGAAATGGCTCCACCATTCCTGAAAAAGTAACTCCTCCACCTTCCATAACCATACTTAAAGCATTTTTGAAAGTTTCGAATGTCATTATTTTTTCTCCACCATTTTTATTATAATTATTAATCAGTTTGTCTTGAGGACAAAACTTACATCTTAATCTACAACCAATACCTAAAGTAACTTCTATACTTCTAAATTTATACCCATTATTAACTGTACAAAACATATTCCTTAACTCCTTATTTTATTATAATATTTTCAAATTCATTCCTATCTAGAAGTGGTGACATATCCTCAAGTGGTCTTGATGCCATTTGTCCATCCTCTTTCATATAATTAGTTTGTTTTGGTAATATCTTTTGTGTAATATCAGCCTTTACAGTACACAATGCAGGTCCTTCACTATTTAATGTTTCTGCTACCTTTTCTTTTAATTCTTCCTCATTATCAATATGATATGTTTTTATATCAAAAGCCTCAGCTACCCTCTTCATATTTGGAAGAGTCAAGCCAGATTCTTTGGTACATCCTGTTAAATGACCTTTAAAATTGCCATTTTGAGAACCATATATCATACTGTAACCACTATTATCTACTACAAATATTTTTACTGGTAGATTAAGTCTTTTAAGTACCTCAAGTTCCTGTACATTCATTACAATACTTCCATCTCCAGTTATACATACAGTTCTTCTTTTATTAGAAGCTATACATGAACCTATTGACATAGGTAAATCATACCCCATTGCTGCCAAACCTTTATTTAAAAATGCCCTTTGGCCTTTTTTTATTTTAAATGTTTTCATAGCTATATCTACTGACGTTCCAGAACTTGCAAATTGATAAATATCATTTTCTGTCATTTGATTTGATACTTCATTTACAAGATTATATGTACTTACATAACCTTTTCTTGGTTCTTGTTCTTTAATAAATATTGGATACTTTTTCTTTAATTCATTGCAATGATTTATCCAATCATTTCTTAAACTAGTATTTAATTTATCCTTTTTATTTAGTAAAGCTTTAATAAATTCTTTTGCATCTGCATTTATTTTTAAACATGGATGAACGCTTTTCTTTTCCATTTCATATTTATCTATTTCTACCATTACATGATTAGCTTTTCCTAAAAAACTTTCATAATTGTAACCAGTTGATAGTAAATTTAATCTTGTACCTATTGTAAGGACAAAATCAGCATTTTGCTGTATAAAATTTGAATGTCTATGACCTACAGAACCTGGTCTTCCATAAAATAATGGATGATTATCTTCAATTAAATCTACTCCATTCCATGATGTCATAACTGGGACCTTTAATAAATCTATAAGTTCTCTTATTTCCTTTGTAGCTCCTGCCATTCTTATTCCATTTCCTATAATAAGTGCTGGTCTTTTTGATTTATTAAAAAGCTTAATAGTCTCATTAATTTCTTCATCAGTACAATGATATTCTTTTAAGTCTAAGTTGTCATATTCTCTAATTTTATCTATCTCCACATTACTTGCCTGAATATCAAGAGGAATATCAATCCATACTGGACCTGGCTTTCCATTTATAGCAATAGCACTTGCCTTTTGAAGTTCATACTTAATATCTTCAGGTTCCTTTATTTGTACAGCATATTTTGTAATTGGTTTTACTATAGATACAATATCCGCTTCCTGTATACCAAATTGACGTATTTTTTGATTATTTACAAGATCTGCCCTCTTAGCTTGTCCTGATATAAATATTACTGGAATTCCATCATAATATGCACCAGCAACACCTGTAACAGCATTGGTGCCACCAGGACCTGATGTAACAAGACAAGCCCCATAACCTTCATGAATTCTTGCATAACCTTCTGCTGCTATTGATGCTCCTTGTTCATGAAGCATACATATTCCTTCTAAATTTTTATTATTACCAAGGGAATTATTAAGGTGCATTGCACCTCCACCACTTATATAAAATACATGTTTTACTCCAAGGTCAGATATAAATTCCATTACATAATCTGATACTTTCATTCTTCTCCTGCTCCTAATTATATTATTTATTCTGCTGCTGAAAATTCGTGATATTTTATTAAATCTTCTATTATTTCATTTCTAATTATTGTAGCTTCATATCCACCTATAAGATTCATTTTTCTAAGTAAATATTCCATAGTAAGATTACCATCTCTCCATTTTCCTCCAAGACCTATATGGGTCACATCAAGAAAATCCGCTCCTTCTTTTATGGCAAGGTCAGCTAATTTTTCTGCTGTTCCATTTTTATCATGAAAATGACATCCAAGTTTTACTCCTACCTTATGGCATTCTCTTATAGTATCTCTTACATAATCCTCTGTCATAACACTTTCAGTATCTGCAAATTCCATGCCAGTTACACCCTTTGCCTTTGCAAATTCTGCAAATTTTATATTCTTTTCTATAGAATTATGACCTGCACTTGTAAAATTAAGAAATACTTCATATCCAAGTTCTAAAGCTTCATCTACATATTTGTCCATTACATCAAGATCAGTTTCTGGAGATCTTGACATAACTCTTATTGTGTCTATAATACTATCTTTTTTAGGTACAAGCTTTGATAATGGTCTTTGTATATCTCTCATAGCAGCTATTTTAGTAACATTTTTTGTATTATGAAACACTTCTTTTATTTCATCATTTTTTGTACTACAATATCTAAATATTCCCCTTCCTGGATCAGCCTCTATATTATGAAAGAAACCAAGTTCTACATAATCTATTCCTTTTCCTTGAGCAAATCTATAAATATCCCTTACTGTTTTTGTAGTAAAATTCCACCCTGTCTGATATCCTATTTCCCTCAAGCTACAGTCAAATATTGTAACTCCATTAATCATTTATAACACCTCTTTAATTCTCTTTATCATTTCATCAAGCATATCTTTCGTCATACCTGGATATACCCCTATCCAAAATGAATTATTCATGGCATAATCTGTATTTTTAAGATTTCCAACTACTTTAAAATCTTTATCCTTCTCTAAATTTTCAAAACAAGGATGCCTAATTATGTTTCCGGCAAATAATGAGCGAGTTTGAATATTATACTTTTCTAAATATCTTACTATTTCGTCTCTTGAAACATTACCGTCTTCTTTTACAGATATTATAAATCCAAAGAAACAAGGATCTGCTCCTTCTTCTTTATTAGGAAGTATTATATTATTTACTCCTTCTAAATTTTTTCTTAGATACTCCCAATTTTCTTGTCTTTTTCTTACAAAATCAGGTAACTTTCTAAGCTGTGCAACTCCGATTGCTGCTTGCATATCTGTTGCCTTTAGATTATATCCTAAATGAGAATATACATACTTATGATCATAACCAAAAGGAAGTGTTCCATACTGTCCTTCAAATCTCTTATGACATGTGTTATCTTCACCACCTGAACATACACAATCTCTGCCCCAATCTCTCATGGAACGTATTATTTTATTAAGTAAAGGATTGCTTGTATAAACTGCTCCTCCTTCACCCATTGTCATTTGATGTGCAGGATAAAAGCTAGATGTACCTATATCACCTACTGTTCCAGTAAGTTTTTTTACTCCATCTATTAAATATGTACCACCTAATGCATCACAATTATCTTCTATAAGCCATAAATTATTTTTATCACAAAAATCTTTTATTACCTTTAAATTAAATATATTTCCAAGACTATGGGCAATAAAAATAGCTTTAGTCTTATTTGTTAATGCCTTTTCAAGATATGAAACATCTAAATTGTATGATGGAATATCTATATCAACAAAGACAGGTACTGCACCACATTGAATAATAGGTGCAACTGTTGTTGGAAATGCAGCAGCTACAGTAATTATTTCATCTCCTTTTTTTATTCTTCTTTCTTTTAAAAGGGGTGATGTTAATGCCATAACTGCTAAAAGATTGGCTGATGACCCTGAATTAACAAGTGAACAATAAGGAATATTTAAAAATTTAGCAAGTCCACTTTCAAATTCTTTTGTATACTTTCCTGCTGTAAGCCAAAAATCTAAAGCAGAATCAACTAAATTACACATTTCCTCTTCATTATATACACGACCTGCATAATTAATTCTGTCACCTTTTTTATATTCCCTAGTTTTATGATTTTCATTATAATATTTTTTTACTAAACTTAATATTTCTTCTTTTTCCATACTTCCTTCTCTAAACTCCTTTTATTTTTAAAGCATATATCTGCAGTCAATTATCTTTTTATTTCCCATATTTTTTACCATTTTAAATTCATCCCATGCAGTAACTAATGCAATAATATCTGATCTGTCGTATAAATCTTTAACATCCATACAATAGCTTACATTAATATCTGGATATTTGTTTTTAAATTCTTCTTTAGCTACTGGATCGTAAACTACTATATTATTATATCCTTTACTATTTATATCTCTTATTATTTTTGCTGCTGGTGTATCTCTTACATCATCAGAATCAGGCTTAAAAGAAAGACCTAATATTCCAATAGTACTATTTTTATCTAAATTTTTAATTATTCTATCACCTATTACCTTTGAAATGTTATTATTAGTTTTAATAACATTTTGAAGAATTTTAGGTGTATATCCTTTTTCCACTGATTGTGAGTATAAAGCACTTGTATCTTTTGGAAGACAATAGCCTCCATAACCGCATCCAGGATATACATAACTTGTCATATTGCAATTATTCCAACGCTTATCCATATGCAATATTTTAAAAGCTTCTGATATTTCAATACCACCTATAGTTTCTGCTACCTCTGCCATTTCATTTGAATAACTTATAAGAGTTGCAAGAAGTGTGTTAGAAAGGTATTTAATAAATTCTCCTGTAGAATGAGTTACACATTTAATTGGAATATTCATAGGCTTATATAATGAAACAAGCATTTCCTTAGATCTTTCATCATTTACACCAAGAACAATTCTATCAGCTTCCATAAAATCCTTAAAACAATGACCTTCTCTTAAAAATTCAGGATTGTTAGCCACTCCAATATAGTCAGAAACTTCTCCCTTTGATTTTACATAAGGATATACTTTCTCTGCTGTAGTAGATGGTGGCACTGTTGATTTTACAACAATCACTCTAAATTTTTTGTCCTCTATAGCTTCTATAGTAGAATCTATTGCATTAAAAAGATATGTTAAATCGGCACTTCCATTATTACCATAAGGAGTCCCTACACAATAAAATATGTACTCACTATTTTTTATAGCTTCTCTTATATTATCTGTTACTAAAAAGTTCTTATTTAAACTTTTATTAAGTTCATCTTCCATGTAAGGTTCGTAAAATGGAATCTTACCACTTTTTAAAATTTCTTTGCGATTTTCATCTACATCTATTCCATAAACCTTATACCCTAGATGTGCAAATCCCAAAGCTGTTGTTAATCCTACAAATCCTAATCCAAATACTGTTATCATTTAAAATTCTCCCCTTAAATTACCATATTAAATTTTCTTCTGGACTTTCTTTTATAAATTTGAGAAAACGTCTCACACCTTCTTCTACATAAATTTCTGGATTATATCCAAGTAATTCATTAGCCTTTTTAACACTCGGACATCTTCTTTGAGGATTATTAGTTAAATAATCTTTATCTTCTGATACGTTATAAACTATATTGCCTTTATATCCAAATATTTCTTGTCCAATTTTTTTATAAATTTCAGCAAGGCTAGAAATAGTTATTTCTGGTTTTTCTATACCTATATTAAAATAATCGTACTTTCCATAAAGCATAATTTTCAAATATCCTGCTATAGAATCAGCTATATAACAAAATGTTCTTGTTGGACTACCATTTGATAAAATAACAATGTCCTTTCCATCCATTATATTCTTAGCAAAATCTGCTGGAACTCTTTTATCATTAATTTTCATACCTGGACCATAATTGTTAAATGGTCTTACAACTCCTATTGGCATATTATATTTTTGTGCAAAAAGCATGCACATTGTTTCACCAAATCTCTTTGATTCATCATAACAAGAACGTGGTCCTGTAGCTGATACATTACCATTATAATCTTCTGATGTAGGAACAGCTTCTGGTACTGGATCACCATAAAGTTCACTAGATGAAAAGAATAAAAATCCTTTTATATTTCGTGTACAATAAAAATCAAGTAAACTTCTAAGTCCCCATATATTAGCATCTAATGTTTCTATAGGATACTTTCTATAAAATATTGGTGATGCAATAGATGCCATATGTATTATAAAATCTGCTTCAGAAGCTTCCTTTATCTCATCTATTTTATCCTTTATAATATCAAATTTTTTGACCACAAATTTTGAATCCTCTGATATTTTATCTAGCCATTTAGGATAGCCTAGCATGAAATTATCAAGACATATTACCTTTTTTAAATTCAATTCTTCTTTATACTCATATAAAAAATGTGTAAAATAAAACCCTAAAAATCCTGCACAACCTGTTATTAAAATAGTTGAGCCTGTTAATTTTTCTATTTCTTCCTTTGATAATTTATTATATGTATACTTTAAATCTTCTCTTAATGAATTATTAATCATTTTACTCCCTCTTTTATTTTCAATATATTATGACAAATTTATTACCATTTAATCCATGGTGCTTGATTAGTTTTACACAAATATTCTAAGGCTTCTTTGTCTCTTAAGGTATCCATACATTTCCAAAAACCTGAATGTTTAAAAGCCATAAGCTGGCCATCCTTTGCAAGATTTTCAAGTGGTTCCTTTTCAAAAAATGTCCTATCCCCTTCTATATAATCAAATATTCCAGGTTCTAATACCATGAAGCCTCCATTAATCCAACCACCATCTTCTTTATCTTTTTCTGAAAATTGATTAACCTTTTGGTTATTATCAATATCTAAAACTCCAAATCTTCCACCTGGCTGAATAGCAGTTATTGTTGCTAATTTACCATTTTTTTTATGAAAATCTAATAATTTAGACAAATCAACATCAGATACACCATCTCCATATGTAAGCATAAATGTTTCATTTTTTACATACTTTTGTATTCTCTTAATTCTGCCTCCAGTTTGAGTTTCAAGTCCAGTATCAACTACTGTAACCTTCCATGGCTCTGCTACATTATTATGTATAATCATTTTATTATCATTTGCAAAATCAAAAGTTACATCACTTCTATGTAAATAATAATCTGCAAAATATTCCTTTATTACATACCCCTTATACCCACAGCATATTATAAATTCATTAAATCCAAAATGTGAATAATATTTTAATATGTGCCACAATATAGGAGAATCCCCTATTTCTATCATTGGTTTAGGTTTAAGATGACTTTCTTCACTAATACGAGTTCCAAGTCCTCCTGCCAAAATAACAACCTTCATCTAACTCCTCCTAAAACTACAATTAAAAACAAATCATAATACTATAATATCACACTAGATTTGTTATAATTTCTTATTCATTTTTTATTTACTTTTTTTTAACTTTTCATTAACTTTTAAGGAATTATTTTATTTACAGAATTGATAAACATCATCTTACTAAACTTAATAAATATACTTTTTCATTGTAGTCAGCTTTGGCAAAGCTACTATATATACTTTTTTCAAGTTCTAAATTATTTTCACCTGTTTCTCTACAATATTTGTATAGTATGCATGCAAGTTTTTCATCACTTATAACATAATTATTATTAATACAATTTA